>C688J18823_10000004_pt1 | contig 309087 bp, 253 predicted proteins | sample HopSoiMetagenom1_FD_18823 | JGI IMG/M metagenome (IMG submission 18823)
GCCGCCGGTGGAAGCCGATATTGTTTCCATGGAGACACAATCTTTCGGCGTCCCGCTGGGATACGGCGGGCCATACGCGGGAGTGATGGCGACGAAAGAGAAATTTGTTCGACAGATACCAGGCCGGCTGGTGGGCGAGACAAAAGATAAAGATGGCAAACGCGGATTCGTGCTGACCTTGTCTACGCGCGAGCAGCACATTCGGCGCGAGAAGGCGACTTCGAACATCTGCACCAATCAGGCGCTGATCGCCACAATGGCGACAATCTATCTGACGATCTATGGCCGCGAAGGGCTGAAAGGACTTGCTGCACAGAATCTGGCCAAGGCCACGTATGCGCGGAACGAGTTTGCGAAAAAGGGAAAGGTACTGTTTGAAGGCGCGCCACGCTTTAACGAGTTTGTGGTAAAGACGAAAGACGACGCTCACACCATCAACAAGCGCCTGCTGGAAAAAAAGATGATTGGCGGCTTCCCGCTGAGTTGGCATTATCCGGAGCTGGGCAATGCGTCTTTATGGTGTTGCACGGAAATGAACAGCAAAGAGCAGATTGATGCAGCAGTGCAGGCGGTGGGCCAATGAGCAACAAAGACATCAAGAAAGCGACGCACCACGTCAACCAGAATGAAGGGCTGATCTTTGAGCGGTCGTCACCAGGGAAGAAGGGGTACCGGCTGGCGCCGCTGGATGTTCCCGAGGTCGATTACGCGAAAGTGCTTGGCACGGCTGCCCGTGCTGATCTGGGGAATATGCCTGAGGTGAGCGAGATGGAAATTATCCGCCACTTTACGCGGCTTTCTACATGGAATTACGCGATTGATCTCGGCATGTATCCGCTGGGCTCTTGCACCATGAAGTACAACGCGCGCGTAAATGAAGTTGTGGCGCGCTTTCCGGGACTGGCCAATGCGCATCCTTACCAGCCTGCAGAAGTCTCACAGGGCGCGATGCGCGTGATGAAGACGCTCTCCGACTGCCTGCTGGACATTACCGGCATGGACGCGATTACGCTGCAACCCGCCGCGGGCGCGCATGGAGAAATGACCGGGATCCTGCTGATGCATGCGTATCTACAATCGAAAGGGAACCCACGCAAAAAGATCCTGATTCCTGATTCCGCGCACGGCACGAATCCCGCGACGGCGGCGATTTGTGGTTACGCCGTGGAAAATTTGAAGTCGAACTCACGGGGCATGGTGGATGTAAGCGCGCTGGCGGCGCAGATGAATGAAGACGTCGCCGGGCTGATGCTGACCAATCCCAACACGCTGGGAATTTTTGAGCAGGAGATCCACAAGATCGCAGAAATTCTTCACCAAAAGGGCGGTCTCCTCTATATGGATGGCGCGAACATGAACGCGCTGGTGGGCAAGACGCGTCCCGGCGATTTTGGCGTGGACGTGATGCACTTGAATCTGCACAAAACTTTTTCCACGCCGCATGGCGGAGGTGGGCCCGGATCGGGACCGGTGGCGTGCAAGAAAATTCTAGAACCATTTTTGCCGAAGCCGGTGATTGTGGAGCGGGCCGATGGCACGCTGGCGTTTGACTATGATCGGCCAAAGTCGGTGGGACGAGTGCGCATGTTCTACGGGAACTTTGGCATGCATGTACGCGCGCTGGCTTACACCCTGGCCAATGGTCCTGACGGTTTGCGGCAGACGACGGAAGATGCTGTGCTGAACGCGAACTACATCCGCAAAAAGCTGGAAGGTGATTACAATTTGCCGTACCAGAGCCCGTCGATGCATGAAGTGGTTTTTAGCGACAGCATTCAGGAACAAAAAGGCGTGAAGACCGGAGACATTGCCAAACGGCTGATCGATTACGGCTTCCACCCTTATACAGTATCGTTTCCGCTGGTGGTGCATGGCGCGATCATGATCGAGCCCACGGAAAGCGAGTCGCTGGAAGAACTGGACCTGCTGGTGGATGCGATGAAGGCGATAGCCCGCGAAGCGGAGGAGGATCCGGAGTTCGTGAGGAACGCACCCCATACGACCAGAGTGAAGCGTCTGGACGAAACCGCCGCGGCGCGAAAGCCTATATTGAGGTGGAAGCCTGTTTCGGCGAAGGGCGCTGGGGAATGAACGAGGGTCAGAAAACCAGTGGATTTCACCGCAGAGAACGCAGAGGTCGCTGAGAAGCGCGAGAATCAGATCAGTGCAATTATTTTGGATGCTGCAATTGCGGTGCATACGGCTCTCGGTCCAGGATTGTTGGAAAGCGCTTATCAAGCGTGCCTTTCCTATGAATTGACTGCCCGGACTAAAAGTACAAACTCAGGTCCCCTGCCAATAAAATACCGTGGCGTCTTCTTAGATGCTGCTTATCGGATTGATTTGCTGGTCGAGGATTTGGTTATCGTAGAACTAAAGGCAATCGACAGAATAATGCCTATTCACGAGGCTCAGCTGCTCTCTTATTTAAAGCTAAGCGGTAAACGCCTGGGGTTGCTGATCAATTTCCATGTTTTGCGTCTCAAAGAGGGATATAAGCGAATTGTAAATGGGCTTTAACACCAAGCATCTGCGCTCTCTGCGTTCTCTGCGGTAAATGCCTTAAAGAAGTTGTAAAGCGGTTAAGAAGAGTAAACCAAGGCTAAGGTAACATTTCCGCTGCTGAGCGCTTGAGGTACACTTTCTGTTAGCCATGTCATCCCTGAAGTCATACTTTCTCTGTCTACTACTTTCTATGTTTGCGCCTGCGATGCTGGGGCAAACGGCCGCAGCCGGAGCCAACGACCCGGTATTGCTGCACACGCTGCAACAGGAACTGGATCGCGCGATGAGTTCGCTCAGCAAGACCGATCCTGCGCCTTACTTCATCAGCTATGCCGGAAACGAAGAGTTTGGGTCCGTTATTATGGCAAGCAATGGCGCGTTGATGGCCAACATCAAACGCCATGACCGCACGGTGGATGTCTCTGTCCGCGTGGGCAGCCGCGCTTTGGACAACACGCACGGCGAGAACAGATTCAACGCGGTTACTACGGCCTCGCTACCGCTGGAAGATAAGGCTGATGCCATTGCGCGAGTGCTGTGGATTAATACCGATCGCATGTACAAGAAAGCCGCACAGGGCTTTCTAGAGGTAAAGACCAACACCAAGGTTCGCGCGGATGAAGAAGATTCGTCGCCGGATTTTTCAGCGGAGAAGCCCCAGGTATATATCGGCAAGGAAGTTGTTCCGCCAAAGTTCGACCAGCATGAGTGGGAAGAGCGGGTGCGCAGGCTTTCTTCCATCTTCAAGAAATATCCTGACATTGAAAGCTCCACCGTTGTGCTGCTGGTGCAGGATACGACGCGCTACTTTGTATCCAGTGAAGGGTCGCGATTGGTGGATTCGCGCCCGCTGATCCGGGTGCTAGCGCTGGGAAGCACGCGCTCGTCCGATGGGATGGAATTGGCGAGATCGGAAACGTTTGATGCATCCACGTTTGACAAGCTGGCGCCGGAGCAGGAGATGGCGACCAAGATCGAAAAAATTGCGCAGGACCTGCAAAAGTTGAAGAAAGCGCCGGTGGTGGAACCATTCAACGGGCCGGCGCTGCTCTCCGGACGAGCGGCGGCGGTATTCTTCCATGAAGTGGTGGGGCATCGGCTGGAAGGGCAGCGGCAGCGCGGGGAGAATGAAGGTCAGACGTTTACCAAGATGATCGGCCAGCCGGTGTTGCCGAAATTTTTGAGCGTGGAAGACGATCCGACGCTGGCGAAGCTGGATGGAGTAGAGCTGAGCGGCAATTACAGTTACGACGAAGAAGGCGAGAAAAGCAAGAAGGTAGAGCTGATTTCGAACGGAATATTGAAGCAGTTCCTGATGTCGCGGATGCCGGTGAAAGGCTTTTTGCAATCGAACGGACACGGACGCGGGCAGACTGGCATGATGCCGGTAGGGCGGCAGGGAAATTTGATTGTTCGCTCCAACAAGACCGTGGCGGATTCTCAGCTGCGGCAGGAGTTGATCAACGAGATCAGGAAGCAGAAGAAGCCGTTTGGGCTTTACTTTGAAGACATCGCGGGCGGCTTTACGCTGACGATGCGCAACATGCCGCAAGCGTTTCAGGTGATGCCGCTGATGGTGTGGAAGGTGTATCCGGACGGACGCCCGGATGAACTGGTGCGCGGCGTTGACATTATTGGAACACCGCTGAATGCGTTGAACAGAATTGTGCTCACGGGGCAAAAAATGGATGTATTTAACGGCGAGTGCGGAGCGGAATCGGGTTCGGTCCCAGTGTCCGCGGCCGCGCCGGCCATGTTGTTTTCAGAGATTGAAGTGCAGAAGGTTTCGCAGGGGCATGAGCGACCTCCTTTGCTGCCCCCGCCGGGCATAGAAAAGTCTGAGATAGCAAACCAGCAATCCAGCGCGAAGCCGGAGGTGCACTAATGCGTCGCCTGATATCCACTCTTCTTCTGCTGGTTGTTTTTGCTGCGAGTGCGCTGGCAGGCGACAGTGCTGCTACGCCTCCTGCTGCTTCAGTGTCATCGAACGATCACGGCGATACGGTATTAAAAGCCATGATTACCGAACTGAAACGTTCACAAGAAAAACTGCAACTTGGGCAGTTGCAGAGGCCGTATTACATCGATTACCAAGTCACGGAAATTCAGGACAATACCGCTGATGCAACGCTGGGCGCGCTACGTACAGACCAGGTGAACAGCGGCCGGTTGGTGCGCGTGGTCGTTCGCATTGGCGACTACAAGCAGGACAGCTATTTCGGCGAAGGAATGGGCGCGGTTGAGGTGATGCCCACGGAAAACGACGAACTGGCGCTCCGACGCCAGCTTTGGCTGGCCACCGACAAAGCGTATAAATCCGCGCTGAGCGGCTTTACGGAAAAGCAAGCTGCACTCAAGAGCGTGGAAACCGAAACTGATCTGGCGGACTTTTCGCAGGAAAAGCCGGCGCAATCAGTACGCGACCTGGCCAAGCTGGATGTGGACCTGAATCAATGGAAACAGGAGATCCGCGCGACTTCTGATTTGTTTCGCAGCGATCCCAGCCTTGAGATGAGCAGCGCCATGCTGAACGTACGTGTGCTGAACCGTTACTTTGTGAACACAGAAGGCACAGTAGCGCGCAACGGAAAAAGCATTTACTCGCTCCTGTTCTCCGCCGCCGATCAGTCCGATGATGGCATGCACCTGGAGCGCAGCCATGGCTGGGTGGTGACTAAAGGGGATGAGCTGCCCAAGAAAGAAGAAATAGCGCAGGAAGCCAAGAAGTTGGTTGGCAGCTTTACGGCGCTGAAGAAAGCTCCGCTGGTGGAAGACGATTATCGCGGGCCGGTGCTTTTCTCGGCAGATGCAGCAACATCTGTGTTTGAGCGGCTGATTGTCCCCAACATTCTGGGGATTCGTCCTGACCTGGGAAATCCGGCACGCACCAATGGAGAATTTGCGTCCTACTATAAAGGACGCGTGCTGCCGGAAACTTTTACCGTGGTCGACGATCCAAAGGCCAAAGAGTTTGATCACCAGTCACTGGCAGGCTTTTACGACGTGGACGACGAAGGCGTGGAAGCGCAGAAAGTCACCGTGATCGAAAAAGGTATGCTGACGAATTACCTGCTGGGCCGCGAGCCGATCCGCGACTTCCCGCACTCGAACGGGCACGGACGCACAGCGCTGGCAGGAGCGCCACGTCCGCAGATATCAAACCTGATCTTTAAAGCCGAGCACAGCGTTCCTTTTGACGAACTCAAGAAGAAGCTGATCCAGATGTGCAAGGACCAGGGGCGTCCATACGGATATTTTGTGGAGACCACCGGGCCGCAGCTTTCACCGCGGCTGCTGTGGAGAATTTACGTAAACGATGGACATCAGGAGCTGGTGCGCGGAGCCGTGTTCAAACAGCTGGATACGCGCGCTCTGCGGAGTGATATTGTCGCGACTGGCACCGACAATTATGTTTACAATCGAGCTGAGCCGCTGCCCAGCGCGATTGTTGCGCCATCAATCCTGTTTGGGGAACTGGATATTCAGCGCGCGAATCGGACGAGGGAAAAGCTGCCGACGTATCCGGCACCGGCGTTGAATTCAGCGACCGCCTCCCGATAGAAACTTAACCACCAAGGACACTAAGGGACACGAAGGTAAAATCAAACCTTTGTGTTCCTTCGTGTCCTTTGTGGTTAAATTGAGTTACCTCTCATGGCCCGTATCCACGTACTCTCCGAACATGTTGCCAACAAGATCGCCGCGGGCGAGGTGGTGGAGCGTCCCGCATCGGTGTTGAAGGAACTGCTGGAGAATGCGCTGGATGCGGGCGCGACGCGTGTCCGCGTTCAGGTGGAAGCGGGCGGCAAAAAGCTGATCCAGGTAACCGACAACGGTAGCGGCATGGTGCGCGACGATGCACTGCTGGCTTTTGAGCGTCATGCCACGTCCAAAATCAAGGATGCTGAAGATCTGCTGAACATACATACGCTGGGCTTCCGAGGCGAGGCGCTGCCCTCGATTGCATCGGTGGCGCGGGTGCTGCTGGAAACGCGGGCCGCGGACGAAGACGGTGGCACGATGCTGGAGATTGCCGGCGGGAAAATTCTGCGGGTCGAGGAGGCCGGTTTGCCGCAAGGCACGTCGCTGGCGGTGCGCGATCTGTTCTTCAATACTCCGGCGCGTAAGAAGTTTTTGAAGGCCGAGTCAACTGAGCTTTCACATCTTGCGTCCCTGGTGACGCATTATGCGCTGGCGCATCCGGAAAAGCATTTTGAGCTGCACTCAGCGACTGAAGCGATGCTGATCGCAGCGCCGGTGAGTTCACACTCGGACCGCATATACCAGATATTTGGCCGCGAGACTCTGGACCAACTGGTTCCTTTGGCGGCGACGATGAAGCTGGAACGCGTGGGCATACCGGAGCCTCCGCCATGGCGGCGAGGCGAAGACTACCAGTCGCCGGTCCCAGGCGACATACGGCTGCATGGATTTATTTCTAAGCCGGAACTGCAGAAGCTGAACCGCAACTCGATCTACGTGTTTGTGAATGGGCGGCTGATTCGCGATCGAATGGTGCAGCACGCGATTATCGAGGGGTACAGAAATATTCTGCCGCCCACGGTTTTTCCCGTGGTGCTGCTGTTCATTGAGCTGCCGAATGAGGAAGTGGACGCCAATGTCCATCCGTCAAAGACTGAGGTAAGGTTCAGGCAGCATACTCTGGTGCACGATTTTGTTCGGGAATCGGTGAGGGCTGCGCTGATGAAGGCGCGTCCGGTGCCGCAGTTTACGCGCGAGATCACCGCGCAACCAACGGCCGCAGCCGGACTGAGTCCTGGTGCGACGATGGCGGCCCAGGCGGCGCTGAACCAGTTTGAGCTACTCTCGCCGGCGCAGCTGCCGGTAAATGAGCGGCTGCAATTTGGTGGCGGGGCGATTACGGTGGAAGCCAACATGGCCGTCAGTGGGTTTGGAGCGGTGGGCGCTCCGGCGATGGCGCAGAGGGTGAATGGCCATGCCGATACATGTGGCAACGTGCTGGAAGACGAGCCGCAAACGGTCGTCGATCAACTGGCGCTGGCAAGTTTGAAGCCTGTGGGACAGGTAAGGGATTCATTCATCCTGGCCGTGAATGCCGATGGTCTTTGGATCATTGACCAGCATGTGGCACACGAGCGCGTGTTGTTTGAAAAAATCCTAAAGGAGCGCGGGCAGAACGATGCCGCCCAGGACGGCCAACGGTTGCTGATGCCTCTGCTGGTGGAACTTACGCTGGGACAGCAGGCGGTGTTTGCCGAGATATCAGAAGAACTGCACCGCAACGGATTTGAAGTTGAACTGTTTGGCACGCGGACTGTAGCGGTGAAGACAGCGCCGGGAGGCGTGCGTCCGGCGGACGTGGAGAAGATGCTGATCGAGTTGCTGGACCAGTTCCAGCAGGAAGAGCAGGTATTGAATCTCGACAAAATCCGGGGGAAGATTGCCGCCAGCATCGCGTGCCACGCGGCCATCAAAATCAATATGCCGCTGGAGCAGAACAAAATGGAATGGCTGTTGAAGGAGCTGGCAAAAACGGAATGTCCGATGACGTGCCCGCATGGAAGGCCAGTGGTGCTGCGGTATTCTGTGAAGGAGATACAGAAAGCGTTCAAGAGGATTTAGCCAACACAACACCTTGAAACACAGAGGAACGGAGGCAGCGGAGGGACCTTGTGAGTTGTGTGCGAAAGGTTCAAGTATGGCATTTACAATCCAACTCGATCCTGAGATGGAACGTCGATTAGCCGAACAAGCACGAACGCGCGGCGTGTCAATCGAGACTTATGTCCAACAGATTCTGGAGAGGCACGCTGCTGTTGAAAGAAGCAATCAAAAGCTGACCGCCGAAGAATTTGAGGCCGCGCTCGATGCCATGACTGCCTATTCTGACAAAATTCCTGTGCTTTCTTTGGAGGCGTTCAGGCGGGATGAAATCTACCGAGATCACGATTTGATTGACGCGCCATTTTATTCACCTATTGGGATGTCTCCTGAGAACTCCCTGAGGCAGCATGGTAGAGTGATGTATCCTCGGGATCCTTCGACTACGCGCCGCGCACTACGTAGCGTCGCTTCGCTCAGGACGACAGATCGAAATTGTGTCGCGGGGTTGAGGCGAAGTAGGGTGAAGGCAAAATGTGCTGCAAGGCGACTGGACCAAAGCGATGAACCAGGGCTTCCAATTCCACAATGACTGAACAAGAACTCGAGCAGCAGCGGGCGGCGAACTGGCGGATTGACGGCAACGCTGTCCATACGGTGGAAGAAGCGCGAAGTTTTGTTGAGGCTGTGGGTTTCTGCCTGATGTATCCGGAACGGACGCTGCGGCGAGTGCCGAATTTTATGGCGGCATTTGCCGGGACGGGAACGGGATTGCCGACAGCAAAGAACGCTTTCGCCGATCCGCGTGCGCAACAGGCAACTGACCTGATGGTTCGTTTGCTGCGCGAACGTTCAGCCTTTGAAATGATCCTGTCCGGCGAAAACACGTTGATCGTTTCCGCGGCGGCGTTTCCTTTTTTTTATGGATTGGTGGGTGACCGGACGCCGAAATCTCTGCCGCAGAAAAAGGCGCAGGGCGCAGCCGTCACTGAGCTTTCCGCCAAGGTATTTGAAGCGCTGCAAAAACACGGACCGTTGAGCAAGACGCAGTTGCAGGAACATGTTGGACGTGAAACCAGTCAGGCAGCACTGGACCGCGCACTGGCGGAGTTGTGGTCGATTTTGAAAATCACGCGAGTGGATTACAGCGCTGGCGCAGGCGCTTCCTGGGACGTGCTGTATCGCTGGGCGCCGACGCCGGTGAAAGAAGGAATCAATATTTCCGTGCCTGAGGCTGTTACCGCTCTGGTGAGCAAGTATCTTGAAACGGCGATTGCGGTAGAGCAGGACGACATTGAGCAGTTCTTTTCTCAGTTCACTTCGCGATCCAAGGTGCGCGAGGCGGTAGGCGCGTTGTTGCAAGCGCGCGAACTGAGCCTAATAACGATCGGAACTAAGAGCCTGATTCGCTTAGCGCCGCCGCCGGACACGCAACGGAGACGCAACTAAATGCGTGATGACGAGCTGGCCGGAGCGAAGTCCGGCGGCAGAAAACTAGTAATTGCGATAGATGGGCCTGCCGGTTCCGGCAAGAGCACGCTGGCCGCGCTGCTGGCGCGAAGATACAATTACACGAACATCGAAACAGGCGCGATGTATCGCGCGCTGGCGTTCAAGGCGATTGAATGCCGCGTGTCGCTAGAGGATGAGAGAGGGCTGGCAGCTTTGGCGGACAAGTCGCGCATTGAGTTGGTGCCGAATCCGGAAGGCAATCGCGTGCTGCTTGATGGCAGGGATGTTACGGAGCGCCTGCGCAGCCAGGAGGTAACGGATGCAGCATCGAAGGTGTCAGTGCATCCGCTGGTCCGGGAATGGATGGTGGCGGCACAACGGAAAATGGGATCTGATGGTGGCATAGTAATGGAAGGCCGCGACATTGGCACGAAAGTTTTTCCTGAGGCTGAAGTAAAGATCTTTCTGGATGCAGCGCCGGAGATACGTGGCACGAGGCGTTTTCAGCAGAGTCCGGTTGCGTCGACGCATGAAGCTTCTGTAGTGGCTGAGTTACAGGCGCGAGACCAGCGCGACCGTACGCGAGCCAATTCACCGCTTGCGCCGGCGGCGGACGCTGTGATGATCGATTCAACGTATCTCACGCTGGACCAGGTGTTGGCGCGAGCGGTTGAAGTGATTGAAGCGAGGCTTTCTCCGACCAATGTGGTGTCTCAGAAATAGTTTTATAGCTCGCAAAATCTGAGCTTAGGAAATCAGGATGATGAGTCCTGCCTAAAAACAGGCGAGTATCGTCAGAACTCCCTGATGCAGTATGGATAGAAGAAAAATCCTCGGGGTCCTTCGACTCGTCCTTTGTCGCAAGCTCCTTCGGACTCGCTCAGGATGACAGCGATAAACATCTACTGCTTGCGAATCTGAATGGTGCCTCGGTCGGTGCGCAAGCGGAGATCCGGCCCGCCTTTGCCGATAGTGGCGCGGGCAGTGGCGTCGCGGCGCTGGTTATCGACGCTGATGCTGAAATCATTGACATCAATGGTGCCATCTTTGCTTTCTGCGTCCAGCCGAAAGCCGGGGACCGGAGGCAGTTCGAGTTCGATTCCGCCTCGCACATTGTTGACGTCGATATTTCCAAGCGGCGTTTTAGGGCGGATGGAGACTATGCCATTGCGGTTTTCCACCTCAACATCACCGCTGACATTCTCAAAATGCACTTCATTGGAACGAGTGTTGAGCTTCACGGGGCCGGCAAACTCGCTGGCACGGATATCGCCGTGGCCCATGGAGATTTCGCCATCGAGCTTGGCGAGCTGCAGATCGGTACGCACTGACTTCAAGTGGAGTCGCTGCGTGATATGGGAAAGCTGTACGGTGCCGTTATAACCGGCGTTAAATTCCAGAGTACCAGTCACGTCAGACACGCTTCCATCTTCCACTTCGCCATCGACCCGAACATTGCCGATGACGGTTTTTACATTGACCGAGCCGCTGCGTATGTGCAGAGACGTGGCGCCTTTCACGTTTTCAGCGCTTAGATTGCCGTGGTCTGTGCTCAGATCCACATTGCCATCGCGCTGCGAGACGCTGAGGTTGCCGCGCCGGGTGGACATGGAAAGAGCAAGCTGCCGGGGCAACTGCAAGTCGAGATCAAAGCGGGCCTTGTCAAAATCACCGCTGGTCAGGTCAAGGACCCACAAGCTTCCCTGCTGGATAAACTTGGGATGCGTAGACTCATTCACGCGGTTTGCGTTTTCCTGCGAATCACTGCGCACGGACTTACGCACTATGGCGTGGATTTGATTATCTTCACTCGAGGTAACGGAGATGTCGCCGCGCGCGGAAAGAACTTTTATTTCAGAACCGCCGGTAACAGGTTGGGCGAAGTTGTCGGTAAAGTCATAATGATTGCCGAACATATTTTCCCAATCATCGTCGACGCCGATATCAGTACTGATGCCGCGCCAGTTCCAGTCCGCCGTGCGCGTGACGCCGGTACCAAACAATATTACGAAAACCAGGAGCACCACCGCACCCGCGCCGAGTCGTGGCGTTGGTTCGCCATGCTGGCGAGCCCACACATGTTCCAGCAGTTTGGCGACGCCCCAGAAAATCAGCAACAGGGGCCAGTAGTGGACCATCCAGGTACGAAATCCCTGGAAGGAAATTACGCCAGTAGTGCGCAGCAGGAAGAGAATCCCAATCGTAATAAGGACGAGTGGACCAACGATGGAACGCGGTCGCGGGCGATAGTAAGGAACTTGTGGCGGCGCACTCATGGTTTCACCTGCGAATCATTCTGGTCAGAAGAGGGTGGCGGATTGTCCGCACCGGAAGCCCATTGCTGGGATGGCGGAGGCGGAACAGCTGTGGTGTTTGTCGGCCACGGTTGAGTCGGTGGCTGAGCGATTGAAGGCTGCTGTGTCCAGCCGGGTTGGATATGGCCTTCGATCGAACCGGTACGTGAGACGAGCAGCACGGCGCCAATTACGAGAAGCAGCGCCGGTAAGCCCTGCTCAAATCGAAGGATTTCGTAATTATGCATTAAGAAGAGCACGCCAAGCGTGATGAGGACCGCGGCGCCCATAAGTCCGTGGGCGCGGCAGCGTGTGCACGGGCAGTTTCTATTTTGGATATAAGGGATCATTGCGGGCCTCCGACGTTCGGCTGAACCGTGCGCTTGTAAGCAAGCCACAGGCCTACGCCGATCAGGAACAACGGCCACAGGTTGTGAATTCGGAAAATGCCCAGATTCTGGAGAAGGAAGAGCACCCCGAGACCAATCAGGACAATGGCGCCAATGGGAGCGTTGTCCCGTGGCGGAGGAGGTGGATCAACCTGAAGAGGCATCGTCGTCTGCGGTGATTGCGGCGGCACAGGTGGATATGCCGCACCTGTGTTGACCATGGGCGGAACGCCAGTGGAATGGATGTTAGTTTCCTGAAGGCCAAACATTTTATCCAGGCCCAGAGGATCTGGCGCAGGCAGGCCATGGCGCTTTGCTTCAGCGGTCTTATAAGCTTCAAACGCCATGTAGACGATGAAGAACGCTATCATCCACCCGAACGCCCAGTGGATATTGCTGGCTGCAATGATCAACATGACAAAAATCACCACATGAGCAAAAGCCTTCACAAACTGGCCGTTATACATGGCCCCAACGCCAGGAATGAAGCCTAAGCCGCCTGCAATAATCGGGTTGGGCGCACCAGGGATGCTCACCGCGGGCGGTGGTGGCACGGCGCCGGGCATGGTTGTTCCGGGCGCTGCTCCCTGCAGTCTCGCGGCGATGCACGGTTCGCAATAGATGGCGCCCATGACGTCGCGTTTGCATTCTTCGCAAAGCGCTTTGCCGCACGTACGGCAGTACGCTACTGCCTGACTCTGATTGTGTACGGCGCAGTTCATATCCGGGCTCCTTCATGCCAAGTAAATGTTTGGGCGATCAAACTACCATCGCGCTCCATGCTGTAATCTTCATTCAGTTTGTCGCGTCCATCCGGCTCAGACTTCCTGTTCTGTTGCTGGTTCTCTCCCGGCCCCGACACAGGCGCGGTATTCTTCTTCAACTCTCTTACTTTCGCTTGTACCTGATAGACGAGCCGCAGATTTTCGTAATAGCTTGTCACTTTGGCTTCGACATTGGTGTATCCCAGCACCACAGTCTTGCGCAGCAAGCTCGGGTGCTCGACCATATTTGTCACGTCGGTAACTTTCACTCCGGCCAGCGTCAGCGTGATGCTGAGTGAAAAGAACGCCATGGCGAATGACATGGCAAAGCGTGAATGCAACAGCCCGCCGACTCCCGGCGTCAAGCTGCGGCGCATCCGTTCCATCCAGCCCAGCTTGGCTTCTTCCGCGATCTGCTCTGCTGTAGCTTCTTTCCTGCTCGTCGCCGCCAGAATGTTATGGACCAGGTTCTTTGGAGGCTCCAGCTCAGCCAGCCCCCGGACCATCAACATGCCTTCCAGCGCTTCAGCCAGCATCGGGCCACAGACGGCGCAGCTCCGGCCATGCTCATCAAAGGCCGTCCGAGCGTCAGCTGCTACCGCGTTATCAAGCGCGTCAGCCAGCAGCGCTTCAAACTCGCTGCAATCCATGCCGTTTTTGGGTTCGTTATTCATTGCTTACCTGCCTTTTATTACGAGAAAGTAATCGCGCAAGTTCCATTCTTCCTCTGTTTATTCGCGACTTCACCGTTCCCTCCGGCACCCGCAAAACCTGGGCAATCTCTTTGTAGTCCATGTCCTGTAAGTCCCTTAGAATCACTGCTTCCCGCAGGTCTGGACTGATCCTTGCCAGCGCCATTTGCACCATTTTTTGGGCCTCCTTGCTGGCCAGCCGATCGTCCGGGTTCGGCCTCGGATCCTCCAGCCGGTCTCCCAGGGACAGCGAATCGTCCTCTTCCCGCAGCCCTGCGTCTATCGAATCCGTTATCCGGTCCTGCTTGCTCTTGCGGAAATGGTCCACCAGCAGGTTGCGCGTCAGGGTGGTTAGCCACGTGGTAAATGCCCCTTTTTCAATGTGATAGCTGCCCATCGTCTTGTAAACGCGGACAAACACGTCCTGCGTCAGGTCCTGGGCGTCGTCCGGGGAGTTGGTGAACCGATAGCACAAGTTGTAGATCCGCCTGTTATGCAGGCGCACAATCTCCTCCCATGCCGCGGCATCGCCTGCCAGGCATCGGCGAACAAGTGCTCCTGTTTGTTGCTCTTCCAAGCAGTCTCCCCGTCGAAAGATACGTAGCTGACCCTGCTTCGGTTCAAAACCGTGGATGGGATGTAAGTGACAAGGTTTACAGGAAACCAGGGTGGGGTGCAAATGGGAGGAGGCTGCGGATCACGGCCGCTATTTTGCTTTTGTGTTTTTGTTTACCGTTTTGCCGATGGAGAAAGCGCGCGAAACGCCATCCTAGTCACCGCACCGCCGATCATAGCGGTGATCCGGCTGCAGGGTGAGCCTATCAGGTCCAGCCCCAATGTCGTCGCGACGATCTCTGACTTTTTACTGGCATGACCGGTCCACTGAGGTCTTCGCTCGAATGGATAGTTTAGAATACGAACACGCCATGAACCCAGAAGCGAAGAAGAGGCTAGGTCTCGATGAAAGATTTCCCTGGTCGTTTGCTGGCGTTATATTGGCCCTCCTATCGATAGCATTTGCTTTTTATACCTACTATCATCAAGCAGAGCCTGACATAGTATACGAGATAGAGGGGCGATCGGATGTTTTTGATTTGCATCGACCATTGCAATATCTGACCCTTTCATTTCGAGGTCAAGACGTCCAACAGCAAAATCTGAATGTGCGTATTCTGACAGTTCGAGTTTGGAATCGCGGGTCGGCAGATATATTGCAAGGAGCATATGTCAGCAAGATCCATGGGGAATAAAGGTCAGACCCGGGCAAGTGATTGAAGTGCGGGTTGGTCAAAACAACTCCCAATATTTAGCAACACACATCTCACCCACAATCGTGGCTGCTGACACCATTCAGCTCAGCAAGGTCATTTTTGAACGGGATAAATACGTGACGCTTGACATCCTCGTTCTGCACCACAAGGAGTCCCCACCCGAGATCGCTTCGTTCGGAAAGATCGCGGGAATAAATCAGATTGCTGTGATCGACGCCTCGGCTCCCTCCAAGCCCGCTCTCTGGCAGCAGGTGCTCTCTGGAGGAGCTCGCCCACCTTGTCAGATTCTTGGCCGATATTGTAGTTCTGATCGGTTTAATCTTTCTTGCTATTGGAATATCTAACGTTTTTAATGCTATCCAGCGTTATAGACGAAATCGAAAGATGGCGAAGATTTTTACTGGCACGAGTGAAAATGCGCCCGCAATCAAAGCTTTGAGAAAAGGTTATGTTTGGGGTGGAATGCCATTTCTGCAGATGCTAAAGCGGCAAATCGAGGAGGACGGCAAAATGTCGGCCGCCCCACCTTTCCCTCCCCCCACGACTCTCGCCCACGTACCCACACAACCTATCGTGACTCACAATGGTGCAACAATCTACTTCTCAGATAATCATGGAATACTAGAGCAGTTTTATGAACAGGGAGTCATCAAACGTTCCGACAACGGCACATTGCGCGTTGATCCCGAGTTCGAGACCACCCTGAAAGACTTGATTGAAAAACTTAAGTAAGAGTTCTGCAGACAGTAAGTTGCTGTCCGGCTTGGACAATGCAGCAGGAAGACCGCGTGCGCGCCCTGCTCAATCTGTCCACCGGCGCACATCTTCAAGGCTGGGCTCCGCAACAAATTCGCGGCGGTCAGTTCTAAAAGGGTCTCGGTAGAACGCCCTGACGCAGCATGGTTACAAACAGCTGCACCGGGATCCTTCGACTTCGCCGTCGCATGCGCTCCGGCTCCACTCAGGATGACAGAGGATAATACCATCGCAAAATGCCAGCGTCACAAGGTGCCGTTCAGGCTGACAACGCTGGAGAGCACTGGAAACGAACTATCGCCCGCAGAGCAGACCCCCTCATCTCCCCTAGGCCCGTCGAAGCGCACCTTTATGTATGTCCCAGCAGGGCCGGAGCGCTGTTTGGCACGATGATCTTGTCCTCGCCCATGAAGTAACTTTTGGCTTCGCCGCCGTAAGCGCCTGCCGGCTGGACACCTCTTGGACGATGCAGCAGAAACACGGCGTGCGCGTCCTGCTCAATCTGCCCGGACTGGCGCACATCTCCAAGGCTGGGCTCCGCAACAAATTGGCGACGATCAGTTCTAAAAATGATTCGGTAGAACGCCCTGACGCAGCATGGTTACAAACGGCTGCATCGGGATCCTTCGACTTCGCTGTCGCATGCGCTCCGGCTCCGCTCAGGATGACAGGGGATAAATACCGTCGCAAAATACCAGCGTCACGAGGTGCCGTTCAGGATGACAGGGGATAAATACCATCGCAAAATACCAGCGTCACGAGGTGCCGCTCAGGATGACAGGGTAAGTACCATCGCAAAATACATAGCGTCACGACGTGCCGCTAAGGGTTTGACAACGCTGGGGAGCATTGGAGAAAACAAACCATCGCCGGCAGAGAATGCCTCGCCGCACAGCTTTCGAGCCTTTGAGGCGCAGGTAACGTTGTCGACACACACGTGGCTTTAATTGCCGGCGTATCCCGTCAATCCCTGTCATCCTGAGCGATGCGCGCGTGAACGCGCGCGCGAGTCGAAGGATCGCGAGGATGTGTCCGCCGCCATGCTGATTCAGGGAGTTCTCTCAATAGACTATCCCCGGAAGCGCATTTCGCGTCCCCAGTGCTCAGCCAGGTCCTGCCAGCGCGGATTCGTCTTTTCGATCATCGTGATCTTTTTCTCACGCCGCCAACCCTTGAGTTGTTTTTCACGGCTGAGTGCATTCGCGACGTGAGCGAATGTCTCGTAGTAGACGAGACGATGGACCTTGTATTTCTTGGTGAAGCCTTCGATGGAATCGATCTTATGCTGACGGATGCGCCGCTCAAGATAGCCGGTTACGCCGACGTAAAGCGTACCGGTACCACTGGCCAGGATGTAAACCCAGAATCTGTAAAAGGAACCATCGCGCACGGCGGAAGATGTTAGCACAGGCGTTCTCGGTAGAACCCCCCTGAGGCAGCATGATTACAAAAGAATTCTCGGGGATTCTTCGACTGCGCCGTCGCGTGCGCGCCGGTTTCGCTTGGGAGGCAATGCCAGGGCTTTCCACGCGGCTTTGCGGGGACATTGGCCTTTTTCGCCATTGATATGCAGGCGAATAAAAGGTAGTGTGAAGCGGCATTTGGCAATCAGCAATCGGGCATTAGCCGAACCGCAACAGCAAGGGGCTGGAACACTGCGAAAGCACGGATTTAACGCGATTTTGGGCTGGTTTGACGTGATTCGATCCCGGTTTGAAGCGTAATTTCTGGGGTTGAATGGAACAAACCCTTTGGAATCATAGTTGGCGACCAGGGGGTGGGTAGGAAGATTTGGTGATTCGGGTAATTGGCAATTCAAAGGCCAGCTCAACTTTACTTTATGCGGCAATTCAGCAAACCATCAGCGACGTCAGATCCAGTGCCAGCTCGAATTCCGGAGTTTCGGTACAGCTATTACCGGCGGTGCCAAGTGTTCCGCAAGAATGGCAACCAGTGCAAAGCTCCTGCAGAGAAGGGCGCGCAGATTTGCTATGCCCATGCCGCGCAGCAGGCGATGGTCTTTCGCCAGGACTTGGAGCGGCGGATGGTGCTGGCCGAAGCGGTAGCGGAGATGCGCCGGCGGGGCAGGCCGGAATGCGAAATGGCGGACCTCTTGACGGATTTCAAAGGCATTCAGGTGACGCTGGCGGTGGTGGCCAAGGCGCTGGTTGCGGGCAGGATTGACTGCAAGACAGCGGGAAGGCTCTTGGTGCAATTGCAAACGATGTCAAAACTGCTGTGGAGGATGAAGAAAACCCAAACCTCACCACAGATAAATACTGATAACACTGATCTGAAAGAGCTAATAGCCGAAAACGGGGCCGCGAATGAGCGCGAAATAACCCAAATTGTTTTAGTTACACCCCGAGTTAGTGGTGCCGAACCGAAGTTGCAGGCAGAAAAATATTTGACGGGCAGTGCGGGGATCGGGCGCGACGATCTGGGTATGGGCAGGCAAATTCTCAGGCTGGAAGGGAAGGCGTTCCATGATGGAGGCCGGGCACACAGCCCACCAGAATCGAAAGCTGCTTGAAATGAAGCGCGGGGAAAGTTTTGATGCTTCCGTGGAAGCTGCAGACTGTTAGTCCGTCAGCAAAAGGATCTTTGACAATTAAATATGTCATGAGTTGTGGCTGCGATATGAAGCGGGCCCATGGTTTGTTGATCGAACAGGAACGCATTCGCTATCACAATCCAGTCCCGCTGGCGCGGGACTGGAGCATGAATTCCCGTCTATTCTTACCGAGGGTTGATCGATGCCGCATGCTTTTAAAAATCGCAACTTAAGAGACAAGTGTCAGGGCACGACTTAGCGTCGGCCTCAATAAAGTCCTGTCAGCAGCCCTCTTTTTCCCGCAGCTACTCATCTCACTGAGCGTTCCCCAACAATCCAAGAGAAAAGGTGCGCTTATGCCACTTTGCAGGAAAGCATTTCTAGCCTTGTCACTCCTTAGCATTCTTAGCCTCAACATCCCCCTTGCGGCACAGGACGGAAGCCCCACCGGAAAATGCGGTTTCCAGAACCTGGTCATTCCTTCGCCCGCGGGTACCACCACGTCGCCAAGCGGCCTCAATGACAATGGAGCCATCGTCGGACTTCTGAACAGCGGCTCCGGAGCCAACTTTCACACCACCGCATTTCTTTTTAGCGGCGGCAATTTCACGCACTTCAGATTTCCCGGCTCAGCTGATACTTTCGCGAATGACATCAACAAAAACGGAGTGATCGTCGGCACGTTTCGCGGCGCTAACGGAGCGGGCTCCTTCACGGTCCAGAACGGCGTTTTTCGCCAAGTGACCCTTCCTGGCTTTCCCAATGGCTCCCCCGTGGCCAATGGCGTGAACGATCTGGGAGATATTGTGGGGGTATTTACCCGAAACGGTTCTAATGTCGGTTTCCTCTTGCATCAGGGCAAGCTCACGGTCATCTCTTTTCCCGGTGCTGCAGGCGGAACATTTCCCAGCAGCATTAACAATCAGGGAGTGGTTGTGGGCCACTATTTGACGGGACAACAGAGAGACGGGGTTCATGGCTTCATGTGGAAAAATGGGGCTTTCACCAACGTAGAATTTCCAGGGGCGCTTGCCACGCAGCCGGCAAAGATCAGCAACAATGGTGACGTGGTCGGTACATATGTCGATTCCGCCCAGTTTGAACATGGCTTTGCCTTGGATGCCGGGCACTTCTCGACGATCGACTTTCCCGGGGGGCAGGGCACGCAAATTTTGGCCGTGAACAAGTTTGACAACGTCCTGGGATTCTTCGAAACCTCAAAGAGCAACGGGCTGTTCAAGGGCTTCTGCTCCAGCGTGTTCTGAAAGGATGTTTAGTTTCACTCAGCGGAAGGGCGGGCGGCCCGCCTTTCCCAATTGTCTTTACTAACAACACTTGGCTGCCGGGTGCCCCACCTCTTCTCGCCACACCGTGGGTGCCCATCCTTTCGCGGGTTTTTGCGAAAGGGTGGGTTCGCTTTTATCCGCCGCTACCCATCTGATTGTCGTTCGATTTCGTATCCACGTACAGACAAGTGCCGGGGCACGACTTGCACGTAAAACAAAAAACGCGGAGAGCATCTTCACTCTCCGCGCTCATGGCGGCTCCTTTAATCGGCGTTCACCGTTAGCGGGACGGTCACGCCTCCTTGAGCTTTATTGCGCCAACTCCAGGGCATCTCTGGCAACGCTTCGAGAAAATCGATGAATTCCCGATTCGTAAGAGAGCGGAAGATCCCGGCTTCATTGGCGCGGATAAAGCTCCCGCCATCCGGGACGAGGCAATCCATCGCATCGCGGACACCAAGATGGGTATGCCCGCAGCAATAAACGCCGTCGTCCTCGGTCCAGCAAGCCACGTAAAAGATCATTGGACGCAGAGCTTATCACATGTATAACATGTCATTATATATCGGTGTAGAAAGTTTTTATGGCAAGCTGCAAGATTCTTAATTCGTGGATTCCCGCTCACCTTTCGGCGCACGTCTGCGTGCCATACGCACGGAACGGCGCTTGTCCCAGGAAAAGCTGGGCAAGATGATAAAGGTCAACCGTAATTTCGTCGGTGAAGTGGAACGCGGAAAGCAGAACATCTGTCTCGACAATATCCTTCAGCTCGCGCGCGCTCTTAAGGTAAATCCCCGCGACTTCTTCGATCTCTACAAGCGATAAGAACCCGTCTGCGTTCCTCGCGTTGGCGATGAAATTGCCTTGAACTTTTTGATCCGTGTAAATCAGTGCTATCAGTGTTATCTGTGGCGAGGTTTGGGGTTTTTGTGCAGAGCACTACCAAAACTTCAGAGGCTTTCGATCGGCTGGCTGTCCGCGATAGAAACCAGAACAGAAACTCTGGCCAGATTGCCTTTCTTGTTATATAGTTTGCAAACAATCCCCCCTAAACTGTGCTGAGGTGTCTGTGAGTCCTATCCGGTTATTGTTTTCAGTTGCTCTTTTAGCGGTTTTCATTGCGCCCGCGCAGGCGCAAAAAGAAGACTGGCAACCCATTACCCAGCACGACCTGGAGATGAAGCAGGTCCCCGACAATCCGGGGGCGGATGCCGTTCAGCTTTACTACGCTGATTTCATCAATGATCAGGAACAGACGGAATTTTTTTACGTTCGCATCAAGGTTTTGAATGAAAAGGGTAAAAGCCATGCGGACGTGGAACTGGTTATACCGCCGGAAGGATCAATTTCTGGCCTCAAGGCGCGCACCATTCAGCCAGACGGCCGGATCACGGAGTTTACCGGCAAGCCGTTTCAAAAAACGGTAATCAAGACCCGCGGCGTCAAGGTTTTGGCCAAGGCATTCACCATGCCGGAGGTCAATGTCGGCAGCATTATCGAGTACAAATACAAAATACAGTGGCCCGGCATTATTACCGATAATTATTGGACTATCCAGCATGCACTGTACACAGTAAAGGAAAGTTTCCGTATGAAGCCATATTCCGGCGGCCTGGAAGGTTTTGAAAACGGTTATCAGGTCGCAGCCCTGTACTCGCACATGCCGAAGAATATCAAGCCGGTACAAAAAAGCGGAGGGTATGAGCTGGACGTCGAGAACATGCCTGCCTTTGAGTCTGAGGGGTATATGCCTCCGGAAGAGGATTTAAAGCCCCAAATGCGGTTCTTTTACATCAGTACTGGAAGCTCCACTCCAGACAAATTCTGGCAGGATGCGGGACGTAAGTGGAATGATGAGGCGGAACATTTTATCGGTAATCACAAAGAGATCAGTCAGGCTGCTGCTCAGGCCATCGGCAATGAGACCGACCCCGAACAGAAACTGCGAAAACTTTATGCGCGGGCGCAACAGGTCAGGAATCTTAGCTATGAGCGCGAACGGACCGATCAGGAACAAAAGAAAGAAAAAATCAAGTCAAACCAGAATGCAGGCGATGTACTGGCGCGGGGTTTCGGCGACCGCGACGATATAACGCGCCTGTTCGTAGCGCTGGCCCGCTCTGCCGGATTCGATGCCTCCATTGTGCGTGTGAGCGATCGCAAGAACAAATTTTTTGATAAAGGCCTGCTTTCCAGGCGGCAGCTCGATAGTGAGATTGCTGTTGTTAATCAAGGCGGGAAGGACATCTATCTTGATCCCGGAACCAAATTTTGCCCGTATGGGTACCTTCGCTGGATTCGTACTTCTACCCAGGGAATCAAGCTGGATAAGAAAGGCGGCGTCTTTGTTATAGCCCCCGCAGCTCCCTACGACAAAGCCATGATCCGCCGGAACGCAGAGATGGCCCTGGATAGAGGCGGTAATTTGACGGGGACCATCACCGTGAAGTTTGAAGGCGGCGATGCGCTGGAGCACCGCCTGGACGAACTAGATACCGACGAAGCGGGAAAAAAGAAGGACCTGGAAGATGAGCTGCAAGGCTGGCTTCCCACCGGAGCGATCATCAAGATGACCAAAGCCGAAGGCTGGGCAGCAAGTGATGATCCACTGACCGCGGTTTTCAGCGTGGAAATGCCGGGGTATGCTTCCGCGGCCGGTAAGCGTTTTCTGGTGCCGGCCTACTTGTTTCAGGCCCGCCAACTCGATGCTTTCAAGCATGTGGATAGGAAATTCCCGGTGTACTTTCCCTATGCGTTTGGTGAAGTCGATAGAGTCAACATCAAGCTCCCAGAGGGCTATACCCTGGAAAATGTGCCGCAATCCCAGACCGCCCGTTTAGGCTATGCGGGCTATCAAAACCTTACCCAGTTTGACGGCAAACAGTTGGTGACTCAGAGAATCCTGCAGGTGAATGGCATATTCTTCAAATTGGAAGTGTATCCGGAAGTGAAAGATTTCTTCGGCAAGGTACAGGCCGGCGACGAACAACAGGCCGTGCTTATTGGAGGCAGCACCAGTGCTCAGAAAACAAACTAACATTCTCGCCATAATCGTATTCACGAGCGTGCTGACGACCGCCGCCAATGCCGGTGTGCCGGACTGGCTCCGCACGCTGGCGCAGCAGCCGGCAAAAACTTATGCCGACGACGCAAATGCTGTTGTTCTGCTTGACGATCAGGAAACCACCGTAAAGGACAACGGAGAGATTGTTACCCATGAGCGCATTGCCTATAAAATCCTGCGGCCTGAAGGGAGACATTACGCTCAGCATTCCGTGGGGTTTGATTCTGAAACCAGGATCAACTCTTTCCGGGGTTGGAGTATCACGGCAAAGGGCCTGGAATATGAAGCCAAGGAAAAAGATGCCTTTGAACACAGTTTGGGCGGTCAAAAGGAATTTGAGGACACTAAGGAGAAGATCATTCTGCTTCCTGGCGCAGACATTGGCACTGTTGTTGGTTTTGAATATGAGCAGAAGCGCCGGCCGTACTTGTTTCAGGATTACTGGTACTTCCAGGATATGATTCCGGTGGAAAAGAGCCGGTATACGCTACATATGCCGTCTAGATGGGAGTACCGTGCTGACTGGCTCAATCATGCAGAGCAAAAACCGGCAGAACAAAATGGCACCTCCATTTGGGAAGTGACGGATGTTCCACGGATTGAGCGGGAATATCATGAGCCGGATTTTCGCGCCCTGGCAGGGCATATGATCGTAACTCTGTTTTCAGAGAGAGCCACTCATCGGAACTCCGAGTCATGGAACGACCTTGGTGTCTGGTATTCGCAATTGACGGCTGGCGTCCGTGATCCCAGTCCGGCATTGCAAGCTAAAGTTCAAGAACTGGCGCCGGCAAGCTTACCGCTGTTCGAGCGGATTCGCGCCTTAACCCTTTTCGCCCAGCGCGATGTCCGCTATTACGCTATCGAAATCGGAATAGGTGGTTATCGTCCGCATCCGGCCGCAGAAATCTTTACCCATCGTTACGGAGACTGTAAAGACAAAGCCACGGTGCTCAGCGCCATGCTCGCGCAGATTGGCGTGAAGTCATATTACGTGGTCGTGCATGCCACTCGCGGAATCTTTACAGATAAAACGCCGCCAAATTCAAGTTTCAATCACATGATCCTGGCGATTCAAATGCCGGAAGCCGGCATTTCACAGAAATTGCCGGCAATGTTTAACGATCCCAAGCTGGGTCATCTGCTTATATTCGATCCCACCAATGACATGGTTCCGTTGGGGCAGTTGCCATATTACGAGCAGGATAGCTTCGGGCTATTGGTAAGCGATTCCGGGGGAGAGTTGATCCATTTGCCTGTAAGTTCGCCCGAATTGAACAAGATTCGGCGCGATGCCAAGCTGAAACTTCTACCCGATGGGACCTTGCAGGGAGAGATCGAAGAAGTCCGGTCCGGTTACCTTGCCATGCTGGGGAGGGAATATCTTCAGCATCAGACGCAGAACGATCGCAAGAAAATGTTGGAACATTTCTGGGGACCGAACCTCGGTGGTTTCCAGATTGACACTTTCAATCTGGAAAATGAAAACGACATCGATAAAGATCTGGTGCTACGTTACAAGTTTACCGCCAGTCATTACGCTAAGACCGCAGGCCCTTTGCTACTGGTGCGGCCGCGCGTGGTGGGAGAAATGGCCGGGGCCTTTGACGTAACCAAGCCGCGCCACTATGCCTATGAATTTGACGCGCCTTTCCTGCGGAGTGACACTGTGGAAATCACCCTTCCTGAAGGGTACAGCGTGGACGAACTTCCGGAACCTGCAAAGGCCATTTTCCCGTTTGCCGAGTACACCAGCAAAGCGGAAAAAGACGGCAATGTTCTTAAGTACAGCCGCCAATATACGATGCAAACCACACAGGTTCCGGTTGAGCGGATTGAACAGCTCAGGAAACTTTTTGCCCAGATTGGCACGGATGAAAAAAATATGGCTGTCTTGAAGAAGATGAACTAGCCACTGGGAAATCTTCACCTGAATTGCAGCCGGTCTAAATAACAGTTGCAGCGGGGAACGACATGAAGAACCGTCGATGCTTGTTGTGGATGTGGTTGTTTTTTCTGCCCTGGACCTGCTTTGGACAGAGCCAGGAGTGGCGCGAAATTACTGCTCAGGACCGCGAGATCAAGGAAGTTCCCGGTGACCCCGGAGCTTCAGCCATCCAGCTCTTTTTTGCGGACTATCGCGATGATGATGCCAGGTACCAGTTTATTTATCACCGCATCAAGATCTTGACTGAAGAAGGCAAGAAGCACGCCAACATCGAAATTCCTATCTCTCCTTGGTATCACTTTGACGGCGTAAAAGGGCGCACCATCCATCCAGATGGTTCCATCGTGGAATTCACGGGCAAGCCGTTTGAAAAAGTCCTGGTCAAAACACGCGACCTCAAATTTCTGGCTCAAACATTGACTCTGCCGGAGGTAACGGTGGGGAGCATCATCGAGTACAAATACAAATATTCATGGGAGAGGTTTACCGTCGATACGAGCTGGTCCGTGCAGCATGATCTCTTTACGGTAAAAGAGCACTTCTGGCTGCTGGGCCGTTCCAGGCAGCTGCAGACCAATGAATACTTGATTGGGACAGGATCACGCCTGGCGTATGAAGTTTATGGCAATTTCACCCCGCCGCATCGAACCAAGAATGGCGCAATAGAGCTGGAGCTGGAGAACCAGCCCGCCTTCAAGAGTGAAGAGTATGCGCCGCCGGTCGCGGATTTGAAACCGATTGTCCGGTTTTTCTATGGCGGCAATGAACTGATTTCATCTGAAGCTTTTTGGCAGAAATTTGGACGTATCAAATTCGATGAATCAGAACGCTTCATCGGCAACCGCGATTCCATACGGACTGCGGCTTCAGCGGCAATCGTCGGAGAAACCGATTCGGAAAAGAAGCTGCATCTACTCTATTCGCGCGCCCAGACCACCCGGAATCTCAGCTTTGAACGCAGACGCACAAAGCAGGAGGACAAGAAGGAAGAACTCAAGCCGAACGAAAATGTCGGCGATGTGCTGGACCGCGGCTATGGAACGCACAATGACATAGCCCGGCTATTCGTCGCATTGGCGCGCGGCGCAGGCTTTGATGCCGAGATCGTTCGCGCCCCCAACCGCAAGGAGTTCTTTTTCAAGCCAAATTACCTCGTTGCTGGCCAGCTTGCTTCTGAAATTGTTGTGGTAAAGCTCAACGGCAATGACGTTTTTCTGGATCCGGGAACAGCGTTTTGCCCGTTTGGCCTGGTGCGTTGGATCCATACCTCTGATAAGGGAATGAGATTGGATAAGTCTGGCGGAACATTTGTGGTGATTCCGCCTGCAACCTCTGACAAATCGGTGCTGCGCCGCATTGCCCAAGTTGAACTTGGGCCTGACGGCTCGCTGAAAGGTACCCTGGATGTAGAAGTGAAGGGAAATGGCGCTCTGGAACAGCGGCTTTGGGCATTGCAGGAGGATGAGGCTGGACGCCGCAAAGGGCTGGAAGATGAAGCCAAAGGATGGCTCCCTGAAGGAGGTATTGCCACAGTCGATAGCGTTCAGGGTTGGGAATCCACGGAAGAGCCGCTGCAAATTCACTACAAGATAGAGGTTCCATCATTCGCTTCACAGGCAGGAAAACGGTTATTGATTCCTGCCGCTCTCTTCAGGACCACAAAGCAGAAACAGGCTTTCCAGCACAAGGAACGGAAATACTCCGTGTATTTTCCATTTGCCCACAATGAAATGGACAACGTTATTCTCCAGGTGCCGGACGGATACACTGCGGAATCCGTTCCTGCCGCGCAGGACATCAAACTCCCCGCTACACGATTTGTTACGACGCGCTCCTTCGCCAACAAACAGTTCGTCAGCAAGCGAGCTCTGGTGATTAATGGAATTATCTTTCGGGTTGCAGAGTACTCTGAACTGAAAAGCTTTTTTGATAAGGTGCAGGGAGCGGACGAAGAACAGCTGGTTTTACAGAATACCGCCGTGAGTGCGGGTAAGTAACTCGAAAGCTGTGTCGTTTGTGCGAGTTGTGCGCTTTTCCGCTAAAAGCCGCTGTGACTACCCTTGCAACGCCACGTCTCAATGCATCTTAATCCTGTTGGTTTAAAATTGATTTATGGCAGATCACGTAAACAAGAAGAAAGATCCAAGCGGGGTTGCGGAAAACCCCATTGCGGACGTTTTTGAAGGCCGGCACCCGTCTGACTCGGAAAAACGCTGGGCCGAGACTACTCTGGCCAAAACGCTGGAGAAGTCGCCGGAAAGACCCATTGGTGCGGCTACCGGCATCAATCTGGACGAAAGCGGCCATGCCCAGTTCACCACGATCAGCGGTGTGCCTATCCGTCGGCTTTATACCCAGGCCGATCTGCCCGAGGACTGGAATTACGAAAAGTATCTTGGCTATCCCGGCCAGGCCCCGTACACGCGCGGAATTCACTCCAGCGGCTATCGCGGACGCCTCTGGACCATGCGCCAGTTTTCCGGCTTTGCCTCTCCGGAAGAAACCAATGAGCGCTACAAATACCTGATGGCCAGCGGCGGCGGCGGACTCTCTGTCGCTTTCGATCTGCCAACGCTGATGGGTTATGACTCCGATCATGCAGCCAGTGAAGGTGAAGTCGGCAAGTGCGGCGTGGCCATTGATTCGCTTGAGGACATGGAAATCCTCTTCGACGGCATCGATCTGGAAAAGACCACCGTCTCCATGACGATCAATTCTCCGGCGTCTGTGCTGTGGGCCATGTATCTCGTTGTCGCGGAAAAGCAGGGCGCAGACTGGAAGAAAGTTTCCGGCACGCTACAGAATGACATCCTCAAGGAATACATCGCGCAGAAGGAATACATTTATCCGCCTGCCCCTTCAATGCGCCTGGTGATCGATACCTTTGAGTTCGGCTCAAAATTCACGCCCAGGTTCAACACCATCTCCATCAGTGGGTACCACATTCGTGAAGCCGGCTCTACGGCGCTTCAGGAACTGGCGTTCACGATTTATGACGGTGTTGAATACGTCGAGTGGGCGCGCCGTCGCGGTCTGGACATCGACGAGTTTGGGCCTCGCCTAAGCTATTTCTTCAACTCGCACAGTGATTTCTTTGAAGAGATTGCCAAGTTCCGTGCCGCGCGTAAAATCTGGTACCGCCTGATGAAAGATCGCTTTGGCGCAAAGCAGGAGCGCACATGGCTGATGCGTTTCCACACGCAGACTGCAGGCGTGTCGCTGACGGCGCAGCAACCTCTCAACAACATTGCGCGCGTGGCCTTGCAGGGATTGGCGGCAGTGCTGGGCGGAACACAGTCTCTCCATACCGATTCCTACGATGAAGCGCTGGCATTGCCAACGCAGGAAGCTGCTCGCATCGCGCTGCGCACGCAGCAGATTATCGCTTACGAATCCGGCGTCGCACAGACTGTCGATCCTCTGGCCGGCTCTTACTTCCTGGAAAAACTCACGCTCGATATGGAGAAAGGCGCATTCGATTATTTCGAGCGCCTCGACGCCATGGGCGGCATGGTCAAAGCCATTGAAAATGGCTTCCCGCAGAAAGAAATTGCCGAAGCTTCATACCAGTATCAACGCGCCGTTGAGGCCAAGGAAAAGATTGTTGTCGGCGTGAACGATTTCGCCATTCAGGAAACGCAACCGGAGACGCTCTATATCGACGAATCCGTGGCGCGCCACCAGACAGCGAAACTGAAAGCACTCCGCGCCCGCCGCAACAATGATGATGTCCGCCGCACCCTTGACGCGCTAAAGAACGCTGCTGCCCAGGAGCCGGTCGTTCGTGCCGATGGCCACATCAGCGATGCGAACACCATGCCTTTTATTATCGATTGCGTCCGCGCCTACGCCACCGTTGGGGAAATCTGCCAGGCTCTGCGCGAAGTCTATGGAACGTATGAAGAAGTGAGCATCACGTAGAGATTCGCGGCACAGAACAGCGCATGACAGACGACAAGGAAGACACGAAGAAATCAAAGGCAGAAAAGGCGCTGGAACTCGCGCTTGAAATTAGAAAGTTCGAGATCGAGCTTTACTGGAAGCGTGCAACGTATTTCTGGACATTTCTTGCTGTTGCGTTGGCTGGGTATGTAACTGTATCGACCTCAAAGGATATACCAGCCAACGAGAAGCCGGACGCACTTCTTCTCGTTTCCTGCCTCGGTGTGGTTTTTTCTATAGCGTGGTATTTTGTCAATCGCGGGAGCAAATTCTGGCAAGAGAACTGGGAGAAGCATGTTGACCTTCTGGAAAACGAAATCAATGGACCTCTATACAAAACGGTCTTGAGTGAGGCCGATCTTGCTTTTTGGAAATTGTGGGGACCGTACGATTTCTCAGTGTCTAAAATTAATCAACTTCTAAGCTTGTTTGTAGTCTTGTTATTCGTACTCTTAACGGGGATGTTACTGTATAGCAATTATCGGATTGGCTGGCCTCCTGATGGGTTTCCGACATCCACGGTGGCCCTGACAATAGGCACGGTCGTGATTTTCTGGTGCCGAGGTCGTACAAACAGAAATCGGATTCCAATGACCGGCGCACAATACAACAAGGAATTCGGCTTGTCTTCCGCGGAGCATTCTGCTCAGAAGGATTCCAAGAAATTGGCGAAGATACGTGCTGAAAGACGGATATCGGAGCTCGATTAGCTTATGATAAGAGCCGCCTGCGACAAACTCGGAAATCAAGTAGTTTTCTTGATAATCCTTCTCCGCTTATCACGGCGATTACGCGCGCTTCCGGCGATCTCGATACACCGCCCATTGTTCCGTACCCGCAATCTTGTCCAGCCATTCACCCTTATTCAGCAGTGTCTCCAATTCAGGATATCGATAAGCTATGAACAGTGGTCTGGGATTTGCGAGCAGGGATTGCCGTAGCTTATCCAGCACCGCCGCAAACACCGGCTCCGGAAACGGGTTGAACAAATAGACGATCAGCGGTCCGGCGGGAAAATCGAACTCGCGCGCGTCCATACAGAGGTTTTCGATGACAGCAGCCGGTTGGTGTTCGGCAGTAAATTTACGAATATTCTTTTTCGCAATCCTGTGCCACTCCGGCATGTACTCCACGCCGATAATTCTCTTGAATCCATATGGCGCCGCCATGAGCAGCACCCTGCCCTTGCCGGAACCAAGGTCAATAAACGTGAAGTCTTGCAACGCCGTTAGGGTAGCCGCTCCCTGGCTGACTGCCGAGTGCTGATCGCTGACTGCCAGGATTAGCGCCTGCATGATCTGCTCAAACAGCCACGGCTCGGTCGGAAAATACTGATGTCCGCTGAGCGCTGCGGTTAATTGTTCGCGGAAGCCTACGTTGGCCCGCGTGGTGTCAACCATGTGGTCAAAGTCAAAGTCCAGATCGCCGTACTTTGCTTTGCGACGGCCGGGCAAAAACTCACGGAAAAAGCGGTAAGCCGCTTCGCTAACTTGAGCAAGCGTATGCCGCAGTCCGTAGTAGCGCACGCTGGATTGCCAGTGCCGGGCAAAGATGCGCCAGAAGCTGAAGTCGGTTTCAGCAGAGGCAGCAATCCCAGCGGCTGGTTTAGAATCAGCATTCATGAGAAAAGCCGTCAACCATCTTAAAAAATCAGATGCCATTCTTGCTTCTATTATTGCCCGCGTCGGGGCCTGCAAAATGGCTTATCGTGAGCCGACTTTTGAAATGCTGGCCCGTGCCATCGTATTCCAGCAGTTGAGCACCAAGGCCGCGCGGACGATTTATGGCCGTCTTGAAGAAGCTGCGGGCGGGGCGCTCACGCCTGAGTCGATCCAGAACCTGAGCGTGGGCGAGATGCGGCGGGCTGGGCTGTCACGGCAAAAGCTCGGCTATATACGCGATCTGGCGGAGCACGCAATCAGCGGAAAGGTGGATTTCACGAAACTGCCCTCCATGAGCGACGAAGAAGTCATCGCGTCTTTAACTGACATTAAAGGCGTAGGTGTCTGGACAGCGCATATGTTCCTGCTATTTTCACTTCGACGGCCCAATGTGCTTCCAATTGGAGATCTGGGCGTGCGCATGGCGATTCAAAAAGCCTACAGAAAACGCAAGATGCCGACGCCTAAGCAAGTGGAGCAGATCGCTAAAAGCTGGCATCCGTATTGCAGCTTTGCTGCGTGGTATCTGTGGCGCAGCCTGGAACTGCCAAAAGATGAATCCATCACGGAGGCACGGAGACACGGAGGAAAGCAGAAGGGCAGAACGAAAGCTTCATGACAAACAGGTTTTATCAATGCGGCAATCCTTGGTGAGACGGTCTGAAGGGCAATATTTTTTTGGCTTTTCTCCGTGCCTCCGTGTCTCCGTGGTAGGTTTTGGATTCTGTTAGAATTCTTCCAGTAAATGGCTGCTGACCGCAAAATCCGCGTGCTTGTTGCCAAACCCGGCCTCGACGGCCATGATCGCGGGGCCAAGGTGATCGCCCGCGCCTTGCGCGACGCAGGAATGGAAGTCATCTATACCGGGTTGCGGCAAACCCCGGAAATGATCGTGAACTCGGCTTTGCAGGAAGATGTGGACGTGATTGGTCTTTCTATTCTTTCCGGCGCTCACAACGCCATCGTGCCGCGGGTTTCCGATCTGCTCAAGCAGAACAAGATGGAGGACGTGCTTTTTCTGATCGGCGGCATCATTCCGGAGCAGGATTTTGATTTCCTGAAAAAGGCGGGCGTCAGCGCAATTTTCAATCCCGGCACGCCGATGGATGATATTGCCGAGTTCATCCGTAAAAACGTAAAGCCCCGCGGACTCATCACGGCCTGATCTCTTTTTTTTGTCGCTTCGCTCCACACCGCATTAGTGCTTCGTTTTCCTTCACGCCCGTTTATGCTCCTGATGCATGCGGCTCGCCGCGCAAGCCGGGCGGGCCGCATGTTACCGAGGCCACATTTGTAAGGTGGGGTGAAATGCATTATCTGCGTATCATTTCGTCGCAAACAAGGCTAACCGGCAGTCGGGACGGCAATCTAACCGCTCGAATTGAGAGGTAAGACCATGAAAAAGATGATAGCTTTGGGTCTCACATTGCCCTTATGCATCGCTCTGGCTCGCGCCGGAGAGCATCGCGACGGGAGCACTTCAACCGTAATTCTGAATGATAATCCTGCCAGCGACGATTGCCGCGACCACTTGCGCGTGGGAAATGACGAGTATCGCGCGAGCGTGCGAGATGAAGAAATCAAAACTGTTCCCAATCAACCGTTGACCATCACCGCAGAGCACAATGGCGGCATCCAGGTAACAACCTGGGACAAGCCGGAATTTAGTCTCAAGCTCTGTAAACAGATTTCAGCTGACGATGAAAACGAAGGCCGAAAGCTGCTGGCGGAAACCCGGCTGGAAGTCAACGGGTCAAAAATTTCCGTCCACACGCCAGAGGAGAACCATCATTCGCTGGGCACTCTTCTTCTGGTCAAAGCGCCCAGGAATGCGGATTTAAATCTCAATGTCCACAATGGCGGGGTGTCATTAACCAACTTCACTGGAACGGCTCAAGCCCATGCCGAGAATGGAGGCATTTCATTCCGAGGCAGCACTGGCAAGCTCACGGCTGAAGCAGAAAATGGCGGCATCTCCATTAAGGATTGCGGAGGCGACGTGAGCGCTAAAGTTGAAAACGGTGGTCTGTCTATCGCCTTGCCGGAGCGATGGGAAGGCAAGGGCCTGGAAGCTCATGCCCGCAATGGCGGCCTGGTGGTTTCCGTGCCAAAGACTTTCAGCGGCGGGCTGGAAGTTGTGGCATCCGAGCATACTTCCATCATCTGCAAGGGCAATGCCTGTGACGCCGGTGAGCGTACATGGGACAGCGGCCACAAACTGTTCCGGATGGGCGGAGCAAACCCGCAGGTTCGGGCCACCACGGAAAATGGCGGCATTGTCATTCAAGATCGCTCCCAGACCCGCGGCGAATTGTAGGTATTTTACTGGGCCAGACGTCAAGCCGCCGAAAGCGCGCAGGGACCCGAATTTGCTGGGCATTATTTCAGTCCTATTTCGGATTCCCGTGGGCTAAGGCGGCTTTTCCTCTTCGGTTTCTCCCGCCCAAGCCATATACTTGAATCTGCTGCCGCCATGACCACCCTGGACCAGATTCTTGCCGCTACGCGTGAGCGCGTTGAACGCTCTAAAGCGCAGGCACAACTCCGTCCATTGGAGAAAGCGGCTGCGGCGCATACGCCTCGTGGCTTTCGCAAGCGGCTGGGTGCAATGTCCCAGCTCGGTCCGGCAGTCATCGGCGAATTAAAAAAGGCCTCGCCGTCCAAGGGTACGATTCGTGGAACGTTTCCCGTGGCAACGCTGGCCAACCAGCTTGCTCGTGGCGGTGCATCCGCACTATCGGTACTTACCGATGAAGAGTTTTTTCACGGATCGCTGGCCAATTTGCTAGAAGCTTCTGCCGCGACCAACCTGCCTTGCCTGCGCAAAGATTTCATCATCGATGAATTTCAGATCACTGAGGCCCGCGCTCATCACGCAGACGCAATTTTATTGATTCTCTCCGCGCTGGATGATGCTACGTTCCGCCGGCTGCTGGATTATTCGCGCGTTCTGGAACTGGATGCGCTTTGTGAAGTCCATGACGAAGAAGAGCTGAAGCGCGCGATTGATGGCGGTGCGGATATGATCGGCGTGAATAGCCGCAATCTCAAGACGTTTCAGGTCAGCTTGGACACGGTCATCGATCTGGCAGATAGCATTCCCAACCACGTGCTTCGCGTGGCAGAAAGCGGAATCGATAGCGGCGCTGAGATCCGTGAGCTGCATGCCGCCGGATATCAGGCGTTCCTGATTGGTGAAGCGCTGATGCGCGCTGAAGATCCCGGGCAGAAATTGCAGCAGCTCTTACAGGATGCAGGATGGTATTCGCCATCCGCTTCGGCTTCTCCAAACTGGCGTGGCACAGTCCAGTAAGAAGCCACAACAGCTTTCCCAAAATACATTCAATGCATACATGGATCAAAATCTGTGGGACTACTTCTCTTGAAGACGCGCTCAGCTCGATTGAAGCCGGCGCTGACGCTTTGGGCTTTATCTTTGCCCCCAGTAAGCGCAGGATTCTGCCGGAAAACGCGCAAAAAATTATCAGAGAGCTACCGCCAAACATTGAGAAGATTGGCGTGTTTCTGGATGCCGGCGCAATGGGCATTCGCCAGGTAGTTCGCGAGGTTGAGCTGACAGGAATACAGATGCACGGCGAAGGAGAATTTCCTCCCGAGGTGTATAGCTATCTGCCTGAAGACCGCCGAGATGGGTTGCGGAAAATTAAAACCGTGATTGTTTGGGATGGCTTTGAGCTTAGATTTGACAGCTATGCAGCTGTACCCGGCGTCGTAGACGCGTGGCTCTTTGATTCCGGCGCCGGCAGCGGCAAGACATTTGATTGGCAGGCCGCGCGGGCACAACTGGGCGAGCGGCTGGGAAAGTTCATCGTCGCCGGCGGACTTACCCCGGAAAACGTGGGCGATGCAATGCGCGTTTTTAAGCCTTGGGGTGTAGACGTTGTAACAGGCGTGGAGTGTGAGCCAGGGCGTAAGGATCCGGAAAAACTAAAGAAATTTGTTGCGGCGGTACGGAAGGCGGAACAGATATGAGATCGAGCGCATTGAGAAAAGAGAAACATGTACCTGGACGATTTGGGCTTTATGGCGGCCGCTATGTGCCAGAAACGCTGATGGCGGCGCTGGAGCAATTAGAGCGCGAATATGACAAGGCGAAGCGTGACAAGAAGTTTCGTGCCGAATTTGTGCGCCTGTTGAAGGAGTATGCGGGACGTCCAACGGCGCTGTTTCATGCGGCCCGCCTTACCAAAGAATTGGGCGGCGCCAAGATTTATCTCAAGCGTGAAGACCTGCTGCACACCGGCGCACACAAAATCAACAACTGTCTGGGACAGGCATTGCTGGCCGTGCGCATGGGCAAGAAACGCATCATCGCAGAAACCGGTGCGGGCCAGCACGGCGTGGCCACAGCCACCGTTTGCGCTCTCTTTGGACTGCAATGCGTTGTCTATATGGGGACGGAAGACATGCGGCGGCAGGAATTGAACGTCTTCCGCATGCGGCTGCTGGGGGCGGAAGTGCGCGGCGTAGAGTCAGGCTCGCGTACGCTGAAAGATGCGATTAACGAAGCGATGCGCGACTGGGTCACCAACGTCCGCGATACACATTACCTGCTGGGCAGTGTGCTTGGCGCTCATCCTTATCCCACCATGGTGCGCGATTTTCACTCGGTGATTGGCCGCGAAGCGCGTGCGCAAATTCTGAAAGCTGAAGGCAGGCTGCCGGCGGCGATCATTGCCTGCGTGGGTGGCGGCTCCAACGCGATTGGAATCTTCCACGAATTCATCAATGACAAAAAGGTAAAGCTGATCGGCGTGGAAGCAGGCGGACGCGGCGATGCGCTGGGCGAACACGCTGCACGGTTTCGTGGCGGTCTGCCCGGTGTGCTCCAGGGAACTTTCTCCTATGTTCTGCAGGATGATCATGGCCAGATTGGGCTCACGCACTCGATTTCCGCTGGACTGGATTATCCCTCGATCGGGCCAGAACACGCGGCGCTGGCAGATTCCAAGCGTGCTGAATATGTTGCTGCTTCCGACGCCGAAGCGCTGGAAGCTTGTACGAGGCTGGCGCGGACGGAAGGAATTATTCCCGCGTTGGAGTCATCCCATGCGGTTGCCGAATGCATCAAGCGAGCGCCGAAGATGAAGAAGTCTGAGATTGTAATCGTGAATATTTCTGGGCGCGGCGATAAAGATATGGGGATTTTGCGGGAAAGCCTAAGTCTATGAGCAGAATTCGTTTTCAACATAAGCCCTGCCTAGTGGCCTACGTTACTTGCGGCGACCCGGATATCGCGACCACGCACGAGATTGTTTTGGCTGCGTGTCGTGCGGGCGCGGACGTCATTGAACTTGGCGTGCCGTTCAGTGATCCTGTGGCAGATGGGCCGGTGATCCAAAGGGCCGGCGAGCGCGCGCTGAAGCACGGAACGTCTTTGGAAGACGTGTTGCGCCTGGCGGCTGACGTACGCAAGCAAACTGACGCCGGACTGATCGTGTTTACGTATCTGAATCCCGTGTTGCGGTTTGGCTTGGAACGTTTTTGCGCGGAAGCAGCAACGGCCGGCGTGGACGGCGCGCTGATCACCGATCTGACGGTGGAAGAAGCGAGCGACTATCGTCGCATGATGGCCGAGCACAACCTGGATACGATTTTTCTTGCTGCGCCCACCAGCCCTGACCAACGTCTCAAAGCCATCGCGGAGGCGTGCAAAGGTTTTGTCTATGTGGTATCACGTACCGGAATCACCGGAACGCAAAAGCAAGTCGCGGCGGACGTGCAGGGCCTGGTGAAACGCATCCGCAAGTTCACCAAGCTGCCGGTCGCCGTGGGCTTTGGCATTTCCAACGCTCAGCAGTTTGCGGAGGTCGGACAATTTGCCGATGGCGTTGTGGTCGGCAGTGCGATTGTGCAGCTCATCGAGCAGAATCCAGGCAGGGAAGCACAGGCAGTAGAGAGCTTTGTGCGCGGATTAAAGTCGGGAGCAAAGAGCGCTTCCACTTCACAAAGTTAACATAATTAAGTTATTCTATTAGCATATTAACTTAGTTAAGTTTATACGGCCTTTAGCGGCTGTATATCAGGAATCACAAGAGCTATGGACATCGCCGACTGGCGCATAAAAATCGACGAACTGGACCGCCGCCTGGTGGAATTACTGAACGAGCGTGCCCAGGCGGCACACGAAATCGGCAAGCTGAAGCGCAACACCAGCATGCCAATCTACGAACCTGACCGCGAGAAAAAGATTTTTGAGAACGTGCAGCGGGCGAACCGCGGACCATTGCCAGAGGGTGAACTGCGGCAGGTATACGAAAGAATTATCGATGTAATGCGGAATATTCAAAAGAATGAAATCGCGCCGAAGATCGAGGCGGGCGACCGGCACACTGAATACGACGTTGAGATAAATGATTAGGTCCTTTCTGAAATCCCGAGCGCAGCGAGGGAACCCTATACCTACGATTCAACATGGGGCGGAAACCTATTTATTGATTTGAGCAGATTGTAACGAGGAATAGGAGTCCTTCACCCGCTGCGCGGGATCGGGAGCGACAAGAAAAATGATAGTAGCAATGCAGGAAACGGCCAGTGAAGAACAGATCCAGCAGGTGATCGAGCGCCTGATCGGCATGGGATTTGAAGTCCACCGCTCTACCGGCGCTCGGCAGACCGTGCTGGGCGCGGTAGGCGCTCGCCATGAATTCGATATTCGCGATATAGAGGTGCTACCCGGTGTGGGTGAAGCGCACCGCATCAGTTCGCCTTATAAGCTGGTGGCCCGCAGTTTTCGTCCGGAAGGTACGGTAGTCAAGTTCAAGCGCGGCGTGAGCATTGGTGGCGACGAAGTAGTCTTGATGGCCGGGCCATGTTCAGTGGAATCGCGCGACCAGATTTTTGCCATTGCCGAATCCATTGCCCGCTCGGGAGCCAAGTTCCTGCGCGGCGGCGCATTCAAGCCCCGCAGTTCGCCTTATAGCTTTCAAGGCATGGGTGAAGACGGACTTAAGCTGATGCGTGAGGCCGCAGACCAGTTTGGCATGCTGGTGGTGAGCGAGGTCATGGAAATTTCGCAGATTCCGCTCATGCTGCCCTATGTTGACCTGCTTCAGGTGGGCGCGCGCAACATGCAGAATTTCAATTTGCTGCGCGAACTGGGCAAGGTCCGCAAGCCTGTGCTGTTGAAACGCGGCATCGCCGCGACCATTGAAGAGCTTCTGCTTTCGGCTGAGTACCTGATGGCCGGCGGTAACTATGACGTTATCGTATGCGAGCGCGGCATTCGGACCTTTGAGACTTACACCCGCAACACAATGGATATTTCGGCGATCCCCATCGTCAAGAAGCTTTCGCATCTCCCGATCTTGGCCGATCCGTCGCACGGCACCGGCCGCCGTGAAAAGGTTTCTCCTATGGGACGCGCCGCCATTGCAGCGGGCGCGGACGGCCTGCTGATTGAAGTCCACAACTGCCCTGACAAAGCCCTTTCCGATGGCGCTCAGTCGCTGTATCCTGAGCAGTTTGCCAAGCTCGTTGGCGAGTTGCGAGTCATTGCTCCCGCCGTAGGACGTAGACTTGTTTAGAATCAATTGAATCGAACTGCTGCCAAAGGGACCAAGCTCCGTGAGATAACGCTTGCGGCCTGAATGGCGAATTCTGTCTCTGGAAACCACACGTGTTCAAGCAGATCACCATTATCGGAACGGGGTTGATCGGCGGCTCTCTGGCTCTGGCCTTGAAGGCCTCAGGGTTCGGCGGCAAGATCATCGGCTGCGACCGTCGAGCAGTTGTGGACCGTGCTCGCAGCATGCGTGCCATTGATGCCGGTACGGAAGATCCGGTGGAAGCCGTAGCCGGAAGCGACCTCATCATCCTGGCTACGCCGGTAGGCGGAATTATTGACCTGATTGAACGCATCGGCCCTGTCGCTCCGCCGGATGCGCTCATTACCGATGTTGGCAGCACCAAGAAGGAAATCCTTGAGCGGGCGCGCGCCGTGTTTGGCGACAAAGCGCCGCAACGTTTTATCGGCGGCCATCCCATGGCCGGCAAGGAACATAGCGGGCTGGAAAATGCTGAAGCAAAACTATTCCTGAATGCCGTATGGCTGCTGGTGCCGCAAGCAAACCAATCCACTGATCGCGGCAAGATCAAGGATTACTGCGAACTGCTGGAGAAAATTGGCGTTCGCATTTTAAAAATGGATGCCGAGCGCCATGACCAGATTTGCGCCTGGACCAGCCACCTTCCACAAATGATTGCTACCGCACTCGCGGCGACACTGGTGGAGGAACTGGGCGATAACCCTGACGTGCATGCCATTGGCGGACGCGCGTTGCGTGAGATGACGCGAATCGCTTCCAGCCCTTATTCCATGTGGCGCGACATCGCGCATACCAACACGGCCAACCTTGAATCCGTGCTCAGCAAACTGGAGCAGAGGCTGGTACACATCCGTGAAAACCTTCGCGCGCCGGCGTTGCGCGATGAGTTTGACCACGCCAACCGCTTTGAACTGGGCACAAGAGACGTTGCCGCCACGGTGCTGGTGCTGCCGGGATGGCAGAACTCCGGCCCCAGACATTGGCAGACTTTATGGGAACAGCAGAACCCAATTTTTTTGCGCGTGCAGCAGCGGGACTGGGAGTTTCCACATCGGGAATGGTGGCTGGAGCGAATTACGGCCGAGGTGAAGCAGTCGCCAGCGCCCATTGTTTTTGCCGCCCATAGCCTGGGCTGCATTGCGCTGGCTCACTGGTGCAAAGCGACTCCTTCTGAAGTCCACAAGATCAAAGGTGCATTGCTGGTAGCGCCGGTGGACGTGGACAGCAAAGATACTCCCAAGCAGCTCAAGGATTTTTCCCCCGTCCCGCGCGACCTGCTTCCATTTCCTTCAATCGTGGTGGCCAGCAGCACTGATCCTTATTTAACGATTGCGCGTGCCCATGAGCTCGCGCGTTCATGGGGCAGTCGCTTTGTCGACATCGGCGCCGCTGGACACATCAATGGAGAATCCGGGTTAGGCGACTGGCCGGAAGGGAAACGGCTGCTGAGGCATTTGGTTGAAGGGGAATAGCCTTCATGCACGGTCGCTTGCGCAAGTCCCCTCTATGACGATTTACATTGAACTCGTGAACGAGGGGACTAATTGCTGGCGTCCAGTTGAGGCCAAAGGTCTCGGAGAGGGTCGTTTTCAAATTGTTAGTTCTCAACCCGATGACGAAGATTGGCAATTTAAACCGGGTGACATCATTGAATGCAGGAAAAAACAATTTCAGGATGGTTTCTGCCTTGTCGCTTACAAGCTGGCTTCGTAAGGCTTAGTTTGCGGTGTCCGGAATTGCTGTTTAGAATTTAATCTTTATGAATAAAGTCGTTGCCAGCGCTGATGAGGCCGTCCGCGATGTAAAAGACGGTTCAATGATCATGGTCGGCGGTTTTGGACTATGCGGCATTCCCGCCGATCTGATCGAGGCCCTAGTCCGCAAAGGTGTACAGAATCTCACCACGGTTTCCAACAATGCCGGCGTGGACGATTTTGGCCTCGGCAAATTGCTCTACACCGGGCAGATCAAAAAGCATATCGGCTCCTATGTGGGAGAGAACAAACTATTTGAAAAACTTGTGCTCACCGGCAAGGTGGTGCTGGAACTGAATCCACAAGGCACGCTGGCTGAGCGCATACGCGCTGGGGGCGCCGGCATTCCTGCATTCTTTACTCCCACAGGCGCGGGCACCGTGGTCTCAGAAGGCAAGGAGATTCGAGAATTTGACGGCCGCCCCTACGTAATGGAACGTGGGCTAAAAGCCGATTTTGCATTGATCAAGGCATGGAAGGCCGACCGTTGGGGAAATTTGATCTTCCGCAAGACTGCTCGGAACTTCAATCCCGTAATGGCGACGGCTGCGCGGGTCACGATTGTTGAGGTGGAAGAAATCGTGGAACCCGGGCAGCTTGATCCAGATGGCGTCCACCTGGCCAGCGTTTATGTAAAGAGAATCGTATTGAGCACGGGACAAGAAAAGCGTATCGAAAAGCGGACGGTGAGAAAACGAGCCTAACAATGCGAACGAACTGTACGGAATTCAAAAAGGTAATCCTGGAGCAAGAGAGCGTTCTCAAGAATACAGGAGTGCGCTGGGGTATTGTTGCTGCTCTCATGATTGGACCGAAGCGCAAACAGGCGATGATTTCTGTTCCCGAGGTTCGAGCCATTGCAGGCGCCGGTCTTGAAGGCGATCGGTATTGCCGGGAACAGGGGACGTTCTCCAGGAAAGTGTTGTCCAATCAGATTACGCTGATTGAAATGGAAGCGTTAGAAGCCGCGGAGCGGGATTATGGGCTCAAGTTGATGGCAGAGGAGTCGCGGCGGAATGTTCTCACCTGCGGCGTGGCTTTGAATCATCTGGTTGGTCGAGAATTCCAGATTGGCGAAGTCCGCCTGCGTGGCCTAAAGCTATGCGAGCCCTGCACCCACTTGCAGCAACTCACGAACAAGCCGGTAGTCAAAGCGCTGCGGCATCGCGGCGGCCTGCGAGCGGAAATTCTGGGCAGTGGCATGATTAAAGTTGGCGAAAGAATTGTGGAAGCGATCTGAACATATGGCAACTACACCGGTCAACAAAATAGACAAGCAAAAAGACGTGGAGAAGCGTGAGCGCATCGTAAAACGAATTGCCCGCGAGATGCAGGATGGTTTCTATGTGAACCTGGGCATCGGCATGCCAACGCTGGTGGCCAACTACATTGCTCCGGGCGTCGAGGTCATTCTGCAAAGCGAGAATGGCATGCTCGGCGTTGGGCCGTTTCCCTTTGAAGGCGAAGAGAATCCCGATCTGATCAATGCCAGCAAGGAAACCGTGACGGAGGTCCCGGGCACCGCCTATTTTTCCAGTGCAGATTCATTTGCCATGATCCGTGGCGGCCACATTGACCTGAGCGTGCTGGGCGCTATGGAAGTGGATGAAGAAGGGAACCTGGCCAACTGGATGATCCCGGGAAAAATGGTGAAAGGCATGGGCGGCGCCATGGACCTGGTTGCGGGTGCGCGGCGCGTGATCATTGCCATGGAACACACGACGAAAGACGGCACATCCAAGATCCTGCCAAAGTGCACTCTTCCCCTGACGGGGATGAAAGTTGTGGGCACTATTGTTACGGAAATGGCATATATCAATGTCACGCTTCAGGGCTTGGTTTTGGAAGAGGTTGCGCCCGGGCTGACGGCAGAAGACGTGCAAAAGGCCACTGCGGCCAAATTGATTGTGAGCCCGAATTTGAAAACTATGGAGTTTTAGAACAACCAAAATCCCGTTGAGGCAATCGGACAGAGAGTAGATTGCGACGGAGGAAAAGCAAATGCGCGCAGATCGGGCTGAAGTTTCCTGGGATTCCGAGAAGTCAAAGTGGGTGATTAGAATTTCCGTGGGCGAAGAAGTGATTCGCCGTTATTGCAGTCTTCCCCAGACCGCCAGCGAATCGGACCTTGTATCGGCAGCGCAATCAACGCTTAGAGATGAAGGCTATGAGCTTGAGGGCGAGGCGATCACAGTCCAGCAGCAGCCGCACGCCGCGTAGGCGTCTTCGGCAGAAGCAATTCATCATCGCCGAGCGACCGCATGCGATGAACACCACAGAAATCGGATGTGTGCTCACCCCCAGCGTCGCGGCGTATTTATTTAATTGCATGGTTGCTGGCGGGACGAAAGCGTCCTGCGGAGAGCATCGTGGTGGCGCTATAACCGTTAGACTTGTTTGATTTCCAAGATGTCAACGCGCACAGGCGGCCGCAATCGTAGAGAAAAAAGTTCGCCCCACTCCGCTTTTTTCCTTTGCACTCGCCAATAGACTACGTAATGGTCGATCAAGTCGTAGGCGAGAAAACGGTCCCGCAGGCTATAAGGATTGTGAACGGTGCAACTCGCCAGAAGTCCCAGGTCGTCAGGATCGGTCGTAGCCAGATCAAAAAATGTCTTCAGACGATCCTTCACCGGTTGAGGGAGGCCAGCCATCAACTTTTGAAAAAAGCTCTCGTCATGAAAACGAAGCGGCAGCTTGGGACGGTCTTCCACTAGCATATTACCTGACTACAATCGTGCTATTGTAGCAGAAAATTATGCCGTCCCTGATCGCGCCGGCCTGTCTTCAGCAGCTTCTTGTTCGCGAGGAGAAGCAGCAGGCTTGGCGGAGAGATGCTCATGACCCCAGGATGGCTCCTCGGCAGGTCGGTCGATCTGCGCCGCACGCTGCTTCAATACTTCGAGCGTCTTAGCGTCAAAATACTCCACCGGCACCAGCTTCAGGGCGCGAACAGCGTGAATCTTAGCGTCTGCCACCTCAAACTCCAATTCATCGCCTTCCTTCAGCAGTAGACGATCCAACAGAAGCTGCGGCATGGTTATCTGCCTTTTTGCTCCAATCTTCAGACGGAAAAAATCACTCATAAGGTATCCCCCATTCTCCAATCCCTAAATTTGTCCGGTGTTCGGATAAACCCATTTTATCAAAAATAGTTGTTTCCGTAATTCCGACTATCCGATAATCCGACTGGCGGATGATCATACAGTTCAGATGAAAAGTCAAGAAAAATAGTTTTCCATTTAAGTTACTTGTTTTCATTCACATAGCTCGGCGATTCTGTGGGCCAAGAGGAAAAGGAAGCCAAATGCGAGGATTACATAACCAATCTTGGCTTTCAACGAAGAGAAGTGGATAAACACCTCGTCGACGGCTTCGGGAGTATTGATGGTCCTTCCTTCAATTTCAATAAGACGTCCCTTTAACACAGGATCGTCTAGGGCCAATTTGATTGTCTTTGCCCGCTTGTAGTGCGTCTTGCCCTTAATCGCATCCCAGGCAAGGACGGTGCCGCCACCAAAGGTGAAAGCATCTCCTATAAGACCTAAAACAATGCTGGTGCATGACATAGAGCCCTCCTTTCCGCTGACAGGTTTCAGACTCTTTCTCTTTCTAAAGTCAAGTTGGCAGAGGAATGGATATCCTTGCTGGCGGCCAGCTCTTTGAGCGATTCCGTATAAGGCGCCTTGGCAATCCCGCGCTCCGTAACAATCGCCGCAATGTACTTGTTCGGGGTGACGTCAAATGCCGGATTTTCCACCAGCACTCCTTCAGGCGCAACCTGTTTCCCGGCGTGATGCGTGACTTCCCGCGCTGAGCGCTGCTCAATAGGAATCCCTTCACCGTCAGGCATATTCATATCGACGGTGGACCAGGGCGCAGCCACATAAAAGGGAATCGAGTGCTCTTTGGCCAGAACGGCTACGCTATAAGTCCCAATCTTGTTGGCCACGTCGCCGTTGGCGGCAATGCGGTCCGCGCCTACGATCACTGCTTTGATCTTTCCCTGGCGCATCATTGCCCCGGCCATGTTGTCCGCGATGAGAGTGGTCTGAATGCCGTCTTTCATCAGCTCCCATGCGGTAAGCCTTGAGCCTTGCAGAAAGGGGCGTGTTTCATCGGCAAAGACATGCAGCTTCTTGCCAGAATCGATGGCGGACCGAATCACGCCAAGCGCAGTGCCGTAACCACACGTTGCAAGGGCGCCGGCATTGCAGTGCGTGAGCACCCCGCCGGAGGACGGCATGAGCGTAGCGCCGTGGCGTCCCATGGCTTCATTGGCCGCAATATCTTCCACCAGCATTTTTTGCGCTTCATCCACTAATGTGATTTTTACCGGGTGAACCCCGTGTGGGGCTGCAGCTTCAAAGGTCTGCTGCATGCGGCGGATGGCCCAGAAAAGATTGACAGCGGTAGGGCGAGTTTCTCCCAATGTCCGGCAGATCTGGCCGAATTCGTTGCGCAAGCTGGCCACATCCGGCGCGGTGGAATGCTTGACGCCGAGTGCGATGCCCATGGCCGCAGCCACGCCGATTGCCGGCGCGCCGCGAACAATCATGTCACGAATGGCGGTTGCAACTTCCTGGTAGGTGCCGCAGGTTACAAAGACCTCTTCCATGGGCAACCGCGTTTGATCAATAAAGCGGACTCCCTGGCTGGTCCATTCTAGTGTGCGAATCATCTACCTAGATTGTAATTGTTGGGGGAAAGACGCGCATCTTCCGCGAATCGCCACAGCCTTGGGAACCGTTTTAAAAGCGCGCAGGCTGAACTCATCCGCAGTGAGCGGACTGGCAATCGGTAGATGGGGAACGTGTTAGTTGGGCCGCCGCGGCACCACTTGTTCGTCAATGATCACAAACTGCGCCGGGCAGGTGCTTGATCCACAAATCACCGGCACCACACCACGCATCTGCCTGCGAGTGATTAGGCCCAGCGTCCCGCACTCCGGACAGGACAGAACGGCCCAGTAAGGATCTTCCTGGTCGCCGACCTCGCCCGCATTTTCGAGAACAAAGATAGTCCCGGGCTCCATTTGTTCCGGAAGCCACTCCGTCACTATGTTCAGCTCTGCCACCATGGTCACCTCCGCCACTCTGTTTCTCCTTTTTGGACCTGCATTCAAACGCGTGCAGCCGGTTTTTATGAACTGCGCCTTCTGCCTGCGTTTCGCGNCGCCTGCTTCTGCGCTGGACGGCGGTTGAATATCTCAGCCCGGACCTCTTTCACAGCGTCACTCAAGCACACGCCCAGCAGAGGCTGGCGTGAGTTCTTGAGAATGTCGATCACCTGGCGCTCTGAGTTTTCCAGGTAAATGCGTTTTCCATCGGTCAGCAGGTGATATTCCGATCCATTGCTCACCGCTTCCGCCAGTCGCCTGCCGAATTCCTTTTGCAGGAACTTCATGATGCGGCGGACGCGCTGCAGCGGGAAGCCCTTACGGCGGAGAGCGCATATCACCGCGATCTCCGTCACGTCGTCAAACGAGTACAGCCGGATGCGGCCTTTACGCTCGGGGCGCACAATGCCGCGCTCGTCCCACCACTGCAGCTGACGCGGCGTAATGCCCGTCAGTTTCACCACTTGCGCCGATGTAAAACGCTGGTCCATTGCGTATAGGAAATGTTTAAAACATTTCCTCACCTAAATGTTTGAATGATTTTAAGGGCAGTATCGAGAAAGTCAACAGGAAATGTCTATCGACGAAGAAGAAAAGCTCAGAACACAGGGAAAGGAAAAAATGAGAAAGTGGAAAATCGGGATCAAAAGCTCACCACGGATGAACGCGGATCAACACGGATTTAAAGTCAAAAATGTCCTATTGAACTTTTGATCCGTGTAAATCAGTGTTATCTGTGGTGAGTTTTGGGGCTTTTACAAAGCGAGTCCGTGCTGCCGCCACCGACAAAGTGGACGACCTCCAGTTTGTCACCATCTTTGAGCGCTGTCGTCTCCCACTGGGTGCGGGGGACGATTTCCAGATTTAATTCCACGGCTACGCGGTCCGGCTTCATGCCGAGCTGCGCGACTAGCGCAGCCACGGTCAAGCCGTCAGGAAGCTCGCGTTTTTCGCCATTGATGTGGAGGAGCATGGGCAGCAGTCAGCACTCAGCAATCAGCTCTTGCATCGTAAATATAAATTCCCTGCCGGCGACAAAGTCAATATCCTCTGTTCTTGTCCACCTGATTCAGCAGCAGCTGGTCCGACAGAAAGCGCTTCATGTTCTCAACGATCAACCGGTAATGGCGTTCCCAAAGGCGCTCGGTAACTGCGGCGGTGTGGGGCGTGATCAGGATGTTGTCGAGCGACCAGAAAGGCGAATTCGCCGGCAAAGGCTCTTCATTAAATACGTCGAGCGCGGCCCCGGCGATGCGCCGATGTTGAAGCGCTTCGAGTAATGCGGCTTCATCGATCAGTGGACCGCGGGCGACGTTGATCAGGTAAGCATCGGGCTTCATTTTGCCAAGCCGCGCGGCATTCATGATTCCCGTGGTCGCTGGAGTTACCGGCGTACAGAGGAGAACATAGTCGGCCTGGGGCAGAACTTCGTTAATCTGAGCAGAACCATAAACCGCGTCTGCGCCGTCCAGCCCTTTGGCCGGATTTTCCCGGACTGCCAGGACTTTCATGCCCATCGCTTTAGCGCGTGCCGCAAACTCGCGTCCAATGCTGCCCATGCCGAGAACGAGCACGGTAGACTCGGCTACCTCACGCGGGCGCGGATGCTCATGCCAGAGCTGGTCCTGTGACCACTCATGCTTTGCCTGGTGTTGCATTGCCTGAGGTAGCCGCTTGGCAAGAGCCAGAAGAACGGCAATCGCATGCTCAGCAACGACCGGACCATGGATTCCCGTTGAGTTGGTGACAACAACGTTGCTCTGGACCAGCTCCGGATACATGAGCTGGTGCACGGCGGCGGCGGGAGAATGGATCCAGCGAAGCTTTTTTGCGGTGGCGAATTGCTCGGGCCGCAGTGACCAGCCGATGAAGACATCGGTATCGGCAATTTCCTCCGGCACGCGGTCATAATTCTGCAACTGGATAAATGTATGGCCGGAAAAATCCTGTTGCAGGCGTTCGCGTATCCACAAGGGTGCGTGCCAGAGTTCGAAGGAGTGATAGTGGACGATAAGAATTTTCATGGGAACCAGTGCTTAGTAATTGGTATTTAGCTTGTTTAAAAGTCCCGAACATTGGTGAGTCGCCAATACAGCTTCGATCTTGCAGCTAAAAACTAAGTACTAAATACCGCCTTTCGCAGATCTTTTCCCGTCATCTCTTTTGGTTGATCGAAACCTAACATCCCTAACACCGTGGGAGAAATATCCTGCAATGAACCTTCCGAGCGCAGCATCAGCCTCTGTGCGTCTTCGCTCACCACGATGAACGGTACGGGATTAGTCGTGTGCGCGGTGTGCGGGCCGCCGGTGGCAGGATCAATCATCTGCTCGGCGTTGCCGTGGTCGGCTGTGATAAGCATGGCGCCGCCGCGCGCGCGGACAGCTTTGTAAATTTCGCCGAGGCAGTGATCGACCGTTTCAACAGCCTGCACGGTGGGTGGAATCTTGCCCGAGTGTCCGACCATATCGGCATTGGCGAAGTTGACAATCACAACGTCAAAGGCAGAGTCGTTAGCGGCTTTGATGACAGCATCGGCAATTCCCTGGGCGGACATTTCCGGCTTGAGGTCATAGGTTGCGACCTTCTGTGAAGGGACCAAAACGCGGTCTTCGCCGGGAAAAGGTTTCTCAATGCCGCCATTAAAGAAGTAGGTCACATGGGCATACTTCTCGGTTTCGGCCACGCGCAGATTGCGCAGGTTGTGTTCAGCCATTACGTTGGCCAGAATGTTTTTGAGTGAATCCGGCTGCACCACAAAGGGCAGCGTGAACTGCTTGTCATACTGCGTCATGCAAATGTATTTCAGGTTTTTTGGGACGCGGCTGCGCGGGATCGCGGCGTCCAGCGCTTCAGCATCGGGCAAATCGCGTCCGCCCTGCGCAGTCAGTCCGCTTTCACGGGCAAGGCAGCGTGTGATCTGGCGAGCGCGGTCGGCGCGGAAATTAAAGTTGATGACAGAATCGTCATCGCGAATGGTGGCCACCGGGTTTCCGCGATTGTCAATGCAGGTGAAGGGAATGATGAACTCGTCGGTCACGTCTCGATTGTAGGAATCTTTCACGCCCTGCACCGGGTCAACAAATTCGCCGCCTTCGGCTTTGCCGGCGACCATGGCATCAAAAGCCTTCAGTTCGCGGTCCCACTTTTTGTCGCGATCCATGGCGTAATAGCGTCCGCTCACGCTGGCAATTTTGCCGCCAAGGTCGCGCATCTTCTGCTGCAATTGCTGGAGATAAACAGCTCCGTTGGTGGGCAGGGTGTCGCGCCCATCCATAAAGCAGTGAACGTAAGTGCGATCCATGCCGCTTTGTTTGGCCATGCGTAACAGCGCGTAAAGATGGTTCTGGTGAGAATGCACCCCGCCATCAGAAAGCAGCCCGCAAAGGTGAAGCTGGCGGCCGCCACTGCGCGCATTCTTCATAGCTTCCATCAATACGGGATTGCTGTAGAGGTCGCCTTTTTCAATCATCAGGTCGATCTTGGTGATGTCCATGTAAACGATGCGGCCAGCCCCAATATTCAGGTGCCCAACTTCGCTGTTGCCCATCTGCCCTTGCGGCAGGCCGACAAAGCGTCCGCTGGTGTGGATGAGGGTATTGGGATATTCAGTGAGCAGGCGGTCATAGTTGGGTTTGCGCGCCAGAGCAATAGCATTGGCTTTGGAAGGTGGCGCATAACCCCAACCATCGAGAATGATAAGAACAAGAGGACGGTTCATAAAGCGACAGAGAATTCTAAATGAAGAACCTCACCGCTGATAAACGCTGATGACACTGATAAAGAATCTTCACCGCGGAGACACGGAGACACGGAGAAAAGCAACCAAAACTTGAAACGCAAAGGGACGAAGGAAGCAGAGGAAAAATTCTTACCACGGATAAACGGGATAACACGGATCAATAAGGATTGCCAAGATCACCGGAATTGCCAAATCGCCGAAAGTTGACCCCCAACTTAGATACGATGGGAATTTATCTTTGGCGAGATTGTCAAATCAAGAACTTGCGAGGTGATAGCATAGGCCGCGGGCAAATCGAGAGGACTCATGAAGATAAAAAATCTGATTGCGTTTTTGGTTTTAGCGACGAGTATTTTGCAAGTCGCGGCAGGCGAGGTGCAGAGTAAGAGCGCGACGGAAACGAAAGACACGCAGAGCAAAGGCGCACAGAGCAAGGACCCGGGCAAAAAAGACGCATCAACGCCTCCGCAGGACGCAGCCAAGGACACGGCAGAAAAGCCGGAGATCCATGAATTTGTCATCGCGAACTTTAAGACGGAAAGCGGCGTTACGTTGCCACAGGCGCGAGTGGTTTATGGAACCTATGGCCATCTGAACGCAGCGCGGGACAATGTGGTGCTTCTACCATCGCACTACATGGCGGATTGCCACGGTTATGAATGGCTGATCGGCCCTAATCGCGCGCTGGATACGTCTAAGCTCTTCTTAGTAGCGACGGAGCTCTTTGGCAATGGCCACTCGTCTTCGCCCAGCAACACGCCGGAGCCTTTTCATGGTCCGCGTTTTCCGCTAACGACGATTCGCGACAATGTGGAGGCGGTGCATCGGTTGCTAACAGAAGAACTGAAGGTCAAACATCTGCGTGCCATTGTCGGCTTCTCCATGGGGGCGCAGCAGGCGTTCCAATGGGCTGTGAGCTATCCTGATTTTGCGGACAAGATTGTGGCTACGGCAGGTACGGCAAAAACATATCCGCATGGCGTGGTGCGGCTGGAAGGGCAGATTGCCGCGCTTACCGCTGACGCGGCATTTCAGAATGGCGATTACACTTCGCCGCCAACCAAAGGCCTGGAGGCTTTTGCCACAGTGTGGACGGCGTGGCTGTTCTCGCAGGAGTGGTGGCGCAGAGAGTTGTGGAAGGCTTCATCGCCGCCGGGAACCACGTTTGAGCAGACACTGCATGAGTTTCGCACGAACTTTATTCCCGGCGCGGACGCGAACAACCTGATTCTGCAATGTCGCACATGGGAGAAGCATGACGTGGGCGCCACTCCGGACTTCAATGGCGATGTGGAGAAAGCGCTGCGGTCCATCAAGGCGCCGTTTCTTTATATGCCGTCAGAAACCGATCTTTATTTTCCCATCGGCGATGCACGATATGAAGCGGCGATGATGAGCACGGTAACGCTCACGCCAATTCCCTCATTGTGGGGCCATACGGCCGGCGCGGGGCCGAACCCGGAAGACTTGAAATTTCTGAATGAGAAGATTGGAAGGTTTTTGGGAAGGTAGGGTTGAATCTTAAAGGGGTGCTGGAAAAAACCTTACCACGGATCAACACGGATTGCGCGGATCGAACAAGAAGGTTGCGAGCTGGGATGATCGCTCTCCAACTGCGGCAAGCGTTCCTAAGCTGAGCAACTGAGATTCGTCGCAGGCTCAGCGAAGAGAGAAATTGCAGACGCTGAGCGTTGCTCCAGCGGGAGCGTTCACTATCTGTCCCCAGCCGCCCAGAGTCGTTGCTCCGCGTTGGTCGGAAGGAACCTGAAGATCGGTTGCCAATGGGATTTCGGCCTTGCCGGGGGGTGTGACAAACAGGGAATAAGTGGTTGCCGGCAGATTTTCTACCAGTCGGAACTGCAACGTTTCACCGGCAGCGTATTGAACAGTCGATGAAGTAAATGATTCGCCATCGCGAACCTGGATCACACCGGCTGGGCTGAATTGGATCAAGCTGCTCAAGGCGGGCTGCTGGTGGCTGGAAGCGGGCGCAAAGAAGCCTAGTGTGGCGTCCATGGCTGATGAAGATGGCGTCACGGAAAAGGTCGCGGTGAAGCCGGTTGTCGGCGACACGGGAAAACTCACGCGTTGGGCATTGGCGCCTGGCGGCGTGCTTACGCACCCAGGTTGAGCAACAGCGCTTTCGGCGGAAATGAGCGCACCGGCCGGTGATGCAGCGCTCACGATAGAGGCATTCAGGGAAACCTGCTGGGAAATATTGTTGGGGACGTCTGAAGCCGTAACGGTGATGGCAACATTGCCAGCGGGAGTGGCGTTGTTGGTCGTTATCGTCAAAACCGCGGAGCCGGAGCCTCCGGTGATGGAATTATTATCAAAGCTGGAAACAATGTTTGAATTTGCCGTTGAGGAACTGAGCGACACGGTCCCTGTAAAGCCGTTCACCGCCTGCACTGTAATCTGGAACGTGGCGGATGAGCCTGCGGTAACCGACTGGGAGGTGGGATTCGCTGACAAATTGAATTCCGAGTTGCTGCCGCCACCACCGCTAGAGTTCACGTTCCGGCGCGGCGATATAACGCAGCCGTTTGTAATGATTAATACACTTGCCAGCAACAATCCCAACTTACGCATGAGAGAACTCTTTCCTCGGCCGGTTCCCAATAGAAATGTGAGTAATACATTGGATTATCTTTAAGGATTAGATGTTTGCTAGGAAAGCGTAAACAGTTGGTAAAGAGTTGAGCTATTTATAAAACTGAGTGAAGTCTGCTGCCCGTTCAGCAGGCGGATGGCCATGCGATAGATAAATTTAACAGAGAGCAAAAGGAGAATAGCGTATGTTCCCTCAACTTGCCAGATTTGAAGATATTGCCATTTTGCTCTTACGGCTGATGGTGGGAATCGTATTTGCCAGCAGCGGCTGGAGCCATTTGAAAGATCCGGAAGGTCGTAGCAAAAGCATCGGCATGAGCAAGGGCTTTACGGTTTTTCTTGGAGCGGCAGAGCTTGCCGGCGCGCTGGGCGTAATCTTCGGCGTGCTGACGCAGCTTGCCGCCGCAGGATTGATCCTGCTGATGCTGGGCGCCATCCAGAAAAAGATCTTTATATGGAAGACAGGTTTTTGGGGCAAGCACGGCACTGACGGCTGGCATTACGACTTGATGCTGGTCGTGATGAATCTAGCCATCCTAACGACGAACGGAGGAAAATTTGTGCTGTGGATGTAGCGCTGGACGCGATTGCGCCAACGCGCCATGATCGAGCTATTTAAGCTTTACCAGTCCCACCACGTCTCCGCCGTTCGCATCCACGGCATGGACCCATACGTTATTAAATCCATCTTTCAATTCCGGATATTGGGCGATCATAGCATTGGCTAGATTACGGGCGTCGGCCTGCGTGCCGTTGAAATCGGCGGTGCTGGGGACGGAATATTTCATCGTGAGATCAAAGTTCTTGCCATCGCGGAAGTAGCTCATGTCCGTAATGTTGTAGGTCTTGCCACCGGCGGTAAAGGCCACCGGCTTGCCGCCCACGGGTACATCTTTTGGCTGGACGCTGTTAGTTTCGTCGCCGATCTTGGTGAGCATCTTTGTGTTCATGTACGTCGCGGGCTGCAACAGATCGTAAGAGTTCAGGTAATAAAACCAGGCATTGTGTGTCTGGCCTTTGCTCTTGTAGTCGCGCGCCTGAAGGAGGTACCACAGGCCATCATGGCCTGCGGCTGAGCCGGGACGAATCTGGTATCCGGCAATTTTCCAGCCGCCAAGGTCCTGAAAAATAATGGAAAGAGCATAAGGGCCCTTATTGCCGATGAAGTCCTGAATGGTGACGGCGTATTTACCCACGGCAATTCCGGCAAGGTCAAATTCTGCCGTATTCGGATTCATGCCATTTGCGCCGAAGACGCCGCAATAGAACGTGCCGTCCGGACCGGGATTGGCGCCGGTATCGAGAAAATAGACGCCACGGAGTTGCGGCTTCGCGCCGGCAAGGGCATCTTTGTTATCGCTAACGGCTCCGGCAACGCCGTTGAAATTCGATTGCAATGAAGGAACTGCGCTGGCTTGGAGCGCTGGTACGTTGCCGCTGGCACTTTGATCGAAAGCCTGCTGCGCTGCGGTCTCAATGGCCTTGCGTGCAGGCTCAGGGATTTCGTCCTTGCTCTGGCAGGTCTGGGCCCATGCAGAAAAGCTTCCGGCCAAAACCAGGGTTGCTGCAAAAATCTTGAATGTAAGTTGCTTCATAAAAGTGCGCTACTCCGGTTTATCTAGGATGCTTTTTACCGCTTTTCAGATGCACGAGATTTCCGGCTCGTGCTCGTAACTTATACGTAAATATATTGCTTGAGAGATTGTGCAGGGAAGTGTGAGGAATGGCAACTTTGGCGGCGTAAGTGAAATTAATCAGACAAGTTTCGGGCGATTCAGCGTTCTTTGCTCATAGGGAGTAAAATCTCTAATACAAACAAATTCAGAGGGGCGGCAGGCTCGGTTCGGAACCCATTTTATGGCGCGTTTTTCTTCAATAACTTGTGGGATATTTGTTCTTACGGGAGCACTCAGCTTGCTTCAGGCGCAAACCATGCGTCCTACAGTACCCGTTCAGCGTCCCGCTCCGCCGGCCAATCTTGCTCCGCAATTGCCTAAACAATCGCCGACAGGCGCACCCGCTCCGGCTGCATCCGTTCCAGGCATGGCTCAGCCAGCCCAGCCGACTGCTCAGCCAGGCCCCATGGGGCCGCCGGTCGCGCCAATAGTTACTTACCGCGACGGCTTGCTCAGTGTTCAAGCTCTGAACTCAAACCTTAGCAGTGTAGTCACTGCCATCCGTAACAAGACAGGCATTGAGTTTGAAGGCGCAGAAGGAATTTCAGAACGGGTAGCGATTGCGCTGGGGCCCGCCTCGGAAGGCGATGTTCTGGCTGCGATCTTTGCGGGCTCAAAATATGATTTTCTCGCTATTGGGCGAGCGGATAGCCCTAACATTGTTCAAAAAGTCATTCTGACAGTGAAGAACAAGCCAGGGGCAGCAGGGGAAGCGCAGGCACAGCCGCAGCCTCCAGCGGCGAATCAGGGAGGAGACGACGAAGTTCCAGATGAGCAAGTAAACAATGGCGATCCGCAGGATACGCCTGTCCAACCCGCGCCCGTGCCACAACCGCCTCCACAAGCTGAGACGCCGCAGAACCAGCAGCCAAAGACGCCCGAGCAGTTGCTGCAGGAACTGCAAGAAATGCGCCGGCAAAAAGGATCGCCTGAAGACCCAACCAACAATCCCAATCCGGCTCCGCGGAAAATGCCTCCAAGATAGCGCAGCCGCTTGGATACAAAGCCCGTTGCTGCCTTAAAAAATGACTGTTGAAAGCGGTGAAATGGAATATCTGGTTGGTGTCCTGTTGTCTCTGGCGACAGTGGTTTTCGCGACAGTGATCGGCTTAGACCGGGAACGATCTTTCTATTCGACGGTGCTGTTTGTCATCGCTACTTACTATGTTCTGTTTGCCTTGATGGGAGCGTCACGGCGCACCTTAGTGATCGAAATCGTAATTGCGGGCGGCTTCTTTCTTTTTGGCGCAATTGGTTTTAAAGGGAATTTTTGGCTGGTGGCGGCTGGATTACTGGGACATGGGATATTTGATTTTGTCCGCCCTAGCCTTATTGCAAATCCCGGAGTACCGCACTGGTGGCCGGGTTTCTGCATGGCATTCGATGTAATTTTTGGCGGATGGCTGGCGTTGCAACTGTTGCAGCGAAGAAACTTCCCACATTCCATGACCATGGATCGGCAAGCCGGCTAGCTATTTTCACAAAAGCCGCCGGATGCAGCGAAAGAATTAGTGGCTGGACGCTGTGGTCGCGATCACCGCAGTTGTAGTCGCCTGATTTTCAGCCTGTCTACGGGCAAAAGCGTGCAGGATCGCGCTGATAACAGCGTAGCCGCAGGCAATACCAAAGACGAGTGAAAACAGAATAGTAAAGAGCACGGTGGAGGAAGCTAGGATGGGATTCATTGTCCAAACTCTTTGATGTTCCTTTTCTCGGGCCGGTTGGTTTCTCCAGCCATGTGCATTGTCGGCAATATTGGTTCAAATGTCTGCATTACGCCCGCTCCTGCACCCTCGATACGTCGTCATGCCCTTTGGTCATACAGCTCGCAAATAACTGAAGTCATTAGGTTAAAGCCCGAGTTCTGTCCCATCGAACACCTCGAATTGACCATCCCAAGCACACGACGATAAGATACGGAGTAGAGCTGTGTACTCACCCTCCGGAACCTTCCAGTGGAGGTTTCATTTGTTTTGTTGGGGTTATGCGCGGTTTTCCAAACCAGGTTTATTAGGCCCATGGCAATTAGCAATATCACTGTGCGCGGCGCTCGCCAGCACAATTTGAAAAACATCTCGGTTGAAATCCCGCGCAATACCTTAACGGTCATCACGGGACTTAGCGGTTCAGGCAAATCGTCGCTCGCTTTTGACACTATTTATGCCGAGGGCCAGCGCCGGTACGTGGAAACGCTCTCCGCATATGCGCGCCAGTTTCTCGACCAAATGGAACGGCCGGACGTGGACTCAATTGATGGCCTGAGCCCGGCAATCTCCATTGAGCAGAAGACTACCTCACGCAGCCCGCGTTCTACAGTCGGAACAATCACTGAGATTTACGATTATTTACGCCTGTTATACGCTTCGGTCGGGGTGCCGCATTGCCCAAAATGTGGCAAACCTATCAGCCGCCAAACGTCTGACCAGATTGTGCAACGCGTGATGCAGCTCAAAGCTGAAGACCGCGTGATGATCATGGCGCCGCTGGTGCGCGGACGCAAAGGCGAATTCAAGGAAGAATTGGCCAAGCTGGCGCAACACGGCTTTGTCCGCGCCAGAATTGACGGCGAGCTTCGCCACCTCGACGAAGAACTGGACGAAATCCAGCTGGATAAGCGCAAGAACCACACGATTGAAGTTGTGATTGACCGCCTGCTGGTGAAGCCGGGGATTGAAAAACGGCTGGAACAGTCCGTTGCCACAGCGATGAAGCTGGGCAAAGGACTGGTGCAGGTAGCCGTGGTGAATGGTGAAGAGCATCTCTTTTCAGCCCGGATGGCTTGCCCCGATTGCGGCATCAGCATTCCTTCTCTGGAGCCGCGCTCGTTTTCTTTCAACAGCGTGTACGGCGCTTGTCCGGAATGCAACGGCCTGGGCAGCAAGTATGATTTTGATCCGGCCAAGATCATTGTCGATTGGTCCAAGCCGCTGCTGGATGGCGCGCTCGGCCCCGGTTCTGGATCTTCATATCTTCAGCGAATGGTCGATATTGTTGCTGCCGCGTACAAACTTGATCTCTCCACACCGTTTGAAAAGTTTCCGGCGAAAATCCAGAACCTGCTGCTTTATGGGCCGGACGAAAAAGAAGCTCCGCGCCTGGGTTTTCGCGGTGTGCTGGGATTTCTAAAACAGAATCTGGAAGAATCGACTTCAGAAAGTTATCGCGAGTGGATGCTCAGCTACATGTCCGCCACAAGCTGCCCGGTCTGCCGGGGCAAAAGGCTGCGTCCTGAGAGCATTGGCGTGAAAGTGAATGGGCTCTCCATCTCAGACTTCACAGCGCTGTCGGTTTCGCGCTCCGTGGAGGTTGCCGCAAAAATTACGCTGACTGACCGGGAACGGCTAATTGCCGGTCGTGTACTGCATGAGATCAGCGAACGTCTCCAGTTTCTGCATGCCGTGGGGCTGGGATATATATCGCTTGATCGTTCGGCGGCTACGCTTTCTGGCGGAGAAGGCCAGCGGATACGGCTGGCCACGCAGATCGGCTCTAAGCTGCGCGGCGTGCTTTACGTGCTGGACGAGCCTTCCATTGGGCTTCATCATCGCGATAACAACCGGCTGCTTCAGGCGCTGGAACACTTGCGCGATCTGGGAAATACCGTGCTGGTGGTGGAGCACGATGAAGAAACGATTCGTCGCGCCGACTACGTGATTGATCTTGGTCCCGGCGCGGGATTGCTGGGCGGAGGCGTAGTGGCTTCAGGCACTCCCATGCAGATCATGGACCAGGCCGGTTCACTTACCGGCCAATACATTTCCGGACAAAAAAGTATTGCTGCGCGTTTTGTGCCGCGTGCCACGAATGGCAAGGCTGTTACCATCCTGGGCGCCAAAGCCAACAATTTGCGCAGCGTTGACGTGACGTTTCCCCTGGGCGTGATCACGGTCGTGACTGGCGTTTCAGGCTCGGGAAAATCCACGCTGGTGAATGACATTCTTTATAAAGCACTGGCCAAGGCGCTTTATCGCTCGCGGGAAGAGCCCGGCGCACACAAGGCCATTTCCGGCGCTGAGCACATCGATAAGGTCATCCGCATTGATCAATCGCCCATTGGGCGGACGCCCCGGTCCAACCCGGCGACTTATACCGGGGTCTTCACTCACATCCGCGATCTTTATGCGATGCTGCCTGAGTCGCGCGAACGCGGTTATAAAGCCGGACGCTTTTCTTTTAACGTCTCAGGCGGCCGTTGCGAGCATTGCCAGGGAGAAGGTGAGCGTCGCATTGAGATGAACTTTATGCCGGACGTTTACGTTCTGTGCGAGGTTTGCGGTGGGCATCGCTATAACCATGAAACGCTGGCGGTACGGTTCAAGGGAAAATCCATCGCCGATCTGCTGGAAACCTCCGTCGCAGATGCGCTGCCGATTCTGGAAGACATTCCACAGATCCGGCAAAAGCTGCAAACGCTGGATGACGTAGGACTGGGCTACATCAAGCTGGGTCAATCCGCGGTAACGCTTTCCGGCGGCGAAGCTCAACGCATGAAGCTGGCTAAGGAACTCTCCAAGCGTCAAACTGGGCGCACCCTTTACCTGCTCGACGAGCCAACCACCGGCCTGCATTTTGAAGATGTGAGCAAGCTGCTGGAAGTCATCCATCGGCTTACCGATTTGGGGAATTCGGTGATCATTATCGAGCATAATCTGGATGTTATCCGCAATGCAGACTGGATCGTTGATCTGGGGCCGGAAGGTGGAGAGGACGGTGGCAGGGTGGTGGCACAGGGAACTCCGGATCAGGTTTCCAAAATTAAGAAATCGTATACTGGGCAGGCTTTGTCGGAATATGCGAACAGATCTCGCAAGTGATTGATTCTATGATTGTTGCTTTGGTCTGTTCCAGATTCGTAACAAATCGGAAAAGTTATCTCATGATTGATTTGATGCAGTACATTGCTTTCAACCTTCTCCTTATACCTGGGCACAATCGAGGGGTAGCGACTTTGGCTTTCTAATGCTTGAACGCTACCCCTTTAGTCTTTCTCAAGAAAACTCTCCATGGTGTAAATTGGAATTTGAGGATTCCGTGCCTCGATCCTGTGCATTCCTTCGATCCCATTTCGCCAGCTGAGCCCCTGCCTCCACTCACACTGGAGCCCTTGCCGGTTCCCGAACCGGTAAAAACCGAGATTGACCTGCTTGATGTCTTGCTGGTGGCAGTGGCGATGGCCGTATCATTCTTCGTCATCGGCAGCGTAGCCGCAGGCATTTTCATTTTTGCCCATCGCTCTCACGGTCTGAACCCAAAAGCGGTGCAAGACGCTTTAACCACTAACGTCTTTTTCATTGTTCCCACGCAGTTCGTGATTTATGTGGCGATTATTGGTTTCATGGCGCTGCTGGTCTGGGGCCGCCATAAAACGTCTTTGGGGGAGGCTGTTCACTGGAACTTGCCGGCTAGCCGCCGCATTTTCGTGAATGCTGTCATCACGGGCGCGGCTCTGGCTGTTTTCTCCGATATCGGCCAGTTTGGGCTCCGTCGCTGGATACCCGACTCGCTGCCCATCACCGAATTTTTCAAGGACCGTCCTTCAGCCTTGCTGCTGGGGGCATTCGGCATCTTGGTGGCGCCGCTCATGGAAGAGCTGCTTTTCCGCGGCTTTCTCTATCCGGCCCTGGCTCGATGGACAGGCGCAACTGCATCGCTGATCATCACCGCATCGGCGTTTACATTGCTGCACGGCGCGCAACTGGGCTATGCATGGGCACCGCTTCTCCTGATTTTTGTGGTGGGTTTTACGCTCACCGTCACCCGAATGCGCACCAACTCGGTGGCTGTCTGCGTGATCGTTCACATGACTTATAATTTCCTCCTGTTATTGCAAACCTACATTGCAACACACGGATTCCGCCAGATGCAGGGAGTTTGAGCCGGAAATAAGTTAATCTTAAAACCCTATGTCTTCTGCGCGCGACCAACTTCTTAAGTTGCTGGCTACCAACTCTTTTCGTCTGGGTGAATTCACGCTCTCTTCCGGCGGCAAGAGTGACTACTACATTGATTGCCGTACCACCACGCTTCACGCCCAGGGCGCGGAACTCACCGGGCGTGTCTTTCTCGAACTCATTCAGCAGCAGGGCTGGCAACCGCAAGCGGTAGGCGGGCTTACCATGGGCGCGGACCCAATCGTTGTCGCTACTTCAGTCATCAGTTCTCAGGCAGGCGCTCCGATCCATGGCTTTCTGGTGCGCAAAGCAGAGAAAGCGCATGGGATGGGTCGCCGCGTAGAGGGCTTTCAGGAAAAAGGCGCGCGAGTAGTGATTGTGGACGATGTTTGCACCACCGGCGGTTCGACGATCCAGGCGATTGAAGCTGCACGCGAATTCGGCTTCAAGATTGCCGGGGTGGCTTGTCTGGTTGAACGTCTTGAAGCCGGTGGCCGTCCCGCGGTGGAGAAGGCTGCCGCTCCGGCGAAGTTCATATCAGTCTTTACTTCAAATGATGTGAGGGCTGTGCATCTGAAGCTGCGCTGAAGTTAAAATGTGGAGCGCAGCCCCCGGCTGCGATGCTATTTCCCGACCGTCTTCTCCGTCGGCACCGGGACCTGCTCAACAATTCTGATCCCGAACCCTTCCAGGGCTGCCACGCGCTTGGGGTGATTGGTCAGCAATCGAATGGACCGGATATTCAGGCTGGAAAGAATCTGCGCGCCCACGCCGATGTCGCGCTGGGTTTTCCTCTGGTGCGCCGGGGCTGAGCGCGGCTCACGATGAAATGCGAGCCGTTTTTCGTCGTCCACGTTGAAGCCCTTGGAAGTCTGGTGCAGATAGATCAGTGCGCCGGTCCCTTCTCGCGCAATTGTTTCCAGAGACCGATCAAGAACCTGCTGGCAATCGCACAGCGATCCGCCAAACACGTCGCCCGCCAGACAATGTGCGTGCATGCGCACCAGCACGGGGCCGGCGCCGCGCTCCACATCGCCTTTAACCAGGGCAACATGCGATTCGCCGTCGAGCTGGTTTTCAAACGCGATCATCCTGAATTCGCCATGGCGCGTAGGGAGCATCGCCTCGCCCACACGGACCACATGGCTCTCAGTCTCCATCCGGTAGCGAATCAGCTCCGCAACCGTGAGCATTTTCAGGCCGTGGGTTTTGCAGAACTCGGTAAGATCAGGCACGCGGGCCATGGTGCCGTCTTCATTCATGATCTCGCAGATCACGCCTGCGGGAATCATGCCGGCCATCCGCGCCAGATCGACTGAGGCCTCTGTTTGTCCCGCGCGAACCAGCACGCCGCCTTTGCGTGCGGCCAGAGGGAAGACATGTCCCGGACGGACGAGATCGGCTGCCCGGCTTGCCGGATCAATGGCGACTTGAATCGTGCGTGAGCGATCATGTGCAGAAATGCCTGTGGTGACGCCTTCACGCGCTTCCACGCTTTCATAAAACGCAGTTCCATACGGGGACGTATTTTCACGTGTCATAGGGCCAATGCGCAGATAGTCCAGACGCTCCGGTGTCATTGCCAAGCAGATTAATCCGCGACCGAACTTGGCCATAAAGTTAATGGCTTCCGGCGTAATCTTCTCGGCTGCCATCGTCAAGTCGCCTTCATTTTCGCGGTCTTCATCGTCAACCACTACGATCATGCGTCCAGCGCGGATCTCCTCGATGGCCGTAGGGACGTCGGTAAATGCATTATTGGCTGGCATGGGGGAGTGACCCTGCCACAAATTCTAGCAAATTGCGGCAAAGCCACCCGCCAGTAATCGCTCAGCGCCAGGATTTCTCCGTGGGCGTTTCAGCGAAACGCCCACGGAGGTTAATGCGTGAGCAGGCCGTACACATCTAGCTGATTGCCTGTGCCGACGTAAACTCGGCCATTGGCAATGGTTGGGGTGGTGAACTTAACTGCCGGACCGGCAGTGTCGCGGCCATTCGGGGCCTGGCTGCTGTTGTAAAGTTCGGTGGCTACATTTGCGGCGTCAGACGCATGCAGGACGGCGGGTCCGTTCGTGCTCCATGCATCCGTTTGCAGCTCCCAAACAATTCCGCCGCTGGTCCCGTTGGCTGAGACAGAGGGCGTGGCTCCGTGGTCGCCAAAAGTGGTGGACGCAGAGGCGGTGCGGGCAAGCGTTCCGTTGTTGTATTGGAAGGCCTGCAAAGTCGAAGTTTGAGGATGGAAATATACCAACCCATTGAAGTAGGCCGGTGTGCTGAAGATATTGTCAAATTGCGCATTGCCAATATCAGGAATAGTTTGCACCACGTTATCGCAAGATGTGGGCGGCGTGGAAGTGCCATCGCAAGCAGGATTGCTGGGAGGATTGAAGCCGCCCATGTGATCGTGGTCAAGCACAAACACGCGGCCGTCTTTGCCTCCGCCAACCAGTTCGTGCGGATGAGCCGAAGCATTATCGGGCAGCACCATGGGGGCCCCGCTGCCCAGATCGGCGTCGTTCGCGCGCAGGAAAGCCTCGTTCGACGGTGTAAAGGAATCGACCACGGAAAGATCCGCCACATTCAATTTCAGGAACGTGTCATTAAAACCCGGTGCCGGATCGCCAAAATCAACTCCGGTCATCAGATACAAATTGCCCAGTCCGTCCGTGGCAGGAGCGCCGCCGCCCATCCAGAGTGCGCCGCCGCCTCCGTTCGGCGTGGTATTCATTTTGCTTACCTGCTGCAGGGAAGCAGCGTTGTAGCCCATCAGCCATCCGTGCGGACAGGCTCCGAATGCGACGAACACGATGCCATTGACCAACGCAAGTCCCGGGCGCTGCAGGCAGGAATGTTCCAGCGTAATGCTGCCGTTCACGCTATCAAAGCCCGTCCCGGCAACCGTGGCGGTTACCTGTGTCGGCCCTCCGAATTTCTCTGACCCGTCATGGAGATCCAAAGCATGGAGCTTGAAAATGCCTCCCTGCGTCTCCGCCACAACGTACAACGTGTCAGTGGTGCCGTCGATCACTGGTGTGCCGGTGATTCCTTTTTCTATGCTGACTCCTTCCACTGTCTTCGATGGAACGCTTGGGCCAAGGTTTTTCTGCCACAAAGCGTTTGGACTCAGGCCGTCAGCGTCAAAGGCATAGACGGAATTGTGTTCAGTGGCCACAAACACCACGTTGTGCGTGCCGCCTGCGATATTGCTCAGGCTCGAGACAAACAACGGTTGGGCATAGACCTGGCCGTCTACCGGATACGAGAATTGTTTGCCAAAGGTTGAAGCATTGACATTGGAAGGATTCAGAATGATTTCGTTCGGATTCAGGCCAGTGCGCTGGCCGTCATTGTGATAGGTAAGCACAGCCACAGAACCGAAATCCGGCAAAACCACCGTTACCTGGGCAGTTGCGCTCAAACTGTTGTTTGCCACGCTGGTGGCGGTGATCGTGTGAGCGCCAGCCGCTGCAGGCGCTGTATAAAGACCTGTAGTGGAGATGTTGCCGGATGCGCTGCTGCCGCCTGCCTGTCCATCCACAGACCAGGTTACAGGAACGAGAGAAGGATCTGTTGGCGTGACCGTAAATTGTTGTGACGCGTTTACCGCAACGCGGGCTGCGGCGGGATTAATCGAAAGGCCAGCGGGAACAGTTACCTGCGCAGAAGCGCTGCTCGTGGGGTTGTCTTTGCTGGTTGCGGTGATCGTGTGCGTCCCAGAAGTAGCTGGAGCGGTGTATAAGCCGTTACCATCGATCGTTCCGACCGAGGCATTTCCTCCCGCTACGCCGTCTACGGACCAGGCCACGCCCGAATTCGGGATGGGTGCCACAGCGGCCGTGAATTGCTGCGTTGCTTTAGCGGCAACCGTCGCCGATCCCGGTGAAATGCTCACGCTGAACCCTTGTGTGACAGTCACTTGAGCGCTGCCACTCTTGCTTGAATCCGCCATGCTCACAGCCGTTACTGTGTGATTGCCTGGCGCGGAAGGCGCTTTGTAATGTCCGGATGAGTCGATCGTGCCTGTGGTGCTGTTGCCTCCCGGTACATTGTCGACCGCCCATGCCACGCTGGTATTGGTGGTGCCAACCACTGTGGCAACAAAAGCGCTGAAGACGCTTCCCGCGGAAACTGTTGCAGTGGCCGGCGAGACGGTTACGCTGATTGGCCCGCCGGAGCCCGGTTTGTTGCTGCGGCCTAAGCCACCGCAATTGGCAAGGAATGTGAGTAAAGTGAGTACTACGACGAGAAGGGGAAAAGATGCAACTGGGGCCCTGAACTGCTTCACGACTGATACCTCATCCACCTACACGCATCAATGCAGCGCGCTTCAAGCGTGTTGATTTAAAAATTAGAACTCGACTTCCAGGGGATTCAGTCGTTCTGATTACTGTTGATGGGAGCTGCTCAATTAGAGGTTGCCATCCGAGCTGCTGCTGGATCTGATTTTCTTAAAAAAATTAACCTTACTTCCTTTGCCATGGACAGTTGAGAGAACGCAAAATGAGTTTCTCTCGGATAGGTTGGGCATACAGAACTCTCACAACTGCGGGCCCTACTGGCAGGGTCACAGGGAAGGGCTTACAATCTCCCTATGGCAAAGTCATCTCATGAGCCCTTTGAAGTTGGCTGTCCCTGCTGCAACGCGGTGCTTAAGGTCGATCCAGACACCAAGGCGGTGATTTCACACATTGCGGCAGTCAAGCCCAAGATGTTCAATGATTTTGAGGCTGCCGCCAAGGCGATGCGTGAGCAGGAAGGTCGCAAGGAATCCATCTTCCGCCAGGCNGTGGACGCGCAGAANAANAATGCCAGCCTGCTNGANAAGAAATTCCAGGAAGCCGTGAAGAAGGCCAAAGAAACGCCCGACGAAGGCCGCCCNCTGCGCGACTTTGATCTGGACTAGCTACCGCTTTGCCCGCCAAACTCCTACTGCTCGGACATCGCGGCGCACGGCTCTACGCGCCGGAAAACACCATCCCGGCTTTCGATCTTTCCCTGAAACATGGCGTTGATGGTTTTGAATTTGATGTCCGCTGCACCCGCAGTAAAGAGTCAATTGTTTGTCATGACAGAAAATTCAACCGCATAGCGGTGCGCACGCGCACACTTGAGCAGATCCACGCAAAATGTTCTATCGATGGCAAGCCGCCCTGCCTGGAAGACGTGCTCGAACTCTACTCGCGCAAGGCTTTTCTCAATATTGAAGTCAAGGTGCGCGGCATGGAGCAGGTGGTTTATCAGGCCGTCAAACGCTTCCCGCCGCAGCGCGGATACTTTATCTCGTCCTTCCTGCCCAGCGTTGTACGCAAGCTGCACGCTCTGGATCGTTCGCTGGTTCTGGGCGCGATCTCGAAGTCTTATTGGCACCTGCGGAGATGGAAGACGTTGCCCGTCAGCTACGTGGTGCCTCACTATCGATTGCTCACACCCAAACTAGTGGCCGAGCTTCATGCCGCCGGTAAGACCGTGATCACCTGGACCGTCAATGATCCCCGCAAAATGCTGCAAGCCGCTGCAATGGGCGTGGACGGAATTATTTCTGACGATACGAAGCTGCTGGTGGAGACATTCAGCAACAAATCTGCGCGCTAACCACACAAGTAATAATCGAACGGCGCAACCAACATGAGTCAGTGGCAAGGCCGGCTTGCGCGCCGAGCCACCTGCGTCAAGGCAGAGAAATTCTAAAAGGACAACCACAACGCATAAGCGGTTTGGAGCGCAGCGACAAAATTGAAGACACATAAAAATGGCCTTCTGCCGGGCCAGGCAGAAGGCCGAGTCACCTCAATGGATACAACTAAGCAGCAGGCTTAAGAACAGGCGCAGCTGCAGGCTCAACAAACTGTTCCGTCTCCGTAGATCCTTCCATCGCCATGATGGAAGACTGGCCATTGGCAATGGTTTGTGCCACCTCATCAAAATATCCGGTGCCGACGAACCGTTGGTGCCGGACCGCCGTATAACCTTTATCCGCGCTCTTGAATTCTTTTTCCTGGAGCCGTGAATATGCCGTCATTCCTTCCCGCGCGTAACCATGCGCGAGTTCAAACATGCTGTAATTCAGCGCGTGGAAACCCGCCAATGTAACGAACTGGAACTTATATCCCATGGTGGCCAACTCAGTCTGGAACTTGGCGATCGTCGCTTCGTCAAGCTTCTTCTTCCAATGGAAGGAGGGTGAGCAGTTGTACGCCAGCAGCTTGCCGGGAAACTTTTCATGGATGGCTTCGGCAAAGCGCCGCGCCTCTTCGATATTGGGCTCAGAAGTTTCGCACCAGATCATGTCAGCATAAGGCGCATAGATCAGGCCGCGGGCAATGGCTGCTTCAATGCCGCCCTTAAAGCCGAGATAGCCTTCCGGCGTGCGCTCGCCGGTCAGGAACTCCACGTCACGCAGGTCGCTGTCTGAAGTGATCAGCTTGGCCCCGTTAGCGTCAGTGCGGGCGATCAAGATCGTGGGCACGTTCTGGATGTCGGCTGCCAGCCGTGCTGCTGTCAATTTCTGCACGAACTCCTGCGCGGGAACAAGGACTTTCCCGCCCATATGTCCGCATTTTTTCGCGGATGCCAACTGGTCTTCAAAATGGACGGCTGCTGCGCCCGCTTCAATCATCGACTTCATGAGTTCAAAAGCATTCAGGTTGCCGCCGAAGCCCGCTTCGGCGTCGGCGACGATTGGCGCAAACCAGTACATGCCGTTCCTGCCTTCGGCGTGATGCATCTGGTCCGCGCGAAGGAAGGCGTTGTTAATTTCCTTTACCACGTTGGGAACGCTGTTGCAGGGATAAAGGCTCTGGTCCGGGTACATTTGTCCGGCGAGGTTGGCGTCACCGGCGACCTGCCATCCGCTCAGGTAAATGGCTTTCAGTCCGGCCAGGACCTGCTGCACGGCCTGGTTGCCGGTCATCGCGCCCAGTGCTTTTACGTAAGGCTCCGTGTGGAGCATGTCCCAGAGTCGCAAAGATCCCAGGCAGGCCAGCGTGTGTTCAATCTGTACGGTTCCGCGCAGCCGCACTACGTCTTTGGCCGAATAAGACCGTTCAATGCCCGCCCAGCGGGGATCCTGTATCCATCTTTCCTGTAAGCGCTGTTCTGGGGTCTGTCTCACGATGAAGCCTCCATATATCTCTGTCTATGATTGCGGCAAAAGAAAAACTTCTTTCCGCCGCCATCATTAGATGCGCACGTTGCTTGGGTTGCAAACCAACACGTCCGATTCGGACGACTTGGACAAAAAAGTGCTATCATTCTCAACACTGTGGCCACAGCCCGGATTAATAACAAGAAAACTTCTGGCGTGCCGCGCCAGCTTCTCCAGCAATTGAAGTACAACCTGGTGATGCGCCACGTATCCAATGGCATTGAACTGCTGAATCGCCATGAGCATCTCTTTGCCCAAGTTGGTCCGGAGCAGGCGAACTCTGCCGCTTTTGTTGGTTGTCTCGCTCAGTGGGTCGATATCGGTTACGGCGAGCCGAACCTGATTGAGCAAATGCTGACGCGCTTTCCCCGAGATAAGCGCGGGCACCTCTCCGTAAGCGATTACCTTCAACTTCGTATGGCTGAAGGTTTGCTCGCGCTTCTGCGCGACAATCCTGATGAAGCATTGCGACAGTTCGATCTTGTCTTATCGATGCAGAACGAGTTGGAAGACAAAGAAGTGGTTGCCATCGCGCACTTTTGGAACGCCCGCTGCCATCGCAAAAAGGGAGAGTATGATGAAGCACTGAAGCGGGCCGGGGTGGGGCGGGAACTGGCGCAGGTGCTGGGTTTCCCTAATATGGCGGCGGTCATGCGTGTCCTGGAGAGTTGGTTGCTATTCCAGAAAGGGCAGTTCCGCGAAGCATCGCGCATCCTGGACCAGGCCGAAGCAGCGCTCCGCAATAGCGACGATCACATCACGCTCGGCAATATTTATTCTGCGCACGGACGCATGGTGCGCCGTCAGGGACACTATCAGGAAGCGCTGAAGTTTTTCTCTCGCGCCATTGAGCATTTCCAGAAAACGAATCCCCACCACAGAAATCTGGCCAGGACTCTTACGAATATCGCTTATGTGCAGAGATTGGTGGGGGTCCAGATGGGCAAGCAGATTGACGCGGAAAGAGAGCGCCGCCAGGGCGCGAAGACCGTTGCCACTCGCGACCAGAAACAGACACAGCTGCGACAGCACGAGGAACTACGCAGCAGCGCTTTCGCCAACCTGGATCTTGCGGAGAAAATCTACCGCCACCACAATCATCATCATGGCATCGGCAGCGTGTTGGAAAACCGCGGACTGCTTTATCTGGATGTTGGCGATCTTGATAATGCCAGCACCCAGGCGGCGCAGGCGTTTGAATTGGGCAAGGAAGTGAACGATTCCATCCTGATGGCCCGCGCACGGCTTTTGCAGTGCGAAGTGGAGAACGGAAAGCTGGAAGAGGAGATTGAAGGCAGTACGCATACCTGGGAGCATGCGCAGGCCGCCCGCGAATACGCCCGTGAAGCAGTAGAGGCGGCAAAGCACACGCAAAACCATCGCCTGCTGGCGCGGGCTTACATATGGCGCGGCCTTACGGCTTGCCACCCGGCCATCCACGACACGGAAGACGCGAAGCGCTGTTGCGAACTCGCCAGTTCATTCCTGAAAGCTGTCGACTATGACGATCTTTGGGAAGAACTTCAGATGCTCAAGCAGAAAGTAATGCCCAAAGGCAGTATCGATCCCCTATTACGTGCGTGGTCACAGGGAATTACCGGCGAGGAGACGTTCCAGGAATTAACCGAGCAGTTCGCAGAGATCGTGATCCCCAAAGTCTGGGAAAAAGAAGATAGAAAAGTTGCCCGCGTGGCCAAACGGCTGTCGGTGTCGCCCAAGAAGGTGCGCCGGATTCTGGCTCGGGCAGGGAAGCGAAAAAAATAAATTCTCCCATGCTTCTTTATTCAGAAGACCAAGTCCGCCAAGCTATCAACATCGACGACCTGATCCGCGCGATCAGAGAGGCGTTTGCCCGCGGCTTTGCCTCCGTCCACATGCCGGCACGAACGATGCTGGAAATGGGCAACTCCGTTTTGCTGGTGATGCCTTGTTATGATTCGTCGCTGCATGCGGCCGGAGTCAAACTTGTCAGCGTCAGTGAGAAAGCCGGCGTGCAGGCGGTTTACGAATTGCTTGATCCACAAACGGGTATCGCTCTGGCCCGCATGGAAGCCAACTATCTTACTGACGCTCGAACCGCCGCGACATCAGCCGTCGCAACGGACTTGCTCGCGCGTAAAGATGTGGAGACGTTCGGTGTCTTTGGCAGCGGAAGGCTCGCGGCAGCGCATCTCGCCGCGCTTCCACGTGTTCGGAATTTCAAGCGATTTCTGGTTTGCGGGTCGGGGCGGTCTGACATCTCGGCATTCTGCAGCAAAATAAAAAACGAATTAGGCGTGAATGTAGAGTCGGCGAATGCTGAGACTGTAGTGCGAGAATCTGATGTGATCTGCACCTGCACGACTGCACATGAAGCATTGTCTGACGGCAACTGGCTGCGGCCCGGAACACATTTAAATCTAGTTGGAGCGTTTCAGCCGGAGACGCGCGAGGTTGATGACATTACAATCAAGCGATCTCACGTTGTGGTGGATACTTATGACGGCGCGATGCTGGAAGCCGGCGACTTGCTGATTCCGCTCAAGAATAGAACCATCGAGTGTTCGCATATTATTGCCGATCTGCATGAGATTGCTTCCGGAAAGAAGCCGGGCCGCGCCAATCCCGAACAGATCACCTTGTTTAAGAGCGTGGGATGCGCGCTGGAAGACCTGGTCACTGCCCAACTGGTCTATCGGAATGGCAGCGCAAAATAGAGATTAGTGCCATCACAAATGACGAACAAAACTTACGATTTTGCCATTATCGGTGCGGGCGTTTTTGGCGCATGGACCGCTCACTTCCTGCGCCAGAGCGGCGCATCGGTCGCTTTGCTGGATGCCTATGGACCTGCAAACAGCCGGGCCAGTTCCGGCGGCGAAACACGTGTGATCCGCATGGGCTACGGCCCCGACGAACTTTACACGCGTTGGGCGATGCGATCATTGCCCCTCTGGCGCGACTTTGCCGCGCGCGCAGGACGCGAAATTTTCCGACAAACGGGTGTTCTCTGGCTGAGCAATGATACCGATCCGTATCTAAGAAGTTTGTGCAGCGTGCTGGCGCATGCGGGAGTCGAACGCGAAGAACTCACAGCTGAAGAAATCGCCCGTCGGTGGCCGCAGCTTCGCTTTCATGATGTCACTTTGGGCGTGCTAGAAGCGCAAAGCGGACTCCTGATGGCCCGCGAGTCGGTGCAAACACTCGTCAAAGAATTGGTTAAGAATGGTGTTGAGTACCTTACAGTGGCTGCTGAAGCGCCTTCTGGCGACGGAAACTTAGCGCGGATCAAAGCGGGCACAGACGAATTAATTTCCGCAGGAACGTTTGTTTATTGCTGTGGTCCGTGGCTGCCCAAGATTTTTCCTGAATTGCTGGGCGATCGAATATTTCCAACGAGACAAGAAGTGTTCTTTCTGGGCACTCCGGCTGGCGCCGATTTCCGTTCTCCCAAAATGCCGGTGTGGCTGCATCGTACCCATGCCGATTTGCCCTACGCGCTGCCCGACATCGAGGGACGCGGATTCAAAATTGCTTTTGACCGCCACGGTGATCGCTTTGATCCAGACACAGGTACGCGGGTGGTAGCCGAATCTTCCATCGATCGCCTGCGCGTATATTTGCGGCAGCACATACCGCAGCTGGCGCACGCACCTGTGCTGGAAACTCGGGTATGCCAATACGAAAATACCTGGAACGGCGATTTCCTGATCGACCGCCATCCTCAGTTTGAAAATGTGTGGATAGCCGGCGGAGGTTCCGGGCATGGTTTCAAGCATGGCCCCGCGCTGGGAGAATACCTGAGCGGGCGAATTTTGCATGGCTCGCCGGGCGAACCCCGCTTCTCACTAGTCGCGAAGCAGACTGCGCAAAATCGGGCTGTCTATTGAGCTGGCTCCGGTTTGAGTGAATGCAGGCAGGTTGTTATAATCTAAAACGTTCCGTACGCACAGAATCTTCAGCCGTCCCACCGAAGATGCACGTATGTAACCCACCCGAAATGGCCAGGTAGCTCAGTCGGTAGAGCGCAGCCCTGAAAAGGCTGGCGTCGGCGGTTCGATTCCGTCCCTGGCCACCATCAGCATTACACGGTCGTCGCCGCCGAAAAGGTCGACATCCCCGGATACCGCCAGCACTTGGCCGTCCGGGGTTTCTTTTGGCGTAAGTAACTCGCGCCTAAGATTAGCTGCATATCCCCGCAATGCCCAACTTTGCGAGGCCGAATGTCGGCATAGCAGGATATGGTTCATACGCAGCGGTCGAGCCAATCTTCGTAATGAAGAACGGTTGACTAGAGAAAGGAGCTCTTGAACCAAGTAGTGTTAACTGTGAAGTTGACTCGAAAATTTTCCTCACATCGCGGGCAGGATGCCTCATCCCATATAGGCATTTGTCCTGCTCATGCTCGAAATCGCTCCTTCGACCATATGCTTGGCTTTTTGCCGGCGATGAGACGAACCCTCTGCGTGACGAAGGTCACTGGTTCGGGTGAGTCGATGGGAAGTACTCCTGCATTATTTCAGGACATAAGTGTCCCATTACGGCCGGGTAAATTGCCGGTCAGAGGGTGGGACGACTTTGCACTCGTATCCGGCAACAAAGGGAGCGTTGCACTGTTCCGGTATTCCGTTGGAGTCACTCCATAGGCTTCTTTAAAGCATCTAGCAAAGTGACTGATGTCGTTAATGCCGACACATACCATGATTTGTTTCACACTCAGGAACGAAGTCCCAAGCAGGTATTTCGCGCTTTCCATACGCGCGCGCTTGAGATAATAGCCCAGAGAAACTCCGGTTTCTATTTTGAACAGGTGACTCAGGCGAGAGGGGGACAAATTCACGCTGCTCGCAAGTTCGCTGAGGGTCGGACTTTGTTTTAAATTTTTGTCCAGCAACAGTCGTGCTGCTTCAACACGGCGATCCATATTGCACCACCAGTTTTGATTATGGAAAGCAAATTCGAGCCCAAGAAGCTTCCCCCGGCCAATGAGGGTGCTAAAGATTACCTTATCTCGTGCGTTCTTCAGCAGATTTTTTTTATCGACAGCAACTTTCACCAAAAAATAGCTATGTCCGCACATGACAGAGTTTTATCTTTAGAAAGGTTGAATTGCACTGCTTGAAATCACAAGTTTGAATTCCAAAATGGTACTAGTTTTAGTCGCAGTTCAAAGTCTGTATCTCAACATGAGAAACATAATTTAGTTTGTGGTTCAAAACAGGAATAAATAAGGCATTCACAGATCAGAAGCAGAAATATCACTGAGAGCAAAAAAATACATCAGGCCGTTTGCTTGTTATTTAGTAGACCATTCTGGGTTTTGATTTGCCGACATCCTGCAGAATCACACGATTATTCTGGCCGGCCTAAAGACAATAATTCGCTGCAATATAGGAGGGCTCTATGGTGTCAAAGATTACGGCTTGGCCAATTTCCTTTGCGGTTCTGATATTTACTACTTCGATTCCTTCTGCCATCGGGCAAACACCCAGGCCGGCTACGCCACAAATCGTACCGCGGATCATATCGCCTATTGATGATTCGATTCGGGTGAAAGTAACGAAGTCCACCAATCCTCTGACAAAAGCCGCTTCTGACATGGGGCACCTGGACGGTAGCACAATGTTAGAGCGCATGATTTTGGTGCTTGGATCAAGCCCGGAACAAGATCATCGTTTGCAGACGTTTTTGGACAGCCAGCATAGCAAGGGCTCACCAGATTACCATCACTGGCTTACGCCAGAAGAGTTTGGACAGCAGTTTGGTCCTTCTTCCCAAGATGTCACACAGATACAAAATTGGTTGAAGCAACATGGGTTCACGATCGGCATTGTGGCCCGTAGCGGACGCTGGATGGAATTTTCCGGAACAGTAACGCAGGTGGAGGAAACGTTTCAGACGTCCATGCGCCAGTATTTGCTGGCCGGGAAATTGCACATCGCGAATGACGGTGATATTTCCATTCCAAAAGCCGTATCGCCGGTCGTGCAGGGAGTGCTTTCTCTGCATAGCTTTCACAGCAAACCGATGACACGGCGCTCGGCACGGAATATGCCGGTGACATTGGCCACTGATGGCAGCGGAGAACATTTCATGACGCCGGGAGATCTGGCAACCATTTATGGTTTGACTTCTCTCTTCAAAGGAACGTCTCCGTCCCCTGCTGTGACCCCGATTACCGGCACTGGACAGACCATTGCCATTGTGGGCGCAGGGGACATCAATACCATGGCGACCACTGGCGTGGACGATGTCGGCAATTTCAGGGCGCTGTTTGGCCTGCCTCCGAACCCGCCGAAAATCATTTCCAATGGACCGGCTCCGGGGCTTCTCGCTGAAGTCAGCGATGAGGCCACGCTCGATGTGGAATATGCTGGAGCTGCGGCCCCTGGTGCAACCATCGAACTCGTGGTGAGCGCTGAAACCGTTACTACAGATGCTATTGCCCTTTCATCTTCTTTCATCGTCGACCAGAACCTGGCGCCCATTATGAGCCTGAGCTTTGGCGAGTGCGAAAAAAACATTGGACCGCAAGGCAATGCATTTTGGAATGCTCTCTGGCAGCAGGCGGCGGCACAGGGAATCAGCGTTTTTGTCGCGTCGGCTGATACAGGGGCTGCGGGATGCGAACCCAATGCGCCCAGTCTCACGGCAGCGAGTGGCGGTCTGGAAATAAACGGCTTTGGTTCAACTCCGTTTGATACTGCGGTAGGCGGCACTGAATTCGATGAAGGCGCCGCGCCTTCAACTTTTTGGGGAAACACCAACGGCCCCGGATTTACTTCCGCAATCGGCTATATTCCGGAAAAGGTGTGGAATGACAGTTGCACTCCGGCGGATTCCGGCTCATTCTGCCAACAGGTCGATTTCTTTGATTTTTCATCCAGCGGTGGCGGGATCAGTAAAGTCTATACAGTCCCCAGTTATCAAACACTGCCTATTCAGGGCTTGACCGGACAAAATTTTCCCAGCAGGGCCATACCAGATGTATCGCTTGCCTCTGCCAATGCACATGATCCTTATCTTTTTTGCTTTACAGTGAACCCAGCTCAGCCTGATTGCCAGGTGAGCGGTCAGAATGTGACGTTCCAGAACGTTGCTGGCGGGACTTCATTTGCTTCGCCCGAATTTGCCGGAATCATGGCCCTGATCAATCAGGCAACCGGCGACCGGCAAGGATTAGCCAATTATGTGCTCTATGCTCTGGCTGCAACTGAGAGTTCAAGCTTCTCCAGCTGTAACTCCAGTAATCAAACCAATCCAGCTATACCTCCCGGCGCTCAATGCGTTTTCAATGACGTGACCAAAGGCAACAATGGAGTAGCAGGTAACGATATCCTTAGCACCTTTGTTCCCAGCGGTGACGTGAGTGGACAGACCGGATACAACGCGAGTTCCGGCTATGATCCCGCGATCGGTCTGGGTTCCATCAATGTCGCCACATTGGCTGGCAACTGGATCAATATCACCCATGGATTTCAGGGATCGCAGACCACACTTGCGGCTTCTTACAATGGAACACCGCTTCCTTCCAACAGCGTGACCATTCCTCACGGACAACCAGTCTCTGTTAGTGTGCAGGTGGCCAGAGAAGGCACCACAGGAACCCCTACCGGCTTTGTCGGCCTGATGGCGCAAGGCGGCAATCTTCCTTCCGTAGTCGGCATCGCATCTGAGTCCATTATCGGCGGCAACGGCACAGCCACTGCGGGGCCCGTGAACGTGAATGCTCTTCCAGGAGGCACCAGCTACAATCTGGTAGCAAATTTTCCTGGAGATGGTGTTTTCGCCGCTAGCACTTCCAATGTAATCCCCGTCACTGTTACTCCTGAAAACAGTACGACCACTTTGCAATCGTTTCTCCTGAATGCCGACACGTTACAAATCACACCAAACCCGGTTTCGGTCGCCTATGGTGATGCCACGAACCGGTTCATGATCGATGCGAATACGGCCGGCATGTCCGGATTAATACCTACAAGTGGCAGCGTCAGCTTCACTGAAAACGGCAAGGTCCTGGCGCAACTTCCCGTTATTGAGGGTTCGGGGATCGCCGAATTCGTGAATTGTTTTTCAGCAAGCTGCCTGGCGCCTGGCCAGACCCATATCATCACGGCAACCTATTCCGGAGACGGCCTCAGTTATAGCGGAAGCAATAGCGCAAATAACATCACCTTTACTGTAACCAAAGGTATTCCCCGGGCGGGAGTCGTTACTCCTATCAACGCGGGGTTCGGCGTCGCTTTTACCCTGCAGGCTTTTATCGGGACCGGAATTGGTACCGCCGTTCCAACAGGCACAGTTCAATTTCTGGATGGAGGAGCGCCTCTGGGAGCGCCTGTGCCAATTACTCTCAGCGGAAGGCAGGTGCAGGCCTCAGCGCAGGTTGTGTTAAGCGTCCTGGGTACACATGGAATCCAGGCGCAGTATTCGGGCGATTCAATCTACAATCCAACCACTAGCTCACCTGCTGCCATGATGACTGTTGGTCCTTTTGGTTTTGCCGGCAACACTACTCAGACCATTTCTCCCGGACAGACGGCCACCTATCAGCTTTCGCTGAACCAGACCGGAGGTTTTAGCGGACAGGTCGGCTTTGTCTGCTCGGGCGGGCCTGCCGGCTCCACCTGCGGCGTAAGTCCCAATCCAGTGGTTCTGGGGCCTGCCACCATGTCAGTGCCGTTGACCATTAACGTTTCCAACACTGCTCAGGCGCGCCTGCTCCGCCAGCCTCTCCGCGAGCTGCCGGTTGCTTTTACAGCAGCAATGATCATGGGACTGGTGCTCGCGCGTAAAAAGCCACGCCAACGGCTCTCGATTTTTATGGTCGCGCTCCTGATCACCTTCGTGAGCTCCTGTGGTCAGGGACACAATAATGCTGGCAGCAGCGGCAATGTTGAGAATTTTACATTGACGTTAACTGGAACCAGCGGGGCAAATGCCGGTATCACCTCGCTCACGCTGAAGGTGGCACACTAGACGGATTTCAGGATTGATGAATAGATCAGCAATTCCCAGAGGAGTTACCAGGACGGATGCTGTGCAAGCTTTTTGATTGCAAAAAGCTTGACCGCGAACCGGCACCGGCCTAATCTGTACCGGTTTTTAGAAATGCACGGAGGGCTTAATGATGGCAAATACCTTTGGTACGGACATTCTGATTCAAGCGCCAGACCCGAAAAGCGCGGCATCATTTTATGTGAAGCAACTCGGGTTTGAAATCAGTAATGAAACGCCAGACATGATCAGCATTCATGGCAAGAACATCAATCTTTACATTGAGCGCGGCCCGGTTCTGGGACCTGTCCTGGAGGTGATGGTCGATGATGTAGAAGAGGCCAAGCGCCGCCTGGTAAAGCAAGGTTGCAAGATCGTAAAAGATGAGCCTGAATTTCCGCGATGCTACATCCAGGATCCTTACGGAATGATCTACAACGTGGCGGAATAAAGGAATTATCCTCTATCCCGCCTTTAAGCTGGTGGCGGCGTTCGCACGTTTTTTTGCTGTGCTTTGATGGATTCCGGCAATCACCTCGTTCAGGCCTGGGAGCGCGGCGCGTTCCAGCACCTTGGAGATCGCGGGCGAAGCTTCTGTTCCGGTGACCCGTTGAATGGGCCGTTCCAGATAGTCGAAGAACCGTCTATGGATTTCATCGGAGAGCCAGCCGCCGTATGAAGTGCCGCGGGCGCCCTGTTCCACGATCAATACATTTCCGGTCTTGCGGATGCTTGCCTCAATGGTTTCCCAATCCAGGCTTGCATTGTCAAGCCAGCGTAAATCGATCACTTCGGCGTCAATGCCGGTGCGCTCCGCGGCTTCCAGGGAATGCGCGACCATTGAGAGATAGGTAAGGACCGTAAGCTGTGACCCGGGGCACCGCACGCACGCCTTGCCAAACGGCAGATGGTAATCGAGATCGTCAACCGGGGCATCGCCTGATGTGGCGTAAAGGTCCACATGTTCGATGACCAGCACAGGATCGTTGCACGCCAGGGCCGAATTCATCAATCCGACATAATCGAAGGGCGTGGATGGCGCCACAATCCGCCAGCCTGGAGCAGTGGCAAAGATCCCGGCCGGATCCAGGGAATGTTGCGAGCCGTATCCCATCCCCATGGATATCTTGGTGCGCAGCACGAGCGGCATATCGTCCATGCCGCCAAACATGTGGCGCGATTTGCCGATGTGGTTGAACAATTGGTCGCCGGCTACCCAGATAAAATCAGGGAACATGAACTCAACTACCGGCCTGAAGCGGCCGTCTAGGGCCAATCCTGCGGCCATGCCGATGAAGGTGTTTTCGCAAATCGGTGTTCCAATCACGCGCTCGGGAAAGTGGGCCCTCAGGCCGCGCGTAGCTCCGTTTGTGCCTCCATTGAGTTTGTGAATGTCTTCACCCAGCACGACGATCCTTTTGTCTGTCTCCATGCGGCGGTTCATTACGTCCGCCACCACGTCAATAAACTTGCGACTTTCCAGTTTTCCCTGAAAAGTGTTGATCTCTTCTGTGCGCACTCCTTTAAGTTCGCTCAGATCGCTGTGCAGTCCCGCATTGCAAGTGCCGGACAAGGGCCAGAGCGCAGGACGGATCCGGATTCCCGCAGGAGTATCGTCCGGCTCCGCAAGTTCATCCACTGCCTTCTTCATCGCGGAAATGGCTTGCCTGCGCAGGTCAGCGACCGCTGCTGCATCAATTAATTTGCGCTTTTGCATCTCAGCGGCCACTCGGTCGAGAGGATCGCGTGCATGCCAGGCGTCTTCTTCTTCTTTAGGCCGGAATGCAAATGGGGTTCCCATGTATGGAGCCAGGTAGTTGTAGGTTTCAACTTCAATCAGTGTAGGTCCGCGTCCGGCCCTCATATAATCGATGGCTTCCAGCATGGCTAAATAAACTGCCAGCGGATCCATGCCGTCCACCCGCCACGAGGGAATTCCAAATCCCGGGCCCCGCGCGGAAAGGCGATGTTCGCCTGTGGATTCTTCAACCGTGGTGGAAGCCGCGTATTGATTATTCTCAATGAAAAAGCAGAAGGGCAGTTTCCAGGCCGCGGCAACATTCATTGATTCCAGCACCGCGCCGATATTGGCGCCGCCATCTCCAAAATAGGCCACCGCCACGTCGTCTGTTCCGGAAAGCTTGCGCGCCCAGGCTGCTCCTCCCGCAAGCGGCGCGCCACCGCCCACCACCGCATTCGTGCCCAGCGCGCCGGCTTCCTTCCATCGCAGGTGCATGGAGCCGCCGCGGCCACCGCAAAAGCCTTGCGCCAGGCCCCAGATTTCGGCAAGAGTTTTTTGCAGAAGCGCCTGGACTGTGGGCGGGACAGCATTTCTAGGATCAAGCCCGTCCGGAACGATGCGCGTGAATGCTTTTACCAGGAATTGGTGATGCCCGCGATGCGCGCCGGTAATGCCATCACTCAAGCGCAGCGGCAGCACGGACCCAACTGCAGTTCCTTCCTGGCCGGGACTTAAATGCCGCGGGCCATGTCCCATCCCTTTTGAAGCCATGTCCCATACAGTTTCTTCGAAGGCGCGGATCAAATGCATTTCACTGAGCATCGTGCCGAGTAATTTCGGATCGGCAGCATTCCAATCCTGTTCTGTGCTGCGAAGTTCAATCCACGGGTAACATGTCGATAGTGCAATTCGCTGTGGCATTCGCGGGATTCTATCAGCAATCTTCTATCCGGCCTATAAGGCTGCCTATATTTTTCTGTAGCTTTATCCATTTTGGGACTAAATAACGTGCCAAATTTCGAGCAAACCAGGAGAAATACTATGTAGTTCTACTTGTAGCGCTTCTTGAAAAGTGTGCCCGCAGCGGATATGTGGTAGTATGATGCCCTTCAAACATTCCGGCTATCTTAATGACATGGAGAAATAATCATGCTGGATTTCTTCAGACAAGATTTTCGTTACGCAGTACGTGCCCTCTACAGATCACCCGGATTCAGCATTACAGTGATTCTTCTGCTTTCTCTCGGTATCGGTTCGAACACCGCCATTTTCAGCATGATTAATCAATTGGCATTCAAACAGCTTCCGGTTAAAAATGCTCAGGAACTAGCGCTTTTCGGTCATGGCCGCTGGATGGGGATCAGCACCGGAATTACCGGCTTATCCAATGATCTGTTCTCTGAAGCTCAATGGGCTGAGCTCAAGAGCGATAAAACTCTTTTCCAGGATGCCACCGCAATCTGCAGCATCTATTTCCAGTTCCAGTCATTTATAGGCGATTCCAATTCTACTGAAACGGTTAGGACGCGCTTGGTTACTGGAAATTACTTCTCACTTTTAGGTACTCGGGCAGCGGCTGGCAGGCTATTTACCGAAGCTGTTGATTTTCCACAAAACGCACATCCGGAGATGGTGTTGAGCTATGGTTTTGCCAAGAAGCGGTTTTCCAATGTAGGCGATGCCATAGGGCGGAAAATCCGAATCGGCAACTCGGTATTCATAGTCATCGGTGTAACAGAGCCCAAATTCTTCGGCACCATCGTCGGTGAGTCTCCGGATGGATGGATCCCAGTCTCCATGATGAGTTCTGTTCCGCCGTTTTATGATTTGCATAGCGATAAAATGGCTCAATTTCTCTACGTGGTTGCGCGAATGCAGCCGAATGTCTCTCTCCAGCGCGCTTCATCTGCCGCTACCATTCATCTGCAAAGCCTTCTTCGAGCTTGGAACGGTACCGGGACCTTGGCGGAAGATCTCCAATTAATTCCGCGCACCACTATTGAGCTGACGCCGCTGGCATTCGGATTGGCCGCGCAGGCGGCCAGAGAAACCAATCTGAGAGATGCTTTTGTCCGTCCGCTGGAAATCATGATGATCATCGTAGGCATGGTTTTACTGATAGCCTGCGCGAATATTGGAAATCTGATGTTGACCCGCGCGATCGTCCGCATGAAGGAAATCGGATTGCGCTTTGCGGTGGGTGGAAGTCGCTGGCGGATACTGCGCCAGTTATTGACCGAGGGCTTCATCCTTGCCATCATCGGAGTAGTGGTCAGCATCTTCTTTGCGGTTTTAGGCCAGCGTGCGCTTATCGCGCTGGTCACAACGGGACCCAATCCGGTGCAGTTCGACGCTGCTCTGGACATAAAAGTTTTAGGCTTTACCCTATTGATCGGCCTGTTCAGCACTGTGCTTTTCGGAATTGCTCCTGCCATCAGCGCGTCCCTGGTAAAGCCACTCACGGCATTGCAGCAGAGCAGAGGCGGAAGCGTCGGGTTCAGATGGCCTGTTGCGGGTCGCGTGCTCATGATTTCACAGATTGCACTTTCACTTACTCTTTTGGTTTGCGCTGCGCTGTTGCTGCAGAGCTTCCAGCACCTGGAGGAAGTGGAAACCGGTTTTGACCGCAAAACTCTCGTCGTCTCCATTGATCCGGCGGCGGCTGGATACAAGAGGAATGCCAGCATTGCCGTGATGTACCGCCGTCTTGAAGACAGGATTGCCGAACTGCCCGGGGTCCGCAATGTTGCGCTCTCAACTTACGCCGTCAATGAAGGCGAGCGCACCCTTGGAATGGGCGTTGAGACCCATCCGGAAGTGCTCAAAAGCGGGAACACCACGCGCGTCTTCGTTACCGGCAATGCCTATCTTGCGGCTACTGGTATTCCTCTTATCAGCGGACGCTTTCACGACAGCCAGGACACAGCCACCAGCCAGAAGGTTGTTGTGATAAATCAGCAGGCGTCGAAAGCCATTTTTGGAGACGAGTCTCCAATTGGCAAGCGCATCAGCATTGGCCCTCCTACAAATGGCTTCGATTTGGAAATTATCGGTTTGGTGGGAAATGCCAGGTATGCCGGTGTGCAACGAGAATTTCCCTGGGCCCTTTACGTACCCTATACCCAGCGTAATGATTACGCCCGAAAACTACTGGTACACGTGCAAGGGCCAATAGCTGCGGTTACCACGTCCATTCGCAAGGCCATTGCGGAAGTGGATCCCAACATACCTATCCAGGAAACCACAACCATGGACGACATGGTCATCCGCACATTTAAGAACCAACAAATGTTGTCACGGTTGTCGAGCTTCTTTGGAATTTTGGCTCTGATTATCGTCGCTGTAGGGCTCTACGGCCGCATATCGTATGCGATTGCCTGCAGGACCGCAGAAATCGGGGTCCGCATGGCGCTCGGCGCGCAAAAGTATCACGTGCTTTTGCTCGTTGTTCGCGAGACACTGTTGCTGGTTGGCGCCGGTTGTGCAATCGGTATTCCCATTGCCTTTGCGAGTTCCCGTTTGATCGCCAATATGCTATTTGGAGTGAAGGCAACCGATATCGTAACGTTTTTGGCGATCCTCATTATTTTCGCGGTCACAGGCGTGCTAGCAGGAATAGTACCGGCGCGACGTGCCTCGCGGATCGATCCGCTGACTGCTCTCAGGTATGAGTAGTGATCGAGGGCTGCCGGCAGCCCTCGGACGTTCAAATACTAAATAAGCATTAATCCATGGTAAATTCTTCGGTCCTCGTGGCCGGACCATAGGTGCTCCTGATGGCGATTTCAGAGTGATTCTTGCGCTGTTTGAACGCGCTTTTGCGAATACTCACAGTTTTTCCCATAGCGCAAAAACGAACTATCCTGAATAACTCCTACCTTTTAGCAAACTTGGAGAAGACGCCGCATCGCCTTCGCAGGTAACTTCGTGCTGGTATGAAGGAGTCAGCGCCTGATGCTTTTAGGCGTACGGCTCCCCAATGGAGCAGCAGTGTTACCACCTGCCACCAAGACGGCAAATTCGCTTCAGCTTCGGACGATAGTTTCGGCAACTCCGGAAGCTGTGTGGTCGGCATTTACAGATCCTGTTCATCTGATTCGCTGGTTTCCATTGCAGGCCTCGGTTATGCCGGGTGTGGCAGGAATCCTCACGCTTATGTGGGATGAAATTTGTTCCGCGTGGAGGATTTCAGCGTGGCAGCCTGGCCGGTTTCTGCAAGTTGAGGAACTGCTTGCGTTTGCCTCGAAGAATGAAAAGCTCCCTGCAAAAGCAAGGCCCGGCTTAACCGGCTGGAGAATCTTGCTAGAGCCTGATTCTGGTTCCAGGACGCTGGTTGACTTGGAGCATTTTGGGTTAGGCGGCTCACCGGAAATTTTTCCGATTGTTGCGCGCGGATGGGAGTTTGAGCTCCTTAGTTTGCGCTATTACCTGGAGCGGCAGTTCGGCAAAGACCGGTCGACGATCTGGCTTAAGAAGAATCTGGAGTGTGAAGCAGGTTGTGAGGCGGAGATCTGGAAAGCGCTTGTGGACGCCCCATCTGCGCTTCCGCAGACCCTGGGGCTGGAGCATGTGGAGATTGAAGAATCGCCATGGCAGTTTGCCGCAACATTGGCCGAGCCAGGATCTTGCCTGTTTCGAGTCAAGATTGAGCGTCTAAACCAGAATCAAATTCAGGTGAATCTCTGGTTGGCCGCTTATAACTCCTCGCCGGCTGAGTTGCGGCGCTTGCGCGCGGACTTTGAACAAAGGCTTGATCAATTCAAGTTGGGTTTGTATGCAACATCATCGAGCAGTAATCATTCGATCGCAGCACCTGTGCGAGAGAGTTGACAACAACTACCGGCTTTGGGAAGTCACAGCCGCCTAGCTTTTTGGATAGATGCATGACAAGGAGAAATTCATGAAAGAATCAAGAGTCAATAGACGCGAGCTGATTAAATTGGGCGCAGCGGCAGTTGCTGTTGCCACCGTCGGGACAGTGGGCTGCGGAACTCACACTGCATTCCCCGAGCCTCCAATAAACCTAAGCGGCGAAGCGGGAACCATTCGCCAGACAAACACATTTGACGCTAGTGTAGACAAGGTGTGGTCAGCTCTGACCGACCCGGTTCAACTGGATAACTGGTTTAGCAGACAAAGCGCCGTCGTGCCCGGAGTCGGCGGTACGATGCGGCATTCCTGGGGTGACCCGAATATTGAGGAGTGCACCATTGAGATCTGGGAACCCAATGCACACCTGAGAGTAGTTGAAACAACACCATTTGGTGTTACGTTCCAGCCGACGGATGGCCCCAGCAAGCAGCGAAAGATCGACTACACGCTTGAAGCCACGGGCAATAATCAGACGACCATGACAATGGTGCACAGCGGGTTTGGAACCACGCCGGAATGGCAGAAGTTTCAGTCGGCTGTGGCGGGCTGCGAGGTTTTCCAGGCCCAGGCGCTCGGTCATTATGTAACGCTCCACTTCAACGCTCAGAGAACAGTTTCCTGGGCGCGTGTACCTTCGACCAAAAGCTACGGCGAAATGTGGGCCAATCTTACCGGCCCAGGCGGCATTCTGGCCAAAGGCTCAATTGACGGCCTGAGCAAGGGTGACCAGTATTCCCTCCAGACAGTTACAGGAGACGTGTTTGAGGGCGTGGTTCTCTCTCACATCCCGAATAAGCAGTTCGCCGGCACCGTCGTGAACATGAATAATTCGCTGCTCCGGATCGTACTCGATAATCCCGGCGTCCCCGAAGCAGGGATTTGGCTCGCCAGTTGGGGCGCCAGTCCTGCGGCGAACCAGGTATTCGAGTGGCGTTGGGTGCATGCTCTACAGAACGTGTTGGCGCCAGCCGCTTAAGGTCCTTTTTATTGAGGCAAGAGCCACGCGAATTCGCAAGAATCCGTGTGGCTTTGCTATTCGCATTTGTTAGAGGGAGGTTCGCATGAAACGGCAGAGCAACATTACATTGGTATTCTCTATTTTCATGATGATTGGCGGTCTCGGTTCCGCCTTTGGCCAGACGGCATTCATTTCGGACCAGCCGCAGCTTCACGCCATTGAGGAAAAGCTGCGCCGTGGTGAGACGGAAGCCGCGCGCCGTGCTGCGCAGGAATATACAGAAACCCTGGTACAACGCTCCGGCGGCACCCTTGGCGACCATCGTGCGGACGCTGATGCTCTCTCCGGTGGCATGGCTTCTGCCCAGACGACTCCGGAAGACATGGCTCTTGCTGAAGCCTGCGCCGTGTGGGCGATCACCGAGGCTGCGCTTGACCGCCGCGAAGAGGCCCGGTGGCATTGGTACATTGCACAGAATCTGTCTCGCACATTCATTAATAAAAACCTTACCTTTTATGGACGCGGCGGCACCTATCTGATGCGCAACTCGATCCAGCCGGCTGAAACCATGCACGCCAAAATGTACGATGTGCTGGATCCGGTGAGACCTGAGGAGAATTATGGTAGTTCTTTTAAGGAACCGGTGAGGATTCGCGCTGTTTATCCGCGGCTGCCTCAGGATCTTCGCAACCGCGATCGCTTCTCACACGTGGTCTTTATCCAGATCACGGTCAATCCAATTGGAGAAGTCGTACAGCCTACGGTAATGGATGCCGGATTTTATCCAGGGTTGATCTATCGCGCGTTTGAAGCCCTGAAGGAGTGGCGTTACGAACCGGCCCAGTTGAATGGTAAGGCCGTGGGCTTCCGTTACATTGTTCCAGTTGCATTTTCCGATGATCGTCCTTCCATGCCGGTAGCGGAAGATGGCGGCGCGTTTCCTGTATTTACGGTGACTCCTATCGAGCACGCGCTTGACAATGTTTCCAGCCTGGCGATCGACCATAAAAACATGATCTATGTTGCCGACCGCGGATCGAACACCATTTTGCGGGTAAATCCCAACGGCGCCGCCGAGGTAATTGCGGGTGGCCCCTCGTTTGGATTTAACGGTGATGGGAAGAAGGCGCTCAATACCTGGTTCAACTATATCTCCTCGATTTCACTGGACGAGAGGACCGGCGAGCTCTTTGTTGCTGACACAATGAATTATCGGATACGCTCGATTTCTCTCAAAGATGGAATCGTGCGTACCGTTGCCGGCGTGGGACCTAAAAGTATTCCGTTGGCCATGCTCCCGCGCGACCCCAAAGCCACTGGAGCTTTGGCCGTTGGCCACTTTGGCGGTGACGGAGGTACCGCGGTAGAAGCTGAATTGAATCTTCCCTCAGGCGTGTGGGCAGACCCGGTTGGCATGTTGTTTATTGCTGATTCCGGCAACCATCGCGTACGGGCAATTAACCGCGGCACCTCCCCGATTTATCTGATGGGCGCTGAAATTGGCCCTGGCGAAATTACAACCATCGCAGGCAATGGAAAGATGGGGTTTTCCGGAGATGGCGGCAAAGCCCAGGATGCCGAGCTGGCATTTCCCACAGAGGTGAAGACTGACCTGGCCGGCAACCTCTTTATTGTGGATACCTTGAATCAACGGATTCGCAAGGTGGATAGACAATCTGGTCTTATTTCCACGGTGGCGCACGGGTATCTTCCTGACCCGGATGCTCCACTCGGCAACGCTGCCCTGAACTGGACTATTTCGATTACCGGGCTTAGCATCAGCATGCAGCAGGAACTGCTTTATGCCGACCGCGTTGACCAGTCCATCCATTTGGTTTCACGAGATGGCACGAACCGCGTGATCTATAAAGCGCTCCCTCTGGAGTCGCGTTTCTCCGATCTTGAAGCCACCATCAAAGGACAGCTCTATATCGCAGATCCGCGTCGGATTGGCGTTCTTCGCCTGCCAGGCTCGAGCTACAAGGGAAAAACTGCAGCCACGGCATCGAAACTGCATCCAGCCGCTGCAGACGGGAAAACACTCTCAGCAACTGCAAAGTAATCTCAACGCTTCAGTAGCCCTTGCTTTAATTTTCAGGAAGTAAACGGTGCGCGATTTAAATAATCGCGCACCGTTTTTTTGAAGTCTGTGGAAAAGCCATTTTCAATACCACCCGAGAGTTGGCAGGATTACTGCTTTAGGTGCAGTGCGGTTCGTGATAAAAACTATCGGCCTGTCTTACGACTGGCGATGGTCACTCGGTCAAAGCTCGCGCCCAGCGTTTCCGGAGAAAAGTCTGTATTGGAAATTCGAGAATGGTCCTCATCAAGGACCCTGACTTCTGTGCTGTGTTGTGCACGAAGATTTTCCATTATGAGCCGGTGCGCGGTCCAGATTCCCTGAACTTGTCCGATTTCGTCGGCTGTAAAGTTTTTGAAGATTACGCCCTTCTCGTCGAAATAATCTGCATGGACAATCATTCCGATGTCTTGACGCACCAGGCCGATTGATTTTGTGAATCCCAGTTCGCTCTTGAGACGATCCGTGGCCGGGACCATCTCCACCCGCGCCAATAGGAGAGATCCCTGTCGTTCCTGGCCCAGCAGGCGGAACTGAAAGTTTGCCAGTGGAACCTGCTCGAAGAGATCCTCACAACTGAAATCGCTGGCCAAGGCAGGAAAGCCTCTGCTGGCAATTTCAGTCACACTCTGGGTTCCGGGAAAATACATCCACATTCCGGAAGGCGATCGGTCTTCGGAAAGCAGGAGGGCGATCTTCTTTTCGTGCTCCGGAGCGGTGACCCAATATGCGCTGCGATAGGCGGGACCGAACTTTTTTCTTTCCATCACAATGCTTTTGTGAAAGGTCTTCTGTCTGGCGGTGTCCCACAAAGTCATCTCCAGGATCATCCGCGAATCCGAGCCGCGGAACCGCTGATTCACTTTCGCCATGATCTCTTCTCCGCGTTCTCCAGCGAGGGAAGACACGCAAAGTGCGATGAGCATAGACATCGAAGCGAAAAGCAGACCGGAGCGAAATTGCGACATGATCAAATCCTACGATTTTCGCAGGGTGTCCGCTATGGAAACCCGCACCGCGCGCCAGGTCGGCAGGAGAGCCGCTGCCATGGTGGCGGCAACGGAAATAATAAACGAATTGAATAATGTCGATATGGCCAGATCAATGCCCCCACGGAAAGGACGGGTAGACCCTGGTGGCGATGGGTAGGGAATGCCTACTGCCGTTGCCACACGCGCAATTCCAATTGCAAACAGCACACCAATCAGCGCTCCGATCACGCCGGCAAAACCCGATTCCGTGACTAACAGCGCGGCCAGGGCCCTGGGGCGTACGCCGACAGCACGGAAAGTTGCAAGTTCTATCCTGCGCTCCACAATGGACATGCCAACAGCATTGCTGATGCCCAAGATGACGATTGTGGCCACAATCAACGCAATCACATCCAATTCCCGGCCGAATAGGCTGACCACTTGGTTATGAAAAAGAGCTAATTGGTTCCAGGTCCGGATTTCCAGATCCAGTCCATCATCGCGGAACGCTTTTTGCAGGTCCGCTTCCACCGCCTTCACCTCGGCCGTGGAATGTAGCAGCAGGACAATCTGTTCGGTCTTGTCGTCGAGCAGGAGTTGGTTAGCGACCGGAATGGGCACCTTTATCGTCCAGTCATCGTATTCCTTCAATCCTCCCTCAAAGATGCCTTCCACGCGGACATGCACTGAGTTCATCTGACTCGAAGTCGCCGTGCTCACCAGACTTAAGTCGTCACCTGGATGGCAATTCAGCTTTTCCGCCAGCCCTTTGCCGGCAAGAATGCCATAGCCAGTTTTGGACGACAACTGCGAACCCGCAACCAAGGTAGTGTGTTTGCTGAATTCGTAATCGTCAGCCGCTTCAACGCCAATACCAATAAAAGGAGCTTGACGGCCGCCGTTCGAGGCCAACCCGGTGAACTCGCGCCTGCGCGTCGCCCTCATCACACGAGGATCTCTCTGCGCAATCCGGATGATCTGGTCTGCCTCACTTTGCGCGATCATGTAGCGCTCGGGGTCCATCATGTGTCCATCACTGTATCCCCGACGATAGATTTGCAAATGCCCATGGCGACCATGGATAGCATCTTCTCTGAGTTCCCTGAATATGTTGAAAACTATTCCTGAATTGACAATCAGCGCAGCGCACCCGAAGGCAATAGACAAGAGTGATACAGCGGTGCGTAATCGATTGCGAAAGAGGTTCCGCACGGCCAGGGCAAAAAAGAGCTTCACGACAGTCGCTCCCGTGATAATGGATCGGGTGTAATTGCTTCACCTGCAATCATGCCGTCCCGTATTTCAATCACCCGATCTGCCAAGCCCATTAGCTCAGGGTCATGCGTCGCGAAGATACAAGAGGCCCCATGCTCCCGCGTCAACTGTTTCATTAAATGAACCACGGCAGTTCCAGAATCATGATCAAGGTTCGCAGTTGGCTCATCAGCCAACAAAAGAGAAGGTTGCCCCGCCAAAGCACGTGCTAAGGCCACACGCTGTTTTTCGCCTCCGGAAAGTTGATGAGGGCTGCGGTGCGACTTGTCCGCCAGTCCTACACTGTCCAAGACGCGAGCCACCCTGCTGCGTCTTTCACGTGCACCGAGCTCGCGTCGGAACAACAGCGGGAACTCCACGTTTTCCCACGCTGAAAGCACCGGAGAAAGATTAAAGCTCTGGAAGACAAAACCGATTTCGCGAAGCCGCAAGTCTGATAGTTGGGTTTCTGAAAAATCCGAAAGCAGTTGTCCCTTGATCCACACTTTCCCCGCGGTGGGCATATCTAGGGCACCCAGAAGCTGTAACAGTGTTGATTTGCCGCTACCAGAAGGTCCCACTAAGGCGCAAAACTGATGTCTGAAAAAGTCGAGACTCACATTCTGCACGGCTGTGATCCGGTCCACGCCTGACCCGAAAACGCGACAGAGATTTTCCCCCCGGACTAGAGCTTCCGTTTCCAAAGTATCGAGAGAAATATTTCTTTCCACTAGGGCGGCCACTGCTACCACTCATCGGATCTCTGTGCGCAACCGTTCCATACGCGCGTGAAATGATAGAGTTGCGGTATATCACGCCCGTTATGATGCAGGCCCCATAGCACATCAAAACGGTCAGCACCAAGAAAAGTAAACTTGATAGAGAACACATGGTTCATGTCATGGTTAGGCAGGTTAGAACTGCCTGCCAATTGAAAGGATAAAATCCCCGGATTGTCCGATGCTTCGGCCTTCATCTGCAGTTGATTCCCGTAAGAGCAGAAATGGTGCGCCATAGGCACGTTTCCATCACGGTAATACATGGTATACATAGTGGGATTTTTTTCGATCCAGATGGTCTCCAGAAGGGCAGTTTTGTCACTTCCAAGCTCGTAGGTGACCTTCGCGGCCAGACCACGCGGGCCTTTTCCTACCCAGCAGCCTGCCAGACTCGCCAGATTTTTTACAGCCGGTGGCGGGTCTTTTACAAAGGATGGACAGCTCGCGCATACCTGTGCTTTACCACTTCCCGAAGTGAACAGCATCAACAGCAGAAAATAGCAGGCAGTTCTTGCTTTCAGCAGTTTCAGCATCATGGGATACCTCCAGCCGGGAAAGTCTAGTCTGGATGGCCCCGGCGCGTCTTCTCCTAATTTGCTCACATTCTTCTTCTACCAGCGTGAATTTCCGTCTGCGCGGATGCTCAGACAAAATCTGATTTTTAAAATGCATTTGCGCAAACCTGAAGAAGACATCTTTGTGCATTCTTTCAGATACTCACGGACGGCGTGCGTTAGCCGCGCCTGTCTCATTGAATGGAGAAAGAAGGTTTCTATGAAAAATGTGAAAAAGGTATTAGCTGCAGCCCTCCTTTACAGTTGCGCTTTTGTAGTGATTGCAAGAGCTGCTGACCACAATGCGCCGGCTACGCCGGGCACGCCGACTGGGTCTTCATCGGCCGCACCTGCTACTCCTATGCCGGCTTCAGCCCTGTTTGACCGTCTGGGGCAGGAACCGGACGTTGTGTACTTGATCGCGAACTCTTCAGTTGTATTCGGCCCTGACCCTCATGGCCGGAGCGAAGAAGTCACTTTCATCGGACCGGTTACGGTCCCGAAATGGCCCATGCAAGGATACGGACGGCGCGTTTTGCCGGATGGACGCCAACAGATCGATATCGAACTCACCCAGTCCGAACTGACCGGCGAGAGCTATCTTTTGAAGTCGCCGATTATGCTTGCCGAACATCCAGACCTCCGGTCGCTCGGCACCATCACGGAGCGCCCGAAGAGCGAGCTGGTTCCCGTAAGCTACAAGAACGAAAACACGACTACCTCTAAGGATTCCAAGAACTCCAAGAAGAGCAAAGAGTCGAAGAGCTCGGATTCGAAAGACAAAAAGTCCGATGACGCGAAAAAGGCTGAAAGCAAGGATGATGCCGCTGAAGAAGCTCCCGCAGACTTCGTTGTAGAGCGCAAGGTTCTCATGACGACTGCTAAGGGCATCCTCTACAATGAAACTGCAGTCCCGGTAAGAGGAAGAATCAACTCCATTCCGCCGATAAAGTTTGAAGGCACGCCCACAGGTGTGAACACCTTCCGTGGCATGGAAATTCCAATTGCCCTCCTGGACCAGGATGGCGCCGTAAATGGCTGGTTCTATAGCAAGTCGCACATGGCGTATGCCGTTCTGCCGGCCGCTGTTGAGCGCAGCTTTATTAAAGGCACCGTTCAACTGCGTTCGGGCGATAAAGTGGAAACCGTTGAAATCAGCGGTCCTGGCGAAATCCATCACCATGCGCAGCCCGGCAGCAGCCCTGAGACCAACATGGAAGTCATGATGCTGGCGCTTCGTGGCCACAGCGAACTCCTAGGCGACGTCATGTTCACCGAGACCTTCAGTGATCGTGACCACTTTTCACGCGGAAAGATCAACTGGAACGAGAATGCTAATTCCAATTTTGATCTTTATGTCGACCTCTACACCCCGTCAAGCAAGCTGACCACCCATGCTCCTCTAGCCGTCGCCGGACAGTTCTCTGACTGCAAGGTCAGCGGCAAGTTGGAAAAAGGAAAACTCAGCCTGCCTCTGTTGAGCGGCAAAGGCCACTTCAGCAGCAACGGCACCCGGATGCTCTTTGATGAATCAGAAAAGCCGGGAGTCGAGATCGTAAAGATAGACCTGAACGTTGCGGAAAGAATCTAATTCCGACTCGATCAGGGATTGCAATCAAAATTGGAGGCACTGATATCAGCGCCTCCAATTATTTACTTGGGGAGGCCCTCGGTCCAATGTTCACGCGCTATGGAAACGCAATGTGCTGGATGGTTCGAGTCGGCTTGAGTGCGCTTGTTCAGGCTAGCGCACTCACTTTTGTTTTTCTGCCATTGATGCGCACGCTTCCTGCGCATGCTGAGGCGAAATCTGATAGTCCAACCGCCATCATTGATACCTTGGCCGGTGGCGGCGATGTTGGGGATCATGGGCTTGCCACCCTGGCGCGATTCAATCTTCCCGGTGGTGTAACTGAAGCTCCCAATGGCGACGTAGTAGTCGTGGATTTCGGCAACCACCGTGTCCGCCGCATTGATAAAAAGACCGGAATTATCCGTACAATCGCCGGTACCGGCGAGGCTGGATACAACGGCGATAACATTCCAGCAGACAAAGCCCGGCTTGCCCGCCCGGAATTCGCGGTATTCAATGCCGTAGGCGATCTCTTTATCGCAGATTCCTACAACAATCGAGTACGGCGCGTAGATCATGCTACCGGTCTCATCAGCACAGTTGCGGGTACAGGAGAGCGTGGGTTTTCCGGAGATGGCGGTCTAGCTACCTCTGCCAATCTTCATTTCCCTGAAGGCATCGCGCTGGACTCGCAGGGCAATTTATTTATTTCAGACACGGTCAATCGCCGGATCCGCAGAGTTGATATGCGGACCGGAATCATAGACACCTATGCCGGAACAGGAATGATTGCAACAAACGCCGAAGGGACACCGGCGGTATCTGCTGGGTTCCTTCGTTTGGCCAGAATCGCGGTGGACCATACTGGAAATGTTTATGTAGCTGATAGTCCTTCTCACCGCCTTCTTATCATTGATTCCAAGACACGTCAGATACGGACCTTCGCGGGTACCGGCAAGCCTGGATTCAGCGGGGATGGTGAAGCGGCTACCGCAGCCGAACTTAGTTTCCCTGAAGGCGTGGTTATTGCTCCTAATCAGGATGTTTATTTTGCAGATGTCGGTAATCATCGCATCAGGAAGATTGACGTTGGTACGGGCATCATCTCCACCGTGGCTGGTACCGGTGAAAAAGGTTTTGCAGGTGATGGCGGAACGGCCAATCTTGCGCGGCTCTGGAGTCCAGGCCGAGTCTGGGTAGGTGCAAGCGGAGATTTACTCATCGCTGATATTCTCAATGCCCGCATACGCCGGGTTGATGCAAAAACACATGTAATCAAGACCATTGCCGGCACTGGTGATTGGGGCGATGGAGGGCCCGCACGCAAAGCTCTGCTCTCGGTTCCCGGCGACGTAGTGTTTTCCGCGGGTAAGGTGTTCATCGCGGATTATGGAACCCGACGTGTTCGTTGCGTTGATCTGGCTACTGGAATTATTACTACCGTTGCTGGTGGCGGTACTCGCAGTGGTGAAGGGATTCCTGCCACAGAGGCCGACCTGCTTTTGCCCGAAGGCATTGCTGTAGATTCCGGGCGCATGCTGTACATAGCCGACAATATTTCCAACCACGTATGGCAAGTCGACCTCAAGACGGGTCTTCTCACCCGCTTTGCCGGCGGAGGCAAACAGGATCCTGGAGATGAACCTATTCCGGCAAGATCAGCGCGTCTGCAGATGCCTTCCGCCCTTGCTATAGGCGCGAACGGAGAAGTTTACATTTCCGAATTCGGAAGTCAGCGGCTGCGAGAGGTGGATCCAGCCACCGGCATGATGCGAACGATGAGTGATTCAGAAGGCCCTCTGAAAATTGCCATCAGCAGCTTGGACGCAAGCGCGGAGGGCCTGTTCATACTCGCGCATGACAGCAATCAGCTTCGGCTGTTCGATCTCCGCCGCCGGCGTTTGAACATTCTTCCCCAGGTTGACATTCTGCCTCCGCCGCTTTCCGGCGATACGCAGTTGATCGATATCGCTGTACATGGCGACGATGCTTACCTGGCTGATCCTCTGGCCCATCGCGTGGTCCGCATCAATATGATGACGGCGGATTCAACCGTTATTGCGGGCACCGGTGTAGAAGGATTTTCTGGAGACAATGGCCCTGCCAATCAGGCGGAATTATTCATGCCGGGCGGGGTTGCAGTGAGCGACGATGGCCACGAAGTTTATATCGCGGATACCAAGAACCATCGCATCCGCCGTGTTCGGCTGCCGGATACCTCTGCTTCCGTACGTGATTCAGTGGGAGGGGCGCGATGAGGGCCTTTCTGGTTCTCTTGTTTTTCTTGTGCTCATCTCGGGCCCGTACGCCTTCACCCGGTCCGGTTCAGGATACGTATGCCTTCACCTTATCCAACGGACTCCGAGTGATTGTAGCGGTCCGCCCAAAGCTGCAAATGGCGGCCGTCAATCTTTCGGTTGATCTTGGTTCCCTCGACGATCCCATCGGTCAATCCGGCATTGCGCATATGCTTGAGCACACAACGCTCTCCGGTGCTGTCAATGTTGGTTCATTGGACCCGAAAGCGGAAGCAATTGCTCTGGCCGAGTTGGACCGCGCTAATCACGCTCTGGAAGAAGCACAAAGCAAGCCGGAGACAGAATCTGCGGGTCTTGCTGATTTGGAGCGATGGTTTGCTCAGGCACAGCGCGCTGCTCAGGCGACTGCTGAAGACCGGGAGGTGGTGGGAAGCCGTCTGGAAGGCCACGGTGCGATTGGATTGAACGCAACCACCTCCGCGGATGTGACCCAATACTTTACATCGATTCCTACCGAAAACGTTGATCTGTGGCTTTCACTGGAAGCAGCACGCCTGCGTTATCCAATTTTTCGGCGGTACTATCTTGAGCGCAATGTGGTGTTACGTGAGATTGACGGCCTGACCAACGGTAAGCCAACGTGCCAGGAATTGCTACTGCGCGATATTTTTCCCGGATCACCTTTGGCCCAGTCTATGGCGGGAGATCCTCGCGAACTAAAAAAAATTGATCGCCTCGCTGCATTGGCTTACTTTCATCGTTTTTATCGCCCCGAACGAACAGTGATCGTGATCGTCGGGAATGTACAGCCAGAGACAATTCGGGTTGCCGCAGAAAAGTATTTTGGTGATTGGCATCCACAGCCCCCGGTAGAGGTTTCGCGCTCGCGTTCCTCGCGCATATCGCCTCTCAAGGAAGTGCGCACGCGTTCCTGCAATAGCATGCGTAATCCTCTGGTGCTGATGGCATTTCCGCAGGAGACAACCACTCCTGCGCAGTTGGCTGCAGCCGATGTGCTCGCCGAACTAATCAACTCTGAAGACCTCTCTCCGGTAAACCGGCGCATGATCGAAAAGCAGGCGATTGCGTGGAATATTGAAGCATCTCCGGACTTTCCGTCACACAAAACGCCTGGGTTCTTTTTGCTCCATATATATGGAGTTTCCGGCGTGGAGCACCAGCGGTTGATGGAAGAAACGCGGAATGCACTGCGAGAACTCAGCACGCTTCCTGATGAAGACATTCAGGGCGGGATCTTTGCGGCGGAGATGAAAATCGCCTCTCAGTTTGACGATCCACCAAGTTATGCCGCTCTGCTGGCCGCCAATGAGGCTGTTCAGGGTAACTGGAAAGCATCATTGGAACGCCTGGAAGCACTACGGAGTCTTTCTGTCGAAAATGTGCGCAAGGCAGCAATAAGCATGTTTGGTTCTCAAGCAACTTCAACTGGAGCCACATCACAATGAGCCGGAGAAAATACTTATGAAAACCTTTTCATTTTGTGCGCTTCTGCTGGCGATCTGCTTCAGTTCCCCTTGTGCCACGGCAGTCGACAAACAGGCTCCGGCTAAAGAAGCCGATGCGTCCTCAACGCAAATGAACCTGCCAAATGGATTGAGGGTGCTTGTAAAAGGTTCAATGCACAGCGCACTTTATTCAGAAGTGCTGTTGGTGGTTCGAGCTGGGCTGGTTACATCTGAGCCTGACGAGGAAATCGCACGTGTGGCGGCGGCTGCACTCACTTCCGGACGGCGTTCCCCGTCTGATCCTCCGATACGGATGGAACTTGCCAGACTTGGTGTAACCATGGACTCCACGGTCGGCCGCGAAGTAGCTGTTTTTCGGTTTGCTGTTCCCACAGCCAATACTTTGCCGTTTCTTCATCTACTTGGGTTGCTGGTTTCGCGCGAAACCATTCCGGTTGAGCAGTGGGCGGACGCGATTGATCGCGATAACCGGGTGCAAGAGGTGGAGCAGTCGGACATGTGGCTGCTCTCAAATACGCAGCTTCGCGATCTGATCTGGACGACGGAGATGGGCAAGCCCAGGCTCATGCAGAGAATCAGTACCCGAACGGCTGACCGCAAACTGCTGAACGACTTCTGGCAGCGAGCCTACGCTGGTGAAAATATGGTGCTCTCCGTTTGGGGCGATGTTGACCCGGAAGACCTGTCGCGTTCGATTCGGGAGCAATTCAGCGTGCGCGATCACGGACCTGGCCTCGGCGAAAGTCCACGTTCCCCGGAGCCTGCACTGAAACATACAGGTTCGACGCGTTGTGAACAGACGGGCGAGGCCGTTCCCGCAGCTTTGATGGTAGGAGTTGGCGCGGTCACTGACAGCGATGAGGCCTTCTATGCTTCTCAGCTTGCTGTGCATATTCTCGGAGCGAGCTACAACTCACGGTTGCAACGCCGGTTGCGGGAGAAATCCGGCGTTGTTTATACCGTGGAAGCGGCTGCTGTTCCGATTGGAATAACTGGCACTACACTGCGAATCGCCTGCCAGACAGATCAGGTCGAAGCTACACGTTCCGTCATTCTGGCGGAGTTACAGCGATTGGTTCGCGAGCCTGTTGATCAGGAAGAGTTGGATTACGCGAAGGCGATTCTTCGCAGCCGCCTCAAGCTTGATGCCGGATCGATGCGCGAACAGTTTTACCGCGAATCACTTCAGATGCTGTTAAGCCGCCCGCTGCGCGATCCTAACAAAGCCGAAACCATTATTGCTTCGTTTACTCCTCAGACATTGCTTCGCGCTCTCCAATCGACAATCCGGAATGAAACGGCTTCCACCCTTGTCATTTCTGCTCATCCGGAGCCGCTATGTGAGGTTGCACATGAAACGCGTTAACTTCATTGGTCTTTTATTGCTGATCATGCTGGCAGTCCTGGCCATTCGTTCTTCATTTGCAGGACAGGGCGCACAGCCTGAATTTCCCGCCATGAACATTCCCGCCGATAATCCGCTTACTGAAGAGAAAATTGCGCTCGGCGAAAAGCTTTTTTTTGATAAGGGACTTTCTGCCGATCAATCAGTAAGCTGCGGTAGCTGCCACAGTCCGGAACGTTTCTTTATCGATGGTACGGCGATCTCCACAGGTGTCCGCGATCAGAAAGGCCAGCGTAATGCTATTTCCCTACTCAACGCGGGCTATTTACCTCACCTGATGTGGGATGGCCGCGCCACCTCTTTGGAAGACCAGGTGGGCTATCCGCTCATGCATCCACGTGAGATGGCGAGTACGCGTGCGGCCGCATTACAGTTTGTGTCGGCTGATCCAGCATATCAGGCCGCATTCAAGCAGGCTTTTAGCACAGACAAAATTACCTGGAGCGAGATCACCAAGGCGATAGCGAGCTTCGAGCGAACTCTAGTGAGCCGCCATGCGCCCTTTGATCGCTATATGGCCGGCGATGTCTCAGCGATTTCAGATTCCGCCAAGCGTGGTTTTGAGTTCTTCAAAGGAAGTGGCGGATGCACGAGTTGCCATGTTTATGACAAGGACCACCCGTTCTTCACTGACTTTCAGTTCCACAATACGGGGGTTGGCTGGCAAACCTCTCCTGATCTGGGACGGTACGAGATTTCAAAAGAACGCGAGGACAAAGGCGCTTTCCGTACGCCCAGTCTACGCAACGTAGCGCAAACAGCGCCTTACATGCATGACGGCGAATTTAAGTCGCTCATTGAAGTTCTTGATTTTTATTCGCGGGGATGCGGCAAGAACCCATTTTTGGATTCCAGGCTGCATGCTCTAAATTTCACCCCGCAGCAGAAGCAGGACCTTCTTGCATTTCTTGAGTCTCTCACCGGCGGGAATAGTTATAAGCCTCATGTCGCAAATGGAAATTTCCATACTACGTCGGCGTCCGGCAATGCATCGGCTGCTGACGTATTTGGGCATGTGGAAGTGATTGCAGGCAGCAGTGATTTTGGTGATAACGGCCCGGCCATAGATGCGCTCTTTGTCGGCATAGGTGGCATCGCGGTGGATCCGACGGGAAACGTGTATGTTGCCGATACCGGCAGCAACAAGGTCCGGAAAATCGACCACCAAAACGGCAAGATTTCAACCGTTGCCGGCACCGGACTGATGTATGGCAGCGACTCTACAAAAGCTCTGGAGCAACCGCTCCGTGGTCCCGGACCATTGGCTCTTTCAGCTGATGGCTCAACACTCTATATCGGGGAAATTATCAGCCGAAAAGTACGGCTCATGACTTTGAGTACAGGAGAAATAAAAGACTTGGGAGCGCCGCAAGGCGGCTTTGGCAAGCCTGATGGAATGGCTTGGGGTCCATCAGGCTTGCTGGTGGCCGATCCTCCGCGCGGACAGGTTTGGAAACTTATGCCGGACGGTAGCTGGACGCCCGCCTGGAATAAGGATGCGCGGCCCCACGGAGCCAATCGAACTGTGGCTGTTGATGCGCTCGGCAGAATTTATACGGCTGAATACTTTGCGCATCGTGTGCTTCGGTGGGATTCCAAATCAGAAAGTATGAAGGTGGTTGCTGGGACAGGCGAGGAAGGGCGGGCAGCCGATGGAGCGCAAGGCTCGGACTCTGCTCTGCACACTCCTGATGGACTTGCTGTGGAATCCCACGGCGACCTTCTAATTGCGGATAAAGGGAATCATCGAATCGTCCGAGTTGATCACGCCAGCGGGCGGCTGACAACCGTGGTGCAATCTGGATCTTCCGGTACCGAAGAAAGGTGGACTCCCGGCCCGATTGCCATCGATGCAAAAGGGCAAATCTGGATAGGAGACATTTACCAGAACCGGGTTCTGTGTTATCGCGCGGGCGATCCGGGGCCGGTCATTGTAGCGGGGAAAGGGAATATTGGAGATGGACGCCCAGCTCTGCAAGCGCACTTTGCTCATCCTGGCGCTGTAGCTTCCGACTCTCAGGGAAATATCTATGTTTCCGATACACTCCATCATCGAGTCCGAGTGATTGATGCGAAGTCTGGCATCATTCAAACCGTCGCCGGACAAGGGGTTCCAGGTTACAACGGTGACCATATGCCTGCCAACAGAGCTTGGCTTGCCTATCCCGGAAAGTTGCAACTCGATCACAAAGGCCATCTTTATATAGGGGACTATTACAACAACCGCGTACGCGAGGTGGATCTGGAGAGCGGGCTTATCACTACGCTTGCTGGAAACGGTACGGCGGGCGAATTTGGTGATGATGGGAAAGCCACTGACGCTGCACTGATCAATCCGCACGCTCTTTGGCTCCAGTCCGAACAGGCATTGGTAATTGCGAGCGCGGTTTCCTCCAAGCTCCGCTGGGTGGATTTGGATAATGGGCTTATTCACTCGGTGCCGATTCGTACTGAGATTCCCAGCACGCTGGTGTTTTACGGTGTCGCAAGCTGGAATGGCGGTCTCGTTCTCGCATCTCCCCGGCCTGGATCGATTCAGACAATCAGGAAAGGTGAGGTTACGACACTGCTTGACCGCAACCAGATTGTCTTCCCCCAGGATGTGGCGGTTTCTCCTGACGGCCAACTCTACATTTGCGAGACCGGGCACAACCGGGTTGTGCGTTGGAACGGTCAGGGATTGGACGTAATTGCGGAAAATCTAGGCAGGCCGCGCTCGATCAACTTCGATTCCAACGGCAATCTCCTGGTCGCGGATACGTTCCACAATCGCATTTTGCGCATCACGCTTGTCTCCAAGGGTGTGCCGGCACAGTCCGGTCAGAACCATCCACTCGAACATCCATCTTTGCAGGAGGTGCAGCATGATTCTGGCCGACACTGAAACCCGCTCTATTACGCTCGAAACGGAAATCGCAGCTTCTCCGGAGAGAGTCTGGAAAGCGCTCACCGAAGCGGAAGAGTTGATGCGATGGTTTCCTCTTGAAGCCAGGGTCGTTCCTGGAGTGGGCGGAAGCATGTGGCTCTCATGGGGTTACCCTGTAGTTGCAGAGTCAATTATTGATGTATGGGAACCTGGACAGCGTTTACGCACCACAGAGTCCAGGCCGCTGGGAATCCTTCTGCAGCCTAATCAAATCGAGAATCCACCACGCTCGGTCGAGTACACCATTGAAAGCTCAGGAGACAAAACGCGCCTTAGTCTTGTCCATTCTGGTTTTGTTGCGAGTTCCAACTGGAATCAGGTTTATTCCGGGGTACGGTGCGGATGGGAATTTCAATTCCGAAGCCTCCGCCATTACCTGGAACGTCATGACGGAAATGACAGAGTTGTGGGCTGGATCAAGCAACAGGTGGATGGTACGTTTGAACAAGTATGGGTGAACCTGATGGGAAAAAATGGCAGATTGGGCGCCGGCCATCTCTCGCGCGGGAGTGAAGGATTTCCCTATTCGATCACGCCAAGTCGCGACGAAATCATCCGAGGCACGGTAGAAATCTATGAGCCGCCCAAGCAATTCATCGCTACCGCTTCAGATTGGAATGATGCGCTCTTCCGTATCTATCTGGTGGAGCATCCTGGAGGTGGCGGCCTGGATGTGAGCATATGGCTCGCGACCTATGGTGTACCGGCGGAAAAGATAAAGGCTTTTCAGGAGCGGTGGAAAGAAATGATTCAGAAGCTATTTTTGAGGAGCTAATCGATGATTGACCCAACCCTTGGATTCTGTCTTCTGTTGATCGCCGCAATTGGAAGTGCAAGCTTTACTGTTCCAATGAAATTCAACCGCAATTGGGCTTGGGAAAATACCTGGCTGGTCTGGTCTGTGCTCGCCCTGGTGGCTCTGCCTCTCCTCATTACCATCCGAACTATTCCGCATATCGGTGAGGTCTATAGGCAAATCGGTCTTTCTCCTGTTTTGATTGCGGCGGCTCTTGGACTGGGCTGGGGGATCGCGCAGGTTCTTTTTGGGCTGGCGGTGGAATCCATAGGCATCGCACTTGCATTCTCCATTGTTCCGGGAATGTCAGTCGCGCTTGGAAGTCTGGTCCCTCTTTTTTTTCTTCATCCAGAGCGAGTGCTTAGCAAATCAGGCATTGTTGTGATTGCAGGCGTGGCACTGGCTCTTGTGGGCGTCATTGTCTGTGCGATTGCTGGCGGTCGTAAGCATGGTCTGCAAACGCCCGGTTCCGCTCCTGATAAATCCTCTTTCAAAAAGGGACTTTTCATTGCGATATGCAGCGGCTCCGGAGCTGCCATGGTCAACCTTGGGCTTGCATTCGGCGCTCCGCTGATCAAAATTGCAACCGATCATGGCGCTGATCCTGTCTGGGCACCAAACGTAATTTGGCTTCCGGTGATGCTTTCAGGCTCGATTCCAAATGTTCTTTACTGTTTGCATCTGATGCGGCGCAATAAAACCGCAGTGCGGTTTCAGGAACCTGGCAGGTCTGCGTCGCTGGCCCGGACTGTTGTCATGGCGATTGTATGGTTTGCCGGTATCTCTTTATATGGAGTGGCCAGCGGGCTGATGGGAAGTTGGGGCGCGATTATCGGCTGGCCTCTTTTTATGACGACCGTGATTGTTACGGCGGGAATCATGGGCTTTGCAACAGGAGAATGGAAGAACACCGGAAACCGGCCTTTCAGAATCCAGATAAGTGGTATGGCGGTCCTTATTGTTGCAATCTTCATTCTTTGGGGCGCAAGCCGCGGAGCTTCTTAGTAATCGCCAACTTGCTTTACTGAGTAATTGCTATCGAGCGGAAGAATTCCTTCCAATCGGGAAATTACTGCCTTTAATTCCGAATTGGCATGGGCAACTGATCCTCCTGGCTCACGCAACCATAAAAACCACTAAATAGCTGGATTCGCCGGTATTTATTGGTTGTCAATCTTGTCCAATGCTATATCGTGAAATCTCCTGCCATGCTGGAGGAACGATGAAAGAAGCGGAAGTACTCAAGCAATCATTACTCACTTCAGCGGACGCGACAGTCGAGAATATGAACAACGCACTACTCCGGATCGTGCTGAATAATCCTGGCACACCCGAAGCGGGAATCTGGCTGGCAAGTTGGGGGGATAATCCAGTAGCCAATCAGCTATTCGAGTGGCGCTGGGTCAACGCTCTTCAGAAAATGCTGCATTAACCGGTTGTAAGAGGCAACGTGATGACGACTGCCCAGATGATGCGCCACGAAGAAACGCTTGCTGCTCACGGCGCGAGTGTCGAAAGGGTTGTAGAGGTACTGCGCCGCAGCACAGACCGCATCTTGACGTTGGAAGAGATGGCTGATATCGCGTGCGTAAGCCCATTCCATTTCAACCGTATCTTTCATCGTTCCACCGGAGTGAGTCCGCGCCGGTTTCAATGCTCTTTGCGGATGGAACAGGCAAAAAGGCTGCTTGTAACTACTGATCTGACGCCGCTTGACGTGTGTCTGGAATGTGGCTACAGCAGTTTGGGGACCTTCACTCGAAGATTTGGGGACATGGTGGGATGGTCGCCACAACGTTTCCGCGAAAAAAGTCGCCTCGTCAACTCATTTCCTGAACTCCTGGCGATCAGAGCGAGCCAGATGAGCGAAGCGTCTGTTTCCAACCATGCCGGCGTGTGCGGCATCGTCCACGCGCCGGCTTCGTTTCAAGGTTGGATTTTTGTTGCCGCATTTGAAGATTCGATTCCCCAGGGCATGCCGATTGCTTGCTCTATCATATCGGCGCCTGGACGTTTCAAGCTTGCTCCTGTTCGTAATGGAATCTGCCATGTCATGGCAGCGGGCATTGAAAAAACTGGTCCTAATACATGCCTTTTGCATGACCAGGCTCTGCGTGCCGCATCGGCGCCGCTCATCATTCAAGAGGGCGTATTGCAAGGCCCTGGGCCGGAATTGTGCCTTCGTGAAGGCCATGACTTGGATGTTCCGATCCTGCTTCCGCTTGGTCTTATTCTCAGCCAGAAATTGGCCGCTTCGCAACCAAAGCAGGCTGGGCACACTGCCCATTCGATAAAGTCAATCAAGAAAGGCTTGCCTTTGAGCATGCTCGGCCGGCACCTGAAGGCTACCCTGCCAAATGCTGCCAATCGAGAAACAAAAAGCGGGCTGGCATGAAATAGCAATAGATATAGATCTATTCTGTCGCAATAGAGTAGAGATTTGTTTTGGTAATTGTGACCGCGTCAGCAAAATGAGATAGCTGTAATAGGCAATAAATAGCAGAAATAGCCAGCGATTATCTTCTTAACCGGTGATAGTGTGCTTTCCCTTTACTCCCTGCCGAGAAAAGTGAGTACCTTGGTTATCGATCTGCCCCCCAGCGCTCTGTCCTTTATTGGAATAGCTGACTGGGACAGACAGCAAATAGCAGAACTAGCCAATGATTATCCATTGCCACAGATAGTTGTTCTTTTCTATTGTAAGTGCCCATCGTAAACACGGCTTTTTGCCTGAGAACCAAGATGGCTCGATAGCTTACGGCATAGTGGTAACGGCAATGAATAGGCTCCTCAGAATCTCGATTGAAGAATGTGCATTCAACCGCCGCAAGTTCTGGATGGGGGATGTAATTGCCAGAACTCATCTGGAATCTGTAGGTAAAGCATTTCTTGCTGGCTACAACATGGCACTGCAGGTTCATGACGATTCTCTGCTGGAGAAAAGTTTCAACGCGCTGGGCCCAGAGCTTTGCGGATTCGCGTTTGAAGGAGCCGCAATGGCATTGACACTACTCGATACGCTGATGCCATGGCGACGAAGCCGGGTGCGCGGATTCTTGCACGGCGTTGGATGGCGTCATCGTTACATGCTTCATGTGGGAATGGGCTGGGCGAGAGCACGGCTCCCAAAGTGGCTTCCTGTCAGGACTGTTAAGGACGATCTGCTTCGCTGGCTGGTGCTGGACGGCTACGGCTTTCACGAAGGTTACTTCAGGCCATACCAGTTCTGTGCTTCTACCATGTTCAGGCAGCCGCGGCTTTCTGGTTATGCCAAACGGGCTTTTGATCAGGGATTAGGCAGGAGTTTATGGTTCATTCATAGCACTAATGTCCAGCGCATCAAGCGTTCCATCGAATGTTTTCCGGTATCGCGACGCTCCGATTTTTGGAGTGGCGTTGGGCTTGCATGCACGTATGCCGGAGGATGTGGAGAAGCCACGATCCGGCAGCTAAAACTGGCGACTGATTACTGGCCGGAATTGGCCCAGGGAGCCGCCTTCGCTGCCAAAGCAAGATTGGAAGCAGGCCTGCTTGTTCCACACACAGTTCTGGCATGCGCAATTTTATGCGACTGCTCTCCAGAAGATGCGGCGCGTGAGACCGACAAGGCGTTAGGAAGGCTGCCAGAGAAATCCGGCGTTGAACCAAAGTACGAGATCTGGCGGAAAACTGTGCAAGCGGCATTCACGAAGCAAACGTACACGAAGAGGGAAAATGTCAACGCGCAGTATCAAATGGATCAAGCCTCGGCTTAGTAAGCTCGCTGCTCTGCTGGCTATCGGATGCGTCTATTGGACGACCCTCCTGCCGGATATTTCCGCCAGGGAAAAACTCTCTTTAGCAAGCCATTTCCAATTTCAAAGAATGGTATTGCCGCAGGTGCCGGGATACTTTTCCAAATCAATCCGTACGGTGAATCCGCGGCTGTCGCATATCGCGGCTTGGGTCTCTTCCGTTGGCGCCTCGGTGGCGTTGAACGATTTGGATGGTGACGGATTGCCCAATGATCTTTGCTATGTGGACACCATAACGGACCAGGTCATCGTCACCCCAGTGCCAGGCACCGCCCAACGATATCAGCCGTTCGTCCTGAATCCCACTCCCTTGACCTATGATGCCAAAACCATGGCGCCCATGGGTTGTCTGCCGGTTGATGTGAACGAAGACGGGATCATGGACATTGTGGTCTATTACTGGGGACGCTCACCGGTCGCGTTTCTCCGGCCCCAGGCTTCAAGACAACAGCCTCTGAGTGGAAACAGCTACATTCCTCGTGAACTCCTGCCATCCGCTGAAGACTGGTACACGAACGCCGCCACGGCAGCCGATCTGGATGGCGATGGCCATATAGATCTGATCTTTGGAAATTATTTTGCTGATGGTTCGCGCGTGCTCGACGCCCGTTCCGATGTTCCAACGGAGATGCAGAATTCCATGTCCAGAGGCCACAATGGAGGCAGTAAAAGGTTTCTTTTATGGAGAAGCGCGACCAGCGGCGATTTTCCGGATGTTCGATTCAGCGATGAAAAGAACGTATTAGAGGATACTGCGGCTTCAGGATGGACATTGGCATTAGCCGCCTGCGACCTGGATGGCGATCTACTTCCTGAGATATACATCGCCAATGATTTTGGCCCAGACGTACTGCTCCACAATCTTTCCACACCCGGCCATCTCCGCTTTCAGCGCCTGATGGGCAGGCGGACACTCACCACGCCGGCCTCCAAAGTGTTGGGACGGGATTCTTTCAAAGGCATGGGCGTAGATTGCGGCGACCTGAACGAAGATGGAATTCCTGATTTAGCGATCAGCAATATCACATCAGAATTTGCCTTGCAGGAAAGCAATCTTGTTTTTTTGAGCACAGGAGATACGGGAGCAATGCGGAAAGAAATTGCTCCTTATATCGAATCCAGCGAGCCGTTAGGGCTTTCCCGGAATGGTTGGTCCTGGGACGTGCGTTTTGGCGATTTTGATAACGAAGGTTCATTGCAAATCATTGAAGCGGCCGGGTTTCTCAAGGGTAGCGCAAACCGCTGGCCGGAATTGCATGAACTCGCCATGTCCAATGACAACCTGCTGCAACATCCTGAGAACTGGCCGAACTTCCGGCAAGGAGATGATGTAAGCGGCAGTGATCATAATCATTTCTTCGTTCGCACAGGATCGGACCGCTTTGTCGATCTTTCTTCCGAACTAGGCATTTCCGAACCGCAGGTGACGCGCGGCATTGCCACAGCAGATACGGATGGGGACGGTCTGCTGGATTTCGCCATTGGCAATCAATGGGAAGAGTCTGCTTTTTATCATAACATTGCGAAAGGCGCCGGGAATTTTCTTGAACTCTATCTACTGCTTCCTGTGGAAGGCCCGGCCGATTCTCCGACGAGAGTTCTTGATGGCCACCCTACGGCCGCAGTGCGCGGTCGCTTCGCGATTGGCGCAACTGCGATCCTGCATCTTCCCAATGGAAAGCTCCAGGTGGAGCAGGTGGATGCGGGTAATGGGCACTCCGGAAAACGCAGCCCCCAACTACATTTCGGCCTGGGATATTTACCCTCGTCCCAGCAAGTCCCGGTGGATCTCCGCTGGCGCGATGGCGGCGGAACAATTCACCGGGAGAACTTAACCCTCACCCCGGGCTTGCATACCATCCTGCTCGGATCTTCCGGGGAAAAAGCACATGGAATCTAAAAACACAAAATCCGTCTCCAATCGTCTAGGAGGTCTGCGAAGGTTCGCCATCGCCATCACTGTATTCAATATTCTTGGGCACACGGTGTTTGGCTTTGAGCAGGCCTGGATCGTTCCTTTTGTTGCGGTAGGCACAGCATATCTTTTTGAAATTATCTTCGAACTGCTGGAATGTTATGGACGCGAGCGGACGCCGCGTTTCGCCGGCGGATGGCGGAACAAGATTGATTTTCTGCTTTCCGCGCATATCACCGGATTGGCCGTTTCCATGCTCCTCTACGCCAACGCGCGGCTTATGCCAGTGGTTTTCGCCACCATAGTGGCAATCTCGTCCAAAGTGTTGTTTCGAGTTTCAGTACAGGATACGAGCCGGCATTTTCTGAATCCTTCGAACTTCGGAATCACGGTTGCACTCTTGCTGTTCCCGTGGGTCGGAATCGTGCCTCCATATCATTTCACGGAAAATCTAGGGACCTGGGGAAGTTGGATACTTCCCGTGGCCATTGTGTTCAGCGGCAGCTTCCTGAACATCAAATTTACACGTCGAATTTGTGTGGCGTTGGGCTGGGTAACAGCTTTCCTGGCCCAAGCCGTTTTCCGCCACTATGCTTTCGGCCATGCCTTCACAGGCGCCTTGATGCCGCTGACCGGCGTAAGCCTGGTGCTGTTCACGTTTTATATGGTCACAGATCCGGCTACTACTCCCTGCATGCCGCGCGGGCAATTCATGTTTGGCGCATCCGTAGGCGCGGTCTATGGACTGCTCGTAGCCGCGCATATCGTGTTCGGGTTTTTCTTCGCACTGACTCTGGTTTCGCTGGGGCGCGGAATCACGCTGTATGTCCAAAGTTATCTCAAGGATAAAAAAGTGGACCAGGGAATTGCCGCGCATGCGGCAACGGTGCTGGCGAGAGAGATGGCATGAACGCTGGAATCGCTATTGTGGGCCTCGCCTGTTGTTATCCGGGCGCAAATACGCCCGATGAGCTCTGGGAAAATGTGCTGGCGCAGCGCAAAGCGTTCCGCAAAATCCCGGCGGAGCGCCTGCGAATGGAAGACTATTTTTCAGACGATCGCAGCACGGCTGACGCCACTTATTCTCAGCATGCCGCCCTCATCGAAGGGTATGTTTTTGACCGTATTCATTTCCGTGTATCGGGAGAAAGTTTTCGGGCCACCGATCTGGCGCACTGGCTGGCGCTTGACGTTGCCTCCAGAGCACTGGAAGACGCGGGCTGGCCTCAAGCGGCAGGAATTCCGAAGGAGTCCACGCGCGTTATCATCGGGAACACATTGACCGGAGAGTTTTCCCGGGCGTCCGTGCTACGGCTGAGATGGCCTTACGTACGCCGCGCTTTGGAGTCCGTTCTTACCGAACGCAAACTGGAAATACCCGAACTACAGGAACTGCTGGAAGCGCTCGAGGACAAGTTCAAAGGACCCTTTGCACCGGTGGGCGAAGATACATTGGCGGGTGGTTTGTCTAATACTATCGCTGGCCGAATCAGCAACTTTTTCGATTTGGGCGGAGGATGCTTTTCGCTGGATGGTGCCTGTGCTTCTTCGCTGCTGGCCGTAGCCGAAGCCTGTTCGGCGCTGAGCTCGGGAGAAATTGATGTTGCGCTTGCCGGTGGCGTGGATCTGAGCGTGGATCCTTTCGAACTGGTTGGCTTTGCCAAGGTTGGAGCTTTGGCTTCCGGCGCCATGCGGGTTTTCGACCAACATCCAACGGGGTTTCTGCCCGGCGAAGGATGTGGGTTCGTTGTGCTCATGCGCTACGCGGACGCCCTCTCGTTGCGAGCCAACATTCGCGCGGTAATTCGTGGCTGGGGTATCTCCTCCGACGGTGCAGGTGGAATAACCCGGCCCGATGTGGAGGGCCAACTGCTCGCGGTGATGCGCGCTTATCAGCGAGCGGGATTCGGAATGGACAGCGTTTCCTTTTTCGAAGGACACGGAACGGGAACAGCCGTCGGCGATGCCACGGAACTGGAAGTCTTATCGCGCGCTCGCGCGTCAGCAATGATGGTCAGGCCAGGTAACTTTCAAGCCGTGGTTGGTTCAGTTAAGGCGATCATCGGCCATACAAAGGCGGCCGCCGGCGTGGGCGGATTGATCAAGACCATAAAAGCATTACAGACTCGCATTCTGCCTCCGACCACAGGCTGCGTGAACCCACATTTATGGCTCAAGCAAAAAGACGCGCCTCTGCGCCAAATACCAGTCGCGGAGCCCTGGCCTGCGGACCAACCCTTGCGTGCGGGCGTAAGCGCCATGGGCTTCGGTGGAATCAATTGTCACGTTGTATTGGAAAATCCGGAGCATGGCCTGGTTCGAGAATTGACCAAATACGAATCTGAACTGGTGCATTCGCATCAAGGAGTAGAGCTGTTTTGCTTTGCCGCTCCCGATGTTGCAAGTTTAAGAGGACAAATCAGACAGATTAGCGCGTATGTCGCGCGGCTTTCCCTTAGCGAGCTTACAGATCTTGCGGCCACACTGGCTGAGAAGTGCATACCGTCAGCATGGCGAGCTGCCGTAGTAGCTGCCTCGCCGGAAGAGTTGCAGGAACGATTGCAAAAGATCGATGCGGCGCTGGCCTCCGGATCACAGATTTTTGACGCCGAAGCAGGAATATTTGCGGCGACAGTCTCCGCTTCTCCACATATCACCTTTCTCTTTCCCGGTCAGGGTTCACCCGTGTACATGGATGGAGGTGTTTTACCGTTACGCTATCCCGGCTTCAGATACTTATTCGAAAAAAGCGTAACTGCGCATGGTAGTCAGGATGAGCCGGAAACCCAGGCTAGACCAGTAGCCACGGACATCGCTCAGCCGACCATTGTGCGGACTGAGATTGCCGGATTAAAGCTGCTGCAACAAGCCGGAATAGAAGCAAGGTCCGCCATTGGCCATAGTCTGGGAGAGCTTGTGGCCCTGCACTGGGCCGAGGTTTTCGATGAAGCCGCGCTTCTGCGCATCGTTGCAACGCGAGGTAAAAGCATGGCGGGACACGGTCTTTCCGTGAAACAGCCTGCGGAAGGAGCAATGGCAATGATCGCCGCGGATGCGGAGGCGGTCATCGGGTTGTTGCAAGCAGAACCAGTAGTGGTGGCCGGCATCAACTCGCCTCTGCAAACCATTATTTCGGGCGAAGTCCAGGCAGTTCACAGGGTGGTGGAGCGGGCAAAGGAAATGCTCCTCAGGGCGACTCTGCTATCTGTACGGCACGCGTTCCACTCGCCTTTGATGGCATCCGCCGAAGCAGCTCTGGGAGAACAATTGGCCCAAGAGCAGATACAGGCTCCGGCAAAAAAAATATATTCCACCGTAAGTGGCACAGTCATTTCCACGAAAGAAACAATCGCGGAGATGCTGGTAACGCAGTTGACGGCGCCGGTTCTGTTTTATTCCGCCATGCAGAAGACTATTCGCGAAACCGATTTATTCATCGAGGTTGGACCCGGCGATGTATTGACGGAAATCAGCCGCTCCTTCGTGAAGATCCCGGTGATCGCAACGGATTTTGGCGGTGGTTCCTTGAAAGGATTCCTGCTAGCTGCGGCGGCTGCTTTCACCATGGGCGCCCCGGTAAAAATGCGAGAGCTCTTTGCCGGCAGGTTCCGGCGGAAATTTTCTCTCGATTGGAGCCCGACATTCTTTGCCAATCCTTGTGAGATGCTGCCCGCTTTCGAGCGGAAAGTTACCCAGACATCCAAAAAACTCCCACCTCCATCTTCCTCGGCGCATGAAAATGGCAATGCTGACGTTTTAACAGAGCTGATTCAACTAGTAGCGCGGCGTTGCGAGCTTCCTCCGGAAGCGATCAGTGGAACGAGCCGTTTGCGGGACGATCTGCACCTGAACTCGATTGCCGTAAGCCAGATTGTAGTAGAGGTAGCAAAAAAAATAGGAGTGCAAGCTCCGCCTCATCCGACAGCATACTCGAATGTTTCCTTGATGGAAGCGGCAGAAGCATTGAAAGCCATACAGGCTGTGCAAAAAAACGGTTGCAGGTCACAGCTCTCCGCCTCAAACACCCTTTCTGGAGTAGAACCCTGGGTTCGAGCTTTTGCTTCCGTGCTGGTCGAGGAACCGTTGGGTCAAGACAAACCCTTAAACGCTTCGGGAGAATGGGTGGTGCTTGCGCCCGACGCGCATGAGAGGGCCGCGCTTTTACAACAGGAACTACGAGAAGAAAAGACGGGAGCGGGCGTGGTGGTTTGGCTTCCTCCGGAGCCCGATAAATCAAATCTCTCGCTGTTGCTGGAGGCAACCAGGCTGGCGAAGTCGCGGCGCTCTTCATTGATTGTTGTACAGCATGGATGGGGAGCTTCAGCCTTCTGCCGCAGTTTGCATCAGGAGGCTCCGCACATCCCCATAGCCGTGATTAATGTGTCACCACAGCTTAAGAGCGTAAGCGGCTTGGTGCTTCGGGAAATCGCCGGGCTTTCCGGATTTGTTGAGGTACATTACGACGATCGAGGCATGCGGCTGCTGGAGAAGTTGGTTGCGCTGCCTCTTGCCAGGCGAAGTGTTCCATTGGCTTTAAGCAAGAGCGATGTTCTATTGGTGACCGGAGGAGGAAAAGGCATTGGATCCGAATGCGCTTTGCATCTTGCTCGTGAAAGCCGCTGCAAAGTCATTTTAGTTGGACGGTCTAAACCGGAATCCGATCCTCCACTGGCTAAAAATCTGGAACGGTTCGCGGCAAACGGAATTGTTTTCCAGTACGTCTCTTTAGACATAACCGACGGCAGTCAAGTCGGGGCAGCGATCCAAAGACTCCAAGCTGAAATGGGCTCTATTACGGGCGTACTGCATGCGGCCGGAACTAACTCACCGCGCACCCTGGAGGAATTGGATGAAGCGCAATTTGAGAAAGCCCTGGCTCCAAAGTTGCACGGCGCTCAAAATCTGCTTTCGTCCTTGCGAATGGAGCAACTGCGCTTCTTCATTGCGTTTGGATCAATCATTGCCCGCACCGGGCTCCACGGAGAAGCGCATTACGGGTTGGCGAATGAATGGCTAGCGGCGTTCGTGAAAAAGGTCCAGACGCAGCAGCCACATTGCCGCTGTATGGTCCTGGAGTGGTCTGTCTGGTCGGGCGCAGGCATGGGTGTGAACCTGGGAACAATCGAATCTTTGCGTGCTCAGGGTGTAATGCCAATTTCTGTGGAAGCCGGAACAAAGATGATAGAAGACTTGCTTCAAGCGCCACCAGAAGAGACAAGACTTGTCATCAGCAGTCGGTTTTCACAAAGCCAGATGCTGCTCAAGGAAAGCGAATTACCATTGCTTCGCTTCCTGGAGACGCCACGAATTTATTATCCCGGGGTCGAACTGGTGGTCGACTCGGACATTTCCGTCTCCAGCGATCTCTATCTAGTGGACCACGTGCTGGGAAAAGAGCATTTATTTCCAGCTGTGGTTGCCATGGAAGCAATGGCGCAGGTGGCAAATGTATTGTTGAACATCCCAGGGACGCTGGTATTCGAAGACCTGGAGTTTGCGCAAGCGATTTCTGTGCCTCAGCGGGGAAAAATCAAGCTGCGAGTCGCGGCGTTGGTAACGACGGAAAACGTCAAGCTTGTGGTGAGGACAGACGCAACCGGATTTGCAGTCGATCACTTTCGTGCCACTTGCAGAAAGGCTAATGGAGAAGTGGCACGAAACTCCACGGCAGTAACCGCAAGACCAGATCCCGTTCCGCTGGATTGCGAACGAGACCTATACCGGCAGCTTTTGTTTCATGCGGGCAGGTTCCGTTGCGTCAGAGCATATTACCGGCTCAATGCCAAAGAATGCATTGCAGAGCTCAAGCGCAGATCCAATGACAACTGGTTTGCCCGTCATCTCCCTGGACAATGGCTGTTGGGCCGGCCCGACATTCGTGACGCCGCAATTCATGCGATCCAGGCATGCATTCCTCATGCACGAGTGATTCCGGTTGAAGTCCAGAAGCTTGTGATTGCCAACACGGAGCTGCCCGACTGCTGCTACGTGCACGCGCAAGAGGTTTCACACCACGGTGCAATATTGACCTATGACATGAAAATTGTAGATGCGAACGGAGAATCGCTGGAAGAATGGACAGGGCTGAAGCTGAAAATCGTAGAGGCGATTAAACCCGACTCCTGGCCTGCGGCGACCTTGGGACCATATCTACAGCGTAAGATGGCTGAGCTTGCTCCGTCCGTGCCCATGACGGTGGCGCTTGACCAGACCGGCTGCGAAGCTGCTCCCGACTACCGTTCAGAAATCTATCATCGCCCATACGGAAGGCCTGAATTGCAAGGGAAGAAATGCGCTTCCCTGTCTCATTCCGACAATCTGACTATGCTGGTGGCCGGCGACCAGTTACTGGCTTGCGATCTGGAAGCCGTTGCCAGCGTGAACTGTTCGTGGAAAGAGTTGCTGGGTGAGCAGCATTACGCTCTGGCCAAACTGATTAGCGATCATTCGACGGAGGATTTTGATGTCGCGGCTACACGTGTATGGTCGGCTTTGGAATGCCTCAAGAAGGCCGAGATCGGAGATGACGCACCGCTTTCAATGTTGCCACTCAACGAGGAACACTGGGTTCTGATGCGGTCTGGAACAAATCTCCTGGCGACCTTTTCCGCCAAAGTGACGGGGAGGGCTGCTCCTCTTGTTTCGGCCATATTGGTGAACGACCAGAGTACACAACGGACCGGTGAATTGATAAGTTTTTGATACAGGTGAGAACAGGTGTGTCCATGGCGGCTTACGAACAGCGACGCAGGGTGGGATTCAAAGACACGAATCTGACAGGGAATGTCTATTTCCTGAGCCACTTTGCCTGGCAGGGCGAGTGCCGCGAATCCTTCCTGCAGGAGCATTTTCCGGAAATTCTCGAAGAGCTGCAGAAAGGATTCTGCCTGATTACCACCTATTCAAACTGCGAATATCTGGCTGAATTGAATGCGTTTGATGACGTAATTGTCCGCATGCGTCTGGGATCTCTCAGCCAGACCCAAATCACAATGCTCTTTGAATACTGGAAATCCGCGCATGGAACAGAGGAGATAGTGGCGCGCGGAGAACAAAGAATCGCATGTTTCCAGCGGAGTGCGCAGGGGCTTTTGCCCGTCAACGTTCCGTCAAAGCTCAAAGCAGCTATTTCACAATATTCAGATGTCTTGGGATAGGAGTCGGCTTCATTCAGCAGTAATCGAAGGAGTGTACTATGCATGTTTCTGTGAAGATGCAACCGGCAGTAAGCGAGCACCAAAGCTTCCACACCAAGCTCAACACCGTTTGGCACAAACGGGCTTTGCAGCTTTTTATGATCGTGGTCCTGGCCCATTGGGTGGAACACGTTGCCCAGGGCTGGCAGGTGTATGTTCTGGGATGGCCACGGCATCATGCTGGAGGGTTTTTAGGTCAGCTCTATCCCTGGCTGGTGACTACGGAGCTGCTTCATTATGGTTATGCGCTTGTCATGCTGATCGGCATCTGGGTTTTACGCAAGGGTTTCACTGGAAAGGCTGCCCAGTGGTGGACAATTGCCCTGGTGATACAGTTTTGGCACCATTTGGAACATCTTCTTCTGATAGGACAAGCCACGTTCCACCACAATCTTTTTGGATCACCGGTGCCAACCAGCGTTATTCAACTCATAGTTCCGAGAATCGAGCTTCACCTTTTCTACAATACGATCGTATTTGTTCCTATGGTCATTGGCATGTATTACCACGTGTTTCCGAGCAAGTCAGAAACTCATCGGGCAGCCTGCACCTGCGCTTGGCATGCCGCCTAAATCTTATTCCTGGATCGGAGAGGTTGGATTAGCCGCGCCGCGCTTCCCTTTTTTGCGGATCGTCCTGACTAAACCTTTTTTAGCCATTAGACCCGCCAGATGCCAAATTCTTTCGAGAGGCGCACCGCCGCGCCTCTCGTACTCTCCTGGCGAAGCCCTCGACAATACCGGTACAAGGCTTATGATTGGCCGTATTGAAATATTCGCGATACGCCTAGAAAATGGCGATACGGCAAATGTCTGCGGGAGGCATTAAGCGAAGAAGAGTTAAGAAATAGCCAGCTTGCATCGTGAATTCCTAACATCTTGCAACTGAGGTGGTTAGATCTGATTTTGAATCAACAAAATGCCGTTTGCTGGAATTCCGAAGGCGTGTAATGCTGACCAATTCCGTCCCTGGCCACCATTTCTGTTGCATTTAACCCTGTAGACTGCTGCACTCAGGAGAGCGCGAATTCATCTCTGATCCGCGCGCAGGCTCTAGCGCGTATCCATCTCAAAAAGCAAAACCCTGCTGAATCGAGATCGAGGCGACAACATTGCTTTTCATTCCAGCATGACACCGTGAGTTCTGACAGGTGTGCGGAATCAGACAATCGAGCATCATTTTTGCACCAGAGCACACTTCGCAGCTCCGATAAGGACTTTTCTGATCTAATGGCAACGCAAGACGGAGTTCAAGGTTTGGTTCTGAGTCTAAAAGGCAGAAACAATCATGCTATTACGGTCCCGGTTGAGTCTTCTTGCCGCGATTGCCATCGCTGCCATTCCGGCGCTTGCGCAAGATCACACGCTGCAACCCGGGGCTCCCGGAGTCTATGCCGGCCAAAATCTATCCAAGGCCGGGGAGTTGAAGCAGCCACGGATTCTCCATCGGAAGCGAACAAGTGAAGCAGATTACATCTGATGCGCTGGTATTCTTCGGCGCCACCGGCGACCTGGCGTACAAGAAAATTTTCCCCGCGTTGCAGAAGCTTGCCAGGCGCGGGAAGCTGGAAATCCCAGTCATTGGTCTAGCCAAATCCGGATGGAATCTGCAACAACTCCAGGAGCGCGCAAAGAACAGCGTGGAAACTTACGGCGGATTGGATCCAGAAGGTTTTCCCCGGCTGATTTCAAAACTGAAATACATTGATGGCGATTACAGAGACCCTGCAACTTTTGCCAGGTTGCGTCAGGAACTGGGTGCGTCTCAGCATCCATTGCACTATTTGGCAATTCCGCCAGTCTTGTTCCCGGAGACTCTGAAGCAGCTGGAAGCTTCTAGATGCGCGGTTGAAGGACGGATTGTGATTGAGAAACCATTTGGTCAGGACCTGGCCTCAGCTCATGCTCTGAACCGGGTGGTCCACACTGCGTTCGACGAAGAAAACGTATATCGAATCGATCACTTCCTTGGTAAGAATACTGTTCAGAATGTCCTGTATTTTCGTTTTGCCAATTCCTTTCTTGAGCCGATCTGGAACCGCCAGTTTGTACAGAGCGTGCAAATCACCATGGCGGAAGACTTCGGGGTGCAGGGCCGCGGCGCATTCTACGATCACACAGGCACGATCAGGGACGTGGTCCAGAACCACCTTTTGCAGGTCCTGAGCAACATTGCCATGGAACCTCCACCTGGCTTGGCGGTTCAAACCGTCCGCGATGAGCGCGTGAAGGTGCTGAAAGGAATTCGCCCGCTGGAGCCAAAGGATGTAGTCCGTGGCCAGTTCGATGGCTACCGTAAGGAAGCTGGGGTGAAGGCGGATTCGCATGTGGAGACATACGTCGCACTGCGGTTATTCATCAATTCGTGGCGATGGAAGGGCGTGCCATTTTATATTCGCGCCGGCAAGTCTATGCCAATAACCGCGACTGAAGTAATCGTCACGCTACGCCGGCCGCCTGAAATTTTTCTGGAGAACCCGCTTCCTGCCAACTACGTACGATTCCGATTAACCCCTGATCTTGTGATTGGGATCGGCTCTCAGGTAAAAATAGCTGGCGACGGTTTGCTGGGTCAGCAGGTTGAACTTGTTGTCTCCGAGAACTCGGATCCAAATGAGATGCAAGCGTATGAAGAGCTGCTTGGAGATGCGCTGGCCGGGAACTCATCGCGTTTTGCGCGCCAGGATTATGTAGAAGAGGCGTGGCGCATCGTGGACCCTGTGCTGGATGATGCAACCCCGATCTACGGCTACGCTCCGGGTACGTGGGGACCAACTGAGGCGGATGCGCTGGCGCCTCCTGAAGGGTGGATCAATCCCAAATAGGCGGCTGCATGCGTGCAAGAGCTCTGCGACTTTTTCTCCGGGCGGATCAACGCGTAGACAGGACTGTTCTTTGGTGCAGCGGCTGCACAGGGCGCGCGTTGTGTGGATATAGCTTCACAAACTGCTCAAGTTCAGATTGTGAGAGAGTCACAGGTTGTTTGAGAACAAACCATGTCACACTTTCGCTGCAAGGCGGCGTTGTGAGCGACCCCGGGAATGTGTAATAGCTGCTTGTCTTCGGCAACAGGTCTGCGGGATTGATTGTGGCTCCAGTAGTGACTTCTCCCTCGCTAGTCTGCGGCAAATGGTTGAAGATGGTTTTAAGCACTGAGTTATCTGGCCCCTGGTCAGCCAGCACGGCAACCACCGCCAAATGTCCTTCTGCGTCTTTATGGACCAGATGGATCACAAGGTCGTGTGACTTGCCATTCATTTGCTCTTCACTGGGATGATGAAAATGAAATTGCAGGAGCTGGTACTGTTTGCCTGCAACTGTCATGGAACTGCGTCCATCGCTGTTCACCTGTACTGTGTGGCCGTTGTTGATAATCTTCAATGCTGAATCTGTGTAATGGAATTCTATTGCAGGCAGATCTGAGGCAACCGAACCGGTTATGTTGATGGGAGATTGCTCAGAGCCTGTTTTGCACTTTGCATAGTCGGAATTCAAATCACCCCAGCGATCGGGCCCGGTTATGCCCTCATAGCTCCAGTGCGGCGGATGATGGGCCTCCTGCTCCCACGATCGTAGAGTGAGCGACAAGAGTGCCACAATCAATATGCTTATCTTCATGACCTGACCTCGTTAATTTAGCTTGATGACAGCTATCCATTTGGAAGGTATCAACCCTGTCACCTATAGGGGACTGACAGTTTTGCCAGCAAAGCGCTAAATAAGCCTTAACAGAAGTGCCGACGAATCGCCCGGCTTCCGTTTCACATCAACAACTTGGAGTCAGTTTTGCTTTCCTGAGCCGTGCCGTTTTGTAGCCCAAAGCTTCAGGAAAAAATCGGTCCCCCATTGTTTCTTACCAGACCGATTTCAGGATTGTCCCTCCCTTACAATTTCGGTGAGATTTGAATGACGGGCAAATCTCCAATCCGCATTCTGGTGGTAGATGACTATGAACCCTTTCAGCGGTTTGTAGCGTCATCGCTTGCGCAAAAACCAGAGTTACAAATCGTCGGTCAGATCTCAGATGGCTTGGAAGCAGTCCAGAAAGCGGGAGAACTTCTCGCCGACCTTATTCTGCTTGATATAGGTCTTCCGGGACTGAATGGCGTTGAGGCTGCTCACCGCATCCGTGAACTCTCCCCTAAATCGAAAATTCTTTTTTTTAGTGAAAATCGCTCTCAGGAAATCGTAGAAGAAGCCTTCCGCACGGGTGCAGCCGGCTATCTCGTCAAGTCGGACGCTGGCCGCCAACTGTTGACTGCAGTGGATACCGTTCTTCAGGGTGCGCAGTTTGTCAGTTCCAGTCTGCCTGGTTACGTTCTTAACGGGAATGGGGATGAGCATACAGGCTATCCTGCCTTCGGAAAGAAGGCCGTACCCGTTATGCCGCATAAAGGCGGGATTGTGGGCCATCACGAGGTTGTGTTTTATTCTGATGATCGACAGCTTCTTGATCGGCTATCGCAGTTCATCGGGGCAGCTCTCAGCTCTGGAAATGCGGCCATCCTTGTCGCGACCGGAGCGCACCAGGAGAGTCTGATGCAAGGTCTGCGGGCTTATGGCGTTGATATGGCCGCGGCTGTCGAGCAAGGCAGATACATCGCTCTGGATGCTGCTGACACGCTCTCGTCTTGCATGGTTAACGGCATGCTTGACTCAGTTTTATTTTTGCAGAGCTTGGATAATCTCATTCTCAAAGCGGCAACCGCTGCTCAGGCAGAGCACCCTCGCGTCGCATTTTTCGGAGAATGTGTTGATCTCTTGTTAAAACAAGGTAACGCAGAAGCCGCGATCCAGATCGAAAAGCTCGGAGCACAACTTTCCAGGAGATACGATGTGGATATTCTATGCGGGTACTCACTGGAGGGGCGTGGTGTCATGGAAGAAGAAGTCCTTCAGCGAATCTGTGCAGAGCATTCAGCCGTCTATAGTGGGTGAAAAGCGTCAATCAACACTCAGGATCAATTATCTTTCCAGCATACAATCCGGTGCAGGCTCCTTGGATCGTGATCGTCTAGATTCGATTCTCGATAATGTTACCAACCTCTTTCTTGTCCGCCGGTTACGACGATTATTCAAATCGTCAGGCAACCTAATCCGCCGCTTCAGCTTTCGTGCTGGATCAAGCCGGCGCTGCGAGGATCTTAAAAACTAGTATTTTTCCATAGTGCTCAAAGGTCTTCTCGGTAGTAGTATTCAGCCATCGAATGTGTGTGGGGAACAATTCCAGGCGCGACCTTTATCCGTGCATAAGGAGAACCACTCCAGCGTTCTACCGTTTAGCGGCTGATTCAACAACTTATTTCATGAGCTCGGGTTCAAGTTAAATTAGGCGAGCTACTTGGCTAAATCTTTAATCAGCGTTCTTGTGGTGGATGACCATGAACCGTTTCGACGGTTTGTGGCGTCTATGCTGGCGCAAAATCCGGAATTAGAGATCATCGGCGAGATCGCCGATGGATTGGAAGCAGTCCAGAGAGCGGGAGAAATACAACCAAATCTGATTCTGCTTGACATAGGTCTTCCGGGACTCAGTGGAATTGAGGCTGCACGCCGAATCCGAGCTCTCTCCCCGTCCTCTAAAATAATTTTTCTGAGTGCAAATCACTCTCAGGACATCACAGAAGAAGCCTTGCGCATGGGTGCAGTCGGATATATCGCAAAGCCGGATGCTGCGCGCGAATTACTAGCTGCTGTGGAAGCCGTGCTGCAGGGTAAGCAGTTTTTCAGATCCATTCTGCTTGCTCACCAAATCGATGGGGACCAGGAAACACGCAAACATGCTTTACTACGCGGCCTGGCACCACTTCAGCGGCACAAGGGTGATATTGTCGGCCATCACGAGGTGCTGTTTTATTCTGACGATCAGCAGCTTCTTGATCGAGTATCGCAGTTCATCGGAGCAGCACTCAGTTCTGGAAATGCGTCCATCATTGTCGCGACCGGGGCACACCGGGAGAACCTGATGCAAAGCCTGCAGGCTTACGGCGTTGATATGGTCGCGGCAATTGAAGACGGCAGGTACATCGCCCTGGATGCTGCTGATATGGTTTCCACCTGCATGGTTGATGGCGTATTTGACCCAGTTCGATCTTTACAAAACTTCGGGAATATCATTCTCAAAGCGGCAAGTGCTATCCAGGTGGAGCATCCTCGCGTCGCCGTTTTCGGAGAATGTGCGGATCTCCTGTGGAAACAAGGCAATCCAGAGGCCGCAATTCAGGATGAAAAACTCTGCAACCAACTGTGCAAGAGATACGATGTGGATATTCTATGCGGGTATTCGCGAGACAACGTCAGAGGTGTTTCGGATGAAGAGGTTGCGCAACAAATCTGCGCAGAGCATTCAGCCGTTTATCATCGGTGAAAAGCATTAATAGAATAATCTACCCACTACTTTCTAGCACACAATATGGTGCAGTCCTACGTAGGCATGATCAATTTATTCCCGCTTCCCATCCAACCTAATTTTGTTGCGTGAAATCAAGCATTTGCAAAGCACCGGAGCCATATCCCAGGCGGCTTTTCGGGATTTCGTAATGGCATAATTTGGCATTCGTCGATCAAAAAAAAGCCAATTTTCCACAGTGATCCTCAAGCACGACTTAGGATAGTATGCCAAACGTACTATACGAGAACTTGGGGGAGAGCAGGTCTCCTGGCCTGCTTCACGATTTGCGAAGTCACGGCCGTTTTGATTTCGCAGAAGCCAACATTAACGTAACGGAAGTACTGCTTCAAGGTGGTTAGGTTTACTGTGCGTTCAGCAACTTTGTTACTTCAGCTGGGTTTCACTAGATAGGCGATCCTGCGTGACTAAGTCTTCAATCCGCATTCTTGTCGTCGATGACTTCGAGCCGTTTCGAGGGTTTATCACGTCCGCCCTCATGCAATACCCAGAATTGCAGGTCGTCGGCGAGCTCTCAGATGGATTGGAAGCAGTTCGGAGAGCGGCAGAACTGCACCCGGATCTCATTTTGCTGGATGTAGGCCTTCCATCACTGAATGGAATTGCGGCCGCGCGCCAGATACTGGAGCACTCTCCGAAGTCGAAAATCCTTTTCGTAAGTGGGAATCAGTCTTCAGACATCGTAGAACAGGCCTTGTCTACCGGTGCAGCCGGCTACCTTGTAAAGTCGGATGCTGGCCGCCAACTGTTAGTCGCTGTAGGAGCTGTTCTTCAGGGTAAGCAATATCTCAGTTCCAGCCTTTCTGGCCTCCGGGTTAATCACTCAGGGCATCAGCATGCAGGCGCTTGCGGGGTGTGGAAGCCAAAGCAGGTTACACCGCCGTCACCGCAAGGAGAGATTGTGGGGCGACACGACGCGATGTTTTATTCGAATGATCGGCAGCTTGTCGATCATTTATCGCAGTTCATCGGGGCCGCTCTTAATGTCGGAAACGGAGCTGTGGTTGTTGCCACCGGCGCACACCGGGAGAGCCTGATGCGGAGTTTGCAGGCCGGCGGCGTGGATACTGCCGCGGCTCTTGAGCAGGGCAGATACATCGCTCTGGATGCCGCTGATACGGTCTCGTCTTGTATGGTCAATGGCGTGCTTGACTCAACTCAATTTTTGCAAACTTTCGAGAATGTTATTTTCAGGGCGGCAAGCGCTGCAAAAACGGAGCACCCTCGCGTTGCCGTTTTCGGGGAAGGTCCGGATCTCCTCTGGAAACAAGGTAATATCCAAGCGGCAATTCAGGACGAAAAACTCGGTAACCAGCTGTCCCATACCTACGCTGTGGACATTCTATGCGGCTATTCGCTGAGCAACGTTCACGGCGTGGCAGCCGTAGACGTCTTACAACGAATTTGTGCCGAGCATTCAGCCGTTTATTGTCGGTGAAAAAGAATTCTCCCGCTCCGGATAAACCTCATCCATGTACTGAACTAAATATGTACTGGATTAAACTGAAGCCAAAGGAGCGTCCGCGCCATGTTCAAGGAGCGGCACCTGGACCTGAATGAGTGTTCCTCCCCTTTGGTAAGAAGAGATCTGAATTGATCCGCCAATGGCGAGGATTCGTTCTCGCATGCTTACTAGGCCCAGACCACCTTCTTTGCTACTGACGTCAAACCCTACCCCATCATCAATGATCAGCAGCAGGATTCGCCCATCTTTGGACGTGAGCTCTACCTGCACTCTTCCAGCCTGGCTATGGGTGATGATGTTATGCAGTGTTTCCTGGGCGACACGATAGAGACACACCGAAATTGAGGGTTGCAGCGGGTCCGGCAGATCGCGAATGGTCAAATCGACTGAGAGCTCCTTCCCGCGCTGCACCTCATCGCACAGTTTCTCCAGGGCTTTTTGCAGGCCTAAATACTCTAAGATCGCTGGATAAAGGCCGTGCGAAATTTCGCGTGTGGTGCCGGAAATGGCCGAAACCCGGCTGGACAAATCAATCAGGTCCGGCTTCAGTGATGGATCGGCTTTGTCTATGAGCCTGTCCAGCGTTATCTCAACCAGCGCCAGCTCCTGCCCCAGGTTGTCGTGCAGCTCACGCGCAATGCGATGACGTTCCTGCTCCTGTGCGTTCACCAGGTTGGCGCTCATGCTGCGCAGGGACTCTTGCGTGCGTCGCGCCTCGATCATGACAGCAGACAGGAACATGAGCGCCACCGCGACCAGACAAAACAAAATTTGCAGTGACAGGATGTTCTGCGGCAGCGACGCGTACGGGAACGGTTCTAGTCCGTGCGTTGCGTACCACGTCGAGATCAGGTTGAGGGAGAAAAGAGACAGGCTCAATCCGGCCGATCCAAATCGGACAGCTGCCCACACTAAAAATGGTAGGGGAAGATACATCATGGTCGGCGTAGTCGCGGCCGATGGCGGGTACGGCCCGAACACCCAAATGGCACCCACAATGGTTGCAGCTATCAGCAGAGCGTACTCCAACCATCGTGCTGCGCTGGTTCCCCGAATTCGGAACATATTTTTTGGGCTGAGCAGCACGATAGGAGGAACGACTGTGAGCACTGCCATTGCATTGGTGAAGAATCGCTGCATCCCCAGATGCCAATAGTCCCTTCCCCAGCCTGTAATTACTACATCAGCAGCATCCAGGAACGAGGTTGCGAGAGGGGCAACTAAGACACCGAAGACGAGAAACACAAAAACCCCGCGCACGCTCTCAAGCCTTCTTTCAGATTCACTGAATTTTGTAATGCAATACGCGCCGATGAACGCTTCAATACTGTTTGTGATGAACCAACCGGCCGCGGTCCCCAGCGGCACACCGATCTGTAATTGAGCGAACATGTGGGCGGGAAGCACTGTCAGAAAGAACGCCCACCATGTTCTCCGTGGGACCAGCAGTAACGCTCCCAGAAGAATGGCATTGGGCGGCCAAAAGGCCGAAATCGGTTGACCGATGGGGGTCCAGGCAAAGCCGATCCGGGTGCCAATGTAATAACTGATTCCCACTAACAGCGCCGCACCCATAAGCGAGAGGGTTCGGTGAACTGCAACCGACGACTCATGAGCATGAGCCGTGTGAACGCCGTGCATTCTCGTCGTGGAGGATGAAGATAACAACATTCCGCTCATGAGCGGTTACCTCTGTCTCAACAATGGATCGCGAGCTGGCGTCTGATAATACCTAAATCCTTTGTATCGTAAACGAAAGAAATTTGCGTTTACGAAAATCAGAAATGAAAAATTGCGCAGCTGGCAAAGAGCTTGAACAAACTATAATAGATCACGACGAGGCTCTGCTTCTATTACTGCCTGCCACATTAAGGAAAATCTTAGATTTTCTGACCCGAGAATTGCGGTTCGAACATTAAACCCTGAGAGTTTCAGGGGTTGATACTTGCCACTTTGATGTTCTTCAATATTCCGAAACTCACTTTGCTGATGAGCTTGAGAACTCACATCCAGAACGACTCATTACGCTATTGTGTTCGAGCGATGAAACGCCATGGCCCAGGCTGCTCCTATTGGAGAATAAACGACGAAACAAATTACGCATGAATAGTTTATGGAAAATCTGGTACATGCGTTTAGCCGATAAAAGCCGCACCAAGGGTTTGCAAGCTTCAGCGATATATGGCCAACTCAAGCTGCCGGTTTCAGTACGTCGAGCGATGGTGGAAAACGCTTTCCTCCTTCCAGTAATGAAGCCGCATCTGTGGTGCCAAACAGGCGTATGAGCCCGGCAATGACTCCCGTCCAGCCTGTCTGGTGACTTGCACCCACTCCTGCTCCGTTGTCGCCATGAAAGTATTCGTAAAAGAGAAGGTAGTCGCGCCAGTGGGGATCATTCTGAAATTTCTCTGTGCCTCCAAATACTGGCCGATGTCCCTGCTGGTCGCGTAAAAAAATATTTGTCAATCGATCAGTGATCTCGCGGCTGACTTCAAAAAGATTCATCCATTTTCCTGAGCCTGTAGGACACTCCACTTTAAAATTCTCGCCGTAATACAAATAGAACTGGAGCAACGCCCGTATGATCAGCACGTTCATGGGCATCCAAATAGGGCCGCGCCAGTTGGAGTTGCCGCCAAACATCCCGGTATTGGATTCTGCAGGCAGGTAATCAACCTGATAATCCTGGCCGCCATAGCTCAGCCTATAAGGATGCTCCAAATGGAAGCGTGACAGGGCACGAATTCCATAAGGCGCCAGGAATTCGTTCTCATCCAGCATTTTGGCCAGCAGGCGGCGAAGCCTCTCAGGATTGACGAGGGCCATAATCCCGCGTTGTTTTACGCCAAAATGTCCGGGGCCAGTCGGATGAATCGTGTCCAGCAACTGGGGCATATGATTGAGCCGTTCGCGAAGAGCTTGTAGCGTCAGGGTGACTTTCTCTCTTTGACCGGCCTCAATCACCGTGGTTGCGCACATGGGCAGCAACCCGACAATAGATCTTACTTTGAGCCGTGTGCAACTGCCGTCAGGCAGACGCAAGAGATCGTAATAAAATCCGTCTTCTTCGTCCCATAAGCCATTTTCATCAGGCCGGTTGATGGCTGCTGCAATCCAGAGGAAATGCTCAACAAATTTCAGGCAAAATTCCTGGTAAAGAGGATCGGCATCTGCGAGCTCTACTGCGATCTCGCACAAATTTTGACAATAGAAAGCCATCCATGCGGTCCCATCCGCTTGCTCCAGGTATCCTCCGCCGGGCAGCCCTGCACTCCGGTCAAAGATTCCGATGTTGTCCAATCCCAGAAATCCGCCTTCAAAGACGTTCTTCCCAAACCGGTCTTTGCGATTGACCCACCAGGTAAAATTTATAACCAGCTTATGAAAGATCCTCTTGAGAAATTCGCGGTCGCCCACGCCATCTTCCGCTTTCTGCAAGTTATGTAAAAAGATGGCTGCCCAGGCGTGTACGGGTGGATTCACGTCGCTGAAATTCCATTCGTAGGCCGGCATCTGGCCATTTGGATGAAGATAGAGAGCCCCTACCATTAATTCGAGTTGCCGCTTGGAAAATTCCGGATCTACGAGCGAGAGTGGCAGTGTATGAAAAGCCAGATCCCACGCGGCATACCATGGATACTCCCATTTGTCCGGCATTGAGATAATGTCGTGATTGAGCATGTGAAACCATTGTTTATTGCGTGAATCACGGCTCTTGGGCAGCATTGGGTCTGCCTTGTGTTCTTCCAGCCATTCGTCAACATCGAAGCTATAGTACTGTTTACTCCACAGCATGCCCGCAAACGCCTGGCGCATCACCATGGATTTGTCCCAGCCAATTGTGGCAGGGATAATTCGGGAATAGAACTGGTCGGCGTCCCGTATCCGGCTCTCCATGATGTTGTCAAAGTGCCCTCCAAAAGGCCCTTTCGATTTCGGATACGCTCCCTGCACGCTCTGCGGAGGTACTGCGCTAAGACGCAAGCGAATGATTTCTTTTTTCCCGGCTTCCACTGTGAGTTGGTAATTTGCCGAAACCTTGGTTCCAAGAGCCTCAGGGTTGACTGCATCTGCCGTTCCACTCACTATGAAGTCATTGATTCCATCTTTCACATAAGCGGTGGTGTTGGGGGCGCCAAAGAGGCGCAGGTTATTGGTTTCATTTTCTGTAAAGAGAAGCTGCGGCCCTCCCTCACAATACAAGTACATATGCCCGAGCTCGAGGTTGAATGCCGCTGCTACGCTGGCCCCTGTTGTGGATTCGTCCTGTCTAATCATGGGACGACCATCGCCTTTTCCGTTGGACCACGTATTACGAAACCACAATGTAGGCAGAAGGGTGATTGGCGCGGCCTCCGGCCCATGGTTCCATGCAGTGATTTTGACGAGAATGTCGCTGGCTGATTCTTTCGCATATTCCACGAACACATCAAAATACCGGTCGTCGGCGAATATGCCTGTGTCCATCAGTTCGTATTCGAATTCATCCCGTGATCGCTGCCTGTTAACACGCACCAGGTCATCATATGGATATGCCCTTTGCGGATATTTATAGAGATATTTCATGTAAGAGTGCGTTGGCGTATTGTCCAGATAAAAGTAATACTCCTTAACGTCTTCACCATGATTTCCTTCAGCATTTGTCAATCCAAACAACCGCTCTTTCAGAATAGGATCTTTTCCATTCCACAATGCCAGCGAGAAGCAAAGCAGTTGATGATCATCAGAGATGCCGGCAAGCCCGTCTTCTCCCCAGCGGTACGCGCGAGAGCGGGCCTGATCGTGGCTCAAATAGTCCCACGCATCTCCAGTCTCGCTGTAATCCTCGCGGACGGTTCCCCACTGGCGTTCACTCAGATAAGGCCCCCACTGTTCCCAACGCTGATTACCTGGCTGCTGTAATGGAACTTCCTTCTCTTTCACGACTTCACCTTCTTCCTGGGCTGCTCTAGCCTTGTTTGGGAGGTTGGGGTGCCGGGATGGGCTCAGGGTCAGCTGATACAGCTGGCACAGCAAATTTCATGCTGCCAGCCTCCCGGTTACTTTGCTCTCGATAAGTGTTGTGAGATGACGGCGCGCTCGTTCCACAAAAACCAGGGTGTCGGCGAGGCAGCTCTCCAGCAGAACGCCGACACCGAAATGGCCGGTGAGGTCAGCTATCGCCGTCAAAGCCGTATATTCAGCAATTCGAAAATGAACAAGGTTGCTGAGCTTGACGAGGATAAACATCTGCCTGGCTGTTGGACTTTGGATTTCCGCAAGCTCTCGCCGGAAATCCTCCACAAAGACATGTTGCAGCCTGTTATTCAATGCGACAGGCTCTTCCTCAAGGAGTTTGAAGCACTGATCAATCTGGCTGAGAATCTTTTCGGAGACAAACACGCGCGCGTCGATCGCTTCCTTTATATCTAGGTCTTCCACAAGCTGATTGATCTCCTGAAACACTTTCGTTGCATGCTCCGTGTTCTTCCTCGCTTCGCTCAACAGCAGTAGAAATACTTCTTTAGGGCTCTTTATTGCCATTTGCATTTCCTTGGTGATTTCTACCTAACTGTTTTGACCGTAATAAGCGCGGCGTTCAAAAGAAACTGGCAGAATCGACAGAGATTTTTTACTTCGAGAGTGGCCCATTGCAGCTTGGCTTTTGCCACTGAAGATTTTGACAGTTCTTGTTGTTATGTGTGCTGCTTATCCTTAGAAGGTGCAAGAGGGGTTGAAATAAATATTTACGCAGTGGAGAAAAACTCATGCGAAGAGCCATTAGTTTGCTGGTCGTTTGTGTTGCGACTCTTTTATCGGCTCAATCAAACTCATCCAAGTACCAGTCAGCTCTGATCCTTGAAGTAAAGGAACATCAAGGGCCCATACCGGATCACATTCTCGAGAAAATCAAGGATCCTTCGGCTGCTCACTATGACATCTCTATTCGGCTAAAGGGCAACCATGCAGAGTATGTTCTCCTGTACACACCTCCTCCCGGCCGATATGGCTTCCAGTTTACGAAGGGCATGGACCGTCTCGTTTTGGTTGAAAGTGACACCATCACGTTCAATGACATAGCTGGACGCTCAATCACGGCCCCCATTCTCAGCCAGAGACCTGCCCAGCCATAAGCACGCACTCAGCCCCGGTCATTGAGTTAAAAGATAGGCCGTGAGTTTCTGACACTTTTTACAGTATGCGTGAAACGGATCTATTTCTATGATTCAGCTGGACTGACGGACAGAGTCGCCGCTTCGCAGCATTGACCTGCCAATTCATGGCCTGTCACTGCTGACCCCTCTGAGGCAGCGGCTCTTTCCCCAGCCCTAAACCATCGAAGTGTTCGTGAGCGCCAGGGCTGGCTCATGGCTGGCCGTATGCCAGGAATGCGCTTGGACACGAGAAAGCAGGATACATGAATCGACGTATAACCAGTTTCATCGCAACTACAGTGTTGGTTTTGTTAACTTCGCCCGCATTTGCCCAGGCTTCGAGTGGCCAGAGCATAGAAACCGAGGGATTAATTCTCACCCGAGACGGTGACACAATGACCATTGACAGCCCCAACCACGGAAAGCAGGTTGTTGCTATCAACGACGAAACCAAGGTGCTCACCCCGAAAGGAATGTTTAGAAAAAACAACATGGAGGTAACGTCTCTGGTGCCGGGGCTGGAGGTTAAGGTTAAAGGCACCGGCGACGCGAATGGACAAATCGTGGCTGAAAAGATCGAGTTCAGCAAGGAATCATTGCGCAGGGCCAATCAAGTCCATGCCGCCATCACGGCACATAAGGCTCAAACGGAAGCCAATACAAAAGACATCGGAGAAAACCAGAAAGGAATTTCTTCCAACGCAGAAAAAATCGGAACCAACGCTGCGGATATTTCGCAACATTCACAACAAATAGGGGCAGTGGAAAAACGCTTTGACGATCTGACTGAATTTGATGTTAAGAAGCAGTTTTCCGTCAACTTTCCCACGGGAAAGTCTGACATACCTCAAGAAGCACAACAGCAGTTAGCGGAGCTCTCGAAAGAAGCACAGGGACAGAAAGGTTACCTTATTGAAGTACAGGGTTTCGCGAGCACCAGCGGCGGCGCCGGCCGGAACCAGCAACTAAGCGAAGATCGTGCCGAAAACATTGTTGACTACCTGCACCAGCAAGGGGTGCCGTTGAAAAACATCGTCAACCCCGCTGCAATGGGTACCACACTGCCCGTAGGAGATAACAATACGGAGGAAGGACGTTTGAAAAATCAGCGCGTTGAAGTCAAAATGATGGTAAATCGTGGTCTTTCATCCAACAAATAGCCAGGCCATACCACGAGAGCGCATTCCTGCAAGGCCGCACAACTTGGTGCGGCCTTTTTCTTAATGCGACGGGCGTAGACGTTCATTGATTGAGCTGTCTACCTAATCAAGCTCACCCGCTATGAATTGAAGCTGTGCGATTAGCTTATGATGACGACCTTCACCAGGGATAAGCATTGGGTTTCTTGGGTGAAATCTGCCCGCACAACACTATTGATGGGAAAGAGGGTCCTCTGATCGCCACAAAAATCGGGGGTGCTTGCCAGACCACCATTAGTGAGTGTCACGATTGTGATTGTCAAGGGATTGCCGTGCAGGTCGTTTACGGAGCCAAGCACCGCCGCGGTAACGGTTCCGCTGAGACTGGAAGAATGAATTTGAGGGTTGGAGACGAAACCAACAAAAATGTTTCCACAGCCGGTTAGTAATAACCACACCAGCAGAGTTAAGAGTGCCGACGCGATGCGCGGAAACGCTTTCCTGGCGAGCCCATTCACTAAATGCACCTACAGGCATTGTGATGCTGTAGTGCGTCAGAGCCGACCGTCAATAATGCCAGTCAGATCGCGGATAATGAAGCTGCCAGCGGGACACAATCTATCGAACATTCCATCGAATGTTGCTCACGCACACTGTAATGCGCGTTGGTCCCCGGCCGGAACGATGGCTCGTATTGTTGTTCCTCGCATTGGCCGGGATTCAATTGATAGAGTCCCGTTTAGCAGGTTAATGCGCTCACGCATGCTGATCAAGCCAAGGCCGCGGCCACGCGTAGCTATTCCTGGGTCGAAGCCAATGCCAAAGTCCCTGACCATTAACTCCAGCGAGCCGTGCTCCCCGCGTAGCTGCGCCGCAAAATAACGCATTCTGCTGTGCTTAAGCGCATTATGCAATGCTTCCTGCAACACGCGGTACAGGCCAATGGAAACCTCGCGTGAGAGCGGCAAAGGCACATTGCTGCTGGTGAAATCGATTTCGACATTGTGCAGCTTGGCGAACTCGGCGCAGAAGCTCTTCATCGCGGCCGCCGTACCCAGTATCTCCAGCTTGGAGGAATGCAATTCATGCGATAAGGATTGCAGGTCGCTGCCGATTTCCCTGGTGAATTGGGTCAGGTGCTCCATGCTCTGCTGCAACTCAGGGCGCTGCAATTCGGGCTGGTATTTTATTCTTTCCAAGTCGATCTCAAGAAGTGCCAGTCGCTGGCAGAGATCATCATGCAACTCTCTGGCAATTCGTATTCTTTCCTGCTCCTGCGCCTCTATAAGGCGCCCTCCAATGCTCCGCAGCTCTTCTTCCGATCGCTTTCTTTCCGTGATATCCATGCACACGCCAATCATTTGCATGAAACTGGAGCGCGGCCTGCTATAGGTATGACCCCTGGATTCGACCCATCGGATTGTTCCATTAGGCCATAAGACCTTGTATTCCACGAAGAAAAGCGTTCCCGCTTCAAGTGACTGCTGCCATGTTCGATAAACCTGATCGCGGTCCTCCGGATGTACGGAATCCAGGAAAGTCTGGAGCGAGATTTCCAGGTCGGAGGGTAGACCGAGCACCGTTTTGGTGCCTTCACTTGTTGTGACATGTCCCGTTTCCTCGTTCCAGACCCACCATCCGATACGAGCTGCCTCGAATGCCAGACTGAATTCCTGCTCATTCTTTTGCAGCGCTTCTTCAGTCTGCTTTCTCTCGGTAATATCGATGGTGATTCCCAACATGCGCTCCGGATCCCCACTTTGTGAATAGAGGAATTTTCCCTCCAAAGACAACCACCGCATTGCCGTGTCCGTGCAAAGCACTCGAAATTCCTCCCTGAATCTTCTCTTTTCCAATTTTGCTGATTCCAGTGTCTCGCGAAAGCGGGCCTGGTCGTCTGGATGCACGCGTTCCCAGAATTCCTGGATGGGGTCTTCCCCTTCTTGGGCACTTCCAAAGAGGACCTGACTATTACCAAACTGGATGTTTAGTCCTGAGGTAACATCCATATCCCATACTCCCGCCCTGCCTCCTTCCAGAGCAAGCTGGAGGCGTTCGTTCGCCATGGCAACTGCCTTTTCGGCGCGTTTTATTTCGGTAACATCGACGGCTGATCCGATATAGCCTTCGAATACGCCACCCTGGGTAAACCGTGGACTGCCGGTATCAAGTACCCAGCGGTATTCGTCGTCATGCCGCTTCAGCCGGTACTCCATGCGAAAGGATTGGCGTGCGTCAAACGACTCCGTGAACACCCTGTAACACCTCTCCAGATCTTCGGGATGAACTAGGTCAGTCCACCCGTTGCCCAGCTCCGCTTCGAGCGGCCTCCCGGTAAAGGCCAGCCAGGACTGGTTGAAATAGTCGCAAAGTTTATCGGTGCCGCACGTCCATATCAGGACCGGCGCTGTGTCAAAAATATTGCAGAACTTCAAAATATTCTCCCGATGGATTTCTTCAGCCCGCCGGCGTTCCGCGATATCAATAAACGTGACAACCGCTCCTACAATTTCCAGTCCATCGAGCTGGGGATGTGCCCAGCACTCAACAGGAAAAGCTGTGCCATCGCGCCTCCAGTACACCTCATCAACGGAGTGAAATGCTTTTCCGTTACTGAGGACCGCCAGGACAGGGCACTCGCATGCGGGATAGGGCCTGCCGTCGGGTCGCATGTAGTGGATGTGATCATGCATTTTTTGGCCCATCAGATCTTCTATGGCCTTGTATCCCAGGAGCTTCAAAGCAGCGCGATTGCAGAAGGTAAAACTACCATTCAGGTCGACTCCATAAATGCCCTCGGCGGTTGAATCCAGAACCAGGCGCAGCTTGTCTTCTTCTTCGCGCACGGCGGCTTTTAACTGCTCTTGCTCACGTATACGGCGGTAGAGTGCTACGGCACCAATAACAAAAACTAAAAATAGTATGCTGCCGGAAGCTGGCCTGAGATCGCGCTGATTCAAGATGCTGACCGCAATCCCCTCCAGAGCGAGCAGGGCCGTGAACGAAATGAACCACCATGAAATTCCGGGTCTGTTTTTAACATCTGCTGCTTTGCTCACGTGCATGATCCCCACTGAAGTGCTTGGCTCAACCTGGTCAGTTTGTTGAAGGTATATCCTTTCTGAGGAACTCACCTCTCTCGACTGTTAGTTCTGCCAGCGGCCACTAAGAACAAGCTTATTTTTCCAAAACGGAACTGATGTGTTCTGAGGATTTCGTGAGGAGCTCCGGGCTGAGCCGCGTTTCAGTTGCCTAAACGACTAAAGACTTACATATGAGTTCGTGGCAGGAGTAGTTGCTGAGTGCGCAGTACTATCGTCGGATCCCTGCGCGAGAGTTTTTTCCAGGTACCTGAATAGCTTTTGTCGCCAATGCTCCTCAAAGCACTGTGTGGAGCAAAACATTCTCCTGGGACTGCTAGGTTTAAAATCACCCGGCACAAAGATTGTGGAACAATTCCCATAGAAGCATTTCTTGAAAGGTTGAAATCCGAACTGCGCCAAGAGGCGATGTTTGAATGGATCGGGCTTCTCCTTCCTTGGCCGACCAGAAAGTGAAGTACTTTTACTGGCCCGCTGGCAGATTAGTGCCGAAGGCCTCTCCTTCTGCCCAGATAAATCGGTTGTCAGAATCGATGGATAGATCAAAGCCGGCACCGGTGCCGTTAAGCGGTAGTCTTCGCCGTTGCGCAAGGAATCCTCATTCGAGGTGTGGCTGGGCTCTTGCAGTGCGGTTGCATGTGGCGAGCGCTTATTTTTCGTGGATGCAACTTGCGCTATGCTGCTATGCCGAACTATTGCGTGTAACAGATCCTGTTGTTCTGGGTGCGATCCATTCGTGTGCTTATTTAGTCGGGGCATACGTGACACAAGCGGCGAGGCAGCTTTCCCGCGGCCTCGCCTGGGGCAGGTGCTGACGCCGCTGGGAGTCAACATCATCGCCTTGGCTCGCAATGTAATCAGAGATTACGTGAAGTTAAACTGTTACATCTGTCAGTCTGCAGAACGTCAGTTTATTTGGCTGCGTGACCCATGGCTTTGGTCCCAAGCAAAGCAAGCAGGTCGCCACGATTCTGGGTCGCGTCATGCTGTTCGGAGATGTACTGAACTTCCGATTTGCAAAAAGCGCAGCGCACTTCATGGACAACTTGTATGTCCTCGCTAGGCGTAGCCACCATAAAAGAGCGCAGGCAATCGGTACAAGTAATCAGGGCAAAAGACGTCCCGCTTGCGTCTATGGTAATTCGGCGCCCCCAGACTAGTGTCCTCTCGCCCTCATGGCAATCAGCTTTCTGGATCAGGTCAGCGGCTATTTGAAAAAGCTCAGCAGGTTTGTTCTGACCTTTGCTGTAAAACGAATCTGCGATCACTCCTTCAGGTGCAGTATCTCCTGCATACGAGCCGCTCATGGCTATCACCGCGATTTGTGGAAACCGCCGGCGGACAATGGTGAGAAATTCGCGGCCGGACATATCGGGCATATCCAGATCACATAGCAACAACATTGGCGATTTTCTTTTGATGATCTGAAGCGCCTCAAAACCGTTTTGTGCTGCTAAGGTCTCATAGCCTGCGGCAGCCAGAAGCAACGTCAGCGTCTGTCGCACCCCCATATCATCATCAACCACCAAAACTTGTGGCTGCTTTTTAGGGGCGGGGGACGGCCTCTTCCAACCCGTAGCTACTTTGACTTCTGCATTCCTCAAAGCTCGCTCAACCGCTCGCTCAATTGAAACCATGCACACTACTCCTCACACTTTTAGTTCCAGCGGGCGCTAAATGCCCCGAATGCAAATTCAGGATTTCAGCTTTCCTCTATCTATACTCTCGAGGAAACGTGTCCTACTGGAAAAAGTGACAGGGAGGCTAAGACAGTCATGAGGAGACTGCATAGTAGCCGATATGGCCGGCGTACTTTCCTTATTAGAAAAAGCTTAGTTACGCGGAGAAAGATAGCCTTGCTTGTTATATACGTGGAGCGTGGGGCCTGGCACGGTTTGGACGACTTGCACTTTGATTTTGCGCCAGGGCGCATCCTGTGCGCCGTGACCCGGCGAATACCCGAGAACGTATTGGCTCCGAAGCTCGCGGCTTAGATTCGCTGCAATTTCGGGAAGTTTCTGGACGTCGTTTATCGTGATCGTGTGTCCGCCGGTGGTTTCTGTAATTTCAGTCAACAGGCGCTCTCCTGTCCATTCCTCATAGGTCTTAAATACTTTGGAAAAGATTCCAAGGCCATAAATTTCCACGTCCGCTTCCTGCACAATTTGGCGAATTTCATTTTTCACATAACGGCTATGGTTATCTCCGCCGTCCGAGATAATGACAAGCGCCCGCCTTTTATATTGCGCCCTCTGCAGCCTGTTCACCCCCATGTAAATTGCGTCGAGGAGCGCCGTGTTGCCGTGGGGAAACGCGAAAGCCAACTTGTCTTCAATGCTGGCGGTCGAATGAGTTGCATCAGCAAGCAGGGCGGGGTAGTCAGAGAAGCCAATCACAAAGTAATCATCGTCAGGATTGCAGTTCTCGAAGAACTGATGCAATGCCTGTCGCGCCGTATCTATTTTGTCTTTCATGCTGAAGCTGAGATCAAGCAGAATTCCTACAGAGATCGGCGAATCCTCCGTCGAAAAATATCGGATGTCCTTCTGCTCGCCGCTTTCAAATAGCCTGAAATTACTTTTTTCCAGGGTTATCACAGGACGGTTTGCGGCATCCACTACGGTTACTGGAACAAGAGTAATGTCAACATCCATGCGCATGGGCTTGGCTCGATACACGTCATGCTTGGAAGCCGAGGGATCGCCTTGGCCCTCATTGATTGCCGGAGGAGTTATATGAACCGGAGTTTGCGCTGATGCGAGCCGAAAAAATGCCGCAAAGAGGCAAAACAGCAAGAAACGGAAGGATTGACCGCTGAACATGAGACACCCTGAATTAAACACACGATTGTCGCCAGCGGCGACACCAGTATAACTCAGCAATGGCGATAAGGCCACTGGAGGTTTTGCCAGTTATCCTGGAGCAGAGGTAAACCGCCAAATATTCTTGGGATCAAAGTTCCAGGCAATTCTGCCCGGGACGCATGCTCTTCCTCGCAGCTTTTCTCCTCAAGGCTTCTGCCTTTTAGGACTACGTCTTCTTTCTGGCACTTCTGACAGTTATTAAGAGGCACTCAGCCGGATGAGTATGGAGTTGCCTCGACGATGGGGCCAAGATTCGAGTTCAAACAGGAGACCGATATGAAAACAATCGTGTTCGGGGTGTTATTTTTATTTGCAGCGGGCGCATTTGCCCAGGACGAGCCAAAATTCGAGACCTATCTCGGCTATTCTTTCACGCGTGTAAACTCCGGCATCAACGTTCCTGCATTTACCGCAAACGGCGGACTTGGAGAAGTAGCCTTCAACTTCAACAGATGGCTGAGCGCGGTTGGCAGCTTCCCGGCAGTGCACAACGGAAATATCAGTAGTATCCATATAGACCAGACTTTGTTTGGATACATGTTTGGTCCGCGCGTGAACCTGCGCCATGGACGCATAACACCATTCGTTGAATCATTGTTCGGCTCCTCTCACGTCTCACGCAGCTTCAAGGTCCCAGGCACCGCTGTCGCAGTCGGAAATGATGTGCTCGCGCAACGGTTCGTAAATGATGCAACCGCATTCTCGATGCAGTTCGGCGGAGGACTCGATCTACCGATCAATCGTCATCTGGCATTCCGGCCGATCAAACTCGATTACTACATGACACGTTTCCAACCCTTATTCATTGAGGGCCTGGGCAATGCCAACCGCAATCGCAACCAAAGCAATCTTCTCTATAGCACCGGCTTTAACTTTCGATTCTGAAGAGCAGGCACTGCGAATTCATTCGCTGTGCCTGGTTCTATTCAATCCATTCCTCATGCCGCTGGAGATAGGATTATGAAAAAGTTTGCGATCATCAAATCTGTCGATGCACCGAAGCGTATTTCGCCAAAAGACCTAAGGGCATACACAGAGCGCACGATTTCGCGTTTGCCGCAGGCCGGAGCGTCGATGCCTCCTATTCTGGTCATGCTTGTTTCAGAGTCGGTTGCGGCAGTTGTCGGGGTAGGACAGACAGGAGTGATCCGACACAATCGCTCTGATGCAGAGTTGCCGTCGTATTACGAGGTTTGGCTCGTCGGCCAGGCCGGAATTGCCGATTATGCTCTGGCACTGCAGGGCATCATGAATGACTTTCATGTCCAGAGTGCTCCTTGTGCGCAGGAGATGCCCGCCTGACCAGGTCTTGTTTGGCATCAGGACGAATGCTTTTACTGAACAAACTGGCCCCTGGAATCGGAGCATTTGGCTTCCCGCAACTCCTGACCGTGGAGGCAGACATATGGAGGGGTAATCTATGCAGCCGTCATTCAACTCTCTCAAAATCACCGTGATCTATTTCGCGCTGATTTTGGCAGTTCTTTGTACTTTGCCACTATGTGCAGCTCCTCTCTCGCCGGCGAACATTATAGCCGCGTCCGGAACTGACCCTGACAAGCCGTCATCGGAACTGAATCACCATATCGCAGGAATATTTCTAATTGCGATTGGATTGAGCGTGATCTGGAGTAAACACGATAGATCTAGGGCGTGGCTGAGATGGCTGCCGCCGATCCTATTCATTACCGCGGGTCTCCTTCTGGCTGCTTGGAGTGACAGCGAGATTTGGCCTCGCGGGAACTTGAGTTGGCTCTGGCTCTTGCGGCACGATGCCGAGGCGCGCCAGCACAAGCTCTATGCGTTGTTGCTGATTGTGTTTGGAGTAGTGGAATATGTGCAGTCAACTCCTCGTCTCCACACGCCTTGGCTAAAGATGGCAACTCCTGTGCTTTGTGTCCTCGGCGGGGTTGCCCTCTTTTTTCATCACCACAGCGGCATGGCCATGGAGAACGGTCATGGCATGGATCACTCAAGCCATCATGTTTCTGCCACACGGGATATAAATAGTAATTGCCAGAGCTCCTCGGAAACGGCGCCGGTAAATCTACAGGACCATCATCATAGTGTTGCTGAGCATGGCACTGCGGAACATAGTGCTATTGAGCATGGTGCTGGTGAGCTTTCCCATCCGTGCCCGTCCACTCTTGATCAGGCAGGCACTTCTTCTTCGATTGCACAGAGCCACGCTCATTCCCTTATGGGAGCCGGGGTAAATATCCAAAGGCAACATGCCTGGTTTGCGATCGTCGGTTTTTGTGTTGCGCTATTCAAATTGCTGCACGATTTTGGCCGCCCTCCCATTCGAGTGTCGTACTCTTTATGGGCCAACGGCGTAATTGTGCTCGGGATATTGCTCCTTGTATATGTAGAGTGATAACACCTGCGCTCCGGCCGATGCCGGCTTGGTCGGATACTGAGCGCTTTAAGGGAGAATCGTTCATTCTTCCGCGGCCTGGGCCGCATAGTAGCCCTTGCGGCAGATAATATGTATCCCGCGTCGTGTGGCTTTCAGCTGGATCTTGTGAAAGCTGCCGTCCCGGGTGAATTGCGACGGACGATAAGCCACCAGATAATAACTTCTTAAACGGGAACTTAATTCCTCAAAAGCTTTTGCCAGTTGTTTTTTGTTGGCGGCGGGCAGAATCTGGCCGCCTGTCACCGTGGCCAGCTTTTCCAGATTTTTATGTTTGGCATCGTCAAAGGCCGGCACGGGATTGGTATCCAGCACAATCACCACCACATTCTGGCGCAATGCTTCTTCAATAACAAACGCCGGCTGCAACTCGCTGAGGTTATCATCTCCATCGGTAAGGAGAACGAGCACACGCCGGGTAAACCCTTTGTCCTTCTGTTGTGACAGCCTTTCACAGGCAAAGTGCACAGCATCATAAACGGCGGTACCGCCACCGAGCGTAAGGTTTTGCACTGCCATAGCCAGCGCCTGCGTATCTGATGTTAAGTCCTGAACCAGAGCAGAGTGATCGCTGAACCCCAGAACAAACGCAAGGTCTTGCGAAGAACTCATGAGCCGGCTAATGAACAAGGCTGCTGCATTCTTCTCATATGTGAATTGCTGCGAGACTGAATCGCTTTTGTCCAATATCAGCCCAACGCGCAAGGGAAGGCCTGACCGGCTTTGGAAAATTCGAATCGATTCCGGTGGAAGGCCGTTGTCGCGCAAACGGATCTCGTTCTGTGACAGATCTGTTATCCAGTGATGATGTCTGTCCGCGACAACGAAAGGCAAGTCAACCTCGTCCACATGCAGGGTAAATGTCCCTATCGGTTTCTCATCATGCCTGAGCGGGATGTCATTACGGATTTCACTTTGTGGGATAGAGTGGCCAGATCCCACCAGGACAAATGCCAATGCCAGATACATTAATTGTCGAGACAGTAGCCTCTTAGCCGGGGGGTAGGTTCTGCCCCGGGTCTTTTCCGGGACAGACAGGTCAATGAAAGCAGTGATTTTGGCCATGGAGAACATTATTCTGGGCAGAACTCCTCAACCAACTGCCAAAAGTGTCAGATGTGTTGTTATTTCCGTGGGCCAGAAGAAGAGCGCTGATTTTCCTGGATGGTCGATGCCTGCTCAGGAAAGTACTGTTCAGCTCCCGCTGCCTTGGGACCACGATTTCGCGCGGCCAAAGCGTCTTCTACGGACCGACCCAATTCTGGAAACGAGAATGGCTTTTCAAGAATTGTGATTTCCTTGCTTAGATTTGCGATGTCGGCATAACCGGAAATAAAAATGGCAGCAACGTCCGTTCCTTCGCGTCGTATCTCCTTAAGCAGATCGTCTCCCCTCATTCCGGGCATGATAATGTCGGTCACGATTAAATCAATGTCTCCTGGCTGTGCGCGGAAGATTTGTAACGCCTCGCTGCCGTTTTCTGCTTCCAGAACTGTATAGCCAAGGCTCTCCAAATATTTGTGGGTCATCAACCTGATTCCGGCTTCATCCTCAACCAGCAATAGTTTGCCGTCGCCGTGGCCGGGTAATGCTTCAGTCACAATGGGTATCTCTGCCGGTTTATTCATGCTGAGGGGCAGATAAATACGGAAAGTCGTGCCTTGATTCGGTTCGCTTTCCACACTGATATGGCCTTCCGCGCGCTCGACGATTCCATAAACCATCGCCAGTCCCATACCCGTGCCTTTGCCTGTATCTTTCGTGCTGAAAAATGGCTCGAAGATACGCTGCTTAATCTCTGGAGGCATGCCAATCCCTGTATCGCTGATCTGGAGGACGACAAACTTTCTAGGTGTATTGGGGAAACTCGCGTCTTCAGGCAGGACTTCAGAAGACGTCGTCAGAGAAAGAATTCCACCGTGCGGCATGGCATCACGAGCATTGAGCACAAGATTCATAATCATCAACTCAAGTTGAGAACTATCTACATAGATGGGCAGGTCCCCCGGGCGGCAATTTATCCTTTGCTGGATGTTGGATGGAAGGAGCGGCTGTAACATTTTGCTCATTTCTGCGACAACATCGTTCATGTCTATAACTTGTGGATGGATCGGATGTTTCCGGCTGAACGCCAGCAATTGCTTGGTGAGGGCGGCAGCCCTCTTACCTGCTTCGACCAGGCTTTCACAATAATTGCGATCGTCCTGGGGAAGATCACGATCAGCCAATAGCTGATTCGCATATCCAAGAATGATCATCAACATATTGTTAAAGTCGTGCGCGACTCCTCCTGCCAGCCTGCCTACAGCTTCCATTTTCTGGGATTGGCGCAGCTCCTCTTCCAGCCTGGACGCCTGCGTAATATCGCGAAAGCTCCATACGCGTCCTGCTATTTCCCCATCGACGCGTTGCGGCTGAGAATAGCGTTCGAGAATCCGGCCATCTTTGAGCCTGAGGGTCTTAAATCCCACTGAGTCCGGCTTTGCCTGCAGGCCCTCCAGGTCTTTCAGAAATTCCTCTGGGGCTTCCAGTTGCGGCGCCACAGAAGAAAGGAGGTCACTGCTTCGAAGTCCGGCAACGGCAATGCGGGGAAGATGCCATATATCCAGGCACTTTTGATTGCAACTGCTGACGCGCCCATCATTCGAAATGACCAGAATGCCGTCCGCAGTGGATTCCAGGGTTGCATTCAGAAGTGAAAGTGAATGTTCCAGCTGGACCTGAGCATATCGCCGTTCCTGGTTCTCGATGCGGAGCGCCGCATTGACTTTGGCCAGGTCCAAGGTTCGCTCCTCCACCTGCTTATCAAAGCCCGCGTTTGCGCGTCTCATCGCCTGCTCCGCTTCTGTCCGAAAGCGCAGGTCACGCGCGGTGAAAATCACGCCATTGATGGCGGGGTCCATTAATTGATTGCTGGCAATCACTTCAAAGGGAACCCATAGACCATCCTGGCTCTTCAGTCTTACTACTGAAGGCACTCCTTCGCCCGGTTGGGCTATGGTATTGGCAAACTCTCCTGCGGCACGCTCACGATCGTCGGGATGAATGAAATCGAACACACTCTGGTCGATTACGTCAGATGTTGGGGTCCCGAGCACACGCTGCACCTGCGGGCTGATAAAGCGGACCACGCCTTTGTCGTCAAGTAACGCCACAATTTCCGAAATCCCATGAAGAAGCAACTGCAGCCGCTTCTCGTTTGCCGAAATGGCGGCCTCAATGCGTCTGCGCTCGCTGATATCGCGATTAATGCTGAGGACAGCTTTTCGCCCCCAATAATCTATCGATGAAAGGCTCACAAGAAATTCGATCTTGTCGCCTTGCTTGGTGACGTCAGTTCTCTCAAAGGTCCGTCCGGAGCGAAGCACGTGCAGGTAGTTGGTGGTGTCATGGGTAAGCATTTGCAAATGCTTGCCGACGATTTCTTTTTTTGTATAACCATAGACCTTGCACGCAGACTTGTTTGCAGCGAGTACGCGAGAACTCCCAGGCTCAAAAATAAACACGACATCATTGACGGCATCCAGAAGCGAGCGGCAGAGTCTGCGTGCGTCCGACACAGCGAATTGTTTGTCCGGGATGGTCATTTTGCAAACACCATTTGAAAGACAAGGTTCAAAATTGTTATCCCTGAAGGGTCGCTGAGTTCCTGCTTTGTAGAAACTGGCAATAATGGCAGTTTGCGCGGACACTCACTCTTTAATGTTGGATCTTCTGCGGGCTGTCTTATTGGAGGATCGAAGAAGCGCTTGGCAGAAGGGTTCTCGCTCTGGCAGGTTACTTCCCAGGCTTACCCGGCGCGAACAAAGTCAATGCTTACCTGGGGTAGGTGCGCTCATAAGCCAGGTTGCGTATCACGACGGAAAGNTTCTTTTTCAGAGCCACGGCTGTTATAGCATCTACGTGATTAAGTCCGTCACGAGCGTTTACAAATTCGACAAGAATATGGACGGGCTCCTTTGGATCGCTCAAATAGGAAGACACCTCAAGAGTTTGTATTTCATTGTTCTTCTCGTTGAATACCATAATCACCAAATCGCCCGCCTTCACATAATTATGAATGGAGAGTTTCTTCACGCCAGCGCGCGGGGCATTTGGTGCAGCCGCAATTTCACCTTGTTCATACGCAAGCCGCAATGATTCTGGATTAAGTTGAGCGTAAGTGTCGGCTATCTCTTTCACCTCTTGCGCGGACATCATCACCGCACTCTTCTTCTTTTGCGTGACCCATTCCTGCATCCCACCTTCTTTTTCGGTCTGCGACAAATTCCCCTCGGGAAGGTCCATAGCCGTCCTTCTTAGCCTGCCATCCGGCCCAAACTGAACTTCAAATAACCTTTGGCTCTGGACTTTGTCTTTGATACTAATGGTCTCCTGCTGTTGCCAAGTATATTCAGCAAGCATGGCCCGGTTTTTGGCTGCAGTCGCCCTGATTGCCGCGATTTGTTGCTCCAGGGTAGGGCCTTGTGCCGGTAGAACTAACCATCCCACCAGCACGCAGACGAAGCCCGCGGCTATTAACCAAAAATCGCGGGCAATCTTACGATGCAGGATCATTATGTCTTCCAAGTGGATCTCAAGAATCAAGCGCAAGCTGGGAAGGAAGGCGATCTCCACATCGCATTTCCGGAAGCTTGATTAACGCCGTTCCAGTACATTCGTGTGTGCTGAAATGCGTTTGCATCATGGCGAAGCGGCCTCAGTGACGAGCATGGATCCAATTTCTGACCACCGGGAAGACCGATTCGATCAAGATCACCGACGCCTGCCTGAACTAGGAAAGAATTAAGGCCACGCCAGTTGGGAGAACCTCGCATCGATTCTTCCCGGCTGATCTCTTCCACAATAAGGATTCTTGGTTCTTGATAATGCTGGAAAAAATGACAGAGAGGCGCGGTGGCTGCGCAAAGACAAAGGTCTAATTGCGATTTGCCACGGTTCCTGCTGAGTGAGAGCCGCCATCATTCAACCTTGCCTCGCTTGTAAAAGGCTGATGCCTGGCGGAAATTGCCATCGTTCTTCTTGAGCGCTCAGATTCGTAGCAATGACAACACAATCATGCCCACCAAAACAATGATCAAAGTAAGCTTCCGCAGGGTTGCCCAACCATATTCGGGAGCATCGAGGAGCACGAATTCACTCCCTTGAAGTGGAGCGGAGCTTGCCATGTACGGGAGATACTCCCGGTAGTCAGTAGGAGAATCCAAATAGCGGATCTCATTCCACACGCAAGCAGCCGTCTGCAACTCGAGTTGTCCCATTCGCGTCTGCTGATTTCGGTGAGCCCTGGGTCGCATAAAAATCCAATGCGCCATGATTTTACTTCTGCATTTGACCGTCATTCGACTGTTAGGTTTGACAGATCATGTTTTCATGGCAGGCCATGCGGTGATGACAGTTTTGACAGTTTTCTAGCCCTCCCGCCACAAGCTACGCTACTCAGGAATCGCCCAAGCAGATTGTTACTTCCATCGCCAATGGCGAATGCTTCGCCGAGGAGCAATCATGAACGCATTTAGAGTTTCTCGAGTTTTCTTGTCTTTATTGCCGCTTATTGCGTTTCCGTCCTGGACCTATGCGCAAACAACCGCAAATCAGACGAATGCACAAGCTCTTCAACAACAAGTGGACACCCTGAAGACGCAGATCGCGGATCTCGAGGACAAGATCAAGAATCTGACACCCAGCGGTCCTGCAAATCCAGACAGCTCGGGCACTCCGCAGGCAAAAGGCACGGATGTCCAGCAAGGCGCCAAGCCCTCAGATGCAGCAGAAGAGTTGAAGACAAAACAAACGGAGATCAAGGCCACGGCAAACTATAAGAGGTTCTCAGAAGATGAAATAGCCGTGGCACGCTACGACAATGTGCCTCTTGATCCCCACTATCCAAATTATTTCCGGCTGCCGGGAACGAAAACGTTCATGCGCATCGGCGGCTACGCCAAGAGCGACATTACTTTCGACCCGCGGCCGGCGGGAGATCAGGAACGGTTTATCCCGGCCAGCATTCCCATTCCAGCCTCGCTTGCCAACGTCAGCAACTCAACACTTTCGGTGCGTCCCAGTCGTATCAACGTCGATTTTTTAGTCCCAATCGAAAAAGAACGGGCGCTGAGGTTCTTTTTTGAAATGGACTTCTTCGGCTCGAGTTCCACGACTCCACGATTGCGCCATGTCTACGCACAAGGGAAGAACCTGTTGATAGGCCAGACATTTTCCAACTTCATGGACGTAGATGCCGGGCCAGATACGTTGGACTTTCAAGGCCCAAACAGTTGGGTATCGATCCGCAATCCCCAGGTGCGCTACACGCACCGCTTTAGCAAGGCAACTACCGCGAGCATATCCGTCGAAAAGGCTTCTTCGGATGTGGCTTTCAAAACCCCTGAGTTCAACGCTCAACCTAACAGCCCCAGCCCCGATGGCACCGTGCAACTACGGCATGAAATGAAGCTCGGCCATATTCAGTTTGCCGGGTTGTTCCGGGACATCTCGGCCTTTTTGCCGGACGGGCGCAGCGATTCCGTTTTTGGTTGGGGTTTCAACCTGGCCGGGCTGTTCAAAATTGGTAAAGACGCGTTCGTTTATCAGGGCGCTTATGGCAATGGCATTGAGCGGTACATCAATGACACATCCGGGTTGGGAATCGACGCGGCCGTGGTAAGCAAGCAAGACCCTCATCTTGAAGCAGTGCCTGCCATTGCAACCTACGGCGGTTATCAGCATTTCTGGGCTCCCAAGGTGCGCTCGTCAGCTGTCTTCGGATTTCTCCAGGCTGAGAATACGGCAGCACAGGTCAGTTCAGCGTTTCATCGCAGTGAATACAGTGCGGTGAACCTCATCTGGAGTCCCATTGCGTCACTGAGTTTCGGTTCAGAGTTCCTCTATGGCTGGCGCGTTAATAGAGACAACAGCACGGGCAATGCACCGCGTATTCAACTCAGCGCGAAATACAACTTTATGCAAATGAAAAGCTCCAAATAAAACCTATTTAGAAAAGGAACGGACAGGTGATTTATGAGTACCGCTACCAATGAGGCAAACGTCCGGCTTGACCAATTCTTTACCGTAGCCGAGGCCCGGCAGGATCGTTGGCGCCGATTGCTTACTGCTGCGCGCGCATGGGAAGCATTGAGAAAGAAGGATCCTTCAGGAGCGGCAGCGGAAACAAAACGTTCCAACATGGTGGCAAGTTTTAGTGACCTCCGGCAGTGGGAAAACTTCTTTGCCTATCCCGGTCCGGCACTTCTGAAGACAATCGAGGACCGCATTACACAATGCGATGCGGCAGGTACAGCCCGGCTGATACAGTCCATCAGCGCCGCCCTGTTGACTCACTCTTATCGCACGAACGCCGCGGACTGGGAAGGCGGGGAAATTTTTGCGGGGAGCATGAGTGATAAGCTGCCGATCGCAAGCGACGGAAATGCGCCCCATCGTCCATATTTTGAGGTCCTGATTGCGACAGCCACCTTTCCCTCAACATGGCCCGGCTTCAGGCAGGAGTTTCGCAAGCTGCGCAGGCAGCAGGACATGTTTATCTATGAAACCGTGTTTGTCAGCAGCTTTGAGGATGCGGTCCTGGGAACAATCCTGAACGGAAGCCTTGAAGCTGTCATCATTTCTGAGGGCATTTCTTTCGAGTCGGCCAACAACAGCCCGCTTCTGCGCGAGTTCCTCTCCACTCACCTGGCGGCAGCCGGGATCGGTACCGATTTCTCAGAGTTATCACTTTCCTTGGCACAGGCCCTCAAGTTGGTACGTCCGGAGTTGGATATCTATCTCTTAAGTGACCGCGAGGTGGAAAAAGTTGCAGGTGATCCCGGAGCAGAGTGCTTCCGCAGGATCTTTTACCAGGTTGAGGAGCCGTTGGAACTTCATCTCAGCATTCTGGATGGCGTGGCGGATAGATTCAGTACTCCTTTTTTCGATAATCTTCAAAAGTATGCACAACGCCCGATTGGCACCTTCCATGCTTTACCCGTCGCCCGGGGAAAATCGATTTTCAAATCAAACTGGATCAGCGATATGGGCAGGTTCTACGGTGTGAACCTGTTTCTGGCGGAGTCGAGCGCAACCACGGGTGGTCTCGACAGTCTGCTGGAACCAACAGGCAATATAAAGGTAGCGCAGGAGCTGGCCGCCCGGGCTTTCGGTGCCGATCGAGTGTTCTTCGTGACCAATGGCACATCCACATCCAACAAGATGGTTGAGCAGGCCCTGCTTGCGCCGGGTGACATCATGCTGGTGGACCGCAACTGCCACAAATCTCACCATTATGGCGCTGTCCTAGCCGGCGCCTTACCGCTCTATATTGAGGCTTACCCGCTCACGAAGTTTTCAATGTACGGCGCGGTGCCATTACGCACAATCAAGCGCGCGCTTCTTGACCTGAAAGCGGAAGGAAAACTGGACCGGGCCAAAATGCTCGTGCTCACCAACTGTACCTTCGATGGCCAGATTTACAACGTAGAGCGAGTGATGGAGGAATGCCTGGCGATCAAACCAGATCTTGTATTTCTCTGGGATGAAGCATGGTTCGGCTTTGCTCGATGGAGCCCATTCTATCGCCGCCGCACCGCGATGGGTGCAGCAGCAGTTCTGGAGAAAAAGTTCAAAGACCCGGCATACCGCGCCGCCTACGCAGAACAAGAGAAGAAATTTGGCGCCGACCTGGATCCCAAGGATGAATCTCTCCTGGAAACCCGGTTGCTGGCCAATCCTGACAAAGTGCGTCTGCGCATTTACCAGACAAACTCCACCCATAAGTCGATGTCAGCTTTGCGCCAGGGCTCAATGGTGCTGGTGAAAGACCAGGATTATCACACTGTGGAAGAGCAGTTCCATGAGGCGATATTCACACACGCATCCACCTCACCCAATCAACAGATCATCGCCTCACTGGATATTGCGAGGCGGCAGATGGAACTGGAAGGCTACGAGCTTGTCAATCGGGCCATTCAGTTAGCATTGGACCTGAGACGTGAAGTGAACTCTCACCCATTGATTTCCAAATACTTTCACATTCTTGGCGCAGATGAAATGATTCCTGCTGACTTCCGTGGCTCCGGGTTTGTGGACTATATCTCTCCTGGAGCAAATTGGGCCAAAGCAGTAAAAGCCCTGCGCGAAGATGAGTTTGCTCTGGATGTAACTCGCCTGACGTTGGTGTGTGGGACTGCCGCCTACGATGGCACACAGTTCAAAAATCTGCTGGCTTCGAAATATGACATTCAATTGAATAAAACGTCGCGCAACAGCGTGTTGCTGCAAACCAATATCAATAACACCCGAAGCGATGTGGCCCATCTGATCAAAGTTCTGGTCGAGATCTCACAGGAAATTGAAAAGAGACTTGAGCAGGGAAGTGCCGAACAACAGGACACGTTTGCCACTCGCGTAAAGTCGCTCATGGAAGATGTCCCTGATCTACCGGACTTCAGCTGTTTCCATGATAGCCTCCGCGAAAATCCGGCCAGCATTACCAGCGAGGGCGACATGCGAGCAGGGTTCTTTGGCGCTTACCGCCAGGAGCAATGCGAACACCTGAAGCTCTCCAACCCGGAGATCGACCGGCGGATCAAGGAAGGACCACCACTGGTCTCGGCTAATTTTGTGATCCCATACCCTCCCGGATTTCCGATCATGGTGCCAGGGCAAGTGATTACGATTGACACCATTGATTTCATGCGCAAACTCGATGTGAAGGAGATTCACGGATTTTCCGCTGCTTTGGGATTGAAGCTATTGAAGCCGTCTTTCCTGGAAGCTGCAGGCCCCCATGAGATCCACCCACCCAGCAAAGAAAAAAGTGCAGCGAAAAAGCGGGCCGCATAATTCATTGCCGATCCTCCTTTAAGACAGCGGCAAACTATGCGCGAGCGCCAGCAAATTCTGTGGGTGAACGCGAATGGGGCTTCCGCGCGGGCTATCAAGGTCTGATATCAGGAAGAAAGCTATGGCAACCGCCACCGGCAGGATGATAAACAAACGCCAGCCAGTACGGTGCGCGCCGTATCCGATGAGGGCGTTGCAGCAAATTGCGATTGTAAACATCAGCGCCCACGCTGCGACTGGTATGCGGTTCCACCATGCTGCCTGAGTGTAGCCCTGCGAATTCAGCACATCATTCATGCCCGTAACAGTCAGGACAACCACTGCGGTGGGATCCGCTTTGCGCGACTGGACGGCCGTCCATAGCTCGTTTTGCAGCGTGGCGGTGTCTGCATTGATTTTCGCAATGCCTGCATCGTTGAGGGTTGTGTAAAACAATATGCGCTGATCGAGATACGCCTTCATCAACTCGCGTATCTTCGATGTGTCCCCGGAAAGCAACCCGACTCGCAGGTACTCGGTACCGATTGCATTGGCTTCTGCTTCTTCATAAAGCTTGCGTTGGTCATATCGGTTAATGGCCATTGAGAAGCTAAAACCGATAAGAAGGCCTAAAAGGGTCAGCGTAGCTCCCAGTACCACGCCAAAATCTTCACGTTCATCTTCATTCAACGGACGTATTTTGGTGCGAAGAAAATTGCCCGCCTCGGCTGCAAGAAATAGTACGACGAAGGATGAAACGAGCATAAGAATCGGAAATTCCATTGGATCCATTGTGTGCAAGCTTTCTCAAGCGCCTGGAGTTGCTGTATTGCTAGTCCTCAGCCCAAGGTGACTGTTTTTTGAATGATCGGAACAATTGATGCTGGGGGGAGTTCCTCCTTTGAAGGCGAATCGATGCTTCGAATACGCAGGTCTCTCTGTGGATAAGGAATTTCAATTCCCGCGTTACGGAATGACTCGAGAATCGCCATGCTGATTTGGCTCTTTAATTCGAACCACACAGACTGGGCGGCCCAAAATCTGAGTTCGACATTCAGGGAGCTCTCACCGAATCCAAGAAACAACGTCTCCGGCCGCGGATAGGTGAGAACCCGCGGGTTCGACGTGGCAATTTCCATGAGGAGTTTCAGCGCCAGCGCAGGATCAGAGCCGTAGGAGACCCTGACCGGTATTTCGACGAGCCGCCGAGTCGAAGACAAAGTCCAATTGGTGACCTGGTCGGAAAGGAGGTTGCTGTTGGGTAGAATCACCTCCGCGCCCTGAGGAGTGAGAACTGTACTGGATCGAGCTCCAATCCGCCTTACTATGCCGGAAATTCCGCCAACCTCAACCGTATCTCCGATCCGAATTGGACGTTCAAACAAAATGATAAGCCCAGAAGCAAAGTTGTTCACGATGTTCTGCAAGCCGAATCCAACACCGAGACCCAGCGCTCCAGTGATCACAGTGAATTTGTTGAGCTCCAATCCTGTCTTCGCCAAACCAGCAAAGAACAACGTTCCCAGCAACACGTAGTATGTGAAGCGTGAGATCGCATAGGCCATGCCGCCCCGTAACGAGAGTTTAGGAAGCAGGATCTTTCCCAGGATGAAGCTTGCGATATTGGCAATGACATAGCCAAAGAACAGGAACAGGAACAAATTCAGCGTTCCGCCCAGCGTGACCTGGCTCTTTCCAAAACTGATGGGGTACTGCAGCAGGCTTTGCAGAGTGCTCACTACATTGCTGCGGACGGTGAAAAGGTACAGATCGACATCAAGCCACGCAAACCAGGCGAAAAAGACCAGGAGCCGCCATGCCCAACGTTCAATCACACCGGCCCGGACGTCGGGCAGGGACTGAAACCAGGCGCTGCCCACGGCGATAGTAACGCCAAGATGCAGGACGCGAATGATGGTATAGAGTAATGCGAATGTGAAGATCGAAAACAACGTTCCCACTCCAAGTACCTGCGCCAGAGATACAAAGCCAATGACGTTGGCAATGAGGGAAGCTGCCAGCAGACATAGTCCGATAGTGTTTGCGGCGAAAAGGAACTTGAGACGCCAGGCAGAACCCGATTTGATTTTAAGGTGGGAGGGACGGGTCAACCAGATGAAAGCGATGAGGGCAACTAACATGAGGAAAGCGAATAGTTCGCGCCCGAAGGCTGATCCAAATTGAAGGACCTGATGCGCCCACACGAGAACAAAACAAGCGCATAGCACATATACAACTTTCCTCATCGCCGCCGGAACGAGTCCCGGGAGTAATCGCAACACGGGAGCAACACAAAGAAGGCATATAACAAATGAGACCCCGGTGGGGGCCGAGGCAAGGATTCCAATGACTGGAAGTAACGCTACAAGCATCGCGACTGAAAAGGGACGGAGGAAAATCTGTACCCCGTCAATCATCGCGTCCCTTTTATCTTCTGATGCCCCGCAATTCCTCAGCCGGAAGGCTATCACCAGCGCGAATACATAGATTGCAACCATGCCCAGGAGCAAAGGCTTCTGCATGCGCAGGAAGTCCCATGTCCCTGTGAACACGCGAGTGGCCGATAACTGAATTACCTTGCTGAAAGACTTCTCATGGCGCTCTTGCTGCTGCTCTTGCCATAGAGGCCGGCTGTCTCGTTCGAACAAACTGTCGCGCAGCCTTTCATGCGCCACGTCCAATTTCCGCAGCACCCCGGAGAGTTCACGGCCCTGTTCCGAAATATGATTTTGCAGGGTCAGAATCAGGTTGAGTCGATCCTGGGCCTCCGTGCGTAACTTGCGTATTGCATCGACCTCCTGCTGTACCCGTCCCGCTACCACTTCAAGTCCGGCTGCTTCACGCACCTGCTCTGATGTGGCCTCCCATCGTGCTTCCTCTTTATCAAGCCATTGCATCATTTCTTCGATATCTGCAGCACGGACCGTCAACAATTTGCGTTTACCGGCGTATTCTTCTTCCAATGCTTTCCAGTACCGCTCCTCCTGTTGAAGTTGCATTCTATTCGGAATTCCGGTGAGCAAATCTTCCAACTGACTTGCTCTGTGGCTTGTTTCGTCAGCATGTGCTTTCTCTTCAAGACCCTCAACTCTTCGATCCGGAGCAGGTATAAGATTTTTTGACCTCTTACGTAGTTCGCTCTCCAGTTCTTCCGACTGTTCTGCAATCTGAGGTAAGGGCACGGCCAGGATAGGGGTGGGTGACGGTGTGGGTGATACCGCCTGGCCTGCTGGAGAGGGTGTGACTTGCGGCGTCAGTATCCTATTTGCCGGGATCTGCGCGTTCAATGGCGCAAACACTAAACAGACGAGAATTCCAATCAAAACCCAGAAAAAGGTGGAGGAATATTTGCAGCACTTAACCGGATATTGGATGAAAGACATTGCGCATTTCCACGAAGGGGGCAGATCGAGAATTTCAACTACTGCTCCCATCCTCCTCCCAGTGCGTTATAAACCTGCACCAATGCCACTCGTTCGTTGAGCTGTGCCTGCGCCAGACCCAGCCGGGCAGAGAAATAACGCGTATCGCTATCCAGCACCTCGAGGTAACTTGCCGCGCCACCGCGATAGCGTACGTTCGAGAGAGCAGTTGCATCTTCGGCAGCTTTTGTCAGCAACTCCTGCTGTTCCCGGAATTCCTGGTCCTTCTTGTAAGCCACCAGAGCATCAGCAACTTCGCGGAAGGCCTGCTGTATCGTCTGTTGGTAAAACAGCACAGCTTCCTGTTCCTGCGATTCAGACAATCTCACGCCGGAACGGATTCTTCCGCCGGCAAAGAGGGGTTGTGCAAGCTGAGCGCCGGCGCTCCAGAACCCGGCAGACGTGGAGAAGAGGTTGGTCAGGGCCGAGCTTTGAAAACCACCCGATCCCGTGAGAACAATCTGGGGAAAATAAGCCGCTCTGGCCACGCCGATCCGTGCATTTGCCGCAACCAATGAGTGCTCAGCAGACTGGATGTCAGGCCGGCGCTCCAATATCTCCGAAGGAAGACCCGTAGGCACGGTAGCTGGAATCGCAGTTTCAACAAGAGTTCGGCCGCGAACAACCGGCCCGGGGTTCCTGCCGGTCAGGACACTTATAAAATTTTCCTGCTGTTCAATCCGGCGTTCCAAGTCGGGAATGGAAGCAGCGGCAAAGTACACCAATTCCTCTGACTGCCGCACGTCAATCAACGACGTTACGCCACCCTGAGCGCGGACCTTGACCAGACGTAAAGACTCCTGGCGCGCGGCCAGGGTTTGTTTCGAAATTTCCATCTCAAGATCGAGCTCGCGCAGCTGGAAATATGCGGTGGCGACGTTGCTGATTAAGCTCGTTATGACCGCGCGCTGTCCCCACTCAGTGGCCAGCAGATTTGCCCGCGAGGCTTCCGTGGCGCGCCGGAATTTGCCCCAGAAATCGAGTTCCCACGCCAAGGAAAGGCCGGCCGAAATGGCGCCGGTATTTGTCGAGGGGAAGGTGACTGTCTGCGGGATACGCTGGTTCAGGCCTGCCGCGCTGGCGGAAACGGTGGGATACTGGTCGGCGCGGGTGATCCCCAGCAATGCCTCAGCCTGCAGTACACGAGTGGCCGCAATTCGCACATCATAATTCCCGGCCAGCGCCGCGCGGATCAGTTCCTGTAATTGCGGATCCTGGAAAACCGTCCACCACTTTTCATTTCCCAAGGATGGGCCATTCTGGCTACCGGGCAATTGGTCAATAGCACGATACACCGAGGGAGTATCAACCTTTGGGCGCTTATAGTTCGGGCCTACAGTACAGCCTGCCAGGAAGATCGTCGCGACGATGATGAACCTTATGGAAAAATAACCAGGCTTCATATTCCCTCATGCAGCAGCTGCTGGTGGTTTTAACAACTGTGGCTCCGGCTCTTTCTTCTTACTTTTACTACCTCGATGTGCCAGACGTTCAACGAGATCAAAGCTGACCGGGATCAGAAAAATAGCTATCAGCGAAGCGGCCAGCATGCCCCCGATGACAGCACTGCCCAGCACACGACGCGACACGGCTCCCGCCCCGGTTGCCGCCCACAATGGAACACAACCGAGAATGAAAGCGAACGCAGTCATCAGGATTGGCCGCAGACGCAGTTTGGCAGCTATCAGGGCCGCATCTTCGGGTGATTTGCCTTTGTCAAACTCCATTTTTGCGAACTCAACAATCAAAATCGCATTTTTAGCGGCCATGCCAATCAGCATTACCAACCCAATTTGCGCGTACACGTTATTTTCTAGTCCGCGCATCCACAGAAACCACAGGGCGCCGAACACCGCAACTGGCGTTCCCAGCAGCACGCTGAAGGGTAATGACCAGCTCTCATATTGGGCGGCGAGAATCAGGAATACGAACAGTAACGACATTGCAAAGATGACGCTCGACGAGACCCCCTCACTTGCCTTTTTCTCCTGGAAGGACATGCCGAGGTAGTCGTAGCCCATCTCAGATGGCATGGTCTGCGCATACACTTCTTCCAGCGCTTTCACAGCCTGGCCTGAACTGTAACCGGGCGCGGCACTGCCATTGATTTGCGCGCAGCGATAGAGGTTATAGCGCATGGTGAACTCGGGACCGGTGGTGGATTTGATTCGTGTAAGAGCACTCATCGGGACTGGCTGCCCCGCATCATTGGTCACATAAAACTGGCCAACATTTTCAGCGCGGGTGCGGTAGTCTCCCTCTGCTTGCACATATACCTGCCATTGCCTGCCGAAGCGGTTGAAATAATTCACGAGCACGCCACCCATGAACATCTGCATGGTCTTGTAAACATCAGAGATTGGTACTCCCTGCGCGATCACCCGGGGGCGGTCAACGTCGACAAAAACCTGCGGTATGACCGGGAGAGCCGTGGTGGTAACGCCAGCCAGTTCAGGACGCTTTCGTGCGGCTGCCAGAAACTGACTAAGATTCTTGTTCAGAAATTCTGGATCTTTCCCAGACCGATCTTCCAGCAGGAAGCTGAAACCTCCTGAAGCGCCGACACCCGGAATAGCAGGAGGTGGAAAAGAGAACGCAATACCTTCCGTCACCTTGCCGAGCGCCGGCCCCAGATGTGCTTTGATCGCCTCATATTGTTCCTCCGGCGCTTTGCGCTCTTTCCATTCCTTCAATGTAATGAAGTAAAAAGAGCTGTAGGTAGCCTGCACACCGCTAAGCATGCTGTACCCGATCACCGAGGTTACACCTTCGACACCAGGCGTCTTCTTCACAATGTCTTCGATCTTGCTCGAAACGGCGTCATTGCGTTGAAGTGATGCGGCATTGGGCAGTTGCAGGCCTGCATACACATACCCCTGGTCCTCATCAGGCAGAAAGCTTTTGGGCAGGCGGGAGCCGAACCACAAGGCCAAGGCAGTCAAGGCCACGAGAGAAAGCATGCTTAACGCGACTTTGCGAATTAACAACCCGCAGACGCTTACGTATCCGTCCGTCGCTCTTCCAAACACGCGATTGAACCAGCGGAAAAATTTGGCCAACGGACCGCGGCCTTGTTTCTTGGGACGCAACATTAGAGCCGAGAGCGCCGGGCTCAATGACAGCGCATTGAAAGCCGAGAACAATACAGAAATGGCGATTGTAATGGCGAACTGCTGATATAGCCGTCCTGTAATCCCGGGGATGAAGGCCGTGGGCACGAACACTGCAGCAAGGATCAAGGCTATCGCAATCACTGGTCCGGAGACCTCTTCCATGGCTTTGACAGAAGCGTCCCTGGGAGAAAGCCCGTGTTCAATGTGATGTTCCACGGCTTCCACCACTACGATGGCATCATCCACAACCAGGCCAATCGCCAGCACGAGCCCAAATAATGAAAGTGTATTGATAGAGAAACCAAGGGCCGGGAAGACTACAAACGTTCCCACCAGGGAGACAGGCACCGCAAGCAGAGGAATCAGCGTTGCCCGCCATCCCTGGAGGAAAATGTAAACCACTAGAATTACAAGCACGATCGCTTCTAACAGGGTTTTTTGAATTTCATGCAAGCCTTCCGTAACTGCGAGCGTGGTATCCAACGCAACGGCATAATCAAGATCCTGGGGAAAGCGGCTCTTTTGCTCCGCCATTAACTTGCGTACGCCGGCAGCCGCTTGCACGGCATTGGTTCCGGGCAACTGATAAATTGCCAGCACCGCAGCAGGTCTTCCGTTATATCTTCCGATGATGTTGTATGTCTGGGCCCCCAGTTCGATGCGGGCCACATCTTTCATATAAAGCATCGACCCATTAGGGTTCGCCCGTATGACGATGTTCCCGAACTCCTCAGGAGAAGGCAGTCGCCCATTGGCCCGCACGGCATAGGTAAAATCTTGTCCCTTGGGCACAGGTTCGCCGCCAATCTGGCCGGCAGGGTTCACGGTATTTTGTGACTGAATGGCTTTGATGATCTCAGGAACGGTCACTCCCAGTTTGGCCAGACGATCGGGCCTTACCCAGCAGCGCATTGCATATTGTCCTGCACCGAATACCGTCACGCTGGCAATACCGGGAACTCGCGTCAGCTGATCATTGAGATTTATATAAGCATAGTTGGCAAGAAAAACGCTGTCGTAAGTTCCCTTGGGTGAAACCAGATTTACCAGCATCAACGGCGCTGCTGTAGATTTCTGCACAGTCACACCGGCATTGATGACGTCGGTGGGCAACTGGGAGTTTGCCTGGTTGGTCCTCATCTGCGAGAGGATCTGGTCAGTGCTGGGATCTGTTTTGATATCGAAATTCACCGTCAAAGTCATTGCGCCGTTATTGGCGTTGGTGGAATACATGTAGTTCATGTTGTCCACGCCGCTCATTTGCTGTTCGATTGGAGTCGCCACCGATTGCTCAATAGTTTCCGCGTCTGCTCCCGGATAAGTGGCCTTCACCTGAATTTCCGGAGGCGCAATATTAGGGAACTGCGCGGTAGGCAGGCGCAACATGGAGATAACTCCAATAATCACCATAAGGATGGCGATGACCATGGCCACAATAGGACGGCGAATGAAAAAATTTGCCATTATTTATCCTGCCCGGAGGATTGATAAGGTTTAGGAGCGACCGAAGCACCTTCTTTTACTTTCTGGAAACCTTCAACAATCACCCGGTCTGCCGGCTCTACTCCGCTTTGAATGATCCACATATTGCCGACACGCTCTCCGACTTTCACCGGACGAAGGCTCGCCTTGTTTTCTGGCGTTACTACTGCCACCTGATAGGAACCCTGTGTCTCTGTAACAGCCCGCTGCGGCACCAGCAACGCATCTTTTGCTACGGACGTTGGCAATCGCACTCGGGCGAACTGTCCTGGTCGAAGCACTCCGGAAGGATTTTCGAATACGGCGGCAACGCGGATCGTTCCGGTTTTTGCATCTACCTGGCGATCCGCCAGAACAATCGACCCTTTCTTCGAGTACACGCTTCCATCGGCCAGAATTAATTCCAGGTTTTTCTTTGTGTCGGCGGCACGCTTGCCCGTGACAACTTCACCAATTCTGGCGGCAACGCGAAGGTATTCCTGCTCGCTGACGGAAAAGTAAACTTTGATAGGCTGGACCTGAGACACGGTCGTGAGCACAGCGGTAGGACCAACCAAATCGCCAATCTGTCCTTTTGCCAGGCCGGCAATTCCGTCCACAAGCGATCGCACTTTCGTAAACTCAACATTTAGCCTGGCCTGTTCAACTTGTGCTTTACTCCCAGTGACAACAGCTGCGGCAGCCGCATTCGCCTGAATGTCATTATCGAGTTGCGCCTGGGGTATGGCGCTCTGTTTTGCCAGCGGCGTGTCGCGCTGCACATCAAGCTCTGTTTTACCGCGCTGCGCCTCGGCCTGTGCCTGCTGTCCCTTCGCTTGTTCCAAGGCAGCCTGAAACGGACGGGGATCGATTTCAAACATTACCTCACCCTTCCGAACCAGCATGCCCTCGCGATAATTCTGTTTCAACAGGTACCCGGTCACCTGAGGACGTATGTCGGCGTTGACGTAACCATCCAGAGTTGCGACCCATTCCCCGTAGATTGGCACATCTTTCTGTTGTACAGGGACAACCTGGACTTCAGGCGGAGGCGGAGGCGCAGCCTCGGTTTTAGTCGCACAACCGGAGAGCGGCAGCAGCGCAGCAACAACTACACCAATGCTTATATAAAGGTGGTACCTGAGAGTTTGTACAGATAAAGTTGCAAGCATTCATCCCCCCTTAGAGGCCATTTCTGCCACTTGCTTTTATTCAGCGAAACCCGGCGCTACTCTTCTGAGCGCCTACGCGATTCTTAGACGATTAGGGTGGGAACAGAACTGGTAAAACTACCGGGTTCTCTGGACAACTGCACGAATCCAAAGTTAAGCATGATTGATTGCGGATCTCTGTCCCGCTCAGGCATTCTCAGTCTGCGGCTTTGCTCATGGGCCAGCTTCAGATGAGAGCCGTCCCCATGCGCCCCCTTTATATATGCAAGCGCCGCTCTGGAATGGCTGGATCGGAACAACTCCTCCGTCCGTCCCCGGTTTATCCATAGCGTTACTCCCGGGTCTGCGTACCACTTCCTTCGATCCAAGCCAGAAACAGCTTGTAGCCAACCGACAAGACAATCGCGCCGACAAATAAGCCAATGATGCCAATGGCGACGAATCCACCGATCACGCCAAGGAAGACCACTATGACGGGAACGGCAGAGCCCCTCCCCAGAAGTAGGGGCTTCAACACGTTATCCATCAACCCCACGATCAGGCACCAGATCAGGAAGATCAGAGCCTTCGTCTTTGTCGCGATGGCGAATACGTAGACGATGGCTGGAAAAAGTACCAACACCCCGACTTGAAGAATGGCAGCGAAGAGAAAGATGACCGACCACACGCTTGTACCAGGAAGTCTTATGACGAGGAAACCTGCAGCAGCGAAAGCCGTTTGGATCAGGGCGACGCCCAGGATGCCGAAGGTGACGCTGCGAATCGTGGCTCCGACAAGCTCCTGATACTCCGGACCTCGCTCACCGAACAGACGAATGGCCAGAGAACGGGTGACATCGGCGGCGGCTTGAGCATTTGCCAGAAGAACTCCGGAGACCAGGATCGATAGAAAGAACTGCAGGAGCGTAGAGCCAAGCCCCGCTGAAGCCAAGAGGACGGCGGGAAGGGCGGACTTGATTTGAGGAGCAAACTTCACCAACGTTCCGGTGAGGTTCGTAGAGGCCGCGCTCCACGCACGGCTCAGGGGAACGCCAATGACGGGCCAGTGCTCGACGCTGGCAGGAGGCGATGGCATGACTAATGTTCCGTCCCGCAGACCCGCCACCACCGGCCTTAACCCTTCGACAAGTTGTTGGCCGAGCAATATGAGTGGAACGATCATGACAGCCAGGAGCAGTAGGGTCCAAAGCACGGCAGCCAATGCTCTGCGTCCTTTTAGCAGATGCTGTAGCTTCAGGAATGCCGGATAAGAAGCAATGGCGATGATGATGCCCCATACGATTAGGGGTATGAAAGGGCGCAGGATCAGCAGACAGCCGATCACCAGCAAAGCGGCCAAGCCGATCTGTATAGATATCTCGAGGGCGTCGTTCACCTCAATCTTCCGAGTTGTCATACTCCACCTCCAGCGGAGAACCGAGGCGCAGCAAAAGCTGATAGTGCCGAGCATGCTTCATCAGTCTCCGCCGGTCACCAGCCATTGCAGCCGACTTGTGAGCGACCAGTTCTTGGTTCACTTGGGCAATGCTAGTCGTCGTCCACACGCTACCCAGGTTGGACACCAGCAGGAGAAACCCGGGGAAAGACGGAAAGTCCCTTTGTTCCCTGGTTGTTATTGTGCTGCTTCTTGCCAGCGTGGCTATGTTTGTTGATGTGATTCACCGGATCGGAAGGCTACAAATTAATCGGATGCTGATCTTTACGGGCGATCAAGGGACGGCGAGTGATTGAAAAGTTATACGGCCCACTTGGCCCTTCGGCAAATAAGATTCCACACGACGATTTTTTCACACACGGGTTCCGGAGCAGACACTACTTCATCATGGGCAGCCTCGATCATTGAATCGGTTCCGAATCAGCAGATATGCAGCCGGCTAGAGAACCTCACCGGCGGAGCATCGAAGGAAAGTGCAGGCGTGTCCTGAAGTCCTGGAAGTCTGTTACCGTTCCATGATCCCCGCCAGACGCCACGGCGTGGAATGGTAGCTTTCAAACTCAATCTGTTGGTTCTTTTTGTTGACCTTGAACCGGCCGCCTAGAATCATGTTGCCGGTGCTCTTGTCCTTATCATTGTTCAGATGAATTTCCATCAGCGTAAGATCGTAGTCTTTGCTGCGGAAAGAACTTGCGGCTTCCGCGAAGTTGATGGGACGATCTGTCATCAACCGAATGGTGCGGCCGGTTTTAGTGGGAATGTTTCTTATGTAAGCGATCTGGTAGCCCACGCTTCCGGTAGCTGCTACACGGCCCTTACCCTTCATCTTGGTCAGAACTTTCACCATCGCATCATGACCGCCGCTCTTGAAGGCATCGATCAAGGCTTTCTGTTCCGCTGGGGTGGAGTAGTCTTCAATCCGAATGGTAATGCCAAAGTTATGGCTCGCCATTGTCCCTGTTCCAAAGGCCTGGGCTTGGATGGTTTCCCGCTTTTCATCGTAGCTGTAGCTGCTGGACGCCAGCATTATTGCAGCTAGCATACTCAAGCTCACCAAATATTTTTTGAAGTAAAACATAACTCCTCCTTTATCGTCACAAGGACGCAGCGGTCTATAGCCGCCGCGTCCTTTTCACCTCTGTTTACCCTGGATCAGAGGATGAAGCCGGGCTTGCTCATCGCCTGGTTAACGTCTGCGCACTTGTTTCCTGCGCGTTTCTGGATGCTTCAAAGGCATCGCGGTAGCCGCGCGCAACCGACCGGACACCACGCCCGATATCGTCATACACTTCGTCAGCCAGATTGGCGAGGGACACACGTAACGACCAGTCTGGTGCGCTAAACCCGCCGCCATTCAGCAGGACAATCCCGTAATTCTCAGCCAGGCGAAAAGCGAGATCGAGCGGGTGAACATGCTTTTTGAGATACTCGACAGCCTCGTCGCCGATGTTCTTGCGCGCCCAGAACTCAAAGTCAATCAAACCGTAGTACGCGTCATAGAGCGGATTCGGCGAAACCTCAATGCCCAACCCTTCAATCATGGCCAGAGCGCGCCGGTGCAGGATCTCCATACATGCCTTCTGATAAAGTTTTGCTTCATCCATCAGCTCGGACAGGGAGAATAGGCTCATCATGACTTGCTGGGGCAGTGAGAGCCCGGCCGTATGATTCAGAGCTACGTCCCGGCTATCAGCCACTATGCGGTCTATGAACTTGATCTTGCGCGGCTCAAGAGTCAATGCGCCATAGCGCTTATCCAGTGCCTTCAGATCGGAATCTGGGAGCTTCGCGATCATCTTATCGAAGAGGTTGTCTTCGTGGACGGCAATTACGCCGAGCCTCCATCCCGTTGCGCCCATATACTTCGAATAGGAATACACTCCAATAGTGTTTTGCGGCAGTTCGCCCATCAGCGATCGGAAGTCATGGACGAATGTTCCGTATACGTCATCGGTCAGGATCATGAGATCAGGGCGTTTGGTCTTTACCAGTTTCGCAAGCTTGGCAATCACCTCATGGCTTAGCGCGGCACCCGTAGGATTGCCGGGATTGACAACGAAAAATGCCTTGATCTTGGGGTCTTCCAGCTTCTTGAGTTCGGCGTCAGTGAACTGGAAACGATTTTCCTGCGGCGCCTGAATGTTCACGATGTTCAACGCAAAATCCTCGAGATGCGGCAGTTCGATATATGGCGTGAAGATTGGCGTGCCAAGCGCGATGGTGTCGCCGGAGCGCAAAAGCCGATTGGCTTTCAGAGATTTGAAGATGTAGCACATTGCGGCTGTCCCGCCTTCGACGGCATAAAGATCAAACTTGCCGGCAGGTCTCGGGTCTCCGCACATGGCCCACATCAGATACTCATGCACGATGCGCTCGTTGTGCACCAGCATGCGATCGGGCACCGGATAATTGTCACCAATTATCGAATCCACCAGTTCATGCACAAAAGCGTCGGCGTCAAAACCAAATGTTTTCACCGCGAACCGTACCATGGAGGAGAGGAAGGTCGCTCCCCGAGTTTCAAAGTGTTGGTTGAGCCATGTGTCAAACCGCTTGGCGATGCCCTGAGGCTGCGGCATTCCACCCAGGCCCGCGGGATGCTCCATGACCCGCTGGCTTTCGGTAATCGCGAACTGACCGAGCAGGAAAAAGCCCTCGCGTGGCGTGGTGGCGATCCAGTTGGGGTTGCCGCGGCCCGCATTGAGAAAGGTGGACTGCGTTGTCCTGGAATTCTTTTTGGCAAGTTTGATTAATTCATCTTTGATCTCAAACGGACTCAAGGTCTCAAAGGTGTGCAGGTTCAGAAGATCCATCAAATCTCTCCTTTCAGGGTTATCGTGCCAGTATCATGATCAAGACCATGCCCCAGATCGTGAGGAACGTATTTCCCACGGCATAGGTTACGGTGTATCCGAGAGCGGGAATCTGGCTTTCCGCGCGATCGCAAACCAGCCCGAGTGAAGCCGTTGTGGTTCTGGCGCCAGACACGATGCCCAGCAAGAGAGCGTCGTGGAAGCGGAAGAGATATTTGCCGATGAACATGCCCAGGACAAGAGGCACGGTAGTGGCCAGCGCTCCCCATAGGAATAAGCCGATACCTTGCGACTTTAAGCCATTCACGAAGCCGGGCCCAGCCGAGATACCTACGATGGCAATAAAGATGTTCAGACCGACCGAGTTCATGAACCAGACGGTGGAAGTTGGAATACGACCGAAAGTGGGATGCACGGAGCGCAGCCATCCACAAATGAGACCGGATATGAGTGCGCCACCCGCAGTTGACAGCGTGATTGGCACGCCCGCTACCTTCCAGACCAAAGCGCCGATCAGCGCACCAACTGCAACTCCGGCGCCAATAAATGCAACATCTGCGATATCGGTTGCGCGGTCCGGGACGCCCAGCAATTTCGTAGCGGCGGCGGTGTCCTGGGTACGACCGACCAGGGTCACGATGTCGCCACGGAAAATTTTCGTATTCGGCAGGATAGGAATGGAGGTGGCAACTGCGCCACGCGTGATTTTCCGCAGAAAGACACCGCGGGCTGCCGGCAGTGCGGCAATTTCAGCAAGGGTCTTACCATCCACTTCCTTGCTGGTCACGTAAACGTCAATGCCTTCTACTGGGACGTTGAGTAGTTCGGGATCGTCGGCTTCCACCACGGGTTCAGTGCTTACAGGCACAGGCCGGCCGCCTGAGACCGCCATCAACGTCGCACGTTCATAAATAACGCTGAGCAACACCTCCCGCGCGCCCGCAACCGCAACTACATCGCCTTCCTGCAATACAGTGTCAGCATTTGCTTCTTCAATGATTCCGTTGCGGCGCAAACGTTGAATGAACAGGCGCTGGTTGGGAACCAACGCTTCGGCCTCAATGGCCCGCAGTCCAATAACTCTTGAGGTTGCCGGTACCCGAAATGCGCGCAGCTCCCATCGGCGCCATGCACTGCCCGCGCCACCGAGTTCCTTTTTGCCGCCGCCACCAAATTTTTCTTCGTAGTCTTTGCACGCCTCACGAAGATCGATACCAAGCAATGCCGGACCAACCAATGCAATGATAATGGCCGAGCCCATGGTGCCGAACATATAGCTGACGGCATAGGCGACCGGCATCGAATCGATCATCTTCTTGGCTTCATTTGCAGGCAAGCCCAAACGGTTTATCGCGTCAGTTGAAAGACCCATGGCCGCGGAAATGGTTTGCGATCCGGAGTACAGCCCCGCTGCATAACCCAGGTCGTAGCCGGCAATCTTGACGATGACGACCAAAGATCCCAGGCAGAGCACGCATAGAACTACCGCAAAGAGGGCCTGAGGCACACCATCCTTTGCGATACCACGGATGAACTGCGGGCCTACTCCGTAGCCGACGGCAAATAGAAACATTAAAAAGACGAACGCTTTAAGAGGCTGCGAGATAGTGATCCCGAGCTGTCCGATGAGCACGCCCGCCAGCAGAGTGGCAGTGACTGAACCGAGACCGATGCCGCGAAAAGTAAACTTGCCGAAATAATAACCAATGGCCAGCGTGAGAAAAATTGCAATTTCCGGGTACTGTCGAAGAGTTGTAGCGAACCATGTTGCTATGCCCATGGTCAACCTCCTTGCTACGGACAGATAAAGTTTATGAACCGGTCACGTCTCCAATAAGTGAGACAACCGTCAGGCACTACAAGTGGAGGATAGGAGTCGTTCAAACGAATGTCGCCTGTCAGATGTGCCAGCGTTGATCCACGTAAAATATATTTCGGACAAAATGAGAGGCGACAAAAAGGAACCTCAAGGAAGGTCCATGTGGCCATGGGGTTCCATGCGTGACTGGCGAAATGGATTAACCGGACCGCGTTCTGATTAGAGCGCAAAAAACCTATCGTTTAGACAAGAGTTCATCATTGGTCTGATGCCAGGTTTTGTCTGGATTGTATTCCACCATTTCTTTCGCGATCTTGAGCGAGTCGGGGCCCAAATCCTTTTCGTAAACAACTCCTTCATGACTGACCAGAAAGGTCTTGACTCCCGAAACTTTGTACTCGGCGGGCACCGCAACCATCGCATATCCCCCAATCATCATTCCAGCAATTACGTAGTGGAGTGGGCCTCCCGGAGAGTGCGGACCTTGTCCCTTCAGGATTTTGAAATAATATCCGTGAAAAGGTGAGGCATTCCCCGAATAACCTTCTTCAAGCGCACGCGCTATGCCTTCACTGATGGGACCGCTGGGTGTGCCATCCTGATTCTTCCAGAATAATCCATCTTGCTTGCCGGGGGTGCTGATGATTTTCTGAGCATATTGAGGATCCTCGGCGCCATCATGTGTAGTGGAAGCGTATTCTTTCTGCGCTTCAACATATCCACGGCAGATATCAATGGCATCCAGTTCATTGGATCCAATGCGCCGGAACAAAATCTCATCGCGGCCCGCCTTTGTATCGAAAGACCACTTGCCTTGTTTGTTCACGATTGGAATTGGTAATGGCCACTCGTCTTCGCCAACCAGAAGGGTGGCTTTAGTTTTGTTGACCGTCACGGAATGCTTCTGCCGTGCTTTTTCAGCAAACTCATGTGCAGTGCTCATGTCGTGAACAGAGTCTGAAGAGGCAATAAAGTCCTTACCTTCCGGACCGAATATCTGCAGCAATGACGGTACGTCGTAAACCTCTGCCGCGGTGATCAGGGCTTCGGCCGCAAGGTCCGGAGTGGCGAATGTCCTTTGCTGTTCCGGTTTTTTGTCTGGCTTTGACGAAGAAGTGCCTTCTGGCGCGCTCTGTGCCCAAACGGCTGAAGAAAATGACAATACAACCACCGCGAGGAGGACCGTGCCGGCTTTGATGTTCGATAGCTGTGATTTCATAGTGGCTCCTTTTTTAGTGAAACTATTGTCAAGCTATCTCCGCCTTCCGCCGCCCCCGCGACCGCCCCCACCGCGAGAACCACCGCCGCTACGTCCCATGCTGGAAGCACCCCGGGAACTGCTGGCGCCAGCTGAACTCCGGCTGGAACCGCCGCCGGAGAATGCGCCGCTACTTGCGCCACTACCTCTGGAGCCTGAGCCGCCGCTCGAAACCTGACGATTACCGATCCGCTCTCCGCCTCCACCGCCAGCTCCACGGTTCAAGCCCTGTGTGCCGGCACTCGCGCCGCCATTTCCACTCCTGAAGGAGCTTGTTCCAGCTTGGCGCTGACTCTGCCGCGCAGCGTTCTGTCGCTGACCTGCGGTGTCTCCGCGGGCTGCGCCGCCATACCGGTTTGCGGTTGCGCGGTTGCCATACGGAGCGCCTCCGCGATGTGCTGGATTGTGTTGCCACGAACCATTGGCGCCACCAACCCTGTTCCCGGTACGGTTCGAGTTGTTCACAAAAGTGTTGTTGCGATTGATGTTGATATCATTGTTACCACCCCAACCCGCATTCCAACCCCAGCCGCCGCCCCATGCCGCTCCCATAGCGACTCCCACGCCAAACCCAAGCAGCATTCCTCCTGCGGGATAGTACGGATAAGCAACCGGCGGGTATGGATAGTAAGGTGCACCCCAGACGGCAACGGGGTCATAGCTGGGAACGTAAACTACTTCAGTTTTGGCAGGCTGAACCACCACGACGGTCTTATTCTCGACAACCTTGGTTTCAACTTTCTGCTGCTCGGTAGTCTTCAGCGCGCCTTTCTCCACGGCTTTGGTGCGCATGCGTTGGACAGCATCCATGACGTCACTCTGCTGCGCCAGAAAAGCATTGCCCAACTCGTCTGTCCACTTGATGTTGTCCGTCAATTGCTTCACCAAGTCAGGGAATGTAGCCATCGCCTGAATACTGGGGTCCCAACTCTGCTTCGCTACAGCGTCAGTTAGGGCCTTGTCTTTCAGTTTTTTGTTTTGCCCAAGCCATTGTTGAAGCTGGACTAATTCCAGGGGATAGGTGCACGCCACCAAAGTCTGGGCCAGCAGGGGATCGGGATAGAGTGCGATGGGAGCCACCAGTGAATCCAGTTGATCATTGGGAATCTTGGCGTCCTGACCGCCAGGGCTGGCCTTGCTGGCAGGGTTTGCCGGCGGTTTCTGTTGCATAGCCCACAACGCAACGTTACAAGGCAAGATAATTACCGCACAAATAATCGCGGTTACACTTCGAACGATTCGGGCGAGTATCTTCAATCGACTTTGTGCTGGCCTCATGCGAAACCTTCCTTGGAATGACCCTGTGTTCTCTTTATTCCGGTCTTGACCAGAAAACATGAAGTACTGAATGCAGAGAGAGATTCTCACTAGCCCGGTCTCTCCAATCCGCATTGCACTTTTCAGGGCCAAATTCTCAAAGAAATTTTTTCTCAGAACAGGAGCGTGAACAACTGACAGAACTTACAGCCGCAGCAGAACAGCAAATTTCAGCATCACTTTAAGCTGTTTAACGCGACAAAAATTTCGCTATTGCTAAAAAGCTGTTTCTTCTACCAGTTCTCTCCCGCGATGAGGTTGGGCAGTCTTGTACCAACGTTGTTGGTTCGCACTTGGAACCAGCACAAACCGTGCCGCCGCACGATCGTTAATCGCTCGAGCCTGACTGTTTCCCCCCGAAGACGATGCAAAACGGCGGCACGGACTTCTGGCCCGTCTTCCTGCTCAAATCTTAAGCTTCGGCGAAGAACATATCGAGGCAGCCAACCCGCTGCACAGAGCTGCGGCAATTTTGGAAAGATACAAATTGGGATCAGATCAGGTGGCTTGGATCACCAAGTCGCATTGGCCGGAATTGGTTCGCGGCCACGGCTAGAATCGAATGCCCATGGTGATAGGAATAATTTGAGTGTTAAGTCGAGTGGTGGGCGCGTAGTGATAGCGCGCCTCGAAATAGAGGCGGTAACGGGGCTCGCCTACCTTAACAGTAAAACCAATCCCTCCATTCGCACCCAAGGTCCCTGAAGAGGCACTCGCCAGAGTTTGGTCGCTGCTCACCGTACCGGATGTGCAGGTAAAGCCCCAGAACAGCCACTCCCGCGTGCATGTAGTTGCCGTACCGGTCACAACGTGCTGGCTGAGGTTTGCATTGCGATAGTAAAATCCGCCTCCCGCAATGAAATAAGTGCCCAGAGAATGTCCGCTCATTTCAAATTTATAATTCGCCGTGAATGCATATAGGTTGCCGTGCCCGTTTAAATTGTGGGTATGCAGGGCCTGCCGTAATGGCGCAAGTGTTTCACTGGAGACAAACAGGCGGTTCCACATGAATTCTGCGACGATTGCATTGCGACGGCTCAGGTTATAACCGGCGCCCACTGTTGTACCCAATCCGAAGTTAACGGACTTCGCAAGCGGGTTTAACGGCACGCTTAAGGGGATGGCCATGTTCGTATTCAATTTACTGTCTTCCCCATATTCAGTCTGGGCATTCAGAAGATTCGGGAACGCAATAATAACCAGCAGACAGGTTATAGCTGTCTTACAGATCGGTCTCATTGAAGTCACTCCAGTAAATTGCTCTCTTGAACTTCGACAGCTCGACGCCAGGAGAACGATGAAACGCTACTGATCGCTCCCTGCAGAGCAGCATCTTAGGACCAAGCAAGGCAGTCATATACTGTCAATATGTTCAGAGACCCAGAGCTGGGTAAGGGAAGAAGGATTGGAAGAAGCAAAAAAGACGATGACTCGGACTAATATCAGAATAGGAAGATGATCTCCCGCCAAGCTTAAGCGGGAAATCCTGCTGCTGACATCCAGGTTCTTTTTATTAAAGAATACTAACGATTCTGCGACAGACGAGGTCAGTCGCCGGAGATAAAAGACTTGCCATCAGCAGCGTGCTTTACAGCGATTGAGAGGTGCCGATGGAGGCTTGCCTTAAAGACATAGCCCAGAGCGCCAGCCGCGAGCGCAGCCTCAATCAACTCTGGGTCTTTAGCCACGGAACAAATTACCACTGCACATGACGGACACTGCCGCACTATCTCCCTGGTTGCCTCAATCCCGTTTAGCTCAGGCATGTTAAGGTCCAGGACCGCCACTGAGGGTTGCAACCGGCGAATCTCCTCCAGAGCGGATCGCCCATCGGTGGCCGTAGCTATCACGTCAAATTCCAGTGACAGAGCTGTCACCAGTGCGTGCAGGGCCTTCTGATTGTCATCAGCAACTAGAATCCGTAATTTCATTTTTACGTGTAGTACTGAATACGAGGGATACGCTGCTTTACGCCTGCACGGGGTACGACAAAAGCCGCTTCTTTATTTAGAGGTGTATGAGCAAATGAAGCGATTTCTGCGATTCTAACTCAGGGCTGCAAATTTCCATAGCTTAAATATGAGAAAGCGTATTCGTGTAGTGGAGGCAGATTCTCGACTGGAAACATTCGCCACACTCCTTTCTCTTCCCATTGCCGCAACCGTCGCCAACAAGCCGAAGGCGAGGGGAAATATTCTGGTAAAAACCGCCAGGCCGCACTGGTCTGCAAAATCCACAAATGCCCTTAAAACAAGCTCGGTTGGACGCCCAGGGCTGGCCGCGACCATCGCGCCGCCGCTTCAGGAAATAACGGCTCCAGCAACTCACATTGTTCGTCGGCCAACAGTTTCTGTCGCTTCTTCATCACAGAAACTTCAGCAGTTAACCCGCTCACACATAAGTATCTGTTGTGAGGCCGAACCTAGTTTATGAAACACGCTCTACACAAAAAGAGACATGGCAGATTAATGAGCCTTAAGTTTTCAAACAGGGTGGACGTACTTGCCTCGCCATCCAAAGAAAAGCTTGCTATTCCTGCGTGCGTTCCTGCTGGTAAAAACAACAGTATGCGTACTTGTGCTTCATGAATATGAATACTAAGGCGATCAGTGTGAATCTCAAGAGTGACTTGTAAACTTCAGGAACCCAAGCGATGATGTCGTGACTTAAGTTAGTTGTCCTGCCATCGACATTATTCTAGCCGTGCGAGATTTGAGAATGATCGCATACAAAGGGGGATCCAATGCAGAAGCCAACGATACTCATCGCCGATGATCATACGATGATAGTGGATGCTTTTCGAAAACTCCTGGAGCCAAACTATGAAATTGTCGGAACCGTGGCGGATGGGTTGGCGCTTTTGGAGATAGCACCTCAATTAAAGCCAAGCATCGTTATTATTGACATTGGCATGCCGCGTTTGAATGGACTGGCAGCCGGTCAGCGATTGAAGCAAATCATACCAAAGACCAAGATCATCTATGTAACCATGAATGAAGATGGCGACCTGGCATCCGAAGCGCTTCGGGTCGGAGCATCCGCATACCTGCTGAAAAGTTCTGCCGGATCCGAATTGTTGAAGGCACTGCACGAGACATTACGCGGAGGGACATATGTGACCCCGCTCATTAAACAGGCGATGGAGGAGTCATTCATTCGTTCTCCTTCTCCTAAAGGACCGGAAAAGAAACTGACTCCACGCCAGGTTGAAGTTTTGCAACTACTGGCGGAAGGCCGGCTCATGAAAGAGGTGGCCGCGGTTTTAGGGCTGACACCGCGCACGGTGGCATTTCATAAATATCGCATCATGGAGACGTTCGGTATTCACAGCAATGCCGAGTTGATTCGATTTGCAGTAAAAAACCATATATTGCCCGGTTGACAAACCTTACTGTCCATCGGACGATGGGCTTGTCCATCCCCAAGCGCCTTACCTGCGTGACGAAACGTAATGGAATTTGAGATCCGCCAGTGCCGACGGTCCCGACCTCTGCATTCTTGCTCATCTGACAAAACTCACAGCAGCGTCCCACCCCGATCTTCTGTTATTCGAGAGTTAAGGGCTTTTCAGACAAGTTTTCATTTGCCATTGCGATGACCTGGCGTACCAACAATCAGGGACGCGGCAATCGGAACTCCGTAGCGCACTCTGCTGCTAGGGACTGGAATGCGCCTTCGACTGGAGAATAGCCATGCGTACAAAGATCCTGTTGAGCATCCTCATAAGCATGATGGTGCTTGCCCTGGGCTGCCGGAGTGATAAGGCCAGCGAAAAACAAAGCGCGGCCAATCAGCAGGAGGCCAGCCCTACCCCATCCAATGACACCGCTGCCCACCCATCGCCTTTGCCTCAATCCGATGCTGTACAAAAACCGGAGCCCAAACCTGCGCTTAAGCCCAGGTCTGAAGCCACTCCGGCGAGTGAATCTCAGAGTACACCTGCTAACACGCCTACGCCTACTCCCACACCTACACCCACTCCAACACCGGCGCCGACGCCGATCGTGCTAGCGAAGGGAACAGCTCTCAGCATCCGCACCACGAGCGCCATCGGCACAAACGACTCAAAGGGCAATCAGGAATTCGAGGCGTCGCTGGACAAGCCGGTGCTCTCAGGAAATGAAATTGTTATCCCGAAGGGCGCGCCTATCAAAGGAGTCATACTCAAGTCAGAGTCTGCCGGAAGGATCAAAGGAGAGGGCGCACTCATCGTGCAGCTAACGTCCCTGACGGTCAAAGGCACGTCGTACAAGATCGCAACTGACCACGTGATGCAGCAGTCCAAAAGCCGGGGCAAGCGCAGCGCAGCGATGATTGGTGGAGGAGGCGGCGCCGGCGCGCTGATTGGCGGGTTAACAGGTGGGGGCAAAGGAGCGGCCATTGGCGCCGTTGCGGGCGCAGCCGCTGGCACTGCCGGAGCTACTCTGACCGGAAAACGCGATATGGTCATCCCGGCAGAGAGCATCCTGGATTTCAAGTTGACCGCGCCGCTTACTTTGCCTCCCGGCCATGCGTCGGAACAAGATTCAGGGCAGCCGGACAATTCGTCCTCAGGCCGGCCGGAAAAAGGTTCACAGCCTCCACCGTCACAACCTCCGCAGTAAGCGGAGTACAGCACTACTCGTTCATGCGCCAGCTACGCGCTACTCCAGCCTGCCAGTTCTGCCAGTTGAAGCAGCATGCAGGGTCGCGCTTAATGGGAACCAGGTGAATGAAGATGAAACAGTTCGTTCTCAAACTCGCGATTCTCTTTCTTAGTGGCGCAATGACCCTGGCGGCGCAGGACCTTGGCGGCCTGGCAAAGCAGGCACAAAATCTGGGAGGCATGGATAGTCTGGCGGGCCTGACGCAGAAGTTGCACCTCACCCCGCAGCAGATACAGCAGGTCTTGCCCATCCTGCAAGGAGAAACGCCCAAGCTCCAGGCGATTCAAAGCACCGCCGGGCTGAGCAACACGCAGAAACTGGACCAGACCAAAACAGTGCAGAAGCAATCAGATTCAAAACTGAAAGGGCTGCTCTCAGCCGAGCAATTCAAGTCATTGCAAGGTTTCCGCTCGCTGCAGAAGCAGGAGATCTTGCAAGGAGCGCTTCCAGCATTGAAGTAAACAGGGCTGCACCATACGGATGAGGCTCTTTCAATCGTTCGGCCGCTGGTGAGTTCGCGCGCCGTCAAGAAAGTGAAACAAGGAGATAGTCATGAAGGTACAGATCAGTCGCGCTCTCGCCATCAGCTTGCTTACAGTTGCAGGCACAAATCTTTCGCTGCCGGGAAATGCACAGTCTGATACGCCCGCAAGCAACTCTCCAGAGACGGGCCAGGTACGTGTACATGTCAGTCCCGAAGAGGCCTACATCTGGGTGGACGATAAAGCCACCAGCCACCGCAGCAGCACCCTGAAACTCGCACCCGGCGAACATAAGATCACGGTTTACAACTATGGCTACAAGCCTGAGACGCATAACGTGACCGTGAAAGCGGGAGAGCGCCAGGAAGTGGAAGCGAGACTTCAACCGGCTGGAGAGCCTGTTTCCGGTCCCTGGGGGCGGATCCAGATTGAACGCGTTCGCGGAGATGCATTGGTATTCCTGAACGGCACTACGCCAGAGTTCTTTGTTGGACACGTCGACGAAATGAACAACGAAATCTTTGGCGACCAGGCGCTCATCGTGCCGGTGGGAAAGCAGCAAGTTCACGTCCTTGAGAACCGAACAGAAAAAGAAATCTGGGCAGGGACAGTGGAGGTAAAAGAAAATCAGCGCCTGATCATCTATACCACGTACCCGCCCAATGAACAGCTGGTTTACAAGAACTGGCCGGAGGGAGCAAAGCTTAGCCAGCTGAAACGTTTTGAGGCAGGTACGGCTTCGGCTGCAATCGCTGTGGCGCCGGTGAAAAGTAAATTGGCCGTGGACCATACTGATGTCCAATGCAATGAGCCGGTTAAGGTGAGCTGGGACTCAACCGACGCCGCGCACACGATCATCAAAGCCAATGACGCACCCCTGGCGTACACGGTTGCCGGGGCCGTGGAGCAGCGTCCTCTCCAGACCACTAAATATGAGTTTCACGCTGCCGGACCCGGTGGGATTGTGAATTCGGAAGCCACAGTGAACGTCGATAACAGTGTCAAGACCTCTTTGTCGCCCGCAACCTCCGAGCAGCGCTATATCAAGGTAGGAGACAAGGTACAGGAGCAGGGCGTCACGGAACTGAAGTGGACCGCCACAAACGCGGATTCCGTAAAGATCGATCCTCTTGGCGTCGTTACCGGCGCGAATGGAAATCCGACCATTCAGATATCGCCGGAGAAGGACAGTCCCGGGCCAGTGGATGAGACCCATACTTACAAGATTACGGCAACGAATATCTGCGGTGGTTCAGCCACTAGCGTAGCCACTGTGCATCTGACCGGCTCCATTGGGCCAGAGCAGGTGGCGGCCGCCGAGCCGCCTCCGGAGCTGCCGGAAACCGCATCGCCATTGCCATTGCTAGCGTTAACTGGTTTGTTGTTTTTGGGAACAGGGGGCATCCTGAAGAGGACGCGCATAAAGTAAACATTAGCTGCGATTACGAGCTTAAAGTGGTTGGCGGATAGAACGGTATTCCTCAAACTATCAAGACAGACACAAGACACTTGCAGTCCAGGAACGTTAGCATTCAGATTTGCTGCTGGTCTATCTTTAGTCTTATAAACTAGACCATCCCCTTTCCCTCTGCTCGGACGATTGCTCATGTCTTATATTTTTGTCACCAGCGGTCTTGCTAAAGTATTTTCCTGGGGAGCGAACGTGGAGTACATGGGCACGCGGCACCTGCCTGCAATCCCCGTTGCTGGCACTGGCTGCTATTATTGAATTAGGCGGAGCTATTTGCCTGATAACGGGTTACGATGCGCGAATGGCCGCTCTGGTGATGTTTGGGTACATGATCGTGCTCACCCTTGCGTTTCACAACTGCTGGGATTTCTCCGGCAATCTGGCAGGAATACAGGAAACTCATTTTCGTAAAAGCCTGGCGATCATGAGAGGCTTGCTCATGTTGGTATATTCGGGGCGGGACGGTGGTCGTTAGGCCGAAAATAAAGGTGTTCGCGCCAGGCGAAACGACGCATGGAAAAACAGAAAGCCTTCCACTTCCGACATAACCTGATGGAACACCAAATCCGATCAGTCATACCTAAGCACCGCAATCGTGACTGGAATTAAATTATTGTCCATCGCATAGGGGCAACACGCTGCCGCACCCGAAATCTTTCTGTTGGAAAGCTACCGCAATCACCGAGACGGTGGTGCATGCTATCCTGACATCCCTGGTTTCGACCAGAAGAATCTGACGGCCTTATTGGCTTCAGTGAAACATTTGATGCCTGCGAAAGATGAGCCAGCAAATGCGAGTATTTGCCGTGTCGGATATCCATATTGACTACAGCGCAAACGCCAAGTGGATTGCAAACCTGTCCGTTGCTGAATATCAGGATGATGTTCTCATTCTTGCCGGCGATGTGTCTGATACACGGCGGCTGCTGGATTGGTGCCTCAGCACTCTCACCAAGCGCTTTAAGAAAGTCTTGTTCGTCCCGGGAAATCACGAATTGTGGGTGATAAGGGAAGACCGTGAAAAGAATTCATTGCAGAAGTTCGACGACGTATGCACAGTGGTGGAATCGGCCGGGGCCTCTATGCAGGCATTTCACGAGCAGGGTGTCTCGATCATTCCGCTGCTCGGATGGTATGACTACTCGTTTGGAGAGCCGAGCGAAGAGCTAAGGTCAAGGTGGATGGATTACGGCTGCTGCCGCTGGCCAAACGGGCTTACGGAACAGGACATTGCGGCGCACTTTGCGGCATTGAATGACGAACGGAGCAGCACGGCAGGCAACAAAGTCATCACCTACTCGCACTTTTTACCTCGCATTGACCTGATGCCGGAGTTCATTCCGAGCGCTCACAGGATCCTTTATCCGGTCCTGGGATCCGTACAGCTGGAACGCCAGTTGCGGAAACTCAACCCGGGCATTCACGTCTACGGTCACAGCCATGTGAATCGCCAGGTGAAGATCGATGGCGTTTCGTATATCAACAATGCTTTCGGCTATCCGAGCGAAACCCGGACATCGAAGCAACTGATTTGTATCCATGAGTGCTAACAGCAGTGACCACAACTCACACAATGAAGGAATGAACGCCATCATCCCGCTCCCGCCGGCGGAGATCCATTTGTGGCTTGCCTTTTACGATGAAATAACCGGCGAGCGTCTGCTTTCGGACTATTGGGCCTTGCTCAATGCCGCCGAAAAGGAGCAGCAAAAGCGATTTTATTTTGCCAAGGACCGGCTCCGGTATCTGGTCACGCGGGCATTGGTGCGGACGGTATTGTCGCGTTATGAATTGATCGATCCAAGAGAGTGGGTCTTTTCTACCAATGCGTATGGGTGTCCTGAAATCGCCAATGCGCAGGCCCGGGAAGCGCGTTTGTGGTTCAATATTTCGCACACGGATAGCCTGATTGTTCTGGGTGTAACCAAGCATCGCGCTCTGGGCGTCGATGTGGAGAATTTCCGGGCGCGTGAAGTATCAATTGATATTGCGGACCGCTATTTCGCGCCTGCAGAAGTTGCAGACTTGTCTGGCGTGCCACCGCATCAACAACAATATCGATTTTTTGAATATTGGACTTTCAAGGAATCCTACATCAAAGCGCGAGGCATGGGTTTATCCTTGCCGCTCGACAAATTTAGCTTTCACTATCCTCATGATCGTGCTGTCAAAATCGCGATTGATCCCGAACTGGCCGACGATGCGGCGCGCTGGCAGTTCTGGCAATTCCAGCCGAGACCGGAGTATCTGGTGGCAATCTGCGCGGAACGCATTGGCGATCAACCAATGACGCTGACTGTGCGGCAGGCAGTTCCAATGCAGAGCGAAAAATTTTTTATCCCAGAATTTCTCCGGATTTCGCGATAACGCCGATCAAGGGTGCCACATGGGTTCCGCGCAGTTCGTACCTATGGCCGTCACTTTGGTGACTGGGTTTTGCGCGGAGCCATCGGCGTTCATGACCCAAACGTTCACCGTGAAATTAGTGTTCGGGAGATCACTGCCATCCAGAGCGCGCCCCGACGTGAAGAGTATCTTGCTGCCGTCTTTAAACCAGGGAAGCACATTCTGGTCCGGCCTGCTGCCGCCTGCCACTATTGCGACTGGGCCCATGGCAGCAAGATTTGTCAGGTGCGTGGGCGAAGAGCCATCAGCATTCATGACCCAGACATTCGTTGTATTGTTCGTGTTCGCGGTGTCGCTGCCGTCCAGGGCACGGGTCGAGACAAAAGCAATCTTGCTGCCATCGGGCGAAACCGAAGGCAATAAGCTCGCTGCGTTCGCAAGCTTGGTCAGCGCGGTCGAGGTGAAAGGAATAACGGCTGGATCTTCTAACCAGATATTGGGAAGGCCGAGCGCATCCCCAAGCAGGGCCGCGTTGATGCTGTAGATAACTTTGCCATTGGGAAGCCAGGTATAGGTACTGGGGGAAATTCCGGCTGCGGTGTAGGAGGTCAGCGGAGACCGCGCTGAACCATTGGAGGAATTCATAATCCAGATATTGGGGGTTGAGTTCGTGTTGGGCAGCTTGGTTCCGTCCGTTGCGCGCGCAGAGGCAAAAATGATCTTGGTTCCATCGGGTGACCAGACGGGATCAGAGCTGTTGGTGGTCCCGCCGCCCAACAGGGAATTGTCATCGGTCAGCGCAAAATTATTTGTGCCATCGGCGTTGATGACCCACACATTGGTGACGATGAAGGGGCCGCCTGGATTCGTGCTATCGCTGCCATCCAACGCACGCGCTGACGTATAAGCGATTTTTGTGCCGTCTGGCGACCACGCGGGACGAACGCAGTCTGCCTTGACCGCAGTGAGATGAGTTAAAGGCGTGACGCCGGTGCCGTTAGCATTCATCACCCAGATGTTGGAGATCTGGTTTACGTCATGATTATTGCTGCCGTCCAGGGCGCGTGCCGACGCAAAGGCGATCTTAGTGCCGTCGGGTGAATAAACCCCGTCACCGCTGAATGCCCCGAACGCGGTGTCAGTGAGATTGGTCAACGGCGTAATTCCGGAGCCATCAGTGTTTACTCCCCATATGTTGGATGGCTGGTTCGTGGTGGTGGAGTCGCTGCCGTCCAGGGCGCGCGCTGAAGTAAACGTAAGAGCGAGGGCGGCCGGCGCGGGTGTAGGAGTTGGCGATGGAGTTGGTATGGGCGTTGGCGTCGGCGTGGGACTCGGTTTCGGCGTTGGCGTCGGTGTAGGGTTGTCAAGCACCGGTTTTATTGCTGAGCTACAACCGGCAAACAGCACCGCGAACAGTACCAGTGCGGAGAGCGCTGCTTTGCGCCCGAAGCATCTAACGGCAAACAATAGTGCCAAACACAATGCGTTGTTCATGAAACCATCTCCTATGCCGGGAAAACTGCTCTACCCTACCGGCAGCAGAGACTCACGTCACCACCTGAATGAGTAGCAATAGAAGGATGGGATAGACACCGACAGGGAAGATGACAGACACCGAGAGTGACTGTTCTACTGGAATCTCAGCGAACGAGCCGGTGGCGGAGAGCTTTGGATACGGCTTCAGATTTGGAATGGACCTGCAACTTGTCATAGATGCGGCGCATGTGAAAAGAAATGGTGTTCACGCTCACGGTAAGCTCTTTGGCCGCGGTTTTATAGTTGTGGCCTTCCACCAGCAATTTCAGCAAGCGCGTTTCGTGCGGGGTCAACTGGTAACCGGCTTTTTCAGGCGGACGGATTTCCCGGAACAATGTCACGACCCGCCGCGCTATTTCAGGCGACATGGGAGAGCCGCCGGCCACCGCTTCTTCCAGGCTCGCCAACAGCCGCACTGGCGGCGTGTTCTTCAGCAAATACCCGCACGCTCCCGCGCACAAAGCGTCAAAGATGCGTTCATCATCGTTATACACAGTGAGCATAATCAACAGAAGAGAAGGGTGCCGCTCTTTGAGAATTCGTATCCCTTCGATGCCTGACATCCCCGGCAACCCGATGTCCATTAGAGCCACATCGGGCAGATCGCGGTCGATGACTTCGAGCGCCTCTTCCATGGAGCGAAATGAGCCTCTGCACTGATATCCTTCAGTGCCCTGGATCAGAGCTGCCAGGCCTTCGCGAATATCACGGAGATCTTCGACGATAGCTACCTTGATCGGAGAAGGCCGAGGCGTACCGATGGGGGCCGTGCTTGCGGAGGTCGTGCTTCTGGGATCTTCAGGCATACGCACTCCTCGCTCTGATATCAGACGAACTCATATCCTACAAGCTAGAAATACTTTCCTTCACCACCTGTTCAGGTAGTAGTCTTTTCTCGGCGGAGCGCTCTACGGCGGGCGAGAGGCACCTTGAGCGAGATGACCGTCCCCTGTTCCGGAATGGACGTGATTTCCAGAGCCGCGCCCAGGTCCTGGGCCCTCCGTTGCATGCTCATGAGTCCGTGACCGTCGCTTCTTTGATCGATGTCAAATCCTTTGCCATCATCGGAGAGCATGAGACTGATCGAATGCTTTTCTACCCTGAGCTCAACCGCAGCGTTGGAACACTCCGAGTGCCGGGCGATGTTGTTGACGCTTTCCTTGAAAATGAGAAATACCTGCCGCCGTACATCGGCTTCCAGCCTGATCAGGTGTTCGGTATCCTGAACGTCGAAACGAAACTCGATATCATTTGCTGTGAACACGTCGCTAGCGAAGCGCCGCATGCGCTGGGAAAGATCGCTTAGATGGTCCCGACGCGGATTCACCGACCACACAATATCGCTCAGAGAATCCACAAGTTCGCGCGAGGTTGTGGCGATGGTGGAAAGCGGCTTGGACATTGCCGCAGTCCCGTCAATTTGTCGGCTGACAACCTCGCTCAATACCGCGATCTGCGACAAGCTTGATCCGATATCATCATGCAGATCAGTGGCGATGTGTGTACGAACCCTTTCCAGTTCCAGCAGATGAGCGACTCGGTAGCGATACAGCAATGTAACCATGCATCCGGCGGCCAGAGCTGCCAGAGTGAGAAACCACCACCGCCGCCACAATGGCGGGAAAATCCGAAAACTTACACTCGCCGGCTGCAGGCTGGCGAGGCCACCGGAATCAACAGCACGCACCAGAAATAGATATTTTCCCGGAGCCAGCCGGGCATACTGGACTGTGCGTTGATCTGTGGGCGAATTCCAATCCTGATCAATGCCTTGCAGTTTGTATTGGTACCGCAGCAAAGCGGCATGGGCCATGCTGAGGCTGGAAAAATCAATTTGCAGGTTGCTTTGCGAGGCGCTCAGTTCAAGTCCCGCAACTGCCGGAGTGCCCAATTCATTCAGCGGCTGCTTGACGCCTGCGATGCGCAGCCCATCAATGCGGATGGATGGCGGCGTGGGCACAGGCTCCGGTTCAGGCTCAAGGCGAGAGAGGCCGTTGAATGTGCCGAACCACAGAGAGCCTTTATGGTCCCTGTATGCAGTCATCACAAAATCTCCAGCCAGCCCGTCCGCTAAACTGTAGTGCTTAAACTTTCCAGTCTCGGGAGTAAGACGGTCAACTCCGCGTACTGTCCCAACGTAAATGCGTCCGCTCAGGTCTTCTGTGAGAGACCGAACATTGTCACTGGACAGCCCTTCGCGCGTGGTATAGCGGACGAAGCGCGGATGCTGGGCCGTTGGATCGTCGATCCGGGCCAACCCGCCTGCGGCGGATGTAAGCCAGAGTCTTCCAGTGCGGTCCACATGCAGGGCAGTGATGAATTTTGCCGGGAGACCATCGGTCGGCGTGAAGCTCTGAAATCGTCCTCCGGAATAACGCACCAGGCCTTCTTCATAAAAACCAAACCATAAGTTGCCGGCGCGATCTTCCGCGAACGATGCTGCTGACCGCAGTGGTGGCAACCCATCCGCTTCAGTAAACCTGTGAAAGGTGCCGCTGGAGCGTTGCCACCGAACCAAGCCGATCACTCCGCCTTCAGTCCATCGCACGCTGATCCAGAGATCGCCTTTCGAGTCTTCAAACATGCAGTAGACCCATTGCGCGGGCAGTCCATCAAGATTCGTGTATAGCAATGGCGTAGCCCGTGCCAGATCTTCCATCTTCGCTACGCGGGGAAAGCGGTATAGGCCGCGACCTGTGAGGAACCACCATTGGCCAGTGTGGTCCAGAAAGCCGAGAGGAGAAGTCCAAAGCCGGCTGGCATCAGGAATATTGGGGTGAACGGACGTAAACTTTCTTTCTCTGAATTCGCTGACCAGCCAGCCGGGACTGACTGCGAGCAGTGCGCCTCCAGCATCTTCCTGGATTGAATCAATTTCTGTATCTTTCAAGCCGTCGGTGCGGTCGTAACTCACAAGTCCGTGCAGCGAGTACCGCAACACGCCGTCCAGCGTGGTGATCCATAGATCGCCGTCCAGATCATCAACCACCTGATTGAAGGGCGCTCGTGCATCTGTAAAGTAGCGGGAATGCGCCCCATCGAAAACCACCAGCCGGTTGTGCGCGGCCAGCCAGATCTGCCCGTTCGACTGCTGATAGATCCAAGTGATTTTGTGCGCCTCTCCGCCAAGAGCCGCGACCGCGGTAAGATCAACGGCTTCACCTGGATTTGCAGGCAATTCTATTTCTGCGACTCGGCGCGCCGTCATTGGGCGCAGCTTCAATCCATTCCAACTCTCCAATGCCGCAAGCGGCTCAGGCTTGAGGACATAAAGACCGCCGGGATGCATCACCCAGATGTTGCCATTTTTGTCCGCTACTATGTGACGCACATAGTCCGACGCTGGATTTTGGCGAAGGCTGTATTGCGCCACGCGGCCGTCAGGAAGCCGCCTCAGCAGCCCGTGGGTCGTGCCCAGCCACAAACTTCCGTCGTTTCCTTCCCCCATGGACTGCACGGTAAACGATGGCTTCCATCCCTCCGGCAAGTGCAGGTCGGCCTCGCGGAACGAAATGCCATGGCTGCTTTCTTCAATCTGAAACAGCCCCGAACTCTCAATCCATAGATTTCCCTTGCGGTCTTCAAGAATTTCACCGAAGTATTTTGATGAGACCAGTTCGGCGTTGAGTACGACCTTGCCCTCGGGACTGGTTACCGAAGCTTCAGATGGCCTGGCGGAAGCAACCGCCGATCCAGGATCATAGCGATACAGGCCCTTGCCGCTGAGCAGGATCCAGAAAATGCCACGGCGGCTTTCAAATATAAAACTGAAGTTCTGGGAGTCCGGTCCGTCTCCGATTTTGTAGTTGGTGAAGCGATACCCGTCAAATCGGCTTAAGCCATCCCGGGTGCAGAACCAGATGAAGCCATGCGAATCGCGCATCACATGGTTGATAAATCCGCTCCATAGCCCATCCGCGCTGGTGTAAAGCCGCATCGGCAACCGCTCGGCCTGCGCGGTGGCAAGAAGAATGAACAGCAGAGCCAGCAACCGCACGAGAGAGCGCTTGATTTTTCGCCGTTCGACGACACGCATGCAACGCGCCCTCCACAAGACCGCGAAGGATTGTACACCGGGGCAGCGGCCATGGAGCTGTTCCGCAGTCTAGATCCGTTTGATTGTCGCTAATCAGGCGGGTGCGCCGTTGTCCTTACAATCTTAACCGCCTGCTTTACAAAATTCGTTTCTTTCTGCGTCGCTTCTTTTTCATTGCATCACTCACCAAAATCAGTTACACAAAAAAAGACGGGACGCGCCCGTGTTAGCGCACGGACGGTCCCTGACCACAAATCACCTTCCAAGAAAGGCGACCTATGGCTGACACCGATTTTAGCAGCGCACCAAAACCCCTCATTTACGATCTTCTCAACCGTCTCAACGCCGCTTTCGCCCGCGTTCATCGCAATATGGAAGCATTGGAGCAGGCCGGCATTTTCGATCCGCTGATGATGCAGTCCCTTAACCGCCAGTCTGAGCAGCTTAGGGCAAGGCGCGAATTATCATCTGCTAGGAGCCATGCGCCGCATCGAAGAGCGCGACCGGGAGCGATTCTCGCAACCAAGCTTCTCGCAGCTAGGCTTTTCGCAGCCAAACAAGGAGTAAACTCTTCACCCAACAGAGACCCGCCTGAAAAACAGGGCGGGTCTCCTATTCTTTAAATCCTTAACTCACCGCGAAATCCTCTGGCGGCATAGTAAGATTCAGCACCGTTGTGATACGTGAAAACAGTATCGTAGCGGCGATCACAAAAGATGGCGCCGCCGAGTTTTCTGATAGCAGAAGGCGTTTTCACCCAGCTCGACGTTTTAGTATCGAACTCTCCAAGCTTTTGCAGCTCGCGATATTGTTCTTCCGTTAAAAGCTCAATGCCCATGGACGCTGCCATATCCATCGCATTATTTTTTGGTTTATTTTCTTTTCTTGCTTCCAGCGCTTCACGGTCATAGCAAAGACTTCTGCGGTCTTTAGGACTTTCCGCTGAACAGTCATAAAAAATGTATTCGTCCGTCTTTTTATCATGGCCAACAACATCCGGTTCACCGCCGGTTCTTTCCATTTCACTGAGCGACCACAGTTTTTCAGCATTCGCTTCCAACTTGGCTTGCACTTTGTCCCACGCAAGACCTTGATGGCGGTCCATATTTTTCTCAAACCGGGCTTGCAATGCCCTGAGCAGTTCTTCGCGTTGTTTCGACGGCAACTCTTTTTTTGTTTTGACGCCTTTCATGAGTTTCCTTTTTTATTGGCGAGTGGTCCACACTCTTGCTGAGCACGCAACATTTTATCAACCTAGCTTTTTATCAAACCCACTTTTCTTCTGAAGCTGAAAAATAAGAGCTAACTTCCCGGGAAATAGTGGGCACCACGGTAGGTGAGTGTCAGAAAAAACAGAGAGGAAGGTTGGGAGACTGCCCCAGAACTAAAATGGAAGAGATCTAAAAATAAGGAGACAATCATGAAGATCGTAGTTATTGGCGGCAGTGGACTTATCGGATCAAGGCTCGTCAAGAAGCTTCGTGAGCACGGGCATGAAGCGGTAGCCGCATCACCCGATTCCGGCGTCAACACCATCACGGGCGAAGGACTGGCCGAAGCGCTGAAGGGTGCATCAGTGGTGGTTGACGTATCGAACTCTCCCTCGTGGGAAGACTCGGCTGTGATGAAGTTCTTTGAGACATCAACCCGCAACCTGCTCACCTACGAAGCGGCCGCAGCCGTGGGACATCATGTTGCGTTGTCAGTGGTGGGAACGGACCAGCTGTCTGAAAGCGGTTACTTCCGCGCCAAGATTGCCCAGGAGAAGCTGATCAAAGGCTCACCTATTCCTTATTCGATCGTGCAGGCGACGCAGTTCTTCGAGTTCCTCAAGGGCCTTGCCGACATTTCCATGGTCGGCGACAAGGTGCATCTGCCTCCTGTGCTTTTCCAGCCGATGGCCGCTGACGATGTGGCGAGCGCCGTAGCCAGGATCGCGGTAGGCTCACCAGTGAATGGCGCCGTTGAAATAGCCGGGCCGGAACAGTTTCGCGTGGATGATCTAGTTCGGCGGCGATTGGCTGCACTGAAAGACCCCCGCGAAGTCATCGCGGACCCCGAAGCGCGTTACTCTGGGGCGAAAATCAGCGAGAGAACACTGGTTCCGGGCAATGACGCACAACTTGGCGAGACGAGTTTCGAAACATGGCTCAGTCAGCCCGCAGGTCAAATCCCGAGTGCGAAGTCACAACCCGTGCGAAAAGCCGGCTAGCACATACATTGTGATCCATTTCCATGTAACGGTTCTTCTCTGTTGCACACTATATGCCAACGCACCAATATAAACAGGAGAAGCAAAAGCTCAGGAGCAGAGAAAGAAAAATTTGGAAGATGCCCTGTGGCGCTAGCTGAGGCTAGCCGCGTCAACACCATTATCGACTGGATTCATGGAGGCGCTTTGCCATAAACCCTTCATCCTGGGCCGATGGAGCTAAGCAGTTTACAGGTAACTCCATCGGCCGCTGTTCCATGGCCGCGATATTTTCTCTGGATCCAAAACGGCCTGACTGCGAGGATCGAAAAGCCAGCCGCCAGAAAAGCCAGCCAATGGCCACTTTTCTGGTGGTCATTGGCTTTTTTATTTTGGCGATGTCTGCGCCGGTGTGGCGGGAGCAGGATTTGCGGTTGATGCGCCTGGCATCGGGAGTCCCGGCGTAATGGGAGAGCGCCCATCGGATGACCGGGGATTCCGCAGGATCGGCCCACCTGTTCTACTACCAGTGGGTCCAAAGAACTGCTCATTGAGCTCAGGGTGTATGTTCCCGGTCACGGCCTTAATGGTGGCTTCCATATTTTTCTGGTGAAGATCGCGCGTAATCTCGGCTTTGACGTATTCAATTGGAATGGTGTCGCGGCTGCGAAGTTTATAGATATTGAACCCGGACATCTCAGTTTCAAGCTTGGTCACTTCACCGGGCTTGAGGGCAAGTAAATCTTTTTCGATAGCAACAGGGAAAACGCCTCTGCGCTTTATGCCGAGGTCCGTTTTCGGCGAAGATGGAAGAGCAAGGGTCTTATAGACTTCGTCCTGAAGCTTTTGCGTTTCTTCACCTCGAGCGGCCCGCTCGCGAATGTCACTGGCCAACTGCTGGATCTTTCTGTCATTTTCCGCGCGTGCCGCCGGCGTGCGGCTGGGGTTAATAGAGGGAACGATGATGCGTTCCACCTTGAAGGAATCGTACTTGGAAATATTTTCGTTGTAGTAAGCCTGAATTTCCTGCTGTGACGGGTTGCTGAACTTTTCATCCAGGGAGTGCCGGTATGAATCGGCGAGGGCGCGGAGACGGGCAATCTTCATCAACTCCTGGAAGCGCGGATCATTTTCCACACCAGCTTTTTCACCTTCGCCAGCCAGGGCCAGCAGCTGGGAATAACCTTCAGCAAAACTTCGCATGGCACCCGGGTTTGAGATTTGCGCCGCGACGCTCATTCCGGAGAGCATTTTGTTGAACTGCTCTTTGGTGATCACGGTCTCGCAGGAATCGGCCTTGGTTGAGGTAGTTTTCGCGGAAGCAACGTCTCTGGGACAAACGCCATGGAGCGTGACCACAGGGGCATTCGGCGGCACGTTGTCAGGATTAAATGACTGCTGGGGCAAAGACGGCGCGGGCTGCTGGACGGCAGGCAGACGAGAAAGCGCCGGCGACGGCGGAGCGACCGATGTCTGAGCGAACGCACAAGTTCCGGCCAAAAGCAAAGCTATAAAGATTCGGATCATGGATAGCGAGACCTTCTTCATCAATATTGGACAAGAATTTGGGGGAGATTTCGCTATCGTACCATAAGTTGTTTTCCGATGGCTCGCCTTCTTTCGTCGGGGCAAGAGGCTTTTAAGGCGATCACCTGATGCGGCATTGCCACGGCATGAAATGTTTTCATCGGCGGTGACGCGAATGCCGGATTTTCCGCTGACGAACCGCTAAAAGATGATACAAACATCAAGAAGACCCGGAGGTCTGAATCGAGCATGAAACCCTTATTCTTACGTGCAATTTTTCCTGTTCTATTGCTTTGCCAACTGGCAGCCGCCCAGCAAAACGTGCGTACCATATTCCTGGTGCGACACGCAGAGAAGGCATCTACCGCCGCAGACGCGCCGCTGAGCACTGAAGGTGAAAAGCGGGCAGAATGCCTGGCGACCACACTTAAGGACGCAGGCATCAAACAGATCTATGTGACGGATGCCACGCGCACACAGCAAACAGCTGCCCCGCTGGCCAAAGCGTTAAAGATCAAGCCTACAATTCTTCCCGCCAAGGACCCCAACGCGTTGATCAAAAACCTGGTTTATACGGGCGGCGGAAACATTCTGGTGGTGGGACACAGTGATACCGTGCCCTTTGTAATCGCCCGCCTTCAGGGCGGAACAGTGGCGCCCATCGGCGAAAATGAATATGACCGACTCTTCGTCATGACCATTGCGGAAGCTGCTGGAATGCCGGCCTCGACCCTGCACTATTGCAGCACGGGAAGCACTGCCAAAGCTGCGCCCACACCGGCACATCCCGGCAAGACCCCGGCGAAGGCTCCGACAAAGAAAAAAGGCTGAGAGCTTTTGTTTAGCGGAACAAAGTCCTTAGCAAAAGCAAAATCCAGCGAAACAAAAAGGCGGGTCGATTGCGATCCGCCTTCTCCTTTCATATAGCGTTCCAGTGCTGCCAGACCTGTTGGCTACTTCACTTCTTCTTTCGGTTTGAGAACCGGACTGCCGAGCTGTGAATTGTGCCTCGGCGGTCCGGGTTATAGGTTAGTGAACGCGAATGGTTATGGTTGACGTCGGATTTGATGTGTCAATCCCATCAAAGCTGACGGTGCCTGTCGGCAACAACTGCAAGTTCGGCTGGTTGGGCGCGGTAACGTTTACCGAAACCTTCATGACCGTGACCGGGTTTGCCGTTTTAGGACCTCCTAAGCTGGCAATGCTGCAGATCACCAGGTTGGTGTTGATCAATCCCGGAACAGGCGGATTGCATGTGACCGGATTACCGCTGCTATTCGTAGTGGCAGTCACGCCCGTGATTGTGAGCACACTGTCAATGTTCATCGTGAGCAGCAGATTGTTGGCCTGAACGCCGGTGGTGTTCTGGACAGTCCAAGTCAACGTTCCTGCTTTTCCAGGATTGAGGCTGGTAGGCACGCCATTGCCGGAAATCGGGACCGAGATTTGCGGCGCGTTGGCTGGAGGCGGCGTTCCGGGAGGTGACGTGGTTCGGTGTTCCTCTTTAAAGGTAGTGGATGAGCCGGCCACATCATTTGCTGTAACGCGCGAAGTGAGCGTGATCTGCGCTTTCTGCATCTGCACCGGTACATCAATGACGACGACCTGGCCGGGAGCCATGGTGCCGAGCCCGCAAGCCACATTCGTAACGCCGACTCCACCTGCAGTACAGGTTCCCTGCGGCGGCTGGGCGACGATGATGGATGCTCCGTCCGTGGTGCTGAGAACGTTATTCACGATCACGTTGGTTACGGGGAAGAGCGAAGTGTTGGTGACGGTGACTTCATAAGAGACAATCGCCGGTACAGGATTTTGTGAAGGCGGACCCGAGACCAGGATTCTCATCACCGGCACATTCGCGGCCGAAGGTGTGATGGAAGCTGAAGCATCCGACTCCGCACCATTTCCTATTGAGCTTGTGGCATGGACAGTGAAACTGTACGCCGTGCCGTTAGTCAAACCGGAAACAATGGTATTAACGCTGCTGGTAGCCGGGGCCGGAATGGTTGAGCTGATTCCGCTTTGAATGCCGTTCACCAGAGCTGTAACCGTATAGCTGGTTACAATTGCGCCATTGCTGTTGACAGGGGCCGTCCATGAGACAAAAGCCTGCGTGTCTCCAGCAATGGCAGTGATGCCGGTAGGCACGCCGGGAATTGCGGCCCCCACAGGCACAACATTACTGTTAGCTGAGAGAGGGCTCGATCCCTGCGCGTTGGCAGCGGAAACCTGGAATTGATAGGCCACGTTTTGCGCAACATTGATGTTGGCGGATGTGGGCGGGAATAGGCCGCCAGCCAGTGGCGACACCAACACATCAGCCAGCAGCAGACCATTGGACGCGAAGCTGTTATGCACCGTGTAGCTGGTGAGCGGCTGTGCAACCTGCGCGGGGCTCCAGCTTACGGTCGCCGCGGGTAATGTGCCGCCGCCAATCGCCATCACGTCGAGCGGAGTTCCCGGAGGTCTGGGCGTAGCGGATGTTTGCGTGGTCTGGAACAACCGGCCGACGCCTGCTGTGCCAAGAGCGCTGGGATCGTCGCCTGCGTACACAACAAGGTTCGCTGGGTCAGCTCCATCAAGCCCAACAGAGGTGACGTTGGATAGTGGATTCGCAGAGGAATTGGTGTAGGCGAGCGTAAGAGTCTGACCGGCCGAACCACCAGTGACGTTACCTACCCACGCGACATCGGTGGGCAAGCCAATATAAAGATTGTTGCCGTTGATGGCCGGGTAGAACTGGTCGCCGGCGAGTGCGGTTGCGCCGATGATCCCCGGCAGAGTGACCTTGATTGTGCCGTTCGTGGAACTGCACGCCGGATTGGTCCCAACCAGGCACACAGTATCGGCATTCGGGATCACAAATATGGATTCCGGACTGGCGCCCCAGAGATCATGGTTCATCCAGGCAAGGCCAGCACCTACGCGATTGTTAGGGATTGTGGCGACGAACTGCGCGAACTGCTGGCAGCTGCCAAAATTAGTGGAAGTAACCGCGCCGGGATTATTGAACTTGATGATAAAACTGGCTTTGGCGAAGCCGACCCAAAGATTGCCTTCAGGATCGAGAGCGGCAGAGTTAGGAAAGATCTGTGCCCCAGGGATGTTGCATCCGGTCTGACCTGCCGGAAATGTGCGGTTGGCCGGACTGCCACCCAGGCTAAAGAGAGAGGTTCGATCCAGCGACCCATTACCGCTGTCTCCGCCAGGAAGATAACTGATTCTGAAAATTCCTTGAGAGACGCGTTGGTTATCTACGAAATAAAGCAGATTGTTCACCGGGTCAAGGGCCATTGCTCCACCCAGGATCGCAAAACCTGCGAGGCATGTGGCGGGATTGATGGCATACGGCCCCGGAGAATCAAGATCGGGATCCATGCGGCAGAGGCCTGCAGTGGCATCGCCAACCCAGAGATGGCGGACCGGTTGATTGCTGATTGGACTGAGAGCTGTGCCATAAAGCACCTGAACGCCCGTGGGAGCGGTGATGGAACTTTGGAAAGACGTGCCGGCAAACTGGATTGTGCTGGTGGTTGGGGCGATCGTTGATTGGGCGTTTGCTGAAAAAGTTGCGAACGCGATAAAAATTACAAGGCAAAACAAAACTGCCGCGGAATTTTCGCGAAAAACAGGTTTGCTCTGCGCGAATACTACAGCCGTAATAGAGGGTCTCACTTTAGCCTTCCCGTCGCGGAAACCTTGGCTTCCGAGATCTCTTTCTGACATTCAAGAAGGCATCATCCATTCGGTTGCGCGACTGCCGCAGCACGGAGCAGATCCGGAAGTGCTGCGCAATCATCGTTTGCAACAACCCATGCATTTGCATGGAATAAGCACTGCAAATATTCACGAAACTGCGGTGTTTCCACAACAAAGATTGGAATAGCCGCCGTCACTTTTTCTTTTTACTTCCAACAAGAGTGGAGAATCAGCTGAGAAATATATCGTGGAACGACAGTAGGTGGTTATCTATAAAAAGGGCACCGCCATGGCGGTCCCCTTTAGAGTAATACGGTTGTTCAAGCTGAGCTAAACAGGTGAATTGCGCTAAAGGCCGCCGGAATGCTGTTGCATTCCGACGGCTTTTAATCGTTATCGCACGGTGATCGTCAAAGTAGCCACGTTGGGCAGAGTATCTGTCCCGCCGGGGCCGAAGGTGACGGTGCCTGTTGGATGGAAGACCGCTTTCGAGGTCCCAGCCGCTGGTGTCACGTTAATGATCACGATCATGGTTGATGGCGGTTTAGCGCCGTTTTTCTTTGGTCCACCCAGCGTTGAAGTGGTGCAGACAAACTGGTTGCCTCCAGCCACCGGAGACGCCGCCGTGCAGCTACCCGTCCCGTTGTTGTCGAAGGTTGGAGTGGGTGGATTAGGAGCGTTGATGGTCAGCCCAGTCGGCACAAAGATCGTGAACACGACATTTGGGGTCGGCGTGGTTGAAACGTTGCTGACGGTCCAGGTGATGTTTGCAGCCTGGCCCACGTTGGGGTTCGGGCTCGCCGGATTTCCAGTTACGGAGACCGGGGCAGAAATTGTGGAGATCGTCGGCAATGGAACCGTGGTCTGCTGGCTAGCGTTTGCATTCGCAAGCGCCGTGCCCGCAGCATCCGTTCCGCTGGCGACAACCGAGTTGAGGATGGCCTGGCTCTGGATCTGCACGGTCACCGTCATCGTTGACGTTGCGCCGCCGATCAATGAGCCCTGGTTACAGGTGACCGTAATTACGCCTGCCCCACCCGCTGTGCACGTACCCTGACTAGTTTGCGCCACCAAGATATTTGCCAGTGGCAAGCCAGTCACGGTTCCGGAACCGCTGGTAGTGGTTACGCCCGCCTGAGCATAAGTCAGAGTCGTAGCGGACGGCACATCCTGAATCGTGAACGTTCCGTTGAAAGTCCCATCGGTAACACCAGCAATGGTGACGCTTTGACCGATGTTTAATCCATGAGCGCCCGTTGTGGTGATGGTAACAACGCCCGTAGTCCCATTCCGCGAAGCGCCGCCTGCAGCGATGACCGCGCGAATCGGAGACAACGTATGAGTAACAGAAACGTTGGCCGGGAAGTTCGACGTTGCAGTGATTGGATTCGTGACTGTAATGGTGTAAGTGACCTGCGCCGGAGCAGAGGTTACTGACGAAGGACCACTGATCGCTACATTCAGAACCGGCACATGCGCTGCCGACGGAACCACCGCGTTCGAAGGCGCGGAAGCCGCGCTCGAACCGGCAACATCAACGGCCTGCACGGTGAAGGTGTAGCTCACGCCGTTTGTAAGACCGCCAACCAACGCAGTGGCAGTGTTTCCGCTGGCTGGTGGAGGAATGCTGACCAAGATGCCACCAGGACTCGACGTCACCACATAGCTGGTGATCGGCGCGCCTTGCGGAGGCGGTGAAACTGTGAAGCTTACAGATGCCTGAGTATCGCCGGCAATTGCTGTAGCGCCCGTGGGCGGCGCAGGAACAGCAATGCCCGGAGGAACTACGGGAGCGCTGGGAGCCGAAGCCGGGCTAGTACCGGAAGCATTCGTCGCCGTGACGGTAAACGTATAGGAAACGCCATTCACCAGACCGCTGATCAACTCCGAAGTCGGCGGAAAGGCAGATCCAGCAACTGGAACCACCGAGACTGGAGCAACAGCAGGGCCCGCAGTGGCGGTAGTAACGGTATAACTGGTGATCGGTTGATTCGACTGCGTGGGGCTCCAGTTTACGGTGATTGCATTATTGCTGGCGACTCCAAAAACATTGACTGGAGCGCCGGGAGCAGCCGTGGCTACCGGAGTTGGGCAGTTGATGGGTGTAACCCCAGGGCCGGGCTGTATTGCCGGCGGATTTCCCTGGCAGCTCTGGAACCACATGCCCTTCGCCAATACGCCGCCGCCGCTGTAATCGTCGGAACTGTAGACCACGATATTGGCGGGATCACTTTGATCAACAGCCACTCCACTAAGGATAGTAGGTGGAGGGTTTGAACCGGCTAATGGAGAGAAGGTTCCCATGAACGTTACGTCAAGCGTTGTATTTGCCATTCCTGGATCGGCAGCTGAAGCATTGCCCAACCAGGCAACGTTATCTGGAGGATTCGGCGGCGCTGGCGGCACCGCAGGCGCCTCTTGAAGAGCAATGTAGATGTTGTTGCCATTCAGAGCCGGATAATACTGGTCGCTCATCACGGCAACCGCGGCAGCACCCACTGGAGCCGTCCCCAACACGTAATTTATGTCGGCAGGAGCGGTGCAAATCCCGTGTGGAGGAACCGCGCAAATTGTGTCCGCGTTGTTGATGAAGAACGGCGAAGTGCCATCCGTTCCCCACAGAGTATGGCCAATAAAGGCGAGACCGTCTGATTTCTTGTCGATCGTAGCCACGGGAACAATGAACTGGTCGCAGGTGCCAAAGCCGGTTTCAGAAGCGCTGCCCGGCTGGTTGAAACGAACGACAGTACCGCTCTTCTTGTAACCGACCCAGAGGTTGCCCAAAGGATCAAGAACGGTCGAGTGGGGAGTGCCAGGATTTCCCGGAATAGCGCAGCCGGTAGTTCCTCCGCCGAAGCGGGCGCCGGTGGTGCTGCCACCCATGACAAATAAGCTGGCAAAGTTCAGAAATCCCTGTCCGCCGTCCCCGCTAGCGAGATAGCCGATCCGGATGATGCCCTCTGAAGCCCGCTGCTCATCCGCGAAATAGAGGTAGTTTGTGGCTATCGTAGGATTCGCGGGGTCAAGGAAGCGGGGCTTAGGATCAAACGACATTGGGCCGCCGGTAATGGAAGCGCCATTGACCTTGAACGGACAAGTTTGCAAATTGATGGCGTAAGGTCCGGGCGAGTCCAGATCCGGGTCAATGCGGCAGATGCCGGAAGTGGCGTCATCTACCCATAAATGGCGGAAAGGCGCGCCGGTAGCCGGGTTGATGGCCGTACCCTTCAGAATGATGCCGCCCAGAGGGGCGGTTACAGCGGCGGCTGTGTTGTTCTGCGGGTTCGGGACGCCAAGATATTGTATCGTCGTTGTGGCTGGCGTGACGTTGGTTTGGGCATTCGCCGTGACAATGGCGAGCATTAGAATTGTGACCAGACAGAACAAATTGCGCGCTGAGAGTGTTGGAACGCAGTTTTTGCCCTGGGCAGCTGTAATCCGTGTGGAGGAGCTCATTTTTTTCGCCTTTTTGTCCCGGAGCTTAGCCCCAGGATCTTCCTTGCTTTTTACGGTGGCAAGGTATCATCCGTTTCAAAACAACGACCGCCGCATTGCGAGCTACTCCTCGGAAGTGCGGACAGTTGCGATCTTCGCCAAGCCAGCTACGCCAACAACCGGAAGAGCGAGCTGTACCCATTAAAAAGGCGAAGGTTCGCCAATTAGTTCCTCAGTTTTAAGCCCTAGGAATTAGATCGACATTGGAGAAAAATTAAAGTCTTTAATGTGCGATTTTTTACTAAGTGATTGCGGCCTGGATTGCACCGGGGGTGCATGTTTTTGCATAGCTTTGGCGCTAAAAAAGGCCGCCAATTTCGTGGCGGCCTTCGCTCGAGAGTTTCTCTGATGGCAATTGAATCCATGTCCCTGGTGCACGCAAAAAGGGAACAGCCTGTGCCGTCCCCTTTTCTGCTGGTGCGCTGTTAGTTGAGTCTGAACTGGAACGGTATTGACGTCCCGTCATTCAGGTTAATGGTGTAAGCGTAAGTATTGCCCGCAGTCAGGTTGCTGGTGGACATGCCGAACTGCCAACCTGCCGAGCCTGCGCCGTTCAAGAGCGTCCCGCCCACGAAGGCGAATGGACCACCCTGGGGAGCAGGAGTGCCTGCCGGAACACCGTTGATCGAGGTGAGAGTGAAGCTGGAGATTACGGTGCTGGAGATGGATACTCCTTTTGCATCGCAAACCCGGAACTGCACGGCAACCGTTGGCGTTGTTGCTTTTGTGAACTGGGTGCTGCCATTGGTCGCGATTGGCGCCAATATCTGATGACCCGGACCATTGGAGCAAGTCCCCACTGGAGCATAGGTAACCGTTTCAACTCCGGTATTCACAAAGCTGATGGTGTAGTTGGTTGAGCTTTGTCCTGAGCAACTGAGTGTGTGCGTGCCAACGGTGCTGCCGTTTGAACTGCAACTCAACGTGCCTGCAAGGTTCGCCGGCCCCTGGCCAAGGACGAAGCCGCTGTAGGTTGCGCTGGCTGCAATTGTGCCGTTCAACACCACGGTCTGGCTGTTTGAAGTGATGCTAAGCGGCACGGCAGTGATCGTGAGCGTCCCAGCCGCCGTCGTCAGGGTGTAATTCCCGCTGAGACCTGACGGAGAGAACGAAACCGAGGGCGTAATCGGGAAAGTACCGACATTGCTGGTTTGAGTGGCCGTGGTGCTATAGCTGGCCGTGATGTTCTCACCATTTTTAATGCCAGTGATCACACCGGTGAGCGTTGGATTGGCTGAACCGAATGGCCGCGAGAAGCTGTTTGCGGTCACTGAGAGCGGCGCTTTGTTGACGGTGAGCGAGCCATTCTTGCTGGTAACCGTGTAGTTGCCCAGCTTGCTTGTCGGATCAACAAGGACAGGGACCGTGACATACGTCGCAGGAACGCTGGTTGCAGTTGGGCTGGCTATAGTCGCCGTGATGTTGTCACTGTTCTTGATGCCCGTGATTGTGCTGGGCGGATTGGGATCGCCATACAGACGGCTTCCGCTTGGGCCTGTAACGGAGAGCGGCGCTGGAGTGATTGTTAACACGCCGCCTTTAACCACACTTGCATAATCGATTGCCTTGGCTCCGCTCAGCACAGGGACTATGGGATACGTTCCCACTGAACTGGTGATGTCAGCAGACGTGAACGTCACTGTGAGAACGTCCCCATTCTTCAGGCCAACAAACGTTCCAGTGAAAGCCGGATTGGGATTGCCATAACCTCGGCTTGCATTCGCAACCGTGAAAGTCAGCGGCGCGGGATTGATCGTGAGGACGCCGTTGATAGATGTTACGGCGTAATTGCCCAGCTTAAGCGTTGGATCTACCAGGGCTGGAATGATGGGGTACGTTCCAACATCATTGAGCACCGTCGCCGGGCTGGAGTACGTGGCAGTGATCGCATCGCCATTTTTGATTCCGACAATCGTGCCCGTGAATACGGGGTTGGGATCGCCGTAGAGTCGCGAGGCGTTCGCCGCAGTCACGGTCAGCGGCGCTTGAGTGATAGTAAGCACGCCGTCGGTTTTGGTGACGGTGTAGTTGCTCAGCTTATGCATGAAGTCGATCAGATTGGCCACGATGGGGTAGGTTCCTACCGGGCTGAGTACATTGGCAACGCTGGTATATGTTGCAGTGATTGCATCGCCATTCTTGATTCCCAGGATCGTGCCGGTAAAGACCGGGTTGGGATCGCCATAAACGCGGCTGGCATTGTCAGCGGTTACGCTCAACGGAGCCGGCGTAATCGTAAGAGTTCCGTACGTTACGATCACGTTGTAGTTGTTGAGCACTCCGGCTGGATCGCTATACGTTGGAAGAATCGGGTACGTTCCAACTGGGCTGGAAAGCGTAACCGGGCTATAGTATGTTGCGGTGATTACGTCCGTTCCCCGCAGACCCGCGAGCGTGCCTGAGAATCCGGGATTCGGATCGCCATAAACGCGCGTTGCATTGTCCATAATGACCGTCAACGGTGGTTTGTTGACGATCAAAGTTCCATCAAAAGTCACAAACGTATAGTTAGCGGCTGCCAGCGATCCAACGGGGCAATGAATGGGATAGCGTCCCGCAGGCGTGCTGGCGTCAGTTGGAACAACTGTATTGCAAGTCGTCGTCCCGCTGACAACCGCGGCCGTATCACCGTTCAAAAAGCCGGTAATCGCATAGGTGAACGGAGGATTCGGATCCTGATAGATTTTCTGGACGGTATTGGCAACCACAGTAAGCACGGCGCGATTCACTGTCAGCGATCCAGAGCCGCTGCTGGCCGTGAAGATTGTATCGCCGGCAAAACTGGCGCTGATTGCGCCGGCATATGTTCCCAGCGGAACGCCGGCAATGCTGGTGGTGAAGAATGCCTGCCCCGCATTGTTTGTTGTGGCGGTGCCTACAGTCGTGCCGTTTACTGCGAAGGTTACGGTCTTTCCGGAAATCAATCCGCCGTTGGATGTCTTCTGCAAAGTGGCGCTCAGGATTGCGAGTCCGCCATAGGGCGCAGTGGCGGGAGCCACCGTCAAAGTAGAAGGACCGGCCTGGGCAGTAATGGCGATGGTCGCCGTGGCTGAATTGTTCGTCGGATCGGGATCAACCGCCGACTTGTTGCCAACGCTCACCGTGTTGCTCAGTGATGCTCCATTCAGAAGGCTGGCGCTGGTGGCCGTGACGATCGTGATGGTTTCAATTTCACCGCTGGCCAACGAAGCGAAAGTTACGGTATGGGGATTGAGCTGCGGACTGTTGTTGCAGACACCGCCGCCAGTGGAAGCACAGGAAACCAGCAACGCGCCTGAAGGCAGGTTGTCAACGATGGTGGCTGAGGCCGCATCCGGACCGTTATTGGTGACCGTGATCGTGTACGTAACGTTCGATCCTGATTCCACCGTTGTGGGCGAGGCAGTCTGCGTGAGCGCAAGGTCGGCGCTGGTGCAGCTTCGCGGAGGATACGCTGCCAGGCCCTCGATTTCTGCGACTCGGTCAACAGGAATGTTGCTAACGTTCTTTAATCCGCCTGTTCCGTTGATGCTGAAAACGGCGATGCCGAAGTTTTCGTCCGCCGCATACAGGAATGAGCCGGAGGCATCGGTGGCAAGCCCGGTGGGAACGTGAACGGAAGTGACGCCGCCAAAGCTGCCGATCGCTTTCAAAGTGCCATCAGCGGCAACGCTGGAAGAGTTGATCTTGTTATTGAACTGGTCACTGGTGAAGAGCAAGGAGTTGTCCGGGCTCATCAGGACAATCTGTCCATCAGTTCCGGCGCCAAGGAATGGGCTGCCGGCGAGCGCTGTCAATGTGCCATCGGGCGCAACGGACCATCCATCGGTGATGGTGTTGGAAGCAAAGCTCGCTTCGCCGCCATAGAGACGGTCGCCAGCGCAACTGAAGTCCAGTCCGGAAACTAATCCGGTACCGCCGCGCAGATAGGGTGAGCCTGCGGAGGGAGTAAGCGATCCGTCAGCATTAATGGTGTAGGTGGAAACGCTGCTTTCATTGCTCACGACAAGAAGCTGCCCGTGCGCGGAAATTTTCATTCCGATCGTAGGAGAGCAGCAGTTTGCGGTGGTTGCAGCGGGGGTCAATGTGCCGCCCGCTCCAATTGCGAACGTCTGGATCTGGCCATTGCTGGATGCCATCAGGAACGCGCCGTCCGGAGTGGCCGCAAGCGATATTCCCTGACAAAGATCGAGCGTGAGTCCACTGGGTACCGGCGATCCAGCGGCTGCCGTCAGACTTCCAGTCGCGGGATTGATTTGAAAGATGCTGATTGTCTGATCACCGCTATTGGAAACAAACAAAAGATTCTGGGGCGCGCTGATGGTGATCCTATCCAGCCCTATGCAGGTGGTGGTCGAGCCGATTCCGCCGGTTAGATAAGGTGAACCGGGTACGGCAGACAAAGCGCCGGTGGATGATACTGCAAAGCCGGAAATGCTGTTGGCAACATCCTGGTTATTCACATAGACGTAATTGCCCTGCGCGTGTGCCATGGGTGAGAGCAATATAAGGATCAGCAAAAACGCTGGAATCAACCGCAGTGCTGCTTGCGAAAAATCTGGTGAGTTGGTGGCCAGGAAAAGTGGACGGACAACTGTACCGCTGGTGCTGGGGAGCATTTCATCCTCCGGAAGGTGTTGCCACGACTCGATCGAAACCTCTGCTTTACGCAGCCCCGGTTTTCGTCGGACGTGTGCACACTTGTCACCCTGCGCCTGGTTCAATGCCAATGCGCATGGGGTCTTGCAATCGTGATCACATTTCGAGCGCTTTTATCGGGACAGAAAGACTTGAGCAGAGAGGACTCATGGCTTGCTGAGACGTCATCGTTGAACGCGCGAATTGGATTCACAGCTCGCTGCCCGGAAGAACAGCAAGAACTACTTGGTAATTTGTTTATGGGGTAGCCGGGAGGATGACGCGCCGACACGCGCAGGGATTCTCGCTAGTTTCGAGCCTGAGGGAGAAGCCTTTGTTACTTTCGTAACCCCTTGATGCCTGCGATCATGGGCGCGGTGGATTAAAGCCGGGATAGAGAACTATTAAAAAGATTAATCACACAAATACTTCTCAGTATTTGTGTGATTCGATCCGAGATTTCTTCGGTGATTCCAGGGCCAGCCGAACTTCAGCCAGCCCTGGATTTGTTTACTGCAGAGTCAGCGTTCCGTTGACCAGCGTCACCGCATAGTTATTAAGCGCGGGGCTTGGGTCCGCAGCAGGGATGATCGGGTACTGTCCAGCCGGACTGGTGGAATCAGCCGTGGTGCTGTAGGACGCCGTGATTGAGTCTCCATTCTTCGCGCCCGTAATCGTCCCTGTGAAGGTTGGGAATGGTCCGCCGACCGGTGCAGTAGCGTCATTGGCCTGGATGGTCAAGGGCGCAGGGCTGACGGTCAGCGTTCCATTGGTTGAAGTAACTACGTAATTCGCGAGCTTGGCAGTTGGATCAGCCAGGCTTGGCACGATTGGATACGTTCCCACGGCTGCGGTTGCATCCACACTGGAGTAAGTCGCGGTGATGTTGTCACCATTCTTGATTCCAGTGAGCGTGCCGGTAAAAGCCGGGTTCGGATCGCCATAGACGCGAGTTGCATTGGCGGCTGAAACTGTCAGCGGAGCCGGGTTAACGGTGAGCGTTCCATTGTTGATCGTCACTGCATAGTTCGGCAGTTTGTTGTTCGGATCGCCGATCGCGGGCACGATGGGATAAGTTCCCATGGCGCTTGTGGCGTCGGCGACGCTCGAGAAGCTGAGCGAGAACGTGTCGCCATTTTTCACGCCATTGATCGATCCTGTGAATGCAGGATTCGGATCACCATAGAGCCTGCTAGCGTTTGCAGCGGTTACAACCAGCGGAGCGGGACTAACCGTGAGCACGCCGTTGATTGAAGTTACCGAGTAATTGCTCAGCTTTCCGGTGGGATCAACCAGCGCGGGCACGATTGGATACGTTCCTGGCGCGCTGGTTGGATCTGCCACGCTGGAATAGGTTGCCGTGACGTTATCAGCGTTCTTGATTCCAGTAATCGTTCCCGTGAATACCGGGTTGGGATCGCCATAGAAACGAGTGGCGTTGGCAGCAACTACTGAGAGCGGCGCGGGCGTAATCGTCAGCGTGCCATTGGTGGAAGTTACCGTGTAGTTGCCCAGCTTATTGGTTGGATCAACCAGCGCGGGAGCAATTGGATAAGTTCCCACCGGGCTGGCGGCCGTAGCGGTGGTGCTGTAAGTGGCAGTGATGTTGTCGCCGTTCTTGATTCCGGTGATCGTGCCCGTGAATGCCGGGTTGGGATCGCCGTAAACGCGAGTGGCATCAGCCGCGGCGACAGTTAACGCAGCCGGTGTCACCGTGAGGTTGCCGCTGACGAAGGTGAACGTGTAGTTCGCCGCCGCAAGCGTTCCCGTGGTGCAAGTAATTGGATACGTGCCGACCGCCGCAGTTGGATCCGCGCTGGTGCAAGCCGGGCTGCCACTTACCACAGCCGAGGTATCACCATTGACGAACCCAGTGATGGTGAAGCTGAAGGCCGGATTCGGATCGCCATAAATCCGCGTGGCATTGGCCGAAGTTACGGTCAAGACTGCGGGATTAATGACCAGAGTTGCGCTGCCAGAAGCCGCAGTGTTGTTTACGTCACCGGCGAAGCTCGCCGTGACCGGATACGATCCCGCGCCGAGTCCAGCAATGCTTGCGGAAATTGAAGCAAGTCCTGTCGCATCAGTTATCGCGCTGCCCGCAGGCGAGCCGTTGAGAGTGAAGCTCACCGTCTTGCCGGCCAGAGGACCGCCGGGCGTGGTTAGAATTGCTGAGAGCGGGCTGCTGGCGCTGCCGTACGTTGCGCTTGGCGCACTCACTGCGAGGCTGGTTGTGGCAGGCTGAGCAACGGTCACGTTGGCGCTGGCCGAATTGTTGGCAGCGTTTGCGTCAACCGCTGAGCTGTTGCTGATGCTTGCCGTATCAGTGGTTACCGTGCCGTCAGGAATTGCCGTGCCCGCTTGCGCAACCAGGGTGACAGTTTGCGTTTCACCGCTCTGCAGCAGATAGAAATTCGCTGCCGCTGAGCTGCCGACGCAAGCGCCATTGCCTGTCGCCGTGCAGGAAAGCAGAGAGAAGCCGGACGGCAGACTATTGGTTACGGTAGCTGCCGCCGGATCAACGCCATTGTTCGTCAGCGTGATGGTGTAGGTCACGTTCTGCCCGGCCACCACGTTGGGCGACGAAGCCAAAATCGCGACGCTCAAATCTGCGTTGCTGGCCATGCGCGGCGGATATGCAACCAGATCCTGTACCTGGCCTGCGTTTGCAATCGCCACATCGCCAAGCTGACTGAGCGAGCCCGCGCCATTGATGCTGAACACGGCCACGCCGAAGGAATCGTCCGCCACAAAAAGCAGGCTGCCGGAGCGGTCCGTTGCCATGCCCACAGGAGCGTGCAGTGAAGCCGCGCTGCCAAAGCTGCCAAGGCTGCTGAGGCTGCCGCCAGCACCCACGGCGTAAGAGCTGACGCTGTTGCTACCCTGGTTGCTGGCAAACAGGAAGCTGTCATTCGGGCTGAGCAGGACAACGTTGGAGTTAATCGCGGTGGTGCTGAACGGGCTGCCCGCGACGGATGAGAGTGCACCGTTAGCGCCGATCGTCCAGGCATCCGCGAAGGCCGCCGTTGCGCTGGCTTCCGCGCCAAACAGCAGGCCGCTGGTGGAGCTGAAGTCAAGGCCCGCAAGCGATCCCGTCCCGGCCTCTGCGAACGGCGATCCAGCGACCGCGGTCAGCGAACCATCAGGATTGATGGAGAACACTGAGACGCTGGCGCCATTCGAGACTGCCAGAAGTTGTCCGTTGGCCGAAATCTTCATGCTGGCGTTCGGAACAACCGGGTTTGCGGCGGTGGAGAGCGAAGCAAGTACGCCACCCGCGCCGATGCTGAAAGTAGTGATCTTGCCATTGCTCGATGCCATCAGGAAGCGTCCGTCAGGCGTGGCGCTCAGAGAGATTCCAGAGCACGCATCAAGCGTGAGGCCGGAAGCAAGCGGTGAACCGGCTGCCGTCAACGCGCCGCTAGTTGGATCGATAGCGAATGCGCTGATGGTCTGATCGCCGCCGTTAGAAACAAACAGCAGGTTGTTGCCCGCGCTCAGAGCCAGGCGATTCACAGAAGAGCAAGCTGCGTTTGCGCCCAGACCGCCTGTCGCGACAGGCGAACCAACCAGGGCCGTAAGAGTTCCATCCACAGCCACTGAGTAGCCGGCGATGCTGTTGCCGGCTGCGGCCTGGTTATTCACGAAGAGGAAGTTCGCCGTGGGCGCAGCATTCACAGTCAGCGTGCCATTGGTGGACGTGACAGTGTAGTTGCCGAGCTTGCCGGCGGGATCAACCAGCGTGGCAGTAATCGGATACGTTCCGGCCGGGCTGGTAGCGATAGCCGTAGTTGAATACGTTGCAGTGATCGGGTCGCCATTCTTGATTCCCGTGATGATTCCGCTGAATGGCGGGTTGGGAGTTCCAAACAGACGGCTGGCGTTCGCCACGGTCACGCTCAAGGGAGCGGGATTGACGGTCAGCGTGCCATTGTTGATGGTCACAGCGTAGTTGCCAAGCTTGTTTGTCGGATCAATCAGAGTTGCCACGATTGGATAGGTTCCAATTGGGCTCGTCGGATCAGCCGTGGTGCTTACGCTGGCGGTGATTGGATCGCCATTCTTGATTCCAACAATCGTCACGCTCAGCGCCGGGTTCGCATCACCATAGAGGCGGCTCACGCTGACTGCGGTAACGGTCAGCGGCGCCGGATTTACAGTAAGAACGCCGTTGTTGCTTACCACAGTGTAATTTGCCAGCGCGCCGGTGCCGTTATCGGAGAGCGTCGGCACGATAGCGTACGTTCCTACCGGGCTCGTTGGGTCAGCGACGCTTGAGTAAGTTGCGGTGATGTTATCGCCGTTCTGGATTCCCTGGATGGTGCCGGTGAAGATCGGATTTGGGTCGCCATAGAAGCGGCTGGCATTGTCGGCGGTGACCGTCAAAACTGCGGTCGTGACAGTCAATGTGCCGTTGTTAATGGTCACCGTGTAATTGCCGAGCTTGCCGTTCGGGTCAACCAGAGCAGGAATAATCGGATAGGTTCCTGCCGGGCTGTTCTGTGTGGCCGGAGTGGAATAAGTTGCGGTGATGTTGTCACCGTTCTTGATGCCCACAATTGTGCCGGTGAAAGTTGGATTCGGTGCGCCAAAAGCGCGCGTCGCGTTATCAGCCGTTACGGTCAACGGAGCAGGGCTGACCGTGAGCGAGCCGTTATTTAACGTGACAACGTAGTTGGCCAGCGCTCCGGTGCCATTGTCGCTAGGCGAAGGATTGATCGGATAAGTTCCAATCGGGCTGGCCGGGGTTGCCGGAGTTGTATAGATCGCTGTGATGTTGTCGCCATTCTTGATTCCAGCAATGGTGCCGCTGAAGGCGGGATTCGGATCGCCATAGAGACGCGCCGCATTGTTGGCGGTGATCACAAGGGCTGCCGGAGTGATCGTCAACGTTCCATTGTTGATAGTGACGGTGTAATTGCCCAAAACGCTATTGGGATCAACCAGTGTTGCTGTGATCGGATACGTCCCCACGGGGCTGAGCTGAGTTGCAGTGGTGCTGTAATTCGCGGTGACCACATCGCCATTCTTCAGGCCGGTGATGGTTCCCGTGAATGTGGGATTCGGATCGCCATAAGCGCGTGAAGCATTGTCCACGTTCACGGTCAAGGGAGCCGGATTGATTGTCAGCGTGCCAGCGACGAATGCGAACACGTAATTCTGCGCGGAAAGCGTTCCAATCGTGCAGGTAATGGGATAAGCGCCAACCGGACTTGCCTGGGTTGCGGTTGAAGTGCAATCTGCAGAACCGCTTACCACAGAGATATCGTCGCCGTTAACAAAACCGGTGATCACATACGTGAAAGGCGGATTCGGATCGCCATAGAGCCTGGACTGGTTATCGGCCGTAACGGTCAGCTGCGCTTTTGTCACGGTCAAATCGCCCGTGGCGCTGCTGGCGCCGAAGCTGGCATCGCCGCCGAAGGTCACAGTGAACGCCTTGGGGTGCGGGCCGACCGTTGTGAAGCCCAGCGGGACAATGACCGTGGCTACGCCGTTAGAATCCGTTACCGCGTTGTAGTTGCTGTTGTTCTGGTTGAAATTGAATCCAATGGTTTCATTGGGAACCGGTGTGCCGCTACTGGTTTTCAGCGTGGCAGTCACGGTCGCGTTTCCGCCGTAAGGACCAGTGGCCGGCGGAACGGTAAGCGTTGTTCCAGTTTGCGTGCCAATCGTGATTGTGGCAGTGGAAGTATTGTCAGCAGGATTGGGATCGACCGTCGATTTATTGGTGATGTTGGCCGTGTTGCTGACCACGGTCCCGTTCGTCAGGTTGCTTTTCGTTGTCGCGTTCAGCAGGACGGTGCGCGTCTGATTGGTGCCCAGATTCGGGAACGTAATGATCTGCGCCGTTGTGGCCGGTACACTCACGCTGCCGCCGCCGCTGATTGCATTGGCCGCAGTCTGCTTATAAGTAAACGTCGTCGGAGTAGGAACGGAAACTACCGTGAACACTCCGTTGAAAGTCGAATTTGCGACACCGCTGATGGTGGCAGACTGTCCCGCAAAAATCTGATGAGGCGCGGTGGTTGTGATTGTTACCACATTGCCGGAGCGGTTTGCTCCTGTACCTGCCACGATCACCGGATGCGGAGTGAAGTTAAAGAAGCTGCAAGTGCCTGGTCCGACGGTGACAAGGCAAGTTACAAGGTTTACGCTTCCACCGCCCGCTGTGTCGCTGGGGGGCACATTGTTGGGCGCGGTGGCAGTTCCGCCGCCGCTTACAGCATCTGGGCCAGCCTGCGCATAGGTGAATTTTGTCGGCGCAATTTGGGTGACCGGGACCTGGGTCCCAGCTGTGTTGAAACTTGGATTGGCCACATTGGAGATTGCCATCGTCTGCCCAGCAGGGAACTGGAATTGCTGGGTCGTCGTGATTGTGACCGTGCCATTCAAACGCTGCGCGCCATTCGTAGCAGCGATTGCAAGTGTCGGCTGCGGAAATGAAGAGGTTGTGAGCGACTGCTGATAGGTAAAGGTATTCGATGTTACCGAAACAACCGGGTACACGCCCGTAAATGGAGGATCGGCCAGGAAGAAGCCAGACTGGATCGGGTTCGGCGTGGTGGGCGCGGGTACTGAGCTGATGGTGACCGTTTCGCCGGGCTGTAACTGGTGCGGAACGGTGGTCGTGATCGTAACCGTGCTGACACCGCTGGCAACATTGTTGGAGCGCGATGCGCCTGCTGGATTCACGATGGGTGAAACGCCGCCTGCCGTGAGCGTGGGCGGGAACGTGTCCGCCACAACGGCCGATGAAACTGTGGTGCTGCTGTTGTTGGTGATATTGAGCGTATATTGCACCGGCGCACCGGCCTGGACCGTGCCGGGGGAAACTGTCATCGCGAGCGTGAGGTCTGCGCTGGCACAGCTGCGCGCAGGATACGCTACAAGATCCTGAATTTCGCCGGCACGACTAATGGCAACATCACTCAAGGCTGCCAGCACGCCGCCATTGCCGATCCTGAATACCGCAACTCCGAAAGCATCGTCCGCTACATAAAGGAAAGTGCCGGTAGCATCGGTCACCATTCCCGCGGGCGTGTGGATCTGTGCGCTGGTGCCGAATCTTCCAGTGTTCACCAGACTGCCATCAGAATTCACTGTGAAAGAGTTCACGCTGTTAGTGAACTGATTGCTCTGGAAGAGCAAACTGTTGTCAGGGCTATATAAGACCAGGTTGGAATTGTTTCCAGACGAGGTAAACGGCGTTCCCGGCACCGGAGTAAGAACGCCCAAAGTAGCACTGCCTGGATTGTTATCAATGGTCCATGCATCCGCAAGCGCGGGACTTCCGGTGGCTTCACCGGCATAGAGGCGGTCCGCAGCGCAGCTGAAATCGAGTCCGGAAAGACTTCCTGAACCTGTCTTGACAAACGGCGAACCCGTGACCGGTGTTAATGCGCCGGCGTTAATGGTGAACATCGACACGCTGGTTTGATTTGAGATCGCCAGGAACTGGCCGTTGGGAGAAACCATCATGCTGGCATTAGGCGAGCAGCAGTTCGCCGTAATCGTAGGATTGCCATCAACAGGATTCGGTAACGGCGTTACTGTCCCGCCGGCGCCGATGGTGAAAGTTTCAATCTGGCCATTGCTGGATGCAAAAAGAAAATTGCCGTCCGGCGTGGCCGCCAGTGAAATACCCTGGCAGGCGTCGAGCGTGAGTTTTACGGCAACGGGCGACCCGACGCGGGTGAGTACGCCGCTGGCCGGGTTGATCTGGAACGATGTAATGGTGAGATCGCCTGTGTTGGCCACAAAAAGCAAATTGTTGATCTGGCTAACCACGATCCGGTTAAGACCGTAACAGACCACGTTCGCGCCCACTCCGCCCGTGGAAAAGGGCGATCCGCTTACTTGCGTAAGCGCACCCGTGGCGGAGACGGAATAAGCAGAGACCGTGTTGGCGGCCGCCTGGTTATTCACATAAACGTAATTCCCCTGGGCCTGCGCGGCCAGAGGGGACAGGACCGCCATCACCAGCAGCAACATGGCTAAAAGCCGGAGCAATCCGGCAGGCTTGGTTCCTGTATTAACTCGCGTAGAAATTTGGGCGCGCATGGGTGTTGCCTCCAAAGGGGGTGCTTAGAACTGAATGAATGTCTGGACCGGATTGCCTTGGGCGTCGTTATACGTAACGCTCATGGCTGGACTGCTGCCTTTTTGCCAGGACGCGTACAGGCCCTGGGGAACGCGGAATGAGCCGCTGACATGTGTGCTGCTGCCTGCGACAAGAGAAAGTCCCGCCAGCTGTCCGTAAATCACGCGGCCGGCCTGCGGCTCGTGCAGTGAAATGGTGGCGTTGCCGATGCTGGAGGAAGTGTTGTTGGCGACGGTCAGCGTGATCGTAAGCTGAACGTCTTTGCCTGCCGTTGCCGCGGCGCCCAGGGTGTATGAGCCGGTGAAGTCACTGGCGGGCGCGGCAAACGCGCTCAACGCGAGCGCAAGCAATAGAACGGCAGAGATTCGCAGAGATGTGCGTGCGGAAATCATGGAATTCCTCCGGCGGCTTCAGCCCATGGCTAAAGCCGGACAAAAAAAATGAAAAGCCTTGTTAAAACTGCTTAGGGATGGGAGCCCGGAAGGGACTTTCTTTCTCTTACCCTGATAGTTCGTGCTGCGATACTCGTATAGCGATACTTAATATCGAAGGCATTAAGGGCGGCTTGGAGTCGAATTAAAATTTCAAAACTTCGGAAATTTAGCGCGCCGGTCTTGCCAAATGCTTTGCTTTGCAGGACATTCCTGTCTTCTCAATCAACAGACATATCGCCGCAAAATAAAACAACTCAAACAAAAGTGGGTGTAGAGACCGGAAGGGAATGCCGCTATCTCTTTTCCCGAAAATAAATCAGATTGCAGTTTGCGGAACCAGCCCGGAAGGAGCCGGAACCTGAAGTTCGTACTACCAAACATGGCAAGAGTAAGCAGCTGGAATTAGGCTGGCGTTAAGGACAAATTAAAAATTCAAAAGATTGATCGTGCTGCGACCTAGTTCATGACGAAGGTTGTTTGGGCAGAGATTCGGCGTTGTTTGCGGAGAAATAAATTCTAATTCGCTCTTTTTTCGTTGCTTCCCATTCGTGCGGAGTGTATAAGCAGAGGCGGGACGCTCCCGGTGTTGCGACCGGGTAACGTCCCTAACCAAAGCACCTGATGAAGAGGCGACAATGGCTACTATTGATGTTACTCAAAAGTCCCGTATTTATCACACCCTCTCAGAACTCAACACAGCGTTTGCGGCGATTGTGGGCCACTGCGACACATTGCAGCAGACCGGATTGTTCAAATCAAAAGCAGCAAAACTCCTGCCCAGTTTCGTCCAGGAGCTGCAAGCCGAATGCAACCAGGAATTCCTTGAAAGCATTGAGGCGCTTGAGCTTGAGGACTGGAACCGATTCGGCAAGATCAGGCAAAAGTGGGAAAAGTACATCGGAGACCCCGATGATGTTTTCATTCATGCCGAAGAACGCAGAAAAGAACTGGCCAAGCAGCGTAAAAAGAAAAAGGGCCGATAGGGGAATCAATTCCGCATCCAACAGACCCGCCTTTAACAGACTGTAAAAGGCGGGTTGTTTATTTGTGATGCCGTGACAATGGCAGTGCAATAGCGCAATCAAGATGCGTGAAATAGCAAGATGAATTTGAAGCGTTTCCTGAGTTGATGTAGCCCCTAAACATGTCGTGATTAGCGATCTATCATTAGCAACCCATCTTACCCCCGCGACGTGCCATCCTGAGGCGAGCCCCCGAACCGCAAAATGTTTCGACACGGTTTCCGCGAAGCCGAAGGATCGGCTCCGCTGCACCCTAGGGCTATCCAGACAGGCCTGCTGGGATGATCGGCTGCCCTGAAGAGCAGCGGAGCAGATCCTTCGCCCTCGCATCCGGAGCACAGTAAAGGAGCAGAGCATCGTGCTCGGCTCAGGATGGCACATCCAGGAAGATAGAGATTGGTGATCGGGATACAGCAAAGCTGGAAAGCTTTAGTGCGTTTTTTCCGGACACCAGTCTTCATCCTCCGTACGGACGGGCCGCTTGGTGGCGCGGGCCTGAACGTCACGCAGAAAACACTCGAGTTCCATCAACGCCTTGGGGTAGGCAGGGCGTTGTGTGTTCAGCAAGGGATAGAAATCCTTGATGGCGATGGTCTGCCCGCCCGAAGCATGCTGGATCTTCAGTTGCGCTTCCCAGTCAAAATCCACCACCTTAATTTGTGAAGGGATCTCAGCCGGCACGGCGCGTAGTTCTTTGCTGTTCAGTAAGGCAGTCAATTGATGCAATTGGGCAGGCGTGAGCCTGATGTTGACAGTGCCCGTTTTGCGGTCGTTGCCGGACTCACTATAACGCACGCGGCCGTCCGCAAATATTTGAAAGTCCTCTGTATGAGCGTTCCCAATAATGGGCCCTTTAATGTCATTGTGTACCACCAACATTGCCTTTGGCGTGTCCTTGGCGAACAATAACGACCCACAGAAAAATGTGAGAGCCAGAAAAAGGAATCGCATAAGCAGCAGTTTACCTCAAGCCTAAATTCCGCCAACGGCGGTTGAATGCATGGCGCGACCTGCAATAAAAAAGGCTGGCGATGTTCCGCCAGCCTGTTGGTTAAGGTTAAAGTTACGGAACGATGTAAACGTGTCCTTGACCGTGCACCCCGGTTACAGGCGGCACGAGGTGGCTCTTTTGCAACGTCTGATCCGGAATGACCAAAGCCGGATCGTCACCAATTGCCAGGTTGGCTTTGGAGTCGGTCTGGCTGTTGAAGGCCAGCGCCGTCACCGCACTAATATCCTGGTTCAGGCTCAGCAGCGGGCTGAAGGACGCCTGCGATACCCAATCGACCATGGTGGTGCAGATGGATCCGAATTGCGCCACTTCAGGCGGCAGGGCCAGGCCACCGGTTACTGCGCTTGCCTGAGGGAGTCCCAGGCTGCCCATAAAGAGACCAGGAGCAGTTCCAGGATCTGCCGGCACGGTGGCTGAAAGCTTTACACCCATCGGCGGCAAGCATTTTTCGCGATCACCCACCGGGCCAACAGCAAAGGCGGCCGGGTTGACGAACAACTGCGGGCTCAGCAGAGATTGCGGATCAGGGCTTTGCAGGCGCGAGATGGGTTTATCCACTGTGCGAGCGCTGCCTCTCTGCAGATCAGGCGACGCTGACACAAGCACGGTTACCTGGCTGCCTTTCACAAGCTGGCCTGCAGTACTTGGCGGTGGTCCAAGCTCGGCCATATAGAGATCATTCCCCATAAAGGACATGCTGAGGACTCCGACACCTTTGCTCAGTCCACCCACCGCGATTGGCGCGGTTGGAGCCGTTGCCGGCTGCTGAATTTTGAAGATAGAGCCGATATTGTAGTAACCAACGTAAACCGCTCCATCATTGAACGGACCAGTTGGAATGGCCACTGCTGACGGTACACCTCTACCGGAATTCAGCACGCCAGTCTGTGACACCGTGCCGCCGGTGCCATCTGGGATAAAGACGAGCCGAGCGATGCTGCCAGTCGTTGTGCAGGGCAGAACCACGCAACCCGAAGAATCCGGGACATATACGCTTTGTCGGCCGAATGCATCAGGCGCAGAGGCCGCAGGTTGTCCCGGTACGAAGAAGCCCGTTGGGGATGAAGCCACCGCTGGTCTGAAGCAATGGGTCATGGCAGCCGCGCCGGTGATCGGGTTCTGATCAATGCGGCAGAAACCATTGTCTTCATCGGAAACCCACCAGTTGGTCTGCAACCAGAGCAAACCTCTTGGATGGGTCACGCCGGAGAGGAGCAGAACTGCGCGCCTTCTGGCATCGTTGCTGGGGGCGCCGACCGGAGGATTGTCGTTACCAGTCTCGCTGTTGACGCATGGAGGCGGATTGAACCGCGTTACAACGCAAGGCTCCTGGGTTAGCGAGGGCGAGGCTCTGTACAGCCAGGATCTGCCGGTCTTAGGCAGAACTCCGGCCACCGCCGGAGGCGGAGCTTCAATGATCGGGTCAGTGGTAACGGTCATGTCTTCGACGAAACCGCTTCCATCGGCAAGGGCGACCGGGGTTGCGCTCTGGATCCAGTTCATACCGAAAATCAGGGTATATTGCTGAGGAATGGTGCTGGGCACGCATGGCGGGGCGACCTTGGGCACTGCGCAAGGGATACCGCTTTGGTTCCAGACCTGCATGTTGCCGGCGCTGAATGTGTCATAGCGGATTACGCGGTTGCCGTTACCCCAGTAAAGCCAGCGTCCATCAGTATGGGAGGAGATGAACTGATCAGAGATCAATCCCTGCTGGCTTTGTAATTTGCCGAACTCCAGCATGGCCTGGCAGGCAGGCATCGTGTAGTTGCACAGGTCAGCATTTTGAATGCGATTCAAAAAGCCGGCTTGCGTGGCCCATAGATCATGGCCAACCCAGGCCAGACTAAGCAGTGTGGAACCGCTGAAAGAGGTTCCTACGCGCTCCACGGCGTTTCCGGCCGGCGTGAAATTGGGCGTCAGAGGATTTCTGATGCGCCAAATATCGCCGCTACCCTGGAAGCAGATATAGAGCTTGCCATCCGGACCCATGCGACTGTCGCGGATGAAGCGAGGGCCATTCACCGGAGAGCCATTGGTGAACACCGAAGCTGTGCTGTCAAAGATCCTCACTTGTGAAGCGGCATTGATTATAGTTCTGCCCGGCTCCGTGGGAGAGGCCATGAACTCAAGGCGGGTAACTTCCTTAACTCCGGCAACAAAGACATAACCGTTGGAAGGAAGGCCCTGGTTATTGATGAGCCCTTTGGTTTCTACCTGATAATCCACCGGCGCAAAAACTCCAGGCAGATAGCAAGTGCCCAGGTTCACAATTCCATTCGAAGGTCCGGTATCCGGCCCCGTGTTATCGAGGCGGCAGAAGCCCGAAGCTCCGTCAGATACCCACCAATCGGTTAAGGGCGCTCCGCCAGGAATCGGGTTGGGCACGGTTGCTTTCACCATTCCACTTGGACGGAACATCTGTTGATTTCCTACCTGCACGCCCGGTCCTGCAAATGCGCTGGTCACACATAGCAGGGTAACCACGGCCAGCATCAGGCTGCGTTTCCAGGAGCGAGTTAGCAAGGTCTGTTTGCTGTCCTTGCTTGCGGCCCGCAAAAAGTTCGAGTTCATTTTGGTTCCTCTCTTCGATGAATGCTTCTTCTAATGTCCCGCTTCTTCGAGCCCGATGCGGGGGAATGCTTTCTGCTATTGAGGCTGCCGGGCCGAAAGTCCGGCAGCCCCAGGTTTGGTTACCGCAGGAACGTGATACCGCTCTGCTTTACGTCACCCGCATCCGAAGTGATCGTTACGATGTTCGGTGGCGGAATGTTGCTGAAGCGGAGTGAGAACACGCCCTGAGCGAACGGGATGATCGGTCCCATCACGCCTGTCCACTGAAGTCCAGTGGCGGGGTTGATGATGTCCAAGGTCGCAGTCAGCGTGACGCCCGGCGTAAAGTCGCTGGCGTTCACGATCAGACGTCCCTTGGTGCGGCGATACACGACGTTGCTGATCACGATCGTGTCAGTGGCCGGCCGGACGATTACGGTTACGGTTGCAGGCGCGCTAACCAGATTCGGGGCTACGCTGCTGGTTGCCGTCACCTGGAAGACGAAGGTTTGTGCTGGCGTAAGCTCCGGCACTGTGCCTGCTGTAAAGAGCACAGGCGAACCCGTGGTCGATGACAGTGAGGCATCCGGAGGCAGAGCCGCCGGGGATACCAATGTCCAAGTGAAGGTGGAGTTGCATGCCACACCAGCTGCCTGAGCCGGATCAACACAGGTCGCGCTCAGTGTTACCGGTGCGCCGCTGGCAACCGTGATGGTTGTTCCCGTCACAGTTGGACCGCCAACTGCTGGGCCGCCTGGGACCTGAACATCAGGATTTGGAGCAGAAGCAGTTGCGTTGACAACAGGCGCCGTACCCGGCGGTGCAATTATGACCGGTACGATCAGAGTTGCCAGAGCTGAGGGTGGGACGCTGCTGCCGTTAGTGCCATTGTTTCCGACCAGAAGCGAGAACGTCAGGTTCTGTGCTCCTGCTATTGTCGGGACCACAAAGGTTGGCTTCGGGGCATTGACGTCGCTAAGGGTAACGATTGGGTCGCCAGGATTGATAACCTGGGCCCACGTAAAGGGACCGGTTGGAGGATTGCTGCTTGTTCCGTCAAGCGTGACTGTTACTCCAGCGAATGGCGGATTCGGGTTCGAAGTAAATTTCGGCACAGCGAGCGTACTGATCTGGCCGGGTACGCAAGTCAATGGAGGCAACGTGTTATCCGGGAAAGGATTCAGTTGTCCCATCAGCTGGTTGGGGTAAAACGGAGACGGCTGCTGGCCCAACTGGACCTGCGAGCTATCAAAAACATCGCTTACCATCGGCAACTGGCCCATGCCGTTGTCGAGGAAAAGAATGTCAGCAAAGTTGGATTTCGGCTGACGTGAGCCTGGCACCTGGTTCTCTGGGAAGATGAACTCGCTGCTGGGCAATTGGTATTCCGAGTAAGTAAGACCATTCTTGTTTTTTCCGGGGCTGCTGCCGCTCACGCGTGCGCCTACGTTCTGCACGGCAGGCAGGAAGTTGCCGCCCTGCGGAAAGCGCATGCGCCAACGGCCCTTTACGCCGACTCCCGGAGGTCCCGGCTCAACCGGGAAGTTCGCCGCCCATGCCGGCTCGCGGAAGGTCAGGTTGCCGTTGCAATCCTGGTCAATTGCTCCTACGTCAATCTGGCGCGCGATATCCGTGGTGAACCCTTCCACCCTGGTGCGTACGCCGGCTTCCTGTGGGAACAGGGCTTGATCCACTCCGCCGGTTCCCTGGATGACAACTTCTTCGATCACGTAAGCTGGATCGGTTCCGGGCCATGTATAGGCGCCAACAGTCAGCGCCTGGACATCGGTTGCGGTAATGAACGGACCCTGATCATCCATTTCCAGCGTGCCAATGATGTTGACGAAATCGCCCACTTCAAACGGCATTTCTAAAAGCGGGTCCTGCGGAATCGGGTTCTCCACGGTCGGGGGATCGTCCACCTGGTTCATGGTGAATATCGGCACAAGCAGCGTGCCGGTAGTCGGATCACGAGGCCGGTTCTTTTCCGGACACTGCGGATCCTGCAAATTCTCAGGATTCAACAGGGACAGAGACGGGCCTTCTGAACCGTCCGAGCCGTCAACGTAGGGGCTCACCGAAGGAAGACACATCGGATAGCCGGTTTCCGAAGTCACGGTCGGGTTGTTCTGGTCAACAGCAAACCGGGGATCAGCCGACTTTCCAGCGCTATACCGGCCTTTCGTCAAGACGACCGGGTTTCCACCACCATCCAAACGCGGCGTGCCATCAGGATTCGGAACCGTGAACGTGATCGGCGGATCGTTGATCTGGACCCGCATGCCATTCACCCACATAACGCCGTTCGCATAGTCGAATCTTTCGATGTAGCCCTGAGTGAAGTTCCCAGGGTCCTGGAAGAGGTAAACCAGTCCAGCAATGTATTGACCATTGACGATGTTTCCCTGAACGCTGATTTGATACGTTCCCGGGAACCGCACCGTGTCCGACATCGCCAGACCGGTCTGAAAAACCGGGTCGGTCTGATGCGTATTCGGATTCAATTCAAACGCTTCTTCCCACGTGAGCAGTGTGTTGGGGAAAATCACCACCGTGCTCTGTGGAATCCGGATCATGCCGTTATTTACCTCAACCCAGCCGCCGGTGATCTTGCACTGCGCCGGCAATGGGGGGTTGGCCGGCGACGGGGCAGGATTGTCATCCTTGTTGCACAAACCCGGAGTTGCGTCCAGGGAGGCATACTGGATGAAACCGGTAATTTGAAAGCCGGTCGGCATATTGTTTTCCCGCACCGGCACGATAGGTGTCGGCGCCGGAATTGCTGCCGGCGTCGGCCACGGAATTGGGTTCAGGCTCTGGGCAGATGCTTTTGTGCCCAGTCCTACGATCAGCAGCAGCAGTACAACGCCCGCTACCTTGAATCTTTTGGTTAGTTGCTCAAATCCCCGCATTTTGAAGCTCCTTCCGTCGGTGTACTGCAATTTCGTGCTGCTCTGCCTTGCTGATGTGTTGTCTAGATCTTGCTGCCCTGACCATGCCGGAGGCTGGGTCGAGGCCCTGTCCGTTGCGAACCTAATTGGATCCGGCATTTTGCCCTCCCAACAGGTTCTCCAGGAATGTGGGAAGAGCTTTGCCGCCCTTGGCTCCCACTGCCGGAATTTCCAGAAGCTGGTCTGTCGCACGGTCCGGATGTTTCGGGTCCGGCGTAATCGGATAGCCGTTCGCGCTGTGCGGATGACCGTTTGGCGTGAACAACTGTGGATGATCGAACGGGGCCGCTTGCGTGACTGTCCGCGGATCCGTCAGCCCGTTGCGCAGGAAATCGACCAGGTCGATCTTTTCCTGTGCAGTCAGGCCCAGAAGCTCGATATCTGGATCCATGTACTTAACTTCTTCAACTGTGTTGAAGTCGCCGCCGCGGTTGTAAAACTCCACTACCTGCTCCAGTGTTAGCTGGCTGCCGTTGTGGAAATACGGGGCGGTAAGAGCAACGTTGCGAAGCTGCGGCGCCTTGAAGAACCCGCCGCGTGCTATGTCATCGTTGCAGTTCATCGGAGCGGGAGAGATTCCATCGCCGCGGCGTCCAGGGACGATCACCGTCTCATATCCGCCGTCGCAAACGTGCTGCCGTAGAATTTCTGCCTGCGAAAGAGGAAGACTCGCTACCGGATCGTTTCCTGCAAGCCCGCCATCTTCCGCGGTGGGCCGCACACCGATGTGGTAGTAGCCGGTGTCGTAAACGCGGGCGCTGTCGTCTTCCATGATCATCCGCTCAACAGGGAAACCAGTCACAGTTCCCACTGAAGCGTTGGAGAGTTCAGGCCCGCCGTGGCAAACCACGCAGCCGGCTTTCGTCTGGAAGAGGTGCAATCCGCGAAGCTGACCGGCGGTCAACGGAACGGCTCCCACCGAGTAGTTGATCGTGATCGGGACCTGTGAAACCGGCGCGTCTCCGAAGAAGATATTCAAGGTGCCGCTGGCGTAATCGATGGTTGCGCCATTGACTCCACCGCCCATCACGCGTCCCTGGCCATCGTCAAATGCGTACGTGTCCTGGTCGCTGGCGTCCAGAGTCGGATTCAAGCCGATCACTGAAAGCGTGTAGGGCGTAATGCCGGGCTGCAACTGAATGGTGTACTGGTTCTTTGTATTGTCGCCAATCAGCGTGTAGGTCTGCTGCTGTTCCAGGTATTTGTCGAACGGCGTTTGGTCGGCTATCAGAGTGCTCTCGTACATCTGGACCGCTACGCCCCAGAACAGCGAGAAGTTGTATTCCATCAGGCTGTAATCGTTGGTGCCGGCTGGGCAAGTCTCAAACTGGGCCGGATCGACTGTCGTTGAAGTGCTGCCATTCGCGGTTTCACAGATATGCTGCGAGAACTGCCACCACTCAGGCTGGAACGCCTTTTGTATCAGCGCTGAGTAGCTGGTCTTCAGTCCCCTGTCAGGCGACTTTGAAAATGTGCCCAACACACTATCAGTCGGATCTACCAACTGATTGGCCAAGGGAACGCGAGCGAGCAATTTCTTGCCGACCTGGTGGAAGTTGCGGTTATCGGCAGACATTTCTGTCGCGCTCAGAATCGGGCCCAGTGATTGCGAGCACAGGGCCGAGTTCACCATGTTTACCTGGGTCGCTCCCAGCTTGCCGTCAACCGGATCAACAACCAGCAGATGGTTTTGCTTGTCACGGGTGCCGAAAGGATTTGCGCCGTTGCAAACGTTCTGTGCGCGCCCATCCCAGAAATTACGGAAGTTGAAAACTGCATCCACCGCGCTGGGTGTGTTGCGGCCGGTTATCCTGCGAGTATTGATTCGCTGGGTTGGATCAACCTCGCTGGGATACGAGAAAACCGGGTCAGCCACTGGAGTCGTGGATTCCACGCTCGTGGCGATTGCGCTGCCGCCGGGGGTCTTTTGCTTTTTGCTGTTTGATTGGCTGTTATTGTTGCTACCGCTGCCCGAGCTGTTCGCAGGGCCGTGTTTGCTGCCAGGTTGGCGTGGCGTGCCGTTTCCGAAGGTGAGGCCTTCATCGTTGCCATCGTCGCCGCCCGGATTGCCCCCCACCTGGCCGCGATCGCCATCGCCGCCAGCGTGCGCACCTGTCTGGCTCATGGTGATCGTGTCATTGGTCAGTCCGAACTGCCCTTGCGAACCGGAAACGTCGTTGACGTCAGAAATTACGCTGAAGCGGTCATTAACGTTGGCCAGCTTGCGAAACGGGTAATCGCCGTCGTGGTATCCGCCGAAACCTGCATCGGCCGTGCCGGCTTTGTAATGATAGTTTGGACCCAGTGATCCGTTGAATGGAAAGCCTAGCTGGAAAGTGTTGTCGCCGCCCGCCTGGCCAGGATTTACTTCGTTATTGGCGCGGCTGTCAGCACCTGCATTGAAATGGCAGCTGGCGCAAGCCTGAATATCATCGCTGCCAGCCTGCATGTCCCAGAACAAGGCTTTTCCCAACTCGATCGCCGCTGTTTTATCGGCGATGATTCCTTCCATGCCGAAGACGGGAGGAATGGGAACGCTCGAAAGCGGCGCGAGAGGCCGCAATGGGACTCTGACGGAGCCTGTACCGCTTTGCGCTCGAACGTGGCCGTAGTAGCCCACCGCAAAAACGAGTGCAACTACACCAACGAAAATGCGCAGGAACCAGAAAGTCCCGGAAGACGGTTTCATCGTTTTTCTCCTAAATCGCTCAGTGCCGCCGGATCACACGAGTCCTGTCCGGAGTGCATTGCAATGCACATTCTGGGGGGTGGGGATTAAGGTTTCATTGGGGGTGTATTAAAACTTTTAATGCTAGGGCGGGGTGTTTATGGGTGTGCTAGACATTAACTAAGTATTTTAGAATTAATATTTTGCGGGATTTTATGTCTTCTCTTGAGGGCCGCCTGGTAGGGCTTAAATTGGGGCGAAAATTAATCGGCGGTACATGTACCATTCCAATGTGCCGCTATGAACCAAAGCCCATCTCCACCTCGGTCCCAGAGTACTGGTAGAAGATAGAACCAATTCTGGTCTCTGGAATCACCAGATCAGTGTGCAAGCCTGAGGAGGAAAATTGGTTCAATGGAGAATCCAAAATTGAGAGCGCGACTTTTCATCACAAGATCTGATAGACACTCTAACCCGAGCGACACCTCTATATATGCAGGCAATAACTAAAGCGGATTGAATGATGAATCAAAGCAAACCGTGCTGTACGTATTAGGACTTCGCCGAGTGTCCGGCCAGACAAGGTGTTTTAACGAATCTTCAATCCCAGCAGTTCGGCAAAGATCATGGCTTGAGCGGGATCTACAATCGCACCCTTGAGATCGGACGCAAGCACCATGAGATCTTCCACGCGCGAACCACGAAAGTCCGCTCCTTCCAACTTGGCTCCGCTCATATCCGCATTCTTAAATTCACATGATTTCAGAATGGCTCCGCGTAGGTCGCAGCCGTGGAAGTCTGCCTCACTGAAGTTGCAGGATTTCAATTCGCTTGTTTTGAACGTCCCTAATCGAAACTGCGTAAAACCAGCATCTCCCCCGGCGATCAAAAAATCCTGACATTCAGATTCAACGGCTCTCAGTCCAGTTAGCCGGCAGTTGATAAATTCTGTACGCACCGCTTTCATGCCGATTGCCTCAGTGTTGGCAAAATCGCATTCCACCAGGCGCACATCTTTCAATCGCAGAGATCGGATGTTACACCGGGCAAAGCTCACGCCCTTGAGGACGCAGGCTTCAAGTACGACGGATTTCAAGGAACGCTCTTTGAAGCTGGCATTTCCGAAGCTGGCATTTTCAATGAAGCATTCTCGAAACGAAATTTCAGAATCAGCGAAAACATCGTCCGTCAAAGTGACTCGTCGAATGTCGGCAGGAATATCTGGCGCGGTCCTGCCCGCCGGATCTTTCACTTGCTTCCTTGGTTGCTGCGGCTTCATATGCTCTTGAGTGCAGATGAAAATGGGGCTGTCAAAGCAGCCCCTTTCTAAATCATATTTTGCAAGATTGAACGTGCTCGCGTTTATCTTCTTATCTATCTCGCGCTCTGGCCTTTCTTGAGCAAGCTGCGCGAGGCATCCAGCGCCGGACGACCGATGCTGTGGTAAGAAAGACCTGCCTCCGCCATTTCCGCCTGGGAGAAAACATTGCGCCCGTCCAGCACAATGGGAGACCGCAAAAGATGCTTGATGCGAGCTAAATCGAGACTCCCAAATTCCTTCCACTCTGTCAGGATCAGCAGTGCATCAGCGCCGTCGGCGGCAGCGTAGGGATCGGCTGCATAGTTGATTCGGCTGCCAAGAATCTGTCGCGCCCGCTCCATTGCCGCAGGATCAAAAGCTGTGATCTGGCACTTTTCTTCCAGCAACTGCTCGATAACGTTGATGGCCGGCGATTCACGCACATCGTCAGTCCCATCTTTNAATGCCAACCCAAGCACTGCCAGTCTTTTGCCTTTGATTGTCCGCAATGCAGTCTGGACCTTGCGAACAAACCGTACGCGCTGCTCGTCGTTAATTCTCTTGATCTCATCCAGCAATGGAAATTCAAATCCGAAGTCGTGCGTGACCGCGCGAAAAGCTGCTACATCCTTGGGGAAGCATGAGCCCCCATAGCCTATGCCGGCGCGCAGAAACTCCGGCCCGATACGGCTGTCACTGCCAATGCCTCTGGAAACTTCTTCAATATTCGCGCCCACAGATTCACAAAAACTTGACACAGCGTTGATGAACGAAATCTTCAATGCCAGATAAGCGTTGGACGCATGCTTGATCAGCTCTGCGCTGCGCGGTGAAGTCTCAATGTACATCGGGAGAGAACGTGCCGGCTCTGGCTTGGGAACGGCGCTGGCAAGCTGAGCATAGGAGCCGTCAATCAGTGGTGCATAGATTTCACGCATGATGCCCGCTGCGCGTTCGCTGCTGGCTCCAACCACAATCCTGTCGGGGTAAAGAAAGTCGGTAATGGCAGTTCCTTCGCGCAGGAATTCAGGATTTGAAACCACATCGAAATCCAGCTGCTTGCCGCCTTTGGGAGACAATGCATCCTGCACACGCTCGCTTGTGTAGACCGGCACAGTGCTCTTCTCGACGATGACTTTGTATCCATTCATCGCTCCGGCCAGCGATTGCACCACTGCTTCCACGCAGGAAAGGTCAACTGCTCCATTTTCGGCGGAGGGAGTCCCCACGGCGATGAAAATTACCACGGATTTTCGTGCCGCATCCTGGAGATCAGTGGAAAATAAAAGGTGAGTGCCGCGGTGGCGGCTTAATAGTTCTTGTAAATAGTCTTCATGGATCAGGGGTTCGCCGGCGTTCAAGGCTGCAATTTTCGTTGAATCACTATCGACGCAAATTACGTTGTGACCCAACTCCGCTAAGCATGTTGCTGCAACCAGACCCACGTAGCCCGAACCGATTACAGAGATTTGCATGTTCTTGCTTTTTCTCCAGGCAAAAACAAATCCCGCATACCAGTTACTTGGGATTATTTGTCGTGTCAGTATCTATTCTTAAAGGTGTGGTCGTCAAATCAGAGCTGCTGCCGTACTCTCCCCTGAAATGATTCAGGATTCCCTCTGGCAAATGATCTTGATCCTGCGGCGACGTAACGCCAAAAACCTACGAAATTCAATGCAAATGGAAGACCATTTTGAGCGCGGCGTAAACACAATGAAGACACAATAAATGCGGCCGCAGGACTGTTGCCTTTCAACACATATCTGTGGAGGACTGGTTCCAGGAGATACATCAGGGCAATGAACCAAACCTGGTGCAGTCATCTCTCTCGCCAATGGAGAAATGCCGCAGAGGGGGTTTATAATTTGGGTTCGTTGGCTGTTTGCCTCCTACTAACTTCTGCACCCGATTTGAGTTAAGCTGAATGGTTACGTAAATGCACTATTATTAAATGCATTGGCGGTTGGCAAGGGGAGAGACACTGGTTTTTGACCCGGTCTCAGGTGTGAAACGGGGGGTTCTCTCTACCTAGGAACGGCAACAGTTTCGGTCGGTTCTGCAACTTTATATATTGGAAGACGTTTAAGACGTTAAGAGTTGAGAAGGGGATTGGACGTAAATTGGAAGTTCAAAAATCTGGTCCGCTGAAAAACTTTGGAAATTGGATCGCTAGGCCTGCTTGGATGTACGCGAGGGAGGCTGGTGGATGCCACTAAGCGAGGCCGAAAGAGAAGTTCTCAGCAGTGAAGCCAATGGCACCCAACTGCCTTCACCCAGCCCCAGCTGGTTGAGATGGACAGATGCGCTTTACCATCTCTGGCTTCAGCGCCGTCAGATTTTTCGATGGGTGGTTCTGGGTTTTGTTTTGTCCCTGGTAGTTGCATGGCGTTATCCCAAATATGAAAGCACGGCCCAGATCATGCCGCCCGATAGCGGTGGCTCGGGCTTGGCGTCCCTTCTTCCTGCTCTGTCAAAATCGCCGGGACTCATTGGTATGGCAAGCGACATGATGGGAATGAAAAGTACCAGTGCGATTTTTGCCAGAGTGCTGGAAAGCCGCACCGTGCAGGACCATCTTATTGATCGCTTCGATCTCCGGAAGAGGTACAGCATAAAGTACTGGGAAGATGCGCGAAAAAAGCTGACCAAGCGCACCACAATTGCTGAAGACAAAAAGAGCGGCGTGATCGCTATCTCCGTTCAGGACCATGATGCAGCTCTGGCCACGGATCTTGCCAATGCTTATGTAGAGGAACTCGGTTTGGTCATGACAAAGGTTTCCACGTCAGCGGCGCGCCGTGAGCGTATTTTTATTGAGCAGCGGCTGGCCGATGAAAACAATAACCTGCAGGAAGCCGAGCGGCAATTCAGCCAATTCGCCAGTTCGAATATGGCATTGGACGTTCCTGAGCAGACAAAGGTCGAGGTGGAAGCTGCAGCCAGGCTCCAAGGCGAGCTGATTGCATCGAAAGCACAATTGGAAGGGCTCAAGCAGACTTACACGGAAGAAAATATTCGTGTGAAGAGTGTTCAGGCTCATGTAAACGAATTGCAACGCGCATTGACCAAGATCAACTCAGGCCGCGCGGCCAACGTTCAGGACCCTACGAGTCCTTACCCTTCAGTGAAGAACTTGCCGATATTGGGAGTGAAGTGGGCCGATCTGTACCGGCAGACTAAGATTCGCGAAACGGTAGTCGAATTGCTCACCCAGCAATATGAGATGGCGAGAATCCAGGAAGCCAAGGAAATACCGTCAGTCAAAGTACTGGATCCCGCATCAACGCCGGAGAAGAGAAGTCCGTCGTGGCAACTTGTGATTTCGGTGGGCACTTTGTTGAGCGCATTGCTGGCTTGCCTGGGTTATTTCATCAAAAACTGGTGGGACCGCTGGGACCAGGATGATCCAAGACGCTTATTGATTTCGCAGGTGCTTCGCGTTGGCCGCAGGAATTCAACTTCAGTGAGCGGTATTCCGCGCCATCGTGCAGGACGGCAGGACGAGATTTCGCAGGCATGAGCACAGACACAGTCAGGAGGAAATGGTGTCTACACAAGAGGTAGTGAAGGAACAAGGCAATCTCTTGGAAGTGTCGCACTTTGCGGGGACCCAGATTCACCGTGCTCTGGCACATGAAAAGGGGACTGGCTTAGGCGCCGCCGTCGCCATGTTAGAGGCCCTGATCGTGATCGTTTCCGGTTACGCGGCCTATTCAGGACGTGACTTCCTGGGCGATCTCGTTGGCGTTTCGCCAGTCGATGTTACAACTCCTCCTCTCCGCCTGTTCGTATTCCTCCTGACCTACGCCTGCCTCACCGTCATCTGCAACGCTGCTCAGAATCTTTATTCTGACGCTGCCATCCGTTCCGCAAGGGGCGCTCGCGTAAGGATCCTGAAGGGCTTCATGGTTTCATCCATGATTTCCATCATGATTGTATTTATCGCAGGCGAGCAGGCTGTTCCGCGGCTGATTGTCGCCAGCACGCCGCTCTTCAGTCTGGCAGGCGTTCTTTGCCTACGCTACGTAATGGAGCGTTATAACCTCAAGCGCATTGAGCGCGGCATTGGCAATCAGCATGTCCTTATTGTTGGCAGCGGGGAAGTGGGACAGGCGTTCCGGTCTTATCTGCAAAGCCACACACAGTTGGGAAAAACATTCTGCGGATTCGTTGACTGGGAGCCCGGTACCCGCCCGAACTGCCTGGGAACGCCGGACGATCTGCCCCGCATCCTGACCGAGAATTTTATCGACGAGATTTATTTCACTCCATCCATCAGCCGTGACCTGGTGGTGCGCATCGTTCTTGAGGCCCGTCGCCAGCGCATAGGCGTCAAAGTGGTTCCCGACCTTTACGGAGGTCTCGCGATCGGCGCCGGCATGAATTACATCGGCTCCGTTCCAGTGTTGGAACTCAATCGCCAGCCGATCCCCGCTCTCGGTCTTTTTGTGAAGCGCCTGATGGACCTTTTCATCAGCATTGTGACACTGGTGGTTACCTCGCCTTTGCTGTTGTTGACCGCCATCGCGGTCAAGATCGATTCTCCTGGGCCAATCCTCTATAAGGCGTGGCGTGTGGGTCGCAAGGGGCGTAAATTCCGCTGCTATAAGTTCCGTACCATGTGTGTGGATGCTGATGCCCGTAAAAATGGCCTGATGCATATGAATGAGCGCAATGGCGCCACGTTCAAGATTGTTGACGATCCGCGCATCACCCGTCTTGGCCGCTTCCTTCGCAAGTACAGCATTGACGAACTTCCACAACTGTTTAACGTCTTCAAGGGCGACATGAGCGTCGTGGGTCCGCGGCCTCATCCTGAAGATGATTTCAAGCGGTACGACTTGGAGCATTTTCGGCGGCTTGACGTCACGCCCGGGCTTACCGGACTTTGGCAGGTGACCGCCCGTCACGATCCCTCTTTTGAAAAGAACGTCATGCTGGATCTGGAGTACATCGAAAACTGGAATGTATTTTTGGATTTAAAAATTCTTTGCAAGACCGTTCCTGTCGTCTTTCGAGGCTCTGGTCACTGATCTGCCCCAATCAGATTTCTGGAAGCGAATGTGCGCCCGGCGGCGCATTCAAACCGCTGTTACTCACTTACAATAGGAGTGCTCAAATCCATGAGGCGGGAAGAAAACTGCCCTGTGCCTGTGAGCTGTGGTGTTTTCGCGCAGACTTGAAGATGGAGAAGCAGCGTGGCGCTTAAGCGGGCGTTAATCACGGGCGTTACCGGCCAGGACGGTTCCTATCTTGCGGAGCTTCTCCTGCAGAAGGGCTATGAAGTTCACGGAATCAGGCGCCGCTCATCTTCATTCAATACGGGAAGAATCGATCATCTGATTCAAGACCCGCATGCCAAAGGCTGCCGTTTCTTTCTTCATTATGGTGACATGACCGATTACGGCAGCCTGAAGCGCACCATACAAATGGTCGAGCCCGACGAAATTTATAATCTCGCAGCTCAAAGTCATGTGGCTGTTTCGTTTGAGCAGCCTGAATACACCGTTGAGTCCGACGCGCTTGGACCGTTGCGCATGCTGGAAGCGATCCGCAGCCTGGGTCTTCAAAGCAAGACACGGTTCTACCAGGCCTCCACCTCTGAAATGTTTGGCAAGGCGCAGGAAGTTCCGCAAAGTGAGACCACACCGTTTTATCCGCGCTCGCCCTACGGTGTCGCCAAGCTTTATGCCCACTGGATTACTGCCAGCTATCGCGAAACTTACGGCATCTATGCGTGCAGCGGCATCCTTTTCAATCATGAATCGCCCGTGCGGGGTGAAACATTTGTTACGCGCAAGATCGTCCGCGCTCTCACCCGCATTCAACTTGGGGCACAGGATTGCCTTTATCTCGGTAATCTCGACGCCAGACGGGATTGGGGCCATGCTCGTGATTACGTTGAAGCGATGTGGCTCATGCTGCAACAGGACCGCCCGGAGGATTATGTGATCGCTACCGGCAAGCAGCATTCTGTTCGCGACTTTGTTTGTGCCGTGGCGCAAAAGCTCGAGATCGACCTTCGCTGGCAAGGGACCGGCCAGGATGAAGCAGCCTTTGACGTCACTACCGGCGAGCGAGTCGTGGCCATCGACCCGCGTTATTTCCGTCCTGCGGAAGTCGAAAACCTGTTAGGGAATGCCGCCAAAGCCAGAGAGAAACTTGGCTGGACTCCGCGCACCACGTTCGATGAACTCGTGACAGAAATGGTGCGTGAAGAAGTGGAGATTGCAAAGATGGAAACCTCCGGACAGAGGCAAACTGCTGTTTTATCGCGGAGCCCGGGCAAAGAATGAAGAACACCACTCATGAAATATCTCTCCCATCCGAAAACCTGGATCCGGAGACAACGTCATTTGACGTTGCGGTGCCAAGCGGGCGCTCGCTCGCCGGCAATACTCTGTGGAACCTCTTCGGAAATTGCTTTCCGGTAATCGTGGCCGTAGTGTGTTTGCCCATTCTCAAGCGTGGTTTGGGCACGGAGCGCCTCGGAATCATCAGTCTGGCGTGGGTGGTGATTGGGTATTTCAGTCTGTTTGATCTGGGGCTCTCGCGGGCGCTGACCAAACTGGTGGCGGAAAGAATTGGTCAGAACCGTCAGCCTGAAATTCCATCGCTGGTCTGGACCTCGCTTTTCCTTATGACGGGGCTGGGTCTTGTTGGCTCGTTGTTAACTTTTGTTCTTGCGCCTTACCTGGTGGAGCGACTGCTAAAAGTCCCAGCTTCGCTGTCGCATGAAGCTCTGGGCTCGTTTTACTGGCTGGGAGCCGCAGTGCCGGTGGTGGTGATAACCGCTGGGCTCCGTGGAGTGCTTGAAGCACTACAGCACTTCCGTCTGGCTACGGCCATTCGCATCCCAATAGGCATCTTTACTTATCTGGGGCCCGCAGCTCTTCTGCCCTTTACCCATAACCTTATTCCCATTATTGCCGTGCTTGTGCTGGGAAGGACCCTGGCCTGTGCCGCTCATTTTTGGGCTTGCTTTCATGTGATGCCAGCATTGCGCAGCAGCTTTGGATTTCATGCTCCTTCTGCCAGGCCTTTGTTACTCTTCGGCGGCTGGATGACGGTGAGCAATGTGCTGGGTCCGCTGATGGTGACATTTGACCGTTTTCTGATCGGCAGTGTCATTTCCATCGCCGCCGTGGCGTATTACTCAATACCATACGAAGTGGTTACCAAGCTTTGGTTGATTTCCACCGCCCTTGTCGGAGTTTTGTTTCCTGTATTTTCTGCCACAAGCGTTGTGGATCGCACTCGTCTGGCTTTTCTGTATGAAAGCGGAGTCAAATACATTTTTATTGTGCTGCTTCCCGTAACGCTGCTTATGGTGATATTTGCGCCTGAAGGGCTGACCGTATGGATGGGAAGTGATTTTGCCCACAACAGCGCTCGTGTAGCCCGGCTGCTCGCCGTTGCGGTTCTCGTCAACAGTATGGCGCATGTTCCCCTTGCGCATTTGCAAAGCGTTGGGCGGCCTGATGTAACAGCCAAGTTCCATTTGCTGGAACTTCCTATTTATGTGGTCATGCTTTTCTTTCTGGCTCATCGCTGGGGCATAACCGGCGTAGCCGTTGCGTGGCTCCTGCGCGTCATCATTGATGCCTTTCTCCTGTTCTGGTTTTCCTTTCGCTTATTACCCGAGTGCCGTTTCATTGTTACGCGATTACCGCTCATGATCGCAGCGGCGCTGGCCTTCAATCTGATTGTGATATCGGTTTCAGGTCTGACGGTTAAGATTATCCTGGCTGGCGCGGTCTTTCTGGTTGTGGTTCCAGCTTTGTGGGCATGGGTGTTAACTTCTGCCGATCGCGCCCCATTGCAGTTCTTATTGCAGCGGTTCAAGAACTGGTCTGGCCGGCAGAATCTGATGCGCTGATGCCCTACGATATAATCTTTTCTGTGAAGCCATCAGCTAAGTTCAAGAAAAGTTTTTATCGATTCAATCCAATTTATGTAGCCGCAAAGAGATACTACCATCTGTGGTACTACCAAAGTCGCGTTTGGGAACAAACGACATGGATGGGCGTGCACACATTGAAGTCTCCCATGGATATGTGGAATTATCAGGAGATCCTGGTTTCACTGCAGCCATCCATAATTATCGAATTTGGTACGAATCAGGGCGGGTCGGCTTTATTCTTTTCGTCGGTGATGCAACAGATTGGGCGGCGCTACGTGATCGTATCGGTGGATATCGCTGCCTCAGGCATTTCCGAGAGAACGAAATCAGATCCCAACATTCGATTGTTGACCATGTCGTCCTCCTCCCCGGAAGCGCGAAAGTTTATTCAAGACCTGAGACATAATTTTCCTGGTCCGGCGTTCGCTATCCTCGATAGCGACCACTCCAAGGAACATGTTCTTGCGGAAATGGTGAGTCTGCGAGATATTCTGGTCACGGGGGACTATGTGATCGTGGAAGATTCCAACATAAATGGACACCCGGTATTAAGCTCTTTTGGTCCCGGCCCCTACGAAGCCGTACAGGAATACTTCCGCATGTACCCGCGGGATTATGAACATGACTTTGAACGAGAGCAGAAATTTGGTTTTTCTTTTGCACCGAATGGATTTCTCCGAAGACTTTGACAATTGCCGACAGGCTTTGTAGTTGCCATTCTCTTTGCTAGCATCGCAACAGTGGCTTGAAGTCCGCGATTTCTTCTTTTATGAACCCGCTGAAATCAATGAAAGGTTTGGTGCGCAACACGCCGCTGGAGCCTGTTGCCAAGAAGGTCTATACCCTTGCCAAGGGGGTGTTGCTCAGGGCAAAGTGCTATCCGTTAGTACGGAAACATCTGAGCGACAAAAGCGGTTTGGAAATTGGCGGGCCCAGCCATATATTTGAGACTAATCTTCCCATCTATCATCACATTCAATCGCTCGACAATTGCGTTTTTGCTGAGGTAACGCATTGGGAGGGCGCCCGTGCTTCAGGAGCGACGTTCCATTTCGATCAAGGGAAGCGCACGGGCAACAACTTCATCACAGAAGGTTCCACGCTTGAGGGCATCGCAGATGCCGCATATGACTTTGTTCTGGCTTCGCACAATCTGGAGCACATTGCCAACCCGATCAAAGCTCTGCACAACTGGAATCGTGTTCTGAAGCCGCGCGGTTTTCTTCTTCTGGTACTGCCGGATAAGCACCGCACCTTTGACTACCAGCGTCCCGTGACTACGCTCGAGCATATGCGGGATGACTATGCGCGCGATATGGGCGAGGATGACATGACCCACGTAGAAGAGTTTGTCACTTTATGGGATTACAAGAAATTCCCGATCGCCAATTCAATTGCTGAGCACCGGGAACGTTACCGGAACAATTACCAGCAACGCCTTCTTCATCATCATGTTTTCGATTTGGAAAGCGCTGTGCGTTTGGTGAAAGATTGCGGCTGGCAGGTGCTTGCGGCGGAGAGATCAAGGCCAAACCACCTGATCTTATTTCTGCAGAAATCGTAAAATTTTGGCGATCGGAAAAGAATGTGCGCCCCAAGAATAGTAAAGTTCAAGCAATCAGGAGTAAGCGCCGCTGCGTCCGCGCAGCGCGTCCCATGCCCCTCTGGCCATATACGCCAGCTTCTTCCGGCGATTGCTCTCAAACAGCATCAGCTTCACTATCTCTTTGAACCATGACCACATGTCATGCCCAATCCAGCGCGGGTCGGACAACAGGTATCGCCGATACACGCGCAACCTATTTCTGGCAGCGTAATAACGACGTACTGGGCTGTGGTTGAAAACCGTGCAGCTTATGCCGAGGAAGTTATGCCGCGTGGGTGTTCCCACACGATGGTAGATCGGAGCTGCGGCGGCTTCAATGATGCGGAATCCATGTTCTCGCAGGCGGAGGCAGAACTCAAAATCAACGTAATCGATGAAAAACGATTCATCGAACAAACCTACATCTTTTAGCGCAGATCGGCTGAACAAGCTACCGGATTGCAGGGCAACTGGCACTTCTTGAAACTCCGGACCATCCTGTGGCGGAATTTGGCCGGGAAATTCCGATGAAAGCACGTGGCGTGGAGCGATGGATGCGACTTTTTCTCGAAACGTGCAAGCCTCATACGCAGCGGACATTGCTTTGCTGAATCCCGGAGCAACCCTGCTGTCCTGATCGAACGTGGCGATCCATTCATAGTGATTGTTTACAATCGCGCGACGAATGCCTGCGTTTAGTCCTGCAGCCAGCCCAACATTTTCCTTGTTCCAGATCACTTCAAAATTGCAGGCAGCGGCCAGCTTCGCGATCATCGCACGGATGGCTGGTTCTGAGCAGTTATCCACCACAATAAGTTTGGCTACTTCGTTCAGCAGCGCCCGTATATTTTCTTCCAGAGTGTTATCAGGGTTATAGACCACCATCACGGCGCATATCTGGGTTGCGGCTGGCGTCGCATCCGTTGATGGTCGCATTAAGAAATCAGGAAGGCGTGGATTCATGTGCGCCGGTATCCGGCTCCACCAGAAATAGCATTTGAAAGGCCAGGGAATTGGGAAACAAATTCGTCAATCGTTGCCACATGGGACGGAAATGACTGGTGAACCTGCCGCCCATCACCGGATGCAAATGAACAATCCGGTAGCCGGCCTGCTCGATCATCTTGCGGGCGGTATGAAAAGTAAAGAAACGAAGGTGAGTGTAATCCAGCAGTCCCATGCTCTCGTATTCAAATCTTCCCAGAAGCAATTTTGCGCGCATGGTCCAATAAGCGATGTTGGGAAGGGAAATGAGAACGCGGCCGCCCGGAGCCAGGACATTTTTGGTCTCACGGAGAACAGCCTGCGGTTCCAATAGATGCTCAAGCACATCGCCGTACGTGACCAGGTCAAATTGTTCGCCTACAGCTTTGCTCCAGTCCGGTCGGTTCAGGTCCAGAGACAGCACGCGAGCACAAAATTGCCGGGCCTTTTCCGCAGCTTCCGTATCAATTTCAATACCCACCACGCGGGAGCCGCCCGCTGCAAGTTGCCGGGAAAGGAACCCGGTGGAGCACCCGCATTCCAGAATGTTGCGGTATTTTCTGGCTTCTTCAATGAAAAGATGGTTCCGGCTGAAACGATCGCCATTGGTGGAGATCTCATAGCGACTGCTTTTCAGGTTGGCGTGGTGCATCAGCGTTTCTTGGGGCAAGCTGAGCACAATTGTAACATCGTGCTTTTCCTTACCCTCTTCAGGTTCTCACATTACAATGAAGAAGCCGCCGTCTTTTGACTGCGGCAACCCATCCAATGTCATTGAGTGAGCCTCGCGTCAGCATCGTTATCCTGAACTGGAATAGCTACGAGGTCACGCTGGATTGCCTCTTCTCGCTCCGGAAAATGGAGTATCGGAATTTCGAGGTGGTCCTGGTGGATAACGGTTCTGTCGATGGCTCGCCGGAGAAGCTTCTGGAAAAGGCGCCTGAAATCAGGCTGGTCAGGAACCCCACAAACCTTGGCTTCGCTGCCGGCAGCAATGTCGGAATTCGCGATGCGGTGCGCCGCGGCACTGACTATGTGCTTCTGCTGAATAATGACACGATTGTGTCTCCCAATTTTCTTACCCAACTGATCAGTGTTGCAGAGTCGGACGAGAAGATCGGCGCCGTAAGTCCAAAGATATTGTTCTTTGACCATCCTGACAGGCTCAATTATGCAGGCGGGGAGCACAGGCGCTGGAGACTTTTTCCCAAGATCTTCGGGCTCCGCGAGCTGAATGACGGCACCTACGACACAACTCGCGAGGTTTCATTCCTTACCGGCTGCGCATTCCTGATCAAGGCAGAGGTCGTGCGCCAGATCGGAGTGCTGGAAGAGATCTATTTCCATTTTTATGAAGATATTGAATGGTCCCTGCGCGTGCTGAAAGCCGGATATAAGGCCATGTATGCACCCTCAGCGGTGATCTGGCATAAGGAGCACTACGTTACCGATAAGAACCAGGGGAATGGGTTTATTGAATTTTATCTGGCTCGTGCCAATGTGATTTTTGCGCGGAAGCACGTTCCCTTAAAGCTCTGGCCTTTCAAAATGCCATTTTTTGCCGCGTGGATGGTCTATCGCACTCTGGTCTTTTCTTTTCGCTGGGATTGGCCAAAGGTCCTGGCTTTGTACAAGGGATTCTGGGCTGGCTGCTTCTTAAAACTTCCGGAAGAAAAAACAAAAGTTTGATCTTTGATGTTTGTTTTTATCTGCAGCCATGCGATAGTAATACCCAATCCCCCAACTCAGCCGCTATTTCCCATGCCCAGCCATTCGATCAGGAAACGCTGGCGCATGAAAAGCTGCATATGTGTGACTTGAAGGCTCAAATCGTATCACCAGCCTTTAAGAAAAAATTGTGTGTTTTGCCGCTTGAAAGCAAGTCCTTTTCTAAGGTATTGTGCTCTGATTTTGAAATAAAGGTGATGTTCGATGACAAACGTGATTTCCGCCCAGAAGACAATAGAAAATAATTCCTCAGGGAAACAACTAACAGCCGAGTTCTCCAGCGATCCTGCTAGTCGCGCGATCACTCTTCCGGCACTGTTCAGGCGCGCCATGCTCCTGCTAGTGGTCTCCCTTGGGCTGTTCGCGAATGTGGCCAGGGCTCAAGTGATCGGCATCACCAAGCCTATTGATCCTGCCAACATTCAATTCGGCCCCAATCCTCCCAGCCCCCAATTTGGCCCTATTGGTGAAGCCATAGTCACCGGCAATGGTATTGAGTACAACGGCGGGCCGGTAATGCTGGGCCCGCACAATGTTTACTTTATTTGGTACGGCAATTTTTCTGGCAACATTGCTCTCACAATGCTGCCGGACCTTATTAATGGCTTTGGCGGCTCGCAATACTTCAATACCAATACAACCTACGGCGATGCCAGCGCTAATATAGCGAACACCGCCACCATGGCGGGGCAGTTTTTTGACAACTACTCGCAGGGCAAGGCGCTGACAGGTACGACTTTTTCGAACCTCATCAATGCGGCGTTGAACAGTGGAAAGCTTCCCGTGGAACCTAATGGAATTTATTTTGTGCTCACGTCCCCGGACGTGACCTTGAATTTTCCCCCCGCCACGCCCGGCGGCAGTCCCCAGGGCTTTTGTACTGCTTTCTGTGGGTTCCATACTTCCGGGACGTTTGGCGCGACCGACATAAAAGTTGCTTTTATCGGAGATCCAGCCACCCAATGCCCTAGTGGCCACCCGGGTGGCACTTGCTCCGCCCAAAGTCTCAGTCCCAACGGAAATGAAGGCGCTGATGCCATGGCCGATGTCATTGCTCATGAGTTGAATGAAACCATAACTGATCCTCATGGCGATGCCTGGTTCCACATCGATACCTCTGGAGAGGTTGGGGATTTGTGTAACTTTAAGTTTGGTACTACTTTCTCTTCGTTGAACGGCGCGCATGCCAATATTGTCCTCAACGGCAGACAGTTTCTTATTCAGTCGAATTGGCTGAATTCTGGCGGCGGTTCGTGTGCCATGGGATTTAACTCACAAATGCCTTCCGGCCTGACTTTTGTTCCCGTCACTCCGTGCCGTGTTGCCGATACGCGCAATCCTGCCGGGACATTTGGCGGACCATTTTTGGCTGCTAACGGCACGCGCGAATTTGATATCCCCAACAGCGCTTGCGGGATTCCTACCAGCGCGCAGGCTTATTCAGTCAATGCCACGGTTGTCCCGCACGGTTTTCTTGGGTTCCTCACCGCATTCCCGTGTGGACAGTCTCTTCCGCTGGCATCAACGCTGAATGCCACGGATGGACGCGTGAAAGCCGCTGCTGCCATTGTGCCTGCCGGAACGAATGGAGGTTTGTGTTTCTTCTCCACCAATGACACAGAATTAGTTCTCGATATCAACGGCTATTTCGTACCGAACACTAGCCCCACGGCTTTGGCTTTCTTCCCGGTAACGCCATGTCGCGTTGTCGATACTCGCTTGGCGGCTGGTCCTCTGGGCGGCCCGGCTATCGCAGGCGCCACGGCGCGGACATTTCCGGTTCAGACGGCCTGTAATCTGCCTGCGACAGCGCAAGCCTATTCCATGAATTTCACGGCGGTTCCCCAGGGCCCGCTGGGCTTTTTGACTACCTGGCCGGCAGGACAGACTCAGCCGCTGGTCTCAACATTGAATGCCAATCTTGGCGGCGTAACCGCGAATTCCGCCATCGTGCCTGCTGGCGCCAACGGCGACATTTCGGTGTTTGTCTCCAACCCATCTGATGTGGTTATCGACGTAAACGGCTATTTCGCACCGCCTGCTGCCGGTGGCCTCTCGCTTTTCCCGTTAACGCCGTGCCGAGTGCTGGATACCAGAACTTCTCCTGTCCGCCCACCAACGGCTGCGTCGTTTGATGTAAGTGTGGCGCTGAGCGGCTGTGGCGCTCCCACCACAGCTCAATCTTTTGTCTTGAATGCCACTGTGGTACCGCCAGCTTCCTTTGGCTTTCTTGCGTTGTGGCCGCAGGGCACAACACGGCCACTTGTTTCTACGTTAAACGCAGTCGATGGTGCGATTACATCCAACATGGCAATTGTGCCCGCAACGAATGGCGCGATCAGTGCCTTTGGGTCTCATCCGGTAGAATTGATTCTGGATATGTCTGGTTACTTCGCGCCGTAAAGGACACGGAACAACCTTTCAATGAATGCCCGGTGCCCGCCGATTGCGCGCACCGGGCATTCGATTTAGCGCGCTGAAGTGCGTGCTATACTCTGCCCCGATGGCATGGCTTTATCTTGCTGATGAATCGCAGTCAGCCCACTTTCTTCCGCAGCGGTCCGTGATCAGGCTCAGGATGCAATGAGGGTCCTGATGCTGCACAACAGATACCTCATCCCGGGCGGTGAGGACCAGTGCAGCGTTGCTGAAGCCGCTCTTCTACGCGATCATGGACACGAAGTAGAGCTTCTGGAAGAGGACAATCGCCGCATAGAGCAGCTCGGCCAGGCGCGAACGGCAATGCGCACCGTCTGGTCGCGTGAATCGTATCGCCGTATCGACAAATTGTTGAAGTCCCGCGCTTTCGATATTCTGCACGTGCAGAATTTTTTCCCCCTCTGGTCACCATCAGTTTATTACGCGGCTTCCCGCAACCGCGTTCCTGTTGTGCAGACTCTGCACAATTACCGGCTGATGTGCGTAAACTCGATCTTCTTTCGCGACCAACATCTCTGCCAGGAATGTCAGGGACGCTTTCTGCCATGGCACGGGATAGTGCATGCCTGCTATCGCAATAGCCGTGCTGCCAGCGCTGTTGTCGCCGGCATGGTGGGAGCGCACAAGCTGGCGGGCACGTGGCGTAAGCGCGTTTCCACGTACATCGCTGTATCCGAATTCGCGCGGGACATATACATCGCAGGCGGCTTACCCGCGGACAAAATCGCGGTGAAGCCAAACTTCATCCACCCGACACCTCCGCCAGGTACTGGAGGCGGCGGATATGCTCTTTATGTCGGCAGGCTGAGCCCGGAAAAGGGAATTGCGACAATGTTGAATGCGTGGAAGGGAGCACATGAAGCCATGCCGCTAAAAATTGTCGGTGAGGGCCCCCTGGCAGAGTTTGTGACTGCCAGTGCCCAGGAATGCAGCAGTATTGAATATCTTGGCGCAAAGTCGCTGCCTGAGGTTCTCGATCTGATGCGTGGCGCAGAGTTTCTTATCTTTCCTTCTGAGTGGTATGAAACCATGGGCCGTACAATCATGGAGGCGTTCGCCGTTGGAACGCCGGTTGTCGCCACTAACATTGGTCCGCCTGCGACGATGGTGGTACAGGGCGTGACCGGGTTCCATTTCACGCCGGGCAATGTGTCTGAGCTGCGCGAGCGAGTGGAATGGTGCTCGCATAATCTCAATCGGTTGCGCGCGATGCGTTCCAATGCCCGGCAGGCTTTTGAAACCAGCTATACCGGCGCTGCCAACGCCCGGATGTTGCTGGGGATTTATGAAAAGGCACACGAAACTGCAGGGCACGCTCATTTCAGGATGATCACGTTGTGATCTAAGATCAGCAAATCACTAAGATTGGCGAAGCGCGTCGAGAGCCCACGTATCGAGCGGCCGAATCAAGGTTGCCGACCCCCTCTATGTCTATGCTATTCTCGACCCAGCATCGTCTCCAACGACATTCATCCAGGTATCGGTCACTACTGCAAAAAATGGCCCAAGCAAGCTTTTATCGCGCTGACAATCCGATACAGAAGTCAGCCGCAAATTCTGCGGCAAATCACGTTGCGCTGGCCAATCCAATGAGGCAACAATGAGCGTTGCCGTCATTACCGGATCGGCGGGGCTGATTGGCTCGGAGGCTGTCCGCTATTTTGCCGCTAAAGGCATGCATGTCGTGGGCGTTGACAATGACATGCGAAAATATTTTTTTGGTCAGGAAGCTTCAACGGAATGGATGCGCAAGCATCTTGAAGCAACAATTCCTGACTACCAGCACTTCAGCATTGATATTCGCGACCACGCGGCGATTCTCGAACTGTTCAAGCGTTTTGGAAAAGAAATTTCCCTTGTAATCCATACGGCTGCACAGCCTTCCCATGATTGGGCGGCACGCGAGCCTCTGACAGATTTTTCCGTGAATGCCGCCGGCACACTGAATCTACTGGAAGCCACCCGGCAATTTTGCTCCGAAGCGCCCTTCATTTTTACTTCGACGAACAAAGTTTATGGCGATTCCCCTAACGAACTGCCGCTTGTGGAACAGGAATCACGTTGGGAATTGGATAAGAACCACAAATTTGCCGAGCACGGAATTACGGAAGAGCAGTCGATCGACCATTCCTTGCATAGCATCTTTGGATCATCCAAGGTCGCTGCGGACGTGATGGTGCAGGAATACGGAAAATATTTTGGCCTTAAGACTGCGTGTTTTCGCGCCGGATGCCTTACCGGACCGAACCATTCAGGCGCTCAGTTACACGGCTTTCTGGCTTATCTGATGAAATGCAACGTTACCGGGGCCCGCTACACAGTTTTTGGTTATAAAGGCAAACAGGTCCGCGACAACCTGCACAGTGCTGACCTGGTGCGGGCCTTCGACAGGTTTTTTCAGTCGCCCAGATCAGGAGAGGTCTATAACATCGGGGGCAGCCGATTTTCCAACTGCTCCATGCTGGAAGCTATCTCCATGTGCCAACAGATATCGGGCCGGGAAATGCACTGGCAATACGGCGATGAGAATCGAAAGGGAGACCACGTCTGGTGGATTAGCGATATTAGGAAGTTCCAGTCGCACTATCCCGGATACGCCTTGCAGTTTGACAGCCTGGCTATTCTTCGCGAGATCCACGACCAAAACCACGAGCGGTGGAAGGATTCATCTCGAGTTGTCCACGCATGAGTGCGGTGGAAAAGAGAAATATTCTCGGAGTCCTCATCGACGACGCAAACCTGGAAACCGCGACTGACATGGTGATTGCCGCTGCGCATCGTGGTGGCCCGTTCAGCGTATCTGCCATCGCCGTGCATGGAGTCATGGAAGGCGTACTCGATCCGGCACACCTTTATCGACTCAATAATCTCGAACTAGTGGTAGCGGATGGGCAACCGGTTCGCTGGGCCCTCAACCATCTTCATTCAGCTGGTCTGCGCAAGCGTGTTTATGGGCCGAATTTGATGGTTTCGGTTCTTGCCCGCGCGGAGCAGGAAAAGCTCCCGGTTTATCTTTACGGAAGCTCACCCGATGTCCTTTCGCTTCTCACGACCAACTTGCAACAGAGATTCCCCAGGCTCATCATCGCGGGAACAAGCCCCTCAACTTTTGGACGAATCACTCCTGAGGCCGCAGATCGTATTGGCGAGCAGATCAGGCAATCAGGCGCGCAAATCGTGTTTGTTGGCCTGGGCTGCCCTCGGCAGGAAGTGTGGGCCTATGAATTCCGAGATCGCGTCAAGGCGCCCATTCTCGCGGTAGGGGCTGCTTTTCCTTTCCTGGCGGGAACTCTGAAACAAGCGCCAAAATGGATGCAGGACCGCGGATTGGAATGGCTGTTCCGGTTAAGCACTGAGCCGCGACGGCTATGGCGCAGATATCTTCTGCTGAGTCCCGCATATTTGTTTCTTATTGCGTGCCAGTGGCTTGGCTGCCATTTTCACACCGATGGAAAACCGACGGCAAGCGAAGTTCTTTACGGTTAATTATTGCGGATTTTTTCGCGGCGTTGCTACCAGCTGGTAATCGCGGCTTGGAGTAAGATTATGGTAATGTTAAGGCATTCATCGCGACTACCTACTTGAATGAAAATTGGTTCTTCAACCGCGTCCATTCCCAATCCGACGCCTCTTTTGTTTCTAATAACGGCTACTGCCGTTCTGCTCTGGCCAGACGCCTCTGGCGTGACTGCCCTTCTGGTAGCGGCGGCAATTGCAGTCCCCATAGCCGCATTCTGGCTCTCATATAGTGCAGCCGGTGCGGTCGTTGCTTTGATCATTGCGTCCACCGCTCCGCGCCTGTTCGTGGAAATCGGCGGCCTTAAGGCAAGGCCCGAACACTTTATCTGCGGAATTTTGTGCATCAGCATCTTCTTTCTCTGGAAGAAACGCACCCAGCCAGTGAGATGGATTTGGCCTGACTATTTGCTGATGGCTTATGCCACGATGAATATTTTCAGTTCTCTGTTCCGGTCGATTGAGCCCAGGCAGACCATTAAATGGGCCCTGCAGCAGGTGCTGATTATTCTTACGTACTTCTTCCTTCGCGTTCTCATACAAGACCGGAAGGATTTGCGCAAAGCTTTCATGGCAATGCTGGTAGTCGGGGCAGTGGCAGTTGGGTACGGAATCATTTGTTTTTATTCCAATCTTATTTTCGGCACTGAATTCGGCATGACCATAGCTCAATACGGTGATCTTTCCGCTCCTTATGGTGTGCAATATGAAGCAAATCTTCTTGGCTCGACGAGCGGCGCTTTGTCCGTAATGATGCTGGTCATGTATCTCTATGAGCATCGCCGCAGGTTTCTGGTGGGGTTTGCGCTGGCATTGGCGGGCATGGCAATTAGTCTTTCTCGTGGCGCCCTGGGCGCTACTGTGATCGGGTTAGGGGTTGTAGCAATTTTTAGCCTGAGAAAAGAGCTTCTGAACCGGCAGGTATTGGGTAACGTTGCCAGGGCCACGTTGTGTGCCCTGCTGGTAGTGCTTCCGGCGGTTGTTCCGCAATATGCCGAGCGCTTCAATACCATGGATATCGGCGAGCCTGCAGTGGATCCAAATACGCTCACGCGCATTGTGCAGGTGAGTTCAGCTTTTGAAGAAGTGCTCAAACATCCCATGTTGGGTGGTGGAACTTCCAGTTTTCAGCTCGCTTTTGATTGGCAGGCGCTGGGAGAGGAATGGGAAGACCAGGGATGGATTGGAAATACCGAGATGCGCGTTCTTCACGATACTGGTGTTGTAGGTCTGGTCATCTTCTTTGCATTCCTAGTGTCTTTGTATCGCCGGTCCAGAAAGGTGCTTAAGTTAGGCCCCAATCCAGTGCTGGTTGCATTGTTGGCTTCCGCGCTGGTGTACTGCATCTCATTTCAAGCCACTGAAGGTACGCTGCTGGCTTTTCCCTGGGTCCATCTTGGACTCATCGGGTGCGCCATCTCCGTATTTTTTGCCGCGGACGCCGGATTTGGGAAAGAAGTGCAGCAGACTATTTCAGGTTGAGCTACAGAAGGATTGGCAGGCCGTCCACTACGTTGCACTATTTTGAAATAATATCCCGCTGCTTTACCCTTACAATTGCAAGTTTGTTCCGGAGTCACAAATTTTTATTGTCGCAGTGAATCCGAATTTGAAATTGGGCCTTGTTGTGATCCAGGAGAGATCAGTAGAGATGAGACAATTGCGGCGATCCATATCGCCACGGCCGAGACTCCACGCATGAAAGACGCGGCACCATCGAATCCAATTTATGGTCGCAAGCTGCGGCTCGCGATCTTTGGCGGCAGGGGTATTCCCTCAACCTACAGCGGCACTGAGACATTTTTCATCGAGCTGGCTCCCCGGCTGGTGGAACGCGGCCACGAAGTGATCGTCTATTGTCGTAAGGCGCTTTTCAAGGAACGTCCACCTGTTTACAAGGGTGTTCGCCTGATCTATACGCCCAGCTTTGAAACGAAAAACTTTGGGACGTTCACCCATACACTCTCTTGCATGATCGACGTGCAGCGTCGCAACGTGGATGCAATGCTTATTACCAATGTCGCCAATGCCTTTCACTGCGCCATACCCAGAATCTTGGGCGAGAAATGCGCCTTAAACGTGGATGGAATCGAGTGGAAGCGCGGTAAATGGGGCCGTCTGGGCAAGGCATATTTTTACTGGAATGCGCGACTCTCAGGAAAGATTCTTCCCAAGGGCATCATTACCGATGCGTATGCCATGCGGAAGCTCTATCTGGACGAATTCAAGACCCCATCGGCTTGCATTGCTTACGGCGGCAACATTGAAAGTTCATCCAAGCCGGAGATTGTTCGGCAGTATGGGCTTGAGTCGGGCAATTATTATTTGATCGCGAGCCGGTTGGTTCCTGAAAACAATGCTGCATTGATCGTCGAAGGATTCAAGAAGGCGCGAACGAAACGCCTGCTTGCCATCGCCGGTGATGCAAATTATCACAGCACGTTTATCGATGACCTTAAGAAGAGCGCGGACGAGCGGGTGCGCTTCCTGGGGCACGTTGATAGCATTGAACACGTTAAAGAGCTTCACTGTAATTCCTATGCGTATATTCACGGCCACATGATGGGTGGAACGAACCCTGCGCTCCTGAAAGCGCTCGGCTTTGGCAACTGTATTTTGGCGCATGATAACCCATTCAATGCCGAGGTCCTGGCCGGACATGGACTCTTGTTTGGGGATGCAGACGATCTGGCCGCTAAAATCGAACTTATCGAAAATAGGCCTGAACTTGCCGAAGACTACCGCCGACGCTCTCCGGATCGGATCCGCAATTTTTATAACTGGGACCGCATTGTGGACCAATATGAAGAGCTGTTTTATCAGCTTGCCGCCGGAGAAGACCCAACGCGAGTGCATTCCAGTGTTCGTGAGGCTGAAGCACAGCTGGCGGCCCGCTAGGACATTCGCACCGACCCGCTTCGCAACTCCATTACCAGAGTGTTTGCCCCTGCGTGCCCCTGCACGATTACATCTAAGGTGCAGATGGGCCCGCTCAACTTGCGCCGTTCATTGGGGATGAAATAACCTAAAAGCAGCTGTTTGCAACAAGGGAGGCTTATGCGGATTCTGGTGGCGGGCGGCGCGGGATACGTTGGTTCAGCACTCATACCCAAGCTGCTGGAGCGTGGTTATGACGTTGATGTCGTTGACCTTTTCTGGTTTGGAAACTCGCTCCCGGCGGAAGTCCGCATTATCAATCGCGACCTGTTTGATCTTCAGGTCAGCGATCTAAAGACCTACGAGCAGGTGATATTTCTGGCCGGGCTTTCCAATGATCCGATGGCGGAATTTTCACCCAGCAAAAACTTTATTTTTAACGCAGCAGCTCCGGCTTATCTTTGCTACATCGCCAAACAGGCCAAGGTGCGGCGATATATCTACGCCAGCTCTTGCTCCGTTTACGGCTACACGGAAAATGAATTGTTCGATGAAGACCGTCCCGTGGCTTCATCCTACCCGTATGGAATCTCCAAGCTCCAGGGCGAGCAGGCAGTCATGCAGCTCATCGACGATGATTTTTCCGTCATAGCGCTGCGCAAGGGCACCGTCTCTGGGTACAGCCCGCGTATGCGGTTCGATCTTATTATCAACACTATGTTCAAGTGCGCGATGAAGGATGGCGTGATCCGGGTGAACAACCCTGCCACATGGCGGCCGATCCTGAGCATCGATGACGCTACCATGGCGTATATTCGCGCGGTTGAAGCTAACCAGTCTCTTTCGGGGATTTTCAATATTGCATCCGGCAATCACACCGTGGGAGAAGTAGCCGATCTGGTGAAAGGCACCATCCAAGAAGAGACCGGAAGCGGCCCGACGCTGGATATCGCGCATATCCAGGACATTCGCAATTACAAAGTGTCGATTGAGCGGGCGAAAAACATTCTCAGTTTTCATCCTCATCACAGCGTCAAAACCATCGTGCAAAACCTGATAGAGAACATGGCAAAGTGCAAAGATTGGGACAATCCTAACTATTACAACATTCAGGTATTCAAGGGACTTGATCGCGACGAAAAGTCAAAGCTGGTGACAAGTTCAGTCGGGGCCACGCAATGAGGGTTGCATAAATGAAGGTTGCAATCATCGGTGGAAATGGACAACTGGGCCAGGACGTGAGTTCAGCGTTTTCCCATGAGGGTGATGCTGTTACGAGTCTCACACATCAGGATATTGAGGTTTCGTCGCTGGCATCGGTTCGTGAATCGCTCGACGCTTTACGCCCTGAGCTGGTGGTAAACACCTCGGCCTTCCATCATGTTGAAAAATGTGAAGCCGATCCAGCGCATGCGTTCGCCATCAACGGCATTGGGGCACGTAACCTGGCGCAGGTCACCCAGGAAATGGACGCCACGCTGATGCACATCAGCACAGATTACGTGTTTGATGGGCGCAAGAACGCTCCTTATACAGAAGACGATGCGCCGGTCCCGTTGAATGCCTATGGCAACACCAAACTTTCCGGCGAACTGTTTGTGCGATCTACCAACCCGCGCCACTTTATTGTTCGTACCTCTGCAATTTACGGTGAAAATCCGTGTCGCGCCAAAGGTGGATTGAATTTTGTGGAATTGATGCTGAAGCTCTCCACCGAACGCAAGGAGCTCAGGGTGGTGGATGACGAGTTTGTTACTCCAACCCCTACGGTGCAGATCGCGCAGCAACTCGCAAAACTGAGCCGGTCGTCAGATTACGGACTTTATCATGCAACTGCTGAAGGCAGTTGCTCATGGTTTGAATTTGCCGCGGCTATTTTTGCCATCACAAACACCAAGATTCGTCTGGAACCGGCACGGCCGGGAGAGTTTCCTATCAAGGTGGCGCGGCCAAAATACTCAGTCCTTGAGAATCGGGCATTAAAGAGCAGATCTCTGAATGTATTCACCCACTGGAAAGAGGGGCTGGAAAATTATCTGGCCCGCCGGGCACAAAGCGCCAGCCTGATTTCCGCCTAATACCGAGTGATCTAACTTCCGGCCAGAGAGTGGTACACGGCCAACGCTTTTTCAGCCAGATTTCCTGTGGTGAAGTGTTTACTTCTGTTCAGTCCTCGCGTGGCTAAATCTCTTTGCAGGCCAGAATCGCCAAGGACCTTGCCGAGCGCGTCCGTAATCGAACCGGTATCGCGTGGATCGACGAGAAGAGCGCCATCACCGGCGACTTCTTCCAGTGAAGATCCAAATGAAGTAATTGTCGGAACACCGCTGGCCATGCTTTCTACCACAGGCAATCCAAAACCTTCAAAGAATGAGGGGAAAACAAAAACTTCAGCGGCGTTATAAAAGATCGGCAGGTCATCAAAAGAGACAAAACCAGGAAAAATGACGCAATCCTGTAAGCCAAGATCCTTGATTTTTTCCAGCAGTTGCCCGGATTGCCAGTCTCGTTTTCCCACCAGCACGAGCTTGGCTTCCAGGCCTTGCTTGCGCAATCGAGCGTAGGCTTCAACCAGACGGGGGAGGTTTTTACGTGCCTGGATTCTTCCCACGTACAAGATAAAAGGAAACGTGAGTCCATATTTTCGCGCCAGACGTTCCTGGCTTTGTCCCTTATCTCTGAGATGGAAACCCGGGGATGCAGCAAGGTGCGCAACCGTGATCTTGTCGCGAGGCAGGTCAAATCGCCGAGCAATATCGGCGGCTGAAAATTCGGAAATAGTCATGATGTGGCTGGCGCGCTTTGCCGACCAGGGTACCAGGGTCTTCATGCGTCGAGCTTCGAGCGGATGAAAAAATTCAGGAAAGTGCTCGTGCGCCAGATCGTGAATCGAAAGAACGGTCTTCGTCCTCACGAATGGCGGGAGTACATACTGGGCATGGAAAACATCCGGTTTCATTCTGGCAAGTAGCCGGGGGAGAACGGCACAAATCCTTACGATTGGATTTTTGGGGATCGGAGTAAAGTGAAATGGGGGATCGCCAACACCATCCTGGCTTAGCGCGGATGGATTGGTATAGAAAAGCTCATATTGGTTTCCACCGGGTGACTGAGCAAGCCCGCGCAGCAGTTGGCGGCAATATGTTTCATTGCCGCCGGACTGAGTGCCCAAACTGTGTACGTCAATGGCGATCTTCATCAATAGAAAATGCTGGTGTGCCGCTGCTCCATCCTAAAGCGTAATGGCGCAACGTGAAAGGCGGAAATTCTTTTACAATACCTATGCCCTTATGGACCCAATTGATTTTCAGAAGCCTCTGCGAACCTATTTTCAAAAGAGACGATTCAAGAATTTCGTCTCCGATTATCAATCATGCAAGACCATTCTGGACGTCGGTGGCGGGCGTTATACGTGGGACGTTCTTGGGCGCTCCGACGGCGTTACGATCCTGAACATTTTGCCTCCTAAAGATACCGGCGGCTTCACGTACATCCAGGCATCTGCCTGCGATATACCTTTTCCTGACAAGTCATTCGACCTGGCGTTTTCAAACTCCGCCATCGAGCACGTGGGAAGCGAAGAAAACCAGTTCAAATTTGCCAGCGAGATGATGCGCGTGGGAAAGCGGATCTACTGTCAAACACCTTCGCGGCTTTTCCCCATTGATCCCCACCTGACAGCGCCCTTTTTACATTGGCTCCCGAACTCCTGGTTGACTCCGCGATTTCTGCGTTACTTCACATTGAATGGTTGGTTATTGGGAAAGCCTTACCAATATGACGTGACCTGGATATCCAAAAGGAAGCTAAAAAAGATGTTCCCGGGCTGCAAGATCACGACCGAGTGGTTTCTGTTGATGCCAAAATCCTTTACCGTCATGAACTGATGGGGCATTCCAGAGGCCTGCCGGTTCACCCCAGGGCGGAGAGGACCTTTTCTGATACATTGGCGCCGCAGATGATGACTGCAACTCTTTTTCCTCTATAACGTTCTGCGTTCTGCAGAAAGGCTGCGACTGCTACGGCGGCCGCGCCTTCAATGACCCAACCTTTCAAATCACGAACCCTCCTCATGGCATCAAGAATCTCTGATTCCGACACGAGCACGGAGCTGTCGATTACATGGGAGCAGACTTCCAGAGTCACGGAGCCGGGCTCAAGGCCACCAGCCGTACTTTCGGAGAGTGTAGGTCCTTCAGGGACGTCGAGGATACGCCCAGCTTTGATGGATTCATAAAGGACAGGAGAGTTTTCCGGCCAGCAGCCAACGATCTCAGTCTGGGGAGATGCGAATTTCATATAAGCGCCAATTCCGCCGATGAGCCCGCCACCGCCAACTGCTATGAATATCGCGTCCAATGGCGGGAGTTGACGCAGTAGCTCAACAGCGATGGTGCCCTGACCCGCCATAACCTGAGCATCGTTATAAGGTGAGATGAATACCTTGCCTTGTTCGGACGCAGCGGCACGGGCCGCCAACTCGGCTTCAAGTGGATCGTTTCCTATTCGCTTGATCCTAGCGCCGTAATCTTCGATGCGCCGTGCCTTGGTGGGCGAGACGTGATTGGAAACAAAGACCTCAGCGGCAATTCCGGCTGCCCTGGCAGCGGCGGCAACTCCCAGTCCATGGTTGCCATTGGAAGCGGCAATCACTCCCTTAGCTGCTTCTTCGGGGGAAAGGGAGAGAATCTTGTTGCTGGCCCCGCGAAGCTTGAATGAGCCGGTCGTCTGCAGGTTCTCCAGCTTGAAAAAGACTTCAGTTTCGATATTGGGAACCAAGCCCTCAATTTGCTCAACGGGAATCTCGACCACGACTGGGCGAATTCTTTCAGCAGCATCCGTGACCTGAGCCGCCAACTTGGCTATGGCTGCAGAGATTGTCGCACCATGATTCCGCGCACTATGACTCATGGTTCTTATTGTGCCACGAGAGGCCGCGCTGGAGCCTCACGCTACTTCTGAATTGACTTCAGGTAATCAGTGATATTTTGCAAACGCACTTCGCCATAATCGCGGTCTTCCTGGATCTGATGGAAGATTGGGCCCCAAATCGGCATTTCGCGGGAACCATGGCCCAGAATGGCTTCATTGCCAATGATGATTTTGCGCACGCGGACAACGGGAAAGATACCGCCGCTTCGCTGGGTGATGGTGGAGAGGTCGGGTATTTTGGTGTTGAGCGCAGGCGCCACCGGGCCGTCACCTTTGCCTTCCACGCCATGGCAGCTAGCGCAATGGGCACGGTAGATATCAACCCCATGCAGCGACTGGGTAAGGCGCACTGGATCGTGTTGTTGGCTTTTTGCTTTCTCGTCCGGAGCTGTGCTCGCCGCCGCAAAAAGTCCTGCCAGCAGAACCGCTCCCTGCAAAACCATAACGTAAACGCCAGTTTTTGATTGTTTCATTGACTCGGGCTCCTGCGTGTTGGACATCGGCAATAAGCCAATCCTAACGCTCCATCTATCCGGGAAGCGTGACGGATATCACACACCATGCGTGAAGTTACAGGCCGTCGGCAGGGTCACGAAGGGTCGTGACCGGCATCACAGCGCAGGATTAAAGGCCTCAGTCATGATTGGAAAAAGCTTAAGGAGCCAGGAACATGGTTTCTGAGTGCGCTAATCCGAGATGCCGTGAGCCTTTCATTTATTATCGGCACGGCAAGCTCTTTTCTGTCCCGCGCGCGACCACTTCAGCAACGCGGGCCACAATCGAGCATTTTTGGCTTTGCCAGAGCTGCGCGGAGAACATGGCTATAGAAGTCCGCCATGGCGGCAATCCATCGTTAATTTCACGCCAGCCCGTTGGAAACATGTTGCAGCTTGAGTACGAGCTTTGAAAACCAGCTCTGACAAAAGAGGAATTATTGTTCCTGCTGTTGGCAAAAATCTAGCAGGTGCTCTGTCTGGAAATATTTCGGAGACAGCAAGGATCAAATCCCTCTCTGATGCATCCAATAACACATGGTAAAGCGAGTGGCATTTAACGCGGCTGGTTGGTTGCTGCTCCTGCTGGGCGCCGTAGGTTTATTCCTGCCGATCCTTCCAGGCGTGCTGCTCATGGTGATCGCTTTATCGATTCTTTCCATTGAGTATGCTTGGGCCCGCCGGTGGATGAGCACTTTACTCCATCGTTTTCCCGCAACTGAGAAACGGCTCCAGCTATTTCTTGCTCGGCATGAAAAACCCACCTCTGCCTAGATCCTGCAAGCTCGCTGGTTCTCTATTAATTCAATCCCAGCTCTGCTCGTGTTCAATCTAGTACCTTGTCTGACCGGTTTCATGCGGCATTGAAAGACGTTAGTCGCGGGGATTTTGTTTTCGTAATGGCGGGTGCTTGCCAGATCGTTCCTGCTCGGGATGGTCCAGCAGCTCTTGAATGGCCTCCTGCAAAGTCATATCGGAAACCGGCTGAAATCGGGAATTAGTCTCCTTACGCTGGAACCTGAATGAATTGAACAAAAACATCTTGCCCTTGAGGTTGACATCCAGGCTTGTGATACGCCACGTTCCCGGCGCTAGCTGGGTTTGGGCGATCTCGTAAATTCCACCCTTGTTGAGGTGTCCGACGATACCCCAGCCAAAGCTAACGTCCTTTTCCAATATGCCCTCGATTCGGACGATTCTCTCCTGCGCAGGCTCAATCCAAACCGAGCCCTCCATGCCACGGTACATTTGGGTTTCGCGATCTTTCGGAGAGAAATCCGGATCAGGGCGGAAATTGAATCGGAGCAGGCCTTTCTCCTTGCCTGCATAGTCAAAGAAGAAGGCTTTCGGAAACGCCTTTACGACCTTGATGCGACGCTGAGTTTCGCTTTTCTGGTCTTTCAGCTCGTTCTTAACGGCGTCATGGTCAGATAAAAGTTTTTTCAGCCGGTGCTGCTGCTTTTCCTGCTGCTCGGGCGAAAGTGGCTCGCCATTGAACAACACGATCCGGTCTGCCCGGCCTTCCGTGGTCTCAATCACTGAACGTGTTTCGGAGCCCCAATTCCAGTCCAGCCGCTCCTGATAGCGAAACGGTTTGGGATTTTCAAGCTCGGCTCGCTCATGTTCGGAAGCGCGTGCGATGAGCGCCAGATGTTCCTCAGATGCTGGGATGGGCGGTTTTTGCGCCAGGGCTGTACCGGTCAGGAGGACGACGAAAAGCAGCGCGCACAAGCCCTGCTTGCTGCGTGCGATGTCGAAACATTGCAGGTGCTTCCTAAGTGCACGTCGGGCAGCGCGCAACATTAGGGTTCGATCGCTTGTTTAAAGGTGGCTTTAACGCGGATAGTCTCCAGGCTGGAAGAATCCCATCCGCCGCCAAGCGCCTTTACCAGGCTCACGGAAGTCACCAGACGCTGACCAAGGATCTGGGTGGCCAGGCGTTGAGCGTCCAAAAGGTTTTCTTCAGCGGTAATTACGTCAAGGTAAGTAACCAGGCCGCCGGTATAACGGTCATTGGCTATCTGCAAGGCCCGTTGGGAAGCGTTTACGGCCTGTTGCTGAGTTTCTGCCGCCTCAGCCAGCACGCTCAAGCCAGAAAGGGAGTCTTCGACTTCCTGAAAGGCTGTGAGCACCGTTTGCCGGTAGTTTGCGACCGATGCACCGTATCCTGACTTGGCAAAGTCAACCTCAGCGCGTCTGCGTCCGCCGCTCAGGACGGTCTCAGCCACGTTGGCGCCAAGCGCCCAAAACCCCGTGGAAGCGCCGATAATGCTGCCCAGCGCGGTGTTTTCAAAGCCACCGGCTGCGGAGAGATTAATGCCGGGATAATAGGCGCTCTTGGCGACGCCGATCTGAGCGTTTTGCGCCGCCATCTGCCGTTCAGACTGCGCGACGTCAGGCCGGCGCTCCAGAACGTCTGAGGGCACTCCGATTGGCACGGCAGGCGGGGGCAGGGCCAATGGTTTTACCGGTACGCTGAAGCTGGGAGCAGGAACGCCAACCAAGGCGGCAATTGCGTACTCAAACTGTGCTCGCTGCCGTCGCAATAATGTGGCCTGCGTGCGGGTTGAGTTGAGCAGTGCTTCCTGCTGGGCAACATCCAGGCCGGAGGCGATGCCGCCGGTATGGCGGTTTTGCACCAGCGTTAAAGATTTATTTTGATCTTCCACAGACGCATTTACTACCGCAATTTCAGCGTCGAGTTCCCGCAGAGAAAAGTAATTCACCGCCAGTTCTGAGGTAATTACCAGCCGGACATTTTCCAGAGCGGCAGCGGAAGCCTGATAAGTTGCATTCGCGGATTCAACATTGCGCCGGACACCGCCGAAAACATCCGGCTCCCAAGTCAGATTGAAGGGAATCAAAAAATCGTTGGATGTGCGCGGAGCCGTGAGCGCAATGCCGGTCGTGGTCGGCTTACCGGCGGAAGTCTGCGAGCGTTGTGCGGAAATGCCCGCAGTCAGTTGCGGAAACAATCCCGACTGGGTGATTCGCGCCGAAGCTCGCGCCTGTTCCAACTGGTAGCGGGCTACCTCAATGGTCTGGTTGGACTTGAGCGCCTGCGCTTCATACTGTTCCAACTCGCTATCACCAAATGTACTCCACCAGCTGCCTTTTGGGATGGAGTCTTTGGGGTCGGCGGCACGCCATGGCGGCTGTTCCTTCCAGGCTGGCGCGGTTGCTACATCTGGCCGATGATAATTGGGACCAACAGCACAGCCCGCGAGGAAGAAGACGAATAAGAAGGCTGCGCAGCTAAGAAAGGATGGGCTTCTTTTTACACGGGCTAAAGCCCAACTCAAGTTAAAGCAATTACGGCACGACTGAAGTCGTGCCCTGACACTTGTTCCGTGATCAAGGGGAGTTTCAGTCATCTTTACAGCGAAGCGAACCAGACCAGGCCTCACGATTGCGATCCGGCTCCAGTACCGGCTTTGACGTTTACTTCCTGCCCATCTTCCAGCGAATCTGCCGGATTTACCACGATTTGGTCGTTCGGATCGAGGCCGCCAAGGATCTCCACTTTGATCCCGTAATCTCGGCCAATGTTGATGGCCTTCAAGTGAATCTTGTGATCCGGGCCTACTACCGCGACGCGAGGCCCTTCCGGGCGGAAAAGCAGCGCATTGACTGGAATAGACAAGCGAGTAATCTGCACCGGAACGGCAAAATGCACTTCAGCATACGATCCCGGCAGCAGATGGCCTTGAGGATTGGGAACATCAATTTCCGTGAGCAAGGTGCGAGTGGCAGGATCAATAGCGTCTGCTGTCCGAACCACTTTGCCGGTAAACTTCTGACCCGGATACTCGCTCAGCTCGATGTAGGCAGGCAAGCCCGCACGAATGGAGACTGCATTGGCCTGCGGCACGCTGACAAAGACTCGCAAAGGATCGACCTGGGCGACGTCAAATAGTTCCTTGCCTGTGCCGGAACTGCCCGCGGTGATCAGAGCGCCCACATCGGTATTGCGGCGGGTGATTACGCCAGAAATTGGCGCATCAATATGCTTAAAGGATTCAAGCTGCTGCAGGCGGCGTACGTTCGCTTCTGCCGCGGCATTATTTGCCACGGCCTGCGTATAGGCGCTCGATTGCTGGTCTGATTCCTGTTGTGAAACGGAGTCCGTTTTGCGCAGGTTGATCCAGCGTTCAGCGGTGGATTTGGCCAGCTGCAATTGCGCCACCGTTTGTTGTTGGGCGGCTTTGGCCTGAGAGAGTTCCTGGTCAACTTCCGGAGTATCAATTTCCGCCAGCAGCTCGCCTTTCTTTACATGACTGCCGATGTCTTTGTTCCAGCGCAGCAGATATCCATTGGTGCGGGCATAGATTGCCGATTCAACATAAGGCTGGAGTTGCGCGGGCAGCACCAGTTGATCAGCGGCGGGCTCGGCGCTAGCCTTGATCACGCCGACAGTCGGTATGGCCAGCCGCTCTGTCTCTTTGGCCAGCGCTCCACGCTCCGTGAAACGGCGCACCAGCGCAAAGGCGCCTGCCACCATCAATATTGTCACAACAATAATGGCGAGCAGGCCGGTTTTTTTTGCCGGCGGCGCGGGATGCACCTTATTGGCTGTGCTGCTCTCTGCGTGTTCTGGAGTTCGTTGTTCCATAAGCTGTGTCATAGATATTTAAGTGCCGGAATAAATTTCCTGCCGCGTTTCAGTCCTGGCTGCTGCTTTTGCTTCTCTGCGTCCGTGCATCATGCTGAAAATTACGGGCACAAACAGCAGGGTCGCTACGGTTGCAAAAATCAACCCGCCGATCACTGCCCGTCCCAGCGGAGCATTCTGCTCGCCGCCTTCACCCATTCCCAATGCCATTGGCACCATGCCGATAATCATCGCCAGAGCCGTCATGATCACTGGTCGCATGCGGGTATAACCGGCTTCCAGCGCGGCGTCCCAGGCGCTCAATCCATCCTGCATGCGTTCGCGGGCGAACGAGATGACCAGAATGCTGTTTGCCGTGGCCACGCCCATGCACATCACCGAGCCGGTGAGCGACGGCACGTTGAGCGTGGTATGAGTCAACAATAGCATCCAGACGATCCCAGCCAACGCGCCTGGGAGCGCTGTAATAATAATGAACGGATCGAGCCATGATTGAAAGTTGACCACAATCAGCAGATAAACCAGGACAATTGACATGACCAGGCCCAAGGCCAGCCCGGCAAACGAACTGCTCATGGTTTCCACCTGTCCGCGCAATTCAATGCGCGAGCCGCGAGGCAGCTTCTTTTCAAAACCGGCGACGATCTTGCGGGTATCGCGTGCCACACCGCCCAGATCGCGTCCCTGCACGCTGGTATACACATCGATTACTGGTTGGATGTTGTAATGGGAGATCACAGCCGGGGTCACAGCGGGAGAGACGGTGGCCAGGTTTGCCAGCACCTGGGGCGCAGGCGCTCCGGGCGCGGTGACAGGAGTATCCATCAGCGCCTGAAGGGAGTCAACGCGGTACTCCGGTGTTTGCACCGCTACGTTGTAAGTCACGCCGTTTTCCCTGTTGAGCCAGAAGGTGGGCGCCGTTTGGAAGCTGCCGCTCAATGAGACCAGCAGGTTCTGCGCCACGTCGCGCTGCTGCAGGCCCACCTGCTGGGCGCGCGTGCGGTCCACGTTCAGCCGCAAAGCCGGCGAATTCATGAGCTGCTGCACATGCACGTCTGCAGCGCCGGGGACATGGCGAAGCTGGTTGGCCAGTTCCTGCGCCAGTTGGTAATTCTGCGCCTGGTTCTTGCCGACAATTTGAATATCAATAGGTGAAGGCAGCCCGAAATTCAGGATCTGGCTGACGATATCAGCAGGCTGGAAAAAGAATTCCACGCCGGGGAACTGCCGCGGTAGCTCTTCCCGCAGCTGCTTAACATAACCGGCGGTGGGATGATGGTTCTCCTGGTTTAGCGAAAACAGGATCTCGGCGTCTGAGGTGCCAATGCTTCCGGCGGTGGAGTAAGTGTTGTTGATGGAACTGTAGGGCAGGCCGATATTATCGAGTACCGTGACCAGCTCTTGCCTGGGAATGCGGCTGCGGACATAGTTCTCCACCTGGTCGCATAGGCGGGCAGTTTCTTCAATCCTGAGGCCGGCCCGTCCGCGTACGTGCAGGCGGAAGATACCAGCATCGACGTCAGGAAAAAAATCCTGACCCAGGAAAAAGACCAGCCCGGTGGACAAGATGCAGAAGGCCAGGAAGCAGCTCACAAAGATTGTACGGTGTTGTATGGCCGAAAGCAGGGTGCCATGGTAAGCCTCGCGCAGGCGGTCGAAACGGCGCTCAAAGCCGATCTGGAAATTCTTGAATGGGGCCATGATGCCGCGCCCCGGCTTGAACCTGTCTTCATGCTCATGGCCGCGCAGCAGGTACATCACCATGGTGGGGACCAGCGTTCGCGAAAGCAGGTAAGAGGCCAGCATGGCGAAGACCACGGCTTCTGCCAGCGGCACGAACAGGAACTTGGCCACGCCGGTGAGAAAGAACATAGGCACGAACACAATGCAGATGCAGAGCGTGGAAACGAACGCCGGGACGGCGATCTGAGAGGCGCCATCCAGAATGGCCGCCGTGAGCGGCTTGCCCATGGCCAGGTGACGGTCAATATTTTCAATCGTGACTGTGGCGTCATCCACCAGGATGCCAACCGCCAGCGCCAGCCCTCCCAGGGTCATGATATTCAGGCTCTCCCCAAGGGCGCTGAGAATAATGATCGAGCAGAGAATCGAAAGAGGAATGGAGATGGCGATAATCAAGGTGCTGCGCCAATTTCCCAGGAACAGCAGGATCATGGCGGCGGTGAGACACGCAGCAATCAAAGCCTCACGCAGCACGCCGTCAATCGAGGCGCGCACGAAGAGAGACTGATCAAAAAGCGCTTTCATGTCCACGCCGTCCGGCAACGTGGGGCCGGCGCGCTTCAATGTTTCCTTGATGTTTTTGACAATATCCAGGGTAGAGGCGCCGCCATTTTTCATGATGGTCAGCAGCGTGCCGCGGATACCATCCTGGCGGACAATGTTGGTCTGGGGAGAAAAGCCATCGCGCACGTGGGCCACATCGCGGAGATATGTGGTGGTTCCGTTTTGCGTTTTGATAGGAAGAGCGTTGATTTCGGCAATCGTGTCCGGACTGCCGTTCATGGAGACCTGGTATTGAAGCGAACCGATCTTGGCCGTGCCCGAAGGCAGAATCAGGTTTTGCGCGCTGATGGCGTTTACTACGTCAACCGGCGTGAGCCTCTTGGCCTGCATGGCGGCAGTATCAATATCAACGGCCACCACGCGCTGCTTGCCGCCATAAGGGAAGGGAATGGCAGCGCCGGGAATCGTGGTCATCTGCGGGCGGATGAAGTTCACGGAAACGTCATTCAGCGCCTGCTCCGGAAGGTTCTTGCTGCTGATGCCGACCTGCACAATGGGGACACTTGAAGCGGAATAAACAATGATGAGCGGGGGATTGGTCCCCTGCGGAAGTTGCCGCAAAGCTGTTTGCGAAATGGCTGTTACTTGTGAAAGCGCGGTCTGTAAATTGGCCGTGGGATGAAAGAAAATCTTGGTAATGGCGCGGCCGTCCATGGCTTGCGTTTCCGTATGCTCAATGTCATTCACGATCGTGGTTAGACCACGTTCGGTGTTGCTGACGATCCTGTCAGCCATTTCCTGCGGCGACAAACCCTGGAACTGCCAGATGACGCTGATAACGGGAATATTAATTTCAGGAAAGATATCGACCGGCGTGCGGATGATGACGATGGGACTTAAGATCAGAATCAAAAGCGCCATCACTACGAAGGTATAAGGCCTCTGTAACGCGAGGCGAACGATCCACATCTGCTAGTCCTTTTTGGAAAGGGCCGCGTTTGAACCAGCAAGTCCGCGGCCAAAGTGTATTTATTTTGACGTTAAAAAATTACGGAGAGATTCAAAGATTGATTATATTATCAGCGTCAAAAACGGCTGCTGAAGTTTCGCGAAGTTTTGGTTAACAGTTCTTTACATCTGAGTGTTTTCGGAAGATTGCAGGCCAAAACTCACCACGGAGATACGACCACGAAGAAAGAAGGAGCTGGTTACATTAACTTCAAGACCGAGAGGAAGCTTGTTCCGATCACCCGGTCGACAGATTATCCGATGTCTCAGCTCTCGCCATACACTGGAATCGCCGCGCCGTGGATCAGCTTTGCTTCCGGACTGCACAGGAACAGGATGACCTGCGCGATCTCTTCCGGTTTGGGCCATTTGGAGAAATCAGCCGTTGGCATAGCCTTACGATTGGGCTCAGTATCAATGATGCTCGGCAGGACGGAGTTGACGCGCACGCCGGTACCTTTCACGTCCTGAGCAAGGCAATCGAACAGCGCCAGTGCAGCGGCTTTGGATGCGGCATACGCTCCCGCGCCAGCGGCATGGTCCAGCGCGGCTTTTGAGGCGATGTTTACGACCGATCCGCTCTTCTGCCGCAGCATTGCCGGAACTACCGTGCGGGCCAGGTTGAAGCCCGCATGCAGGTTCAAGATCAGCATGAGCTGGTAGGTTTTCGGATCGATTTCCCACAACGGCTTTCCGCCGGCATATCCGCCAATTGCATTGACCAGAATATCCAGATGGCCATGACGGGCCGTGATTCCATCCACTAGGGCTCGACAAGCAGCTTCATCGGTGGCGTCAAGAGGCAGAAGCTCCAGCGGTGACTTGGGACCAACGGCGTCTTTAAGAGCGTCCGCCTCGTCCTTCTTTATATAGGTGGCGATCACCGATGCGCCTTCATGGAGCAGCGCAAGCGTGACAGCGCGGCCCAATCCGCCGGTGCCGCCAGCAACGAGAGAGACTTTATTGGAGAAACGCCCTGCCATGAGGATTTCCTTTGCTTCTGGTATTCTCTACCTCTGTTAAGAGTATATCGGGGACTCTTATGAATTTTGTTGTAGACGACGATCATCTTGTGCGCCTCATCGAAGAAGCACAGAAATTAGGGCGGCATCGAACACAAGAGGAAGCTGTTGAGACGGCGCTGAAAGAGTACGTTCATGAAAGACAGCAACAGCGAAATACGTAAAATGAACGCGCAATGAAAGCTGTTCTTGATGCTCTGTCCATTACTACACTTCTGACAGTTTACAATCCGCTCCACCCCGCGACGTGCCATCCCAAGGCAAGCCAAGCGAACTACTCACGCATCTTCCATACTGTTTTTTTGCGCGGACGAGGGATCTGCACCCGCTGCACAATAGCGCTATTTAAGACTGCTGCAATGATCGGCGATCCGAAAGAGCAGCGGAGCCGATCCCTCCCCATCGCGCAAACGGAAACGGCGCACGATGTAATCTTGCGTGCTCCGGGTCGGGATAGCGTCTCGGGAAGGGTAACGGATCGATGTTCCCAACCTCGGTCAAAGGGCAACTCACCCACCCAAGACAGCCCAAGTGCAAGGGCCGCCGTCATCTCTGAATCAATACCGTTTCGGTCTTGTATTCCTTCCTCCCAAACGATAAAATAATACTGGATTGGTATTGTATTCACCCGCTGGCCCATGTACTGGTGTTCAGAAACAATGTTCAGACTTAATAAATTGACGGATTACGGCATTGTGCTTATGGCACATGTAGCGCGCAGTCCGGAAGAGACGCCGCATACCGCGCGCAGCCTGGCCAAAGAGACGAAGCTGCCTCTGCCGACTGTTGGCAAGCTGTTGCGCCAGCTCTCTGAGCACCGGTTGTTGAGTTCGCACCGCGGCGTGAACGGCGGATACAACCTGGCCCGGGAGGCCCGGTCCATCAGCGTGGCGGAGATCATTCTGGCGCTGGAAGGGCCAATTGGCTTTACCGAATGCAGCGTGGTCAAAGGCTTATGCAATATGGAGCGTTCATGCGCCATCATGAGCAACTCGCAGATTATTGGCGACGCTCTACGCGACGCGCTGGAGCACGTTACGCTCTCTGATTTGAACCATCAGATGGCGCACCATGAGCGCAAGCACGGCCAGGAAATAGTGGCATCGATTCAGCCCGCAAACAGAGTTGCGGAAGGAGTGAGATGAGCAGCACAGTTAATCAGATTAATGACCTCACACAGCAGGAATATAAATGGGGATTTATCACCTCCATTGACGAGGACAGGCTTCCTCCGGGATTGAATGAGGAGATCGTTCGCGCCATCTCCGTGAAGAAGGGCGAGCCGGAGTTCATGATGGAGTGGCGGCTCAAGGCTTATCGCTATTGGGCGCAACTGGAGCAGAAGCACGCCGAGCCAACGTGGGCCAATGTAAAGTATCCGCCTATTGACTACCAGGCGCTTTCCTATTATTCCGCGCCCAAGCAGAAGAAAGAGCTCAAGAGCCTGGACGAAGTTGATCCGGAAATTCTGGACACTTATGCCAAGCTGGGCATTCCCTTGCACGAGCAGAAATTGCTTGCAGGAGTGGCCGTGGATGCGGTGTTTGACAGCGTTTCCGTAGCGACCACGTTCAAGGCTAAGCTGGCGGAAGCTGGCGTGATCTTCTGCTCGTTTTCTGAAGCCGTGAAAAACCATCCTGAGCTGGTAAAGAAGTATCTGGGCTCGGTGGTCCCTGTCACAGACAACTTTTTTGCCGCGCTGAATTCCGCGGTCTTTAGCGACGGATCGTTTGTCTATGTGCCCAAGGGGATTCGTTGTCCCATGGAGCTGTCGACCTATTTCCGCATCAACGCGCAGAACACCGGACAGTTTGAGCGCACGCTGATCATCGCCGATGAAGGCGCTTCCGTTAGTTATCTGGAAGGTTGCACCGCGCCGATTCGCGACGAGAATCAGTTGCATGCGGCCGTGGTCGAGCTGATCGCGCATGATAACGCGACGATCAAGTACTCGACCGTACAGAACTGGTATCCGGGTGACAAGGAAGGAAAGGGCGGAATTTACAACTTTGTGACCAAGCGCGGCAAGGCGCTGGGCAAGAATTCCAAGATCTCATGGACGCAGGTTGAAACCGGCTCCGCCATCACCTGGAAATATCCCAGCTGCATTCTGCAAGGCGACAACTCCGTAGGCGAGTTCTACTCCGTGGCGCTGACCAACAATTATCAGCAGGCCGATACCGGGACGAAGATGATCCACATCGGCAAGAACACTAAGAGCACGGTGGTGTCAAAAGGCATCTCTGCCGGACACGGGCAGAATACGTATCGCGGCATGGTGAAGATCCTGAAAGGCGCAACCGGCGCGCGTAATTACACGCAGTGCGACTCACTGCTGATCGGCGATAAGTGCGGCGCGCATACGTTCCCGTATATCGAGGTTAAGAACGCGAGTGCGCGCATGGAGCATGAGGCGTCGACATCGAAGATCGGCGAAGACCAGATTTTTTACCTGCAGCAGCGCGGAATCTCCAAGGAAGAGGCCGTCAGCATGATCATCAACGGCTTCTGCAAGGCCGTGTTTAAAGAACTGCCGATGGAGTTTGCCGTGGAAGCGCAGAAACTGCTCAGCATTAGTCTTGAGGGGAGTGTTGGATAAAAGATGAGCCTGCTTGAAATCAAAAACTTGCATGCCAGCGTGAATGGCAACGAAATTCTGAAGGGAATCGACCTGACGGTGAATCCCGGCGAGGTGCATTCCATCATGGGGCCGAACGGTTCCGGCAAAAGCACGCTTGCGCAGGTGCTGGCCCGCCGGGAGAGCTACGAAGTCACAGGTGGATCGATAACTTTTGACGGCAAAGATCTGCTGGAAATGAAGCCGGAAAATGCCGCGTCTGAAGGACTGTTTATGGCTTTTCAATATCCAGTGGAGATTCCCGGCATCAGCAACGCGTATTTTTTACGCGCCGCGCTGAACTCGATCCGCAAGCACCGCGGGTTGGATGAGTTGGATGCAATCGATTTTTTACCGCTGCTCAAAGAAAAGATGCGGCTGCTGGAAATGGACGAGCGTTTTCTGAATCGTCCTGTGAATGAAGGTTTTTCCGGCGGCGAGAAGAAACGCAATGAGATTGTGCAGATGGCCGTCCTTGAGCCAAAGCTGGCGGTGTTGGATGAAACCGATTCCGGTCTTGATATTGACGCGCTCAAGATTGTGGCCAAGGGCGTAAACGCCATGCGGAATAAAGACCGCAGCATGATTCTGGTAACGCATTACCAGCGTCTACTCGACTACATTGTCCCGGATTTTGTTCACGTGCTGGTAAATGGACGCATTGTGAAATCGGGCGGTCCGGAACTTGCGCTGGAACTGGAAGAGAAAGGTTACAGCTGGACCGAGCCGGAGTTGGCTGGCAAGCGCTAACGACCAGGGGCTGAAGCCGCGCAGGGACAGAATGGCCGCAGGTCTTTAAGGCCTGCTCCATCCCGTCCTATTGAATGAAATTCTAGAGGATTTATTTATCGTGATTACAGCGACCCAGGCTCCGGAAAAATATCTGGAGATCTTCGATCAGTTCAACAACCGCGCCGCGGTTCAGCCGCGCTGGCTACAATCGTTGCGGCAGGATGCCTTCGCGCGTTTTTCGGAGACAGGCTTTCCCACCACGCATGACGAAGATTGGCGCTTTACGAACGTCTCGCCTGTGGCGAGCACGCCCTTCGAACTGGCGGGCGCTGATACGGTGACCAAGGAGCAACTGGAGCCGTTCGGCATATTGCAGTTTGCTTCGCGCCTAGTGTTTGTGAATGGACTGTTTTTGCCCGATCTTTCAACCTTGGCGACACTGCCTAAAGGCGTAACGGTTGGCAGCTTGGCCGCGCAGCTTAAAGATGATCCTGAGAGCATTGAACAGCATTTGGGGAAGTACCTGAACACTCAGCGCGATCCCTTCGCCTCACTTAATACTGCATTGATAGAAGACGGCGTGTATGTATACGTCCCTCGTGGAGCCGTGGTCGAAACCCCGATCTATGTTCTGTACGTAACTGTTCCTGGCATTACGCCCACGATGAACCATCCGCGCAACCTGATTGTGGCGGAAGAGAGCAGCCAAGTCACGGTTGTTGAAGATTACGTTTCGTTGGACGAGGGCATAACGTTTTCGAACGCTGCAACAGAACTCGTCGCGGGCGACAATGCAAATGTCTCGCACTATATGATCGTGCGCGAAGGCGATCAGGCGTACAACTTTTCTACTCTGCGCATTCAGCAGGGACGCAGTGCTAATGTCGCTACGCACTCGCTGCTCCTGAGCGGAACGCTGGTGCGCAATAACGTCCATCCAGTCTTGGCAGGTGAGGGAAGTGAATGCCTGATTAATGGTCTTTTCATGGCCAATGGTCGCCAGCACATGGACAACTACATGCTGGTGGAACATGCCAGCCCACATTGCGATAGCCGGCAGTTTTACAACGGCATTTTGAATGGCCAATCCCATGGCGTGTTTCATGGGCGCATCATCGTCCATAAAGACGCGCAGAAGACTGACGCCAAGCAGACCAATCGCAACCTGTTGCTTTCTGACGATGCGCAGATCGATACCAAGCCGCAGCTGGAGATTTATGCCGACGACGTGAAATGCACGCACGGCGCCACGATCGGCCAATTTGACGAAAATGCGCTGTTTTATCTGCGCTCTCGCGGGCTGGCGGAAGCCGCGGCGCGCCACGTTCTATTGCTGGCGTTTGCCAATGAGTGCCTGGACCGCATGAGTTCGCCGCAGTTGCGCAATCATCTGGAGAAACTAGTCGTGGCCGGACTTCCAGAAGCAGCCAGCTATTCCGGCACGCGATCCACAGAAGGCGCAGAACGGAATTGGGAGGAAGTGAGATGAGTACCGTCGCCAAGTTTCCCGAAAGAATTGAAAGGGCTTCTGCTTACGACGTCCAGAAGGTCCGCAAAGATTTCCCCATCCTGCATCAAACGGTGCACGGCAAGCCGCTGGTTTATCTGGATAACGCCGCAACCACGCAGAAACCTCTGATGGTGATTGAGGCGATTGAAAACTATTACCGGCGCGATAATTCCAACATCCATCGCGGAGTACACACGCTTTCTGAGCGCGCAACGGAAGCCTATGAAAACGTTCGCGTGGCCGCGCAGAAGTTCCTGAATGCCGCCGACCACAAAGAAATCATCTTTGTTCGCGGTACCACGGAAGCCATCAACCTGGTGGCGCAGACTTACGGTCGCAAGAACGTTGGCAGCGGCGATGAAGTCCTAATCACTGCCATGGAGCACCATTCCAACATCGTGCCGTGGCAGCTGCTTTGCGAAGAAAAGGGCGCGAAGCTTCGTGTTGCGCCTATCAATGAACGCGGCGAGTTGCAGCTTGATGAATTTGAAAAGCTGCTCGTCCCGAAAACGAAGATTGTCGCCATTGGCCACCTTTCCAATGCCCTGGGCACAATTAATCCCATACGGGAGATTGTGGGCATGGCGCACGCGCGCAATATTCCTGTGCTGGTGGATGGGGCGCAGGCTGTCGCGCGCATGCAGGTGGATGTACAGGCGCTGGACTGCGATTTCTACGCTCTTTCAAGCCACAAGCTTTACGGTCCCACGGGTGTGGGCATTCTTTACGGAAAGAGGAAATTGCTGGAAGCAATGCCGCCGTACCAGGGCGGCGGTGACATGATCGCTTCTGTCACGTTTGAGAAAACTGTTTACAACCGTTTGCCGTATAAGTTTGAAGCGGGCACGCCGAATATTGCTGACACCATCGGCCTGGGTGCAGCTTTCGAATACCTGAACAAGTTGGGACTGGAGCAGATTGAGCAGCATGAAGCTGACCTGCTCGACTACGCCACAAAATCCGTAGAAGCTATTCCTGGAGTAAAGCTGGTCGGCACAGCCAAAGAAAAAGCCGGAGTGCTGTCATTCGTGATGGAAGACATTCATCCGCACGACATTGGCACAATCCTTGATACAGAAGGCATCGCTGTCCGCACCGGACATCATTGCGCTCAGCCCGTGATGCAACGCTTTGGTATTCCCGCCACCGCGCGCGCGTCTTTTGGGCTTTACAACACACGCGAAGAAGTGGATTTGCTGGTGAAGGGAATCCGCAAGGTGCAAGAGGTGCTCGGCTAATGTCTGATGTCCGCGAGCTACGGGACCTTTACCAGGAAGTGATTCTTGAGCACAGCAAGAAGCCCAAGAATTTCCGCGCGATTGAGACAGCCAACCACAAGGCTGAAGGATTTAATCCGCTCTGCGGCGACCATTTCACGATCTATGTGGACGTAAAGGATGGCGCAATCAATGACATTGGTTTCCAGGGCAGTGGTTGCGCTATCTCCAAAGCGTCGGCTTCCATGATGACGCAGATGCTTAAAGGCAAGACAGAAACCGAGGCGGAAGGCATTTTTACCAGGTTTCACGATCTTGTAACCGGCCACGCTGGCGATGGACAAGATCTGGGAAAGCTGGCTGTTTTTGCCGGCGTTTCAGAGTTTCCTCTTCGGGTAAAGTGCGCGACGCTGGCCTGGCATGCACTGCGCGCGGCGCTCAACGGCGACCAGGAAGCTGTTTCAACCGAATAGCATGGTACCCAACGAACAAATCGTGTTATCGCGTGATGTTGACGGCACGCAGATTCCCAGCGGAATACCACAGCGTCTATCTACGGGCACCAGAGTTCGATTGATGCAGGCCCTTGGCGGCAGTTACACGGTGATGACAGACATCGGGTATATGGTGCGGGTTGACGCCAAAGACGCGGACGCGCTTGGGATCACACCAACCTCCGCAGCAATGGATGGACCGCAGGAGTTCAGCGAAAAATTAGTCTGGGACAAGCTGCGTACGGTCTATGATCCGGAGATCCCGGTCAACGTGGTTGATCTTGGGCTTATTTACGATTGCCACATCGCTCCGGTGGCCGAAGGCAACAAGATAGACATCAAGATGACGATGACTGCTCCGGGTTGCGGCATGGCGGATGTGCTCAAGTCAGATATTCAGCGCAAGATTTCGGATTTGCCTACGGTGAAGGAGCTCAATGTTGAAGTAGTTTTTGAGCCGCCGTGGCATCCCGGCAAAATGACAGAGGCGGCACGATTGCAGTTGGGGCTCGATCTGGAAAGTTCGCCTTTCCCAATGCATTGAAGTAGCGGGAGAACGTGCTATATCCCCACTCGCTCCCCCGCTTCTCCTTCCCTGCTGAACCAACTCCATAGCTGGGTCTAACAGAAGCCTGATGAACTTCGAAAAACGCTTTTCCATGCAGGAATGCGTGCAATTCGAAATTCGCGAAAAGGGCGGCCGCTACAAGTATAGTGGCTTGCTGAAACAAGAAAAATATAAGTACAACCCAAAATGCCTCAAATTTGCCATGGTTTTTGTTAGAAACTCTAAAAGCTGATCGCCTCATTGGCCTATTCGCCTCGTTTTACAATTGCGCATAAGTCACTTCTAATCAGACGTTTGGGCAGGATTTGCTTGTCATCTAACAGGCCGCATTTGCGTTAAAACAAGCTTAGATATTGCCGTTGATTACTGTGGTGCTATAGTGACCGCAGTCGCAGAAGTCGGAGCGACTGGCGCTTCCATGACGCCGCCGGCGAAACTTATGCAACGCAATACGCCAAAAATCGTGCTCATCCTGATCGTGCTGATGGCAGTACTCTCGCCCTTTATGCAGCTCGACAGCCTGGACAATTTTCCGATGACCACTGGCGACATGGAATCGCACCTGATCTCAGTGCTGTTTGAGATCGGGATGTTCTTTGTGTTTACGGGAATACTTAAGCTCTTCCCTAGTCTTCTTTGCACAAATGTACGGCCACCTAGCATGATTTTTTTGGGCTTCACGCGTGACGTGGCCCCGCTGCAGTTGGCCTCTTCCTGTTTTGCCGTTCCTCTCCGTATTTGATTCTTTCCATTCCAAAAGTGTGTCCGTAGTCCAGAGTTTCCTTTATCAGTGAACTCGGAAACCTGTTTTGTTGCGGGCGCAGATGCGGGCGGAGCACCTTCGGTCGCTCTTGCCTGAAATGGAACATTGAAATCAAAGATAGGAAATGGAAATGAAATCCTCAGAAGTGTATACATCCGCCACCACTGCTGCCTCTGTTGTTGCAGGCCAGCCGGCGCTGCTGAATGAAAGCGACATCGAACAATGTCTTTGCAACGATGGCGCCGAGATGGGCGAAGACGAATGGCTCGTGCAGGGCTGTATTCAGGGCGATCCCAAAGCATGGGAAGAGCTTGTTGATAAGTACAAACGCCTGATCTACTCGATCCCCATCAAATATGGCGCGTCATCCGCCGATGCGGCCGATGTGTTTCAATCGGTATGCATTGAAGTGATGAACTGCCTGCCGCAGTTGAAAAACATCGATTCTCTGCGCTCATGGCTGATTACAGTCACGGTACGCCAGTCCTACCGCTGGAAGAAAAAGCAATCCAGTCATGTTGAACTGGACGCCATGGAACCCGACATTGCGGAAGGATTGGCTTCCACGCCTCCGGCAGAGACGCTTTTTCAGCTGGAAGAGGAACAGATTGTGCGGAACGTGGTGGCCAAACTGGAGCCGCGGCACAGGGAACTAGTGCAACTTCTTTTCTTTGAACAGCCACCGTTGCCATATGCTGAAGTGGCCCGTCGAATGGGGCTTGCCACAGGATCCATTGGATTCATCCGGGGACGTTGCCTGGAAAAATTGCGCAAGGCCCTGGTGGAATACGGCTTTAACGGATAGCGATTGAACTGGGTGCGCAACGGCCTTTGAGGCTGTTGCGCGCTAATTCTATTTACATCGATGCTGAAGACTTAAGCCGGCCCTGGTTAGGCTAATAGATTTAGTTGTTGAGCGCTGCGCGTTGGTCATCGGCAGGCAGCCGTAAGGCCGCGTTAAAAGGCGCTTGCCTTAAGGCCGTGCCGGGTTGCTTTTGACGCTTTCGCGGCGTCATAGGGAACATTGCTGTTGCAAAATAGAACGTCCGGGGGAGGGAAGGCGACGCCGCTCGCAGCGTTCATCCGGTAAACATCCAGCACTACATTCAATTGTATGATTTCCTGTTCCAGCCTTAAAGGAATCCCGTTTCTTTTGGCATCGGCCGTTGCAGCTTTTAAATAAATGATGTCCTGCTCGATTGCTGCTGCCGCTTCCAGCCACTTCTGATCGTTATCCATGTCCCTTTGTCTCCAAACCAGTGAATTATTTACTCAACGCCATTTCAGCAATTACAGCTATCTCAACACTACGGCGATTGGGCTTCCTCCCCGGTAAGGCAAACAAGCCATTTCTTTCCAAGTACTTAAAGCCAGCTCATATTTCAGTTTTGATTTTTTCTTTGTTACCTATAAGAGTAGAAATCGGTCCTAAAAATATAGACTGTGCAAGTTTTGTGCCAGTAACTAACTAGATTTCTTCCAAAGAAAAGGGACGGGAATTCTTTGAGAATCCGCGTTCGCAAATTGTGACGGTGACTGATATTTGTATAGAGATGGCTTAAGCAGCTACAAAGTCGATGTATCCGCGCTGAGGATCGGCGCTGATTAGTTTCACGCGCAGCTTGTCTCCCACATCTTTCCCCTGCCCGTGGACCAGCAGTCCTTCAACATGCGGTTGGAGTACGCGAACAAAAGTCCCTTTGGGCGTAGCGCCGGTCACAATGGCATCAAAAGTCTGGCCGATGCGGCTGCTCATGCTCACAGCAGCGATCCGCTTGGACATGCCGCGCTCAACTTTTCGCGCAGCGTCTTCTTTCACCGTGCAGTTGGTTGCGATTGCGGAAAGCTCGTCATCCGCATACGGGCTTTTTTGCCCGCCAAGTACAGATTTGATCAGCCTTTGCGTAACGATATCGGCATAGCGACGGTTGGGAGCGGTGGAATGCGTGTAATCCTGCACCGCCAGGCCAAAGTGTCCGGGGGATGGCTGACCTGGCCGCTCCAGAATGTATTCGCCGGGGCCCATCAGCTTGATTACGGCCAGGGAGAGGTCTGCGAAGTGATCGGGATCGGCGGCTTTGCGTGTCTGCAGGAAATCATTGAGCGCCTTGGAATCGGCTACAGCGGGAAGTCTGCCACCTTGCTGCGCCGCCAGCGCCACAATACGGTCCCAGCGTTCCGGCGTTTTTACCACGCGCCGGATGGACGAAATCCCGGCTTCTTCCAGCGTGCGTGCGACTACGCCATTGGCGGCGATCATGAAATCCTCAATCAGCTCCGTGGCGCGGTTCTTCTCCTGCTTTTGCAGGTCAACAATTTTGTCATTGAGGATCACTGGATGAACTTCGGCGGTCTCAATATTCAACGCGCCGTGGCGATAACGTTCATTCTTGAGCGCCTGCGCTACTTCATCCTGCAACTTGAGCTGTGCCTGTAATTCGGGCGAAGCAGCAACCTTGGCGGGCGCGGGCCCAGTGCCTTCCAGCCATGCTCCCACAGCGGGATATGCAAGCTGCGCCTTATTGACCACCAACGCTGGATAGATTTGATGCTTGCTCACCTGGCCGTTGCTATCGACCACAAATTCCGTGACCACGCTTAGCTTGCCATCCACTTCAAGCAGTGAGGTAGTGCCGGTGGAAAGCTCTTCCGGCAGCATAGGAAAGTTACGCACGCCAGTGTAAACCGTGCATGTTTCCTTGCCTGCATGCAGGTCAATGGGCGAGCCTTTGGGAACGAATGAATCCACATCGGCTATGCCGACCAAGACTTTGGTGGTTCCGTCCGGCAGCTTTTCTGCGTATTCAATCTGGTCAAGATCGCGCGAGGTGTCATTGTCTATCGATGACCAAAGCAGTTTGCGCAGGTCCTGGACATTGCCCGGCACTGCCTGTGGTGGCTTGCTCTTGATAGCAGCCAGCTGCTGCGCGACCGCAGGCGGAAATTCCGGCTCAAAGCCATTTTGCAGCATTAGTTGCTTTGCCGCTGCCTGAAGATCAAAGTGGGAGGGATGTGGGTTGTTCATAGATGAAAATGGGAGCAGAAAAGCTTAACACGGCGGGCGATTACAAAAGATGGTAGATGTCTGTTAACTGATGGCAGGCAAAAAATAAAGGCTGCCAGATCGGCAGCCCTTATTGTCTACAATCGTAATGCTTTACCGCGCGAATGTTCCGACAAACGCGCTGCGCTTGTCGTGCAACGTCCATGAAGTGTTCAGGTCTTTGCCGCGATATTCGTCTGTCATGGCGACGGCGGGCATGGCGTGGGCGGTCTGCGTAAGCGGCTTGTAGAAAGTATCTTCATTGCCGCAAAGATGGTCTTTCTCACCGATAGCGCGGGTTTCAACAGTGACGATGTTGCCAGCCTGCAGGCGGGCGCGGGTGCTGTGCTCGCCCTGCGCTACTTCCATGTCAATAGGCGCATCCACAACGCGGACTACATGACGCAGAAGTTCGCCGCCCATCTCCTGAGCAAAATTGATCAGGGCCTGACGCTGCTCCGGCGTTGCTTGGCGGTCAACCAGCAGCACGGATTTAGCTGGATACGGCTTGCCATAAGGATCGCCCAGCGTAGCCTGCGCCTTGATGGCGCCGACGATAGTGAGACCGTCGAGCGAGACGCCGTCCCACTTGCCTTCGCCAATATGCCAAGCGACGATCGCTTCCTGGCCGGCGGTATTCATCTCGCCATTGGCAAAGCACTGTCCGACGTAAACATCAGCGCTGCGTGTTTCAAGGTATTGGCCTTTGATCTGGGGCGCAGGGCTGGTTGGCGGCGCGGGCGGCTGAGCACAAACTGCGGCAATCGAAAAAGACATGACTAGAACGAGCATTGATACAAGCTTTCGATACATAAAAAGACTCCCAAACCTGTCTCTATTGTAAGGCGGTCGTACGGGCCAAGGTAGAGATTTCATAAAATCCACGCGAACCTCAGAGCGCGCCGATTCAGAATCGCAGAAAAATGGCTGGAGTAGAAAGCAAATCTATTCCAGCCATTCGTATTTAGTTTGCAGTTCTCCGGCGTCCCCGCTATTTGCTGGCTCCGCAGTGGCAGCCACGCTCGCCAGAGCAGCAATTTCCTGGCTCGGCAAGTTTGCCGTCAGGCCCAATGCAAGTCTGAGTCATGGCACACCAAAAAAGTCCATCGCCTGAGCGTGGCACGGTGGGATCAGGTGCGGACCAGATGTACTGGCTTTTCCAATGCAACGCGGAGCACAGCCCCGGACGATCTGTATTGAATCTTTCAGGTACGTTGCTCATGCTGCACCCCCTGCGGCCTGCGATCCTGCTGCGGCCAGAATGGCCCGCTTCACGGCTACACGGGCGAGATGAATTTTGTGGGCGTTATGTCCCAGGCTTTTGGCTTTTGCCACTGCGGCCTGCGCGGCCTGGTCCGCCGTGGCCTGCGTGACGGCCTTGCCTTGCAGTGCCTGCGCTGCTTCCACGGAAACCCACGGAATGGGCGCGACGTGCCCCATGACAATCCGAGCGCTCTGCACCGTGCTGGCGTTCATGGTTAGCGCGACAGCGGCGGTGGCGTATGGCCAGTCAAAAGCTTCTTTCTGGCGGACTTCATATTGCGCTGCGCGGACTCCAGGAGCCGGCGGCACGATGACGTGCGAAATGAATTCATCTGGTTTGAGATCGTGCTCGCGCTCCTGCTCGGTCTTAGGAATGACGAAGAATTTCTCTACAGGAATTTCTCTTGGGCCGCGCGGCCCGACAATCCGGACCTTCGCGTTGTAAGCAATCAGCACCGGAGCAATGGTTGATGGACTCACGAAAAGCGCCGGGCCATCATTGCCGAGAATTGCATGATAGCGATTATCGCCCTGGAGGACGAGCGATTTGCCATCTTTCTGCGCCAGCAGTCCGTGGCCGGCGCGGAAATACCAGCAACGCGGGCGCTGGCAAAGATTTCCGCCAATGGTGGCGATGTTGCGAATTTGCGGGCTGGCAGCATCCCCGGCAGCGGAAGCTAGCATGGGAAAATTATGCTGCGCCTGTGAAGCTGCGCTGATTCTATCCAGTGTTACCAGCGTGCCCAGCTGCAGCGCTCCCTGCTGAGTGCTGATGGCATGCAGCCCTTCCACGTTCTTGATGTTCACCAGCCGCTTGGGCGTGGTGATTTCATCTTTCATCAGGGAGAGCAGGTCACTGCCGCCGGCAAGAATTTCCACCTCGCCCCAGCTCTTGCCAAGCAGGGCAGGCACCTGGTCCGCGGTGGTGGGAGAGGCGTAATCAAACGGTCGCATTGCTGCCTCCTTTCGGATTGAGCGCATTCACTACGCGATCAGGCGTGATGGGCAGGAACGGCACGCGCACCCCAATTGCGTTAGCTACGGCATTGCCGATGGCAGCCATAGGACCCACTGTCGGCGGTTCGCCCAGGCCAATCGGCCCACGCTCGTCATAGCCTTTGCCGGTCATCATATGCACCACCAGTTCGCCGACATCGCCGATTCCTGCGAGGCGGTAGAAATCCATGTTGGGATTGAGCATGGTGCCAAGGTTGTTGTCCATGATTTTTTCTTCGTAGAGCGTGGTAGCGATGCCCATGATCATTGCGCCGTAAACCTGGCTCTCAGCGGTCTTGAGGCTGATCACCAGTCCGCAATCCTGCACGCAGACCATTTTGTTCATTTTGACCACGCCGGTTTCTGTATCGACAGAGACATCGGCCATTACAGCTCCGCCAACGCCGCTGGAAATCAGATCGCCCGGGCCGGGATTCTTGCCGAGCGCCTGAATCGGTTGTGTACCGAGTCTGGCGCAGGCATCTTTCCAGCTCAAGCTCCGCGAGGGCGCCGATTTCACGCGGATGCTTCCGCCAACGGCTTCCAGATCGTCCGGCTTGGCATTGAGCGCCGAGGCGACCTTGGCGAAGAGCTGCTCGCGGGCGTCAATGGCTGCGCGACGTGTGGAAGAGCTGACGCCGCCAATCGTGGTGCTGCCGCCGGAACCGCCTGACTTGGGATATTGGTTGTCCCCAATCTTTAACTCCATCTGATTCAGCTGAAGACCCAGCGTGTCACCGGCAACAATCAGGATGGCCGTGCGCGTTCCCACGCCCAGGTCCTGAGTGCCCATCTGGATTTCTACTGATCCAGTGGGGTAAATAGTGAGGGCGCAGTTGCTTTCATGGCCGCGTCCGCCCCAGGTGTGAATGGCCAAGCCCAGGCCGCGCTTTACGGTGCCGGAGTCTTGTCCGCGCGGATGCCAATTCTGTTTCCAGCCGATCAGGTCCGCGGCAATCATCAGTTCGTCGCGGTAAGTATCAGCGCGATGGTATGTGTCTTCTGATGGCGCAGTGAGCGCGATGTTTTTCAACATCAGTTGCATAGGATCCATGCCGAGTTTGGCGGCACAATCCTCAATCGCGGACATAGTAATGAGACAGCCCTGCGGATGATTGGGCGCACGCCATGCGCGCGCGGGACCAATATTAGTGGCTACAGCCGTATGCTGCTTGCGCTGGTTGGGAATGTTTACAACGTAAGGCATGGGTGGAGCGCCGCCGCCTCCGGGACCGCCAGTGCCCCAGGATTCAGATTGCCACGCGATGAGCGTGCCATCTTTTTTTGCTCCGACTTTCACCTTGGCAAAAGCTGATGGGCGGCAGCCTGCGACTTCAAGTTCAGCGTCACGTTCCAGCATCACGCGGACCGGCTTGCCGCCGGCTTTCTTTGAGACCTGCGCCGTGTAAGCGCCCCAGCGATCGATGCCAAACTTGCTGCCAAAGCCCCCGCCAATGTGGTCCTGGTGAACGTGGACATTTGCTTCAGGGATGTTCAGGGCCTGCGCATATTGGCCGGCGAGTCCGGAAACATTCTGCGTGGAGATGTGGGAGAAAAGATGGTCGCTGTCAGTCCATTCAGCGATAGAGCCGTGGCTTTCCAGACAGCAATGCGTGATGACGGGACAGCCGTAGATACCTTCAGAAACAACTTCCGCTTCTTTGAAACCTGCGTCCGGATCGCCTTTTACCTGCTCCGCCTCCTTTTTATAAGACGAGTTAGACGAGTTATTAGGCTCGGGCTCTTTCACGGGAGCGGCTTGGATAGCTTTGATTACGTTCTCAGGTTGTTCATCATCCTGCAGTTGTTTTATCAAAGCAGGCGCTACCTTGAATGCGAGGCCGCGCTTTTGCAGGGTGGCGACGAACTGCTGCTCCGGCATTTCATCGTCTAACATCTGGAAGAGGTCTCGCCGGGTGAGCGGGCCAGTATTCTCCGGAACATTTTGCGGCTGCGTAAAGTCATCTACAAAATGGGGAAGCGGTTCGTATTCAACTTTTATCGTGCGTGCAGCGTCGGCGGCGGTGGGTTCATCGACGGCAGCCACGACAACGACGTCATCGCCCGCCCAGTGAATCTCGCTGCCTTTATCCTGAATGATGTAAACGCCCTTTATTCCCGGCATTTTCTCCGCGGCAGAAGTATCCACGCTCACGACTTTGGCATGGGCATGTGGAGAGCGAACCACCTTGCCATACAACATGCCGGGACGATGAACGTCATAGGTGTATTTGGCGCGGCCTGAAACTTTTTCCGGCCCATCGACGCGAGAGATACGCTTACCAATCAGCGTGCGCTGGTCGGCGGCGGGCCATCCATATTTAGAATTGTCGTCTGCCATGGATCAGGCTCCTTTCGTTTTGGCGGCCTGCAAAATGGCGGCGCGCATTCCGGCATAAGTTCCGCAGCGGCAGAAATTTCCGCCCAGGCCGTGCTTGATCTGCTCCGGCGTGGGGTTGGGATGCTGGTCAAGAAACGCTTTAGTGGCGACAACGAAGCCCGGCGTGCAGAATCCGCATTGCTGCGCGTCATTATCAATGAACGCCTGCTGTATGGGATGGAGATGTCCCGGGTCGCCCAGGCCTTCCACGGTGGTGATCTGCGCGCTTTGCGCGTCGATGGCCAGCACCGAGCAGGAGTACACGGCTTTGTTATCCATCAGCACGGTACACGCGCCGCAGGTGCCGCGATCGCAGACGCGCTTTGCGCCGGTCAGCTCAAACTGATCGCGCAGTGCGTCCAACAGGGTAACGCGAGGCTCAAGCTGAGCATTGAGCTTCTTGCCATTCACGTTGAGCGATACCGGAACCTTGCCCGGCCCCTGAACATGCGGCGAGTCGTCAAGTGCCAAGGCGCTGACGTGGCTGACCAGCGGAACGGCAGCAGAGACCCCGGAGATCTTTAGGAAGTCCCGGCGAGAAACGCCGGATGATGGTTTGGATTTTTGGGGCTTGTCGCTTTGTTCGGGCTTTTCCGGCTTCTCAGGCAGATCGTCCACAGGATGCCTCCATTGACTTTGGACTTTTCAGATCAGAATGACAGCAAGTTGCGAAAACGAAATTGTAACTCTGAGGGGCGATGCGTGTCTTGTGCGCAGGTTGCGAAAGGTGGGGACGTTTCAGTACCCGAGTTTGAGGCGAGAAGCACTCACCGGTTGAAACGATCACTTGTGAGATGGAGACTAATGAATTCTGGAGTCCGGCGAATTACCGCAGGCTTATTATGTGGCATGTCCTGATGGCTATTCGTCAAGGATACGAATGAACGGAACGGCATCAACGCCGATTTCGAAAACCGCGACGGGTAGATCCTCGGAGGACCTCGGCAGCTTTCCTGCTGCAATGTCGATCAGTATTGCCTCAATATCCTTCGGCAATGTGACCTGCATAATAATGTTATTCGCTGCCGCTTCAAGCAAAGTCGCTTCAAACTTCAGAATCTCCTTGAGTCCGGGAACCGAAATCGGATGGGCATCCAGAAAACACCGGAAATTAAGAGCTTCATCGGTTGGAAAGGCGGCCGGAAGTGTAGTCGCGACGTAGCGATCTATGAGAACGCGGAGTGCCGTCTCGCCAATCCCGAGTAGCAGTAAACGAGTGGTATTTTCGAGCATTTCCGCAATCGTCCCAGCCCGGAAAGCAGAGACCAAGCGCCCATACAGTGAAAAACTTTGTTCGTCCTCCGCTCTCACTTGCAATTCTTCGCAAGAATTCCCCGGCCGCTCTTCTGCGGGGAGCATTCGCTTCGCAATCAGACATTCCCAACTCTCCGGTGCTGGTGCGTCGTGTGCCTCAAACACCGGCTCTGCGGCGGGCTTCGGCGTCACAGCTGCGCCTTTCATTCTTACGTCCCACAACTCATGAAGTGTCTCCATTTGCCGTAGAAATGCTGTTGGGCCAAAACTAGCCACGCGGTCCGCAGCAATTTCGAAAATGATGGCCCCGAGATTTGGAAGGCTTGCTACGGTTTCGGCGGCAATGGATACCAACTCAGGATCAATCCTTCCGGAATGTGCGTCCAGCCAATGGCCGTGCGCAAACTCGATACCCGCGAGATGCACTTCCCATACGCGTTCGAGAGGAAGTTTGGCTAAAACATCGCCGATCTTGGCGCGGCCGTTACGGTCGTTGACCCATAAATTGGTTAGATCGAGCAAAATGCCGCAGTCCGCAGTGTCGGCGACAGCCGCGAAAAACTCGCCATCCGACATCTCGAAGTCTCGCGGGGAAAAATAGTTTACGCCTGTCTCGAAGGCGAAAGGCCGACCTAATACCTTTTGGCGATTCTTGATATTGTGCGCGGCAAGTGTTACCTGCTTCTCCGTTTGCAGAGGCGGCATGAGAAAACCACAATTTCGGCTGCCGCGTGCGCCTCTAACGTCGAGGATACTCAGGTGTTCGCTCACCCACGGAGCCGCGAGTTCCTCGCTCCACAAGCGGAACTCACTAATATGCCGTTCCTGATCACAAGTTGTTCCTGCAACGGGATAACCGACGCCATGCGCGAGCAACCGCTGCGGCAGCGCGCATACGTAACGCAACTCACCCCGGCTGCCGCGCGGCACCGAATCAGAGGCCGTCGCCTTCGTCCACAAAGTTTGCGGCTCGATCTCGGCAACATTAATCAGGTCGGCATTCGACCGGAACAGCCCGTCAAGAGATCGAAGATAAATCGCGCCTGGGCCTAGCCGGGGAGGTTGAAGTGCCATCGGCGACTTCAGCGACCGATCTCGTTAACCTGAAGGGTCTTGTCCACGACCAGACCAATGTTAGCTGGATCGACTACATTCTCGAAACTGATTTTCAAGCCCGAAAAACAACCGGTATGTCCCGCTTTTGTAAGAACCGCAGCCAGGACTTTCTGGCATTGTTCCAGATTTAATTTGTCATGCACGTGAACTGTAACGTTCTTTGACATCTTTCACCTCGCAAGAAATTTCGTCGCGGTAACTTCTCACGGGTGACTAGAACCTGTCAAGAACAATCGTGACACATAGGAAATTAAAGACCTGTTCGGATAGATGCCCTGAAAGCTCGGCCTACTAATGCGGACATCTTATGTGGATCCAAAACGAATTCCACTGCGCAAATACACGCTTTGATGGAGCAAATAACGCCGTTCCATTTTGGGAATGTTAAAAGAAATTCAAAACAGCAGGATGGTTGAGACGAGTTGGCCTCTGTCGAACTATACTGACTCTCCTTAAGGAACAACATGGCTTCAGGCTATCCGCTCAGGCTCTTTGCGTTCACGATCATTTGCTTCAGTAGCTTCAGTATTGCAGCAGCACAGGCAGGCAAATCAGACGTCTGCCCGCGCGCTGAAAATGAGTTTACCGCCATTCAAAGGCGCGCTGACGTGAATGATCCTGCGGCGCAAACGGCATTGGCTTCCTGCTATGACATGGGAATGCATGTAAAGCCGGATGGAAAAGAGTCGATACGCCTGCTTACGGCAGCAGCCAACCAGGGTTACGCGCCGGCTGAGTATGAGCTGGGACGGATTTACCTTTATGGTCGCGGCATACCCGTTGACTACGCTCAGGCAGTGCTCTGGGAGCGCAAAGCGGCAGAGCAGGGCGATCCGCGCGCGCAACGGGACTTGGCGTTTATCTATGAGCGCGGTTTTGGCGTGGCCGCCGATCCGGCCCAAGCAGCAGAGTGGAACCGCAAGGCGGCGATGCAGGGAAACGCGGAGGCGCAGCTGCATCTGGCCAAGGGGCTCGATGAAGGCGCTGGCGTGAGCAAGGATACTGAAGAAGCGCGCAAATGGTATGCCGAAGCGGCCCGACAGAAGCAACCGGCTGCGCAATTGGAGCTGGCGAGACAGTCCGCAGGCCAGGGCAATTGCCCGGTGGCGATTCACTGGTATAAGGAAGCCGCCGGGCACGGACAGGCACAGGCAATGTACGAACTCGGCAGGCTTTACTTAGGTAAATGCGGGCCAGACAGAGGTAAGGCATTCACATGGTTCACAATCGGGGCGCAGTTCGGATCAAGTGAGAGCAAGGCAGAAGCAGAGGGACTGGCGCGGAGGCTCACTCTTGCCCAGAAAAAGCATGCTGAGACCGCGGCGGCAAAATGGATCAAAGAGCATCCGGGAAGCGATAAGGAAGAGGACGAGGAAAAAGAGTAACCCCACCCTTTCCACAAAAAGCAGCGGAAAGGATGGGGCACCCGAGTTCTCTTTTCCCGATTCTTTTTTGTCGTTACAGCTTCACGACATTTCAGAACCAGCCCTGACCGTTCGGGTTCAAAGCAGTCTCAGCGAAGGCGCGTGTTGCCGCCGCGCTGTGTGTATCAGCATTTTCATGGAACGGTACCACGACGTAATGAATTTCGCCGGCTTCCAGGTTGACGAAGTTGTGGTATGCCGCGTAATCGATGCCGCCCTGAAGCCCTCCGAGAGTTGACTGAATGCGCGGAGCGAGGAAGATCACAAAGACAGTGCCCGCCGTCGGCGCGGGAATGGCCTTGCTTTTCAGCAGATCTGAGAGTTTCTGCTGAATCGTGAGGTCGTTCACCTTGCTTTGGCTGAGATCAGTGAAGTCTTCCAGTTTTGGAGCGGCACGCAGCGTTTTGATGCTGTGCTGTTTCAACTCCGTAACCTGGGCGTTCCCGGCGGATGCCGTGACGTCGAGAAGAGACGCTTCACGACCACGGACTTGAGTATCGCCCCAACCCGCGCCAAGAAAAATACTCACCTGCTGGGCTGAAGCGAGGACTGGTCCGCCATGGAAAGTTTTTGGTCCAGCCAAGGAAAAGTCGACAGGAACAATCTGGGCTTTTCCGCCATCATCGTCAAAAGCGAGGTTTGGCTCCGCCGGACGGTCCACCGAAGCCTGTTGTTGTGCGGCCAGGACGCAGGTCACCGTGCCGCAAAGCAATAAAATCCCAAGCGCGAATTTTTTCATAAGCTCTCCTTATTGCGTTACGTTCAGGTTTACGTCGTCCACGACGAATGAAGTTTGCAGCGTGGAATCTTCCACGCCCTTGAAGAAGATCTGGATTGTCTGCCCCTTGAAGCTAAGCAGGTTAAACGATTTCTGCGAATATCCGGTGTTATGGTTCAGGTTGGAGAACGTCGCCAGGGTTGAAAGCACGGTGCCGGACGAGTTCCGCACCTGCACCGTCATGGTATCGAAGGCGGTAGTGGTGCTGGTTTCAGCCGTGTCGATATGCAGGAAGAACGTCAGCGTTGCTGCGGTAGCGGCGGCTGGGATCGTTACCTGCTGGAGCACCGTGTCAGTATGCGTGGTGCCGTAGCCATCCATCCATGCGTCCCAGGACCCAGCATGAGGCGGCTCGCTGGTGGAGTTATTAATGACGCCGCTGGTTACGGTCCACGGCGCTGGGCTGGTCGACCCATTTTCAAACCCGGGATTGCCAAGGATTTGAGTAGTTGTCCCACCTGAACCAACTGTCAGAGAAACCGTTGTGCTGTGCGAGACTCCGCCGCCGCTGGCATTGATCGTAACTGTGGAAGTGCCGGCTGCAGCGGTGCTGCTGGCGGTAAACGTCAGAGTGGAACTGCCAGAGCCTGGCGCTGCGATGGAAGTTGGACTAAACGCAGCTGTAACGCCTGAAGGCAGGCCGCTGGCTGAGAGCGAAATCGCAGAGTTGAAACCGCCGGAAACGGTTGTCGAGACCGTAGTTGTTTTTGTTCCGCCCTGCGCCACGGACACCGTAGTTGGCGAGGCACTCAGAGCAAAAGCCGGGCTTGTGCCGGGATTGAAAATAACATCCAGGACCGGATGCAGTTCAATTCCGTTAGGCGCGACTCCGGTTTGCCCGTGCAGAAAATCAAACATGCCGACGCCCTTGATCTGGACGGGGATGTTGGCTGTCTGGAAGCTGGTAGTGGCGGTAAACCTGGCATTAAATTCATTCCGCGCATTGGTAATGCCCGCCAAGAATGGGCTGCCAGCGCCAACGCATGTGGGTGACGGAATCTCAACGATCATGGTGAGCCCGCCTGCATCTTGAAGCACCAGATGGTAGTCGGAGTCGCTTTCCAGTTTGTAGAGCGTTAGCGTAGCATTTAGCACCCACTCCGTGGTTTCCCACGGCGACACGCGGTTATTGGGCGGGATAGGATTGGGCGCGGCCGGCGCACGCAGCGCTGCAATTGTTGTGTTGGTGGAAGAATTCAGGTTGACCAGGCCGACATCAGCGTCAGTCCCGGTTTTTACTGACCAGCGCTCCACGCCACATTGGGCGAACAGCGACGTTGGAACAACCAGCAGGAGTACAGCCAACAACAAACGACTACGGCGCAGATGTTGCATCATGCAGCCTCCAGGTTTGTTTGGGCCCAAAAACTATCGTGAATAATAGTTGCTGCGAACGAAATGAATGTAGATATTTCGTTAAAGTTTGCAAAACAAAATCCCGAAATGGAACGCCGAAGAATTATTGACGTTTTTTTTATGTCATTTCCGCGGAGTTGGCCTTCGCCTGCATTCGAATCAAAAAAATCTTATTAGGTTCGCGATGCTCCAGTGCAAGCTCGGATTTTTTTATCTCTATCCGCAGTAGATGACATTGACTATAAAGATCGAGGCTTTCAAGTCCCATGTTTCCGATGGCTTTAGCGTCGTGGGAGCCAACTATTCTTTACAGTTAAAGGTCGCGGAAGCAAACTATATCTGGTACTCTGCTGCATCAAGGAGCGTTTAATGACTAGCGCTTGCATCAGGATATTGTCGGTCTGTGGCCTGATACTTCTGCTGGCTGCAGGGATGAAGCCGCAGACACCTACAACTGCGGCATCGAACCAGCCCGCTCAGGCCGCGCCAGCGGCTTCCGGTCCAGCGCAAGCCCAAGCTCCACCCCCAGAAAAAGACAAAGAACAAAAGCCCGCTCCCGTCTATGAATCCGCCACAGTGCTCAAGAGTATTACCCGCCTTGTGGTGGTGGATGTGGTTGCAACGGAGAAGGACGGCGCCGTCACCGATCTTAAGCAAGACGACTTCACCATATTAGAAGACGGCAAAGAGCAGAAGATCCGAGTATTCAATTTTCAGCAACCGCATGCGAATCCGCCCGGAACAGCGGCGATGGCGGCATCCAAGCCACCGGAAAATGTTTACAGCAATGCGGCGCGCTTTAACGCCAACAGCGCGCTCAACATCCTGTTGCTGGATGCGCTGAATACTAACCTTCCGCACCAGGCATACGTCCGCGACCAGATGATCCGCTATCTGCAAAAAATGCCGGAAGGCCAGCCTGTTGCGGTTTACATGCTCAGCACCAAGCTCACGCTGCTGCAGGATTTTACTGACGATCCTGAAGCACTGCGAAAAGTGGCCAAAGAAATTAAGAGCAGCGTGTCGCCACTGCAGGACAATCCGGCAGGCGGCCCGGACGCGGAACTTCTGCCCGCGGGTCTGGCTGATTCCGGGATTATGCCGGCGCAAATGCTCAGCGCTATGCAAAGCTTTGAGCAGGAACGGGTCGCTTTCCAGACCGATCTGCGACTGACCTATACACTGAACGCTCTCACTTCCATTGCGCGGTCGCTTTCCGGCTATCCCGGACGCAAAAACCTGATCTGGATATCGGAAGCTTTTCCGCTCAGCATCGACCCGAACATGGAACTTACCGGAGATACTTTTGCCGGAACGCGCAACTACGGCCCCCAAATAGCCCAGGCTGCGGATTCGCTCATCGACGCCCAGATTGCCATGTATCCCATTGACGCGCGGGGATTGGTGCCATCCTCGATGTTCGACGCTTCCAATTCCGGCAGGGACAAGTTTGGCCGTTCCCTGTCACGCCCCGGCAGAATGGCTACGGCCATCAGCAATGAGTCTGCCCAGTTGCAAAGTGTACACGGAACCATGCAGGAAATGGCAGATCGCACCGGCGGACGCGCGTTTTACAACACCAACGGCATTGATGCGGCGATCCGCAAAAGCATTGAAGATGGATCCACCTATTACACGCTGGCCTATTACCCGGAGAATAAAAACTGGGATGGAAAATTTCGCAAGATCCATATAAAGGTGAACCGATCTGGCGTAAAGCTCCGTTATCGCCTGGGTTATTATGCAGTTGATCCCACGTTGTTTGCGGAGAAGAACCAGAAGCAGCAGGATTCGGCTTTTGCTCTGGCGCTGAGCCCTGATTCGCCGATTGCCACTGGTCTTCCTTTTAATGCGCTGGTGATTCCACCTGCGGAAGCTTCGCCCAAAACGGTGCGCGTAAATTTTGGCGTCGATCCCCACGCCATCAGCTTTGAGCGCCTGCCCGACGGACTGCAACATGCCACGCTGGAGTGCACCGTCCAGGCATTTTCAGCAAAAGGCAAGCTGGTCCGCGGAACGTCTACCACCGTGAAGGCCGCTTTGAAGCCAGACACGTTTTCCAGGGTGATGCAAGATACGTTTCCATGCCAGCAGGCGATCGACTTGGAACCCGGCAATTATTACCTGCGCCTTGGCGTGCGAGACAGCCGCACTGGCTTGATCGGGACCACCAATGCCAAAGTTGCAGTGGCTTCTGCTGTGCCCGCAAAGCCATAGCTGCTGTAAAAACGGTGCATAATCGATGACGCGCGTTCCCGTTTTGACCGCCAAGCCAATCCATGCGTTTCCCTAAGCAAATACAGGAGTTTTCATTGTGTGCTGGAAGACCGGATGCATCAGAGATGTAACAGTAACCTCACCTCAGTAACTTGTTGGCGTGATTCTCTGGCCTCTATCGTGAATCAAGAGCAGGCTGCGACATAAAGCCGCTGGCTGGCCAGGAGGATCGCCATGGACGGAGATATCACTTTTGTGAAGTGCCCTCGTGGGGATTCTTTTCCGGTCCGCAAAACGGCTAGCCCATCGACGGGACATCAGCAGATCATCTGCCCCAGATGCGGACACGATTTTGACGTAACAATGGACGAAACCGTGGAGCGTCTTTCGCCCGAGCCAAAGCTTGTGTTAGCGATCGCACGGTAACGTAAAACCGCCGAACATCTATTTACTTATTCTTCCGTTCTTCCTACAGCGCCGTCATCTCGATTACTTATCGCGGCCGCGTATGTCTCCGTCGGACAAAGAGCATGGCTACGGAACTTCTCCTAGTCGCGGAGTCAGGGAAGCTGATCAAGACCGCAGCCGCGAAGTCAACTGTTCATTTTTCATTGGTTCCCCTGTCAAAACAGGAAAGCCGGGCGCAGGAGCGGCGGGCATCCAACGAAATAGACCAGTTCAGGACCTGTCTGGACAAGATGCTGTGCAAACGCTTCTACGATGTCACACAATCTGGAAGGCCGTTGCGCTGCAGAACGCAAATGTCGTACAGGCCGGTCCTGAAACGGTATGGCCTCAGATGCCGCCTTTCGTCGTTGCCCACATTCTCGAGGAGGAGAAATGAACAAGAAACTCATTCTGATTTGTATTTGCGTCCTGGCCCTCACTTGCGGCGGTCTGCAAGCCCTGGCACAGGACAAGCCCGACCAGCCGGCCCCACAAACTGCGCCCAGCGAACCAGCCCCACAAACTGCGCCCGACCAGCCGGCCCCACAACCTGCGAATCCCGGCTCGCAGACCAACCCCCAGCCCAGCTCAGAGGCCAACCAGGCTGTAGTATCGGATGCCGAAGTTGCCACTAAGGTCGACGCACGCATGCAACAGCTCACAACCGAACTGGGCCTGAGCGCCGAGCAGCAAGCTCAAATCAAGCCCATTTTAGTCGAGGGGGCGAAGCGGCTCCAGGCTGTCAAGAATGACAACACGCGGAGCATCGATGCGAAGAAGTCCAAAATGGATGACGTCCACGACAATACTCGCGGTCAGCTCAGGCAGTTTCTGACTCCTGACCAGGGCAAGAAGCTGGATGCGCTGAAGGCGGATGATGTCATCTAAACGGCAACATCATTCATAAACCAGGGTGGGGAAGGCGCAGGCTTTCCCCATTTCTATTCCGCTTCTTCCTGAAGCGCCGTCAGCAATTCATCATCAACCTGCCAATTCTTCAGCACCTTGATGGCAACGCCCACGCCGAATCCGGCCCGCATCAGCCCGCGAAAAATCCGCGCTGTCTCTTTATCGTTTTCCGGCTTCTTCAAGCGCTTGCGCTTCAGATAGGCCCGCGCCAACTCTTCTTCATTGACTGCGGCGTAAGCTTCATCCACTACTTTTTCGATCACGTCCTGATGCACGCCTTTCACTTTCAGGTCAGTGATCACGCGGCGCTTGCCGAAATTCTCGTTATCGCGGCGGAAACTGGAATATGCGGTTGCATACTGCGTGTCGTTCAAATACTTCTGGTCTTTCAGCCGCAGGATGACCATGTCCACCAGCAGCGCGCCAATCTCATCTTTGGGAACGCGCTGCCGCATCAGGCGTTTCAACTCGGCGACGGTCCGCATGCGCCTGCCCAATGAGCGCACGGCATAGTCATAGAGCGTGTTCTCGTCGACGATCTCTTTGGGCCGCTTGAAAGCCATCTCGTAGGAGCATAGCAAAAGGAACTCTTACCGCAATGAAGCTTTACAGCCCGATTCCGCAGCCTTCAACGCGCTGGCCGCGTTATTTTGGCTCACTTTGCATCCGGAGTGGCACGCAATACCAGTTTGGGCGACTCGTTCAAGCCGAGCCAATATTCCTGGATGATTTTCACAATGCGCATGATCTCATCCGGATTTCCAGGCTTGACCAGGTAGGAATTTGCTCCCAGGTCATAAGCGGCATTCACAGCGCTGGTTGCGCTATCAATGGTGAGAATGACAACTGGAATTCGACGGATATAAGGCTGCATACGCTTCCACTGCAACAATTCGAAGCCGGTCATCTCAGGCAAGTCAAGATCGAGCAGAATCAGCGCAGGCAAGGGGTATTTGGTCCTATCGCCGTATTGTCCCAGTCCGCTCAAATAGCCGAGTGCTTCCTGCCCGTTTTTGGTCCAGACAATCGGATTCAGCACCTTCGTCTTCTCGAAGCCGCGGCGGATTAAGGCCGCATCAGAAGGCGTGTCTTCCACGAGCAAAATGGTTGATAAAACTGGTTCAGCCATACGATTTTCTCAGAGTGGATAGTTCGTCCTAACTCTCACAGCGTCGGCCCTTCATTTAAGTCTATCCAATAATTCCGGAAGGCGGAGACAAGCTGCTCCAGTTCCGAATTGTTGCTCGGTTTAACCAGATAAGAATTCACTCCCAGGTCATAAGCTTTATTCACATCAAGCTGATGCTTCGAAGATGTGAGCATAATGATCGGAAGTCTTTTCAGTTCGGATTCCTGCGTGCGTATCCACTCCAACACCTCAAGTCCAGATCGGCGCGGCAATTTGATATCCAACAGAACGACACATGGAATAGGGTGAAGAGATCGGTTCTCATACGGTGCATCGCCCGCCAGATATGCCACTGCTTCATCACCGTGGGTGAGGCGGAACATTGGTATGCTCGGCTTGATCTTCGCAAACGCCCTCTGGATCAGGCGAAAATCGGAAACATCATCTTCCACAAGTAAAACCGGTCCTTCAGACATTCGGGTCAACCTTCTCCTTCTCTGGTTCTGCCAGCGGGAGCTCGATCCAGAATGTGCTCCCCTTTCCGACTTCTGATTCTAACCCGCACGAGCCGCCCATGCGTGAGATGGCCCGCTTCACAATTGCCAGTCCGATCCCGGTGCCCGGATACGTTTCTCGATCATGCAGGCGCTCAAAGACCTGCCAGATACGTTCGCGATGCTGCGGCGCTATCCCAATCCCATTGTCTGTGACGCTAAGCCGGACTGCAGTGTTGTGTGCTTCGGCATGCAAATCCACTTCCGGAGACAAGCCCTTCCTGTGAAACTTAACCGCATTCGACAGCAGGTTGAACGTAACTTGTGCCAGCGCCTGCTCGTGCGCTCGGACCCAGAGATCCGGAGAAATATGCAAAGCAAGCGAGCCGCCGTGATCATTGCCAAGCTGCCGGATAGCGTCATCTACGGCTTCTCTGAGATTCACTGGATCAAGTTGCAGATCGACGCGGCTTACGCGGCCATATTCAAGGAGGTCGTGAACCAGCACGTTCATCCGGGCCGCGGCCTTGATGATCTCGTCCAGGTACTCCCGACCTTGCTGATTGAGGTCTTTTGCGCAGTCCTCCTGCAACGCTTCAGCGAACCCTGCGATTGCACGCAGCGGAGCGCGCAGGTCATGAGAGACAGAGTAGGCAAAGGCTTCAAGTTCCGCATTGCTCTGCTCCCGCTCCTGAACACGAATTTCCAGTTCATCGGCGTGGCGGTTGAGCTGGTCGAGCAGCGCTTTGCGGTCGCTCAAGTCGCGCGTTACCTTGGAAAAGCCGTAAAGAACGCCTTCTTCATCGCGCAGCGCCGTGACAACAATGCTGGCCCAAAAACGTGTGCCGTCCTTGCGTACACGCCAGCCCTCGCCTTCAAAGTGTCCCTGCTCTGCGGCAGTCTGCAGGATGCGTTGCGGCAACCCGCTGCGGCGGTCTTCTTCCATGTAAAACATTGAGAAGTGTTTGCCCGAAGTTTCTTCTGCTGTGTATCCCTTGATGCGTTGCGCTCCCACATTCCATGAAGTGATGTAGCCGCGGGAATCCATGGAAAAGATGCCGTAATCAAGAACATTTTCAACCAACATGCGGAAGCGCGATTCCGCGGCGCGACGCTCCGTGAGGTCCCGCGTGATTTTGCCGAAGCCGATAAGGTTTCCACCCTCATCGCGGATGCATGTAATGACCACGCTGGCCCAGAAGCGTGACCCATCTTTTCGCAGCCGCCAGCCTTCATCTTCAAAGTGCCCGGTCTGAGCGGCCACACGCAATTCGTGCTCCGGTTTGTGATTTGCCAAATCGCGTGCGGTGTAGAAGATGCTGAAATGCCTGCCGATGACTTCCTCTGCTTTGTACTGCTTCAGTCGCTCAGCTCCGGCATTCCATGAGGTGATATATCCCGCCGGATCGAGAAGGAAGATGCCATAGTCCGCGACCGTATCCACCAGAAGACGAAAGACCTCAGGCGAGTGCAGTCCGGGACGAAGATCGATGGTTGAAGCTGGAGGCTTTGTAGACATGCCTTGGGCCCGAAAAATTTTATTCTACCAGTGTGTATGTATGCTTGGGAGCCCCGACGCTGAGCACGGTCCCAAGAGTCTCAAAAAATCCAAGAGTCTCAAAAATTCAAGAGCCTCGAAAATTGAAATCTTGCACCTTGCCGAAGTCTCACGCCCTGGCCACAAACTCCCTTGTCTCCGTGGACACTTTAACCTTTTCACCCTGTTTAATAAAAAGAGGCACGCGGATTTCCAACCCGGTTTCCAGCGTAGCGGGCTTGGTCACGTTGCCGCCGGAGGAATCCCCGCGCACGCCTGGCTCCGTCTGGGCGATCGTCAGTTCCACATGCGGAGGCAGTTGCAGGCCAATCGGATTGCCGTTGTACTTGTGCACCTGGATGATCAGGCCTTCGCCAAGAAAATCCTGCGCGTCGCCAATCATCTCCTGTGACAGCGTAAGGGTCTCAAAGCTCTCCTGGTCCATAAAGTAATAACCGTCCGCATCGCTATATAAAAAAGACGCCGGAACCATTTCCAGGTCGGGTTCCTTGAACTTGTCACTGGCTTTGAACGTTTTGTCAAAGACGGCGCGGGTGAGCAGGTTGCGCATCTTCAGACGGACCAGCGTCTGCCCGCCACGGGCGGTTGGAGTGTTCACCTCCACGTCAAGGCAGTGGAATGGCGTGCCGTCCAGTTCAAAAAACATTTTGCGCTTGATGTCGATGGCATCAATCAGTGCGGCCATGTGTCCCTTCAGGGCATGTTGAGTGGTAAATATACGGCTAACGAACTCTTCTAGGATATCAGGAGGAATATTCTTGCGCGTCAGCGCTGGGAAAGTTGAGTAAGGAATAAAGCGCCGTAGGTGCGGCACATAATGCATCTTTCTACGCTATGCGCGCGTGCGGCTTGCAGTACGAGGAAGGAAATTAATAGTGGAGCGGCGCGCCAGTCCAATACGCATGGTGCGAAATCCCATTGACTCTCTTGGCTTAGTAAAATGAATTCTAGGATGCCCGCCCTAATGCTGGAACGTCATTCCAGCTTGGCTCCGTGTAATCGGCAACGCTTGGCATTGTGACCCTTTGATTTTCATGCCAGAACTCTTGCAATAACTTAAGAGTCTGTTCAATGCTGATCTGCGGCTTCCAGCCGGTGTGATTCGTCAACTTAGTGTGGTCAGTAATGTAGACCTGCTGGTCGCCTGGACGTGTCTGGTCCACGTGATAGTTAAGCCTCACGCCAGTGAGTTTCCGGATTGATTCCATCAATTCCAGCAAAGACGTTGTGTTTGCCGGGCCGCCGCCGATGTTGTAAATTTGCTCCGCTGTTTGCGGAAGATACTGTTGCACTGCCTGCATGGCGCGGATTAGATCTTTAACACACAGGACATCCCTGACCTGGCGGCCGTCGCCATAGAGTGTTACACCCTTGCGCTGCAGAGCTGAATAAAGAAAATGGGCGACCCACCCTTGATCTTCTGTGCCAAATTGCCGCGGACCGGCAATGCACGACATGCGAAAAACAACCACAGGAAAACCATAAATTCGGCCAAAGTCACGAACGTATTGGTCGGCAGCCCCTTTGGAGCAACCATAGGGAGAGTGGAAATCGAGCGGCTGTGATTCAGAAACACCCATGTGGTCGGGATGAAAATATCTTGTGTCCGACCGTTTCGGCTTGCCTAGCCCAAGATCGCCGTAGACTTTGTTGGTAGATGTATATAGAAGAAACGGCTTTTTGTGAGACTTTCGGGCCGCGTCCAGAATATTAAATGTGCCTTCCACATTGACTTCAAAATCAAGGCGCGGGTCATGCAGTGAAGTAGTAACCGCCACCTGTGCGGCAAAATGATAGATCTCGTCGGCGCTTGAAACTGCTTTCTCCACCAGCCTGCGGTTTCGTATATCTCCAATGGTCAATTCGAGCTGATCAGAATTGTGGGCTATTTGCTTCAGCCATTCAGCGTTATAGTGCGTACCCTGCCGGCTCAGATTGTCAAAAACATGCACTCTGGCATCTGTTCGAGTAAGAAACCACTGCGCCAGATTGGATCCGATAAATCCGGCGCCTCCAAATATCAAAACAGAGCGCCCTTTGTTTCTATGCATTTTTCCCCTTCCCGATAGTTGGTGACTATGCTGCTAAGCCAAAACTGTTCAGTTGTGCAAATGCTTCCACCACCCGATCTGTGGGCTTTTGTGACTCCAGCCATCCCACTAAATCTTTTACGCCATCAGCAAATTGGACCCGAGGCCTATAGTTCAGGAATGCTTTTGCGGCAGAGATGTCCGCAAAACAATGGCGGATGTCGCCTGCCCTGTATTTATCCGTCAGTTTGCAGTGGATGTTCGAATGCAGCGCGCTTCCCAGAACCCTGCCAACATCGGAAATAGAAATAGGCTGTCCAGAACCGATGTTTAGTGCCCTGCCGTCTCCTGCTGAATGTTCCATCGCAAAAATATTCGCTTGCACCACGTCATTCACGCTTACAAAATCACGCAGCTGATTACCATCCTCAAAAACCAAAGGCGGATTGCCGTTCAACAGCCGTGAGGCAAAAATCGCAGCCACGCCTGTATATGGATTGGAGAGCGCCTGCCGGGGCCCATAGATGTTGAAATACCGCAAAGCAACCACCGGCAAGTTATAAGTCCGCCCAAACAGGAGAGACATCTCCTCCTGGTCTTTTTTTGATAGCGCGTAAATCGAGCTGCACTGAAGAGGTTTTGATTCGTCGGTTGGGATTGGCTTCAACTCGCTTCCACATTGCGAGCAAACCATCTCCCATTGTTTTTCCTGGAGTTGCTGGGCCGGACGAAGTGGCGGAGTGACAATTCCGCAGTTTTCGCAGGCATATTTTCCCTCTCCATAGATCGACATTGAAGAGGCTACGATTAATTTTTGTACTCTGCATTGGCGGTTTAACAAGGCTTGCAGCAGCACTGCCGTGCCCAGAGTATTCGTACCCACGTAGCGCGAGATCTCATACATTGACTGTCCCACGCCGACCACGGCGGCGAGATGAAAAACCACGTCAATCCTTTTTAAGGCCTTCGCAACCATAGCGGGATCTTGCACATCGCCACGCATCAACTCAGCATCGGGGTTCAGGTAGTCGGGAATCTTGTCGCCGTGAACCTGAGGATCAAGATTGTCCAGTACTCGCACATTGTGGCCGTGTGCCAGCAATGCATCCACTAAATGCGATCCGACAAAACCACAGCCACCAGTCACAAGCACGTTTTTAGCCACTGCTTTACCCCGTATGGAAGATCTATTTTGTTCAGCGAAATATTGTTTATCGCTCTATCGATGAAGTGTTTTCAGAGCGCTTCAATGAAAACGCCAGTCAAAGTAATTCGTCAGGTGTTATTCAGTGCAAGCATTCTTTGCGTTCGCGTAGATCACTGACTAACCTACTTACCACTGAAATTTTAGAAGACAGTGAAAGGTACAATGATGCCCTTCGCAGAACGCCGAGTTCTGCCACTGTTAAGAAGTCGCACAGGAGTTGTGCAGAAATAAATTATTTGGAAAAATTATTGCGATAAAATTTATGCGAGTTGCCGACAGGCTTGATGAGTTAAAGAAGTCGATTCAGCGTGATTGATAAATAGCCTCCAGCACTTCAGCCACTCGAACAAGCTCATCATTTCTGATATCGAAATGCTCATCTGCTTGCAAGCGCTTTACCCATTCCAGGGCGGCGCGTCCGGGCCAGTCGTCAGGAGGGGAAACAAGAGGAATGCGCTTTGTTCCTTCATAGCGCTCTGCAACAAAATCATAGAAAGATCCGTTCACGTTGCGAAAAGCGACGCCGCCACGACTGCCAAAAAATTCGGCGGCAATGATGCAGTCCTGTCCTACAGAGAGCCGCCAGGAACATTGCATATTGAGGATAGTACCGGCGGCCGTTTCGATCTGTGCCGCTGCGTAGTCTTCCACTGCATTGGATTGCCGATCCAGCTGCCGTCCTTGCCTGGAAAGCCTGCTATTCACTCTGCCTACTGCTGGGAACCCAAGCATCCAAAGGGCTGCATCAATCAGATGAATGCCGAGGTCCATCACGCAGCCGCCGCCGGAGCGCGAGCGATCATAAAACCACTCTTTATCCGGGCCGTAAGCATTGTGAAATACAAGATTCACTGCATATATTTCGTCCAGTTCGCCTGAAGAAACCACCGAGTAAATGGCTTGGAGTGCTGCGGTATAACGATACGCCAGATCAACTCCCAGCAGCCGATCGGATTTTTTCGCTGCTTCCACAACAGAACGTGTCTCATTTGCATTCCTGCCAAGCGGTTTTTGGCAAAACACAGGCAATCCACGCTCCAGCGCTCGCAATGATTGTTCCGCATGCTGCGCACTTGGTGTTGCAATAACCACGCCGTCAATGTCCGCGCTAAGAAGCTCATCGTAGTTGCTGACTGTTCTGGCCTGGGGAGCCAGAACGAGACTCTGCTGCAAGATATCAGGCGACGTATCGCAAATTGCCGCGATCTCAGCCAAGCCGCTCTTCGCGATTACCTCCATGCGGTTTCGGCCGATCCATCCGACGCCAAGAAAGCCTAGACGAGGCAATTGCTTGCTACTGAAAGAGCTTTTCTCCGCCGGAATGATAAGTGTGTCATTCATAGGCGTACTGTGGCTTTTAAAAATCCGTCAGGACGGGAAAGCGTAGCCTCGAACGCATCAGGCAGCGCTGCTAGAGAGAAAGTATGAGTGCAGAGCATTCGCGGATCGAATAAACCGGACTCCGCAGCTTCCACAGCTTTATGCATGCCTTGCAGATAAACCTTTTCATCGCGTTCATGAGCGTTCACCACATCCAGGCCTCGCCAATTCCACATCTGCATGTTGATTTGCCGTGGGCCGTCTTGATGATATCCGGCAATGATAAGCTTTGCGCGAGTGCCAGTCAGCTCTCCAGCAAGATCAAGCGGCCACTGTTTTCCGGTGGCCTCAATCACCCGTTCGCACATTTTGGCGCCAGTCAGCTGCTGAACTCTTTCGATCACTTTGTAATGATCATCCATCAAGATCACTTCTTTGGCGCCCATTTCCTTCGCGACTTGCAGTGCGTAAGGCCTGCGTGAAATGGCAATTACATGTGCTTGAGCCAAAGAGGCCAGGCGCGTCAGCAGAGCGCCTAGAAAGCCGATGCCCACAATCGCAACCGTTTGGCCGGCATGGATANCGCTGCGCTCAAAAATGTTCATTGCACAGCCAAATGCTTCTCCAGGAAATGGTAGGGAAACAAGAGAAGATGGCAACAAGACCAGCGATGAAGCTGCAACTAAATCGTACTCGGCATAGGAATGGGATCCCAGAAATGCTACGCGGTCGCCTTCCTTAATTCCCTTAGCTTCTGTACCCACTGCGTCCACGTGGCCCCAACCTTCATGACCAAGTGCGCCTGGATCTGTGGGATATTGCGACCAGGGCATTCCTTCCCACATGGCCAGGTTGGAGGCACACACTCCACACCCTTCCAATCGCACGCGTACTTTACCGCGCGAGGGGCTAGGCTGGGGGGTTTCACGCAACTCAAGCTTTCGTGGTCCTGTCAGTACTGCAGCTTGCATCAGCCTCTCGAATTCTTTCGTATTTATAAGCGGGAATTGCTGCCGCGAGTTGAAGAATTAGAAGAGAAATTGAGCTAAGTAGATGCCATGCGCCAATCTGGCACAGAGTATTGGCGCAAATTGACGTTTTTTACAATGCTGGACTCACGGCAGTCGCGGTCATGGTTCCAAATAAGGATTCGTGAACGCCACTAGAGTTGCGGTACAGGACCTACCATCCTGTCTTTCGGCGTTTGCACTTCAACTAACTTCCCTCGTTCAAGCACAAGAATTGTGTCACAGCTTCTCAAGGTGTTCAGACGATGTGCAATCATGAAAGTGGTTCGTTTCTGCATCAATAGTTCTGTCGCTGTAAGGATGGAATCCTCTGTAATCGTATCTACAGAACTGGTGGGCTCATCGAGAATCAAAATAGGGCTATCGCGCAGAAAAGCGCGCGCCAGTGAAATGCGCTGGCGTTCTCCACCAGACAGACGCGCTCCCCGCTCACCCACGCCACTGTCATACTGCTCCGGCAGAGTGCAGATAAATTCATGCGCACAGGCCGATCTGGCGGCAGCAACGATTTCTTCATCGCTAGCCGTATGCTTTCCGTAAGCAATATTTTCGGCAATGCTTGCATCCAGCAATACCGGCTCCTGCAGCACAGTTGCAAACTGCCGCCTGAGATCGGCTATGCGATATTCCCGGATGTCAATTCCATCCAGCAGGATTTGGCCTTCATCAGGATCATAAAAACGCATAATCAGGTTCAGAAGAGTAGTTTTTCCCGCACCCGTTCCACCAACGATCCCCACACGTGAACCTGCAGAAATGGAAAAAGAAATATTCTGCAGGCCATGGTAGCTGTTGCCATACCGGAATGAGACATCACGAAACTCAACCGTTCCTTGTGCGTGCTCCAGAGAGATAGCACTGGGACTTTCTGCAATCTCAGGAGGCTGGTCCAGGAGCCGGAATGTCCTTTCCAGGCTTGCCAGCCAGGTCTGCAGGTCAGAGGTTTTGGTGCTGAGCGCCTGAAGCGGCTGGTACATCTGGACGATATACGCCATCACGACCAGAAGGGAACCAATGCTCAATCGACCTGCCCTCACATGCAGTACACCCACATATAATGTTGCGGCAGTCCCGCCCGCAACCACCAGCCCAATCAATGTGCTGAACGTAGCCTGCAGCCGAGAGAGCCGGATCTGTCCCGCGAGCCGTTTGCTGGAGTGCCGAACAAATCGCTCATATTCCCGGTGTTCCTGTCCAAATGCCTTGATGGTGCGGATGAACCCGAGCACTTCTTGAACAACCGACATCGCGGTGCTATCAAGCTCTTTGATATGCCGTGATCGAAGCCTTACCACCCTGCTGCTCGCCATTGAAAGCACAAACAGAATGGGCGTGATGGCCAGAGCGATCAAACAGATAGTGGGGTCAATTCGGACGGTGATAAATATCATCCCCGCCAGGGTGAATACGGCAAGGGCGAGCGGCAAAATTCCCTGGAGTACGACATATTGAATTGAGGGCGCGTCATGCTGAATACAATAGACGGAATCCGCAGCGCCGTAATGATCATGGAAAGCAAGCGGCAGCCGTTGCACGTGGTTCAACAGCTTGGCTCGGAAATCCCACACCAGCTTTTCACCTATGTAAGTTTGCAAAAGCCAGCTCGCAAGCCCCTGAAAAGCTGCAACAAGCGCAATCACCAGCAATAATCCCACAGCAATTCCCAGGGCAGAAAACCCGGAATCGGTTCTGGAAGAAAATGCAGAGAAAAATCGCGGAAGCGGCTGGTTTTCAAGTGCTGAATCCACAGCAATCTTCATGGGCAACGGATACGCCAGAGCCAGCACCAATGAAATTAAATTCAAGGCAGAAATGACCAACAGATGTGGCCACCAGCGGCGCGATTCAATGAAGCTCCTGAGAATGACAGATGATCGTTTCAAAAAATTTACAGCACCCTTAGTTCGGATTCGGCAGCTTCAACATACTATTTAAGCTTTGTACACTCAAGGCTTCTATGCAAAGGTGAAAGGATGCGGCTGGACGGTTTAATAAAATGCATCAGTGCAGCTGATCACGTTGAAGAATGAGCGACTAGTGGAACACTCCAATATCGCTTTAGCTTCTAAACTTATTTTTACTTTTTTCATGCCCGACCTTCTTTGTCCGGTTCCGAACGGACAGCAAAGTATTAAATCGATAGTCTTAAGTAAGAGATGTAGACCCGCATGAACACTAGATATTTACGTGCAGAACCCCATTCGCCTTCGTCCAATAAAAATTTAAATGGATTCAAACCAACTCAGCCCGCTGATGATCAGCGTGCAATTCATTTTATCAATCCTGCAGGGAATCATCGCGTCCTTCAACCTCAGAGCATGTTGCGTTCTGTCCCCATCAAATCAGGTGTTCTCAACTCATGGAAAGAGATCGCAACATACCTGGGCCGTGGAGTAAGAACAGTTCAACGATGGGAAGCAGAATTGCACTTACCCGTTCATCGTCCCAGAGGAAAGACCCGCAGCGCCGTGGTGGCGTTCCGGCAGGAACTTGATGACTGGCTCCAGAGCACGCCGTCAGATGGAGACAGCAAAGAAATCGGCAACGCTTTGCTTGACATCGCGTATGACATGCAGGCGCTGGCCCGGCAGCTGTTTGAGTCGGCAAATTCCCAGACGCATGAGGGGGAGAAACTGGTTGAGGCTGCAGGCACCCTCGTACAGCGGTTGAGTTTATTGATGGACGGTAACTCTGGATCAACTAATTTCGACAGAAACTCCTCCCCACAGGGAAGGTGCGCTATGAAAGAGAATTAGTGTCGATCTCCTTCTGTCGTTCTCGTATAAAGAGGCAATCGGTTAAGTGCTCGGGGCAAGCAATGATCTTTGCAGCGCTCCCGGTCAAGACTGCTTTCCCATCATCAGCGGTTAGTCTATTCAGCTGCCCCAATTTCAGGTAGAACATAGCTACGCTCTCATGATGAAGACATTCTTGATCGCTGGTGCATTGTGGTTCGTGGTGCCTAACTGTTTATCGCAAGCGGTGTGTGTGCAGGGAACGCAGCGCCAATCATGCAACGCGTCAGAAGCAGGGAAGACGCAGGATCAGCAGGCGCATCCACAACCTGCTCCTTCACCTTCGGAGAATGTAAAAGAGAGAAGCGCCTCTTCCGTGACCAACGATCAGAGCAGCACAGTAGGAGATCCGGCCACCTCCACTCCACTCAATGTAAAAGGCAAGCTGCGCTACTTCGCCATTGAGTCATTTCGTCCGGGCATTTATCCGGTTGCGGCTTTTTATGACGGATTGACGATGGCCAGTCCACCAAAGGCGTATCCCCCAGAGTGGCGACAGGGCTTCCCCGGATTTGCCCGCAACTATGGTGATTTCATGGCGAGCTGGGCATCTGTTCAGGGCGGGAAGTTCGTTGCTGCATCGATACTGCATGAAGATCCGCGCTACTTTACATCCGCCAACAGGAACTTCTTTGCCCGTACCTTTAACGCGGTGCGATATATCGTGATTGACCGCAGTGACTCAGGGCGTCCGCGCCTGGCAGTGGCGAATGTCGCTGGCGCTCTGGCCGGCGGCTTTGTCGGCAATGCTTATTTGCCCGATCCATATGCGAATGCGTCTCGCGGATTCAGGTGCAGCGCGATAGCATTGAGCGGTTTCGTTACCAGCAACCTGGCAGATGAGTTCCATCCGGAAATTCATAGGCTCGTAAAGAAATTGCACCTGCCCTTTTATCGATGATCATCTGTGATCTTTCCCAATACGCCCACTTCCTGTAAGCTACTTCCTTCCTGAATGCCTGTCTCTCTTGCCAACTCCGGAGTGATTTACGACGCGCTGAAAAAATGCGACATCGGACTTGTCTCTGCGCTGCCTGAGACATGGCTGGTGCACCTGATTCGCATGGCGGAAGACGATCCCAAGATGATCCTGGTGCGGCTTGCCAAGGAAGAAGAAGGCGTGGGTATTTCCGCGGGCGCGCATTTTGCCGGGGTAAAATCCGCCATGCTGATGCAGAACCACGGCTTTCTCGCCAGCATTAACGGCATTGTTTCTCTGGCGCAACTTTACCGCATTCCTTTGCTCATGCTCATCAGTTACAGAGGCCACTTTGGCGAGCGCGATCCCTGGCAGACACAAGGCGGTGGCGTGACCGAGCCGCTGCTACGGGCCCTGGGCATTCCATATTCATTTTTAGATGATCCAGCGAAAGTGCAGAAACGCATCGCGGAAGCGCAAACCTGGGCCTATGCCAGTTTGCATCCTGCGGCACTGCTGCTTACCCGCGAACTCATGTGGGAGGAGCCCGCATGATGCAGCGTCTGGAGTGTCTGCGTGCAATTTATGACCGGCTGGAAGACTGCCTGGTTGTAACCATCATGGGCGCGGTTGCGTGTGAACTACAATCGCTCGGCCACAAGCCAAACTTCTTTTACCTACAGCACGCCATGGGACTCGGATCATCCACCGGTCTGGGGCTTGCGTTGTGTCTTCCGCAACAAAAAGTTGTGGTGTTTGATGGCGACGGCTCCATCCTGATGAACCTTGGCGGATACACGACGCTCGCCCGTTATCGACCCAAAAACTTGGTGCATGTTGTTTTTGACAATGAGAGCCTTCTCTCTGTAGGCGGCTTTCCTACTGCAACATCTACGGGCAGCGACCTTGAAGGCGTGGCGCGAGCTTCCGGCATCGCGCGCACCAAGACGGTTCACACTCTCGAAGAGTTCAAGCATGTTTTCGACGATGCGCTAAAAGCCAATGATCTTACATCCATCGTGGCGAAAGTTGAGGCCGTGGGGCCAAAGGGCTACGTGACGGAATTGGCGTTGCTGGAAAATCGATTTCAGTTCAAACGGTATATTGAGAAGCTCACCACGGATGCGCACCGCGGAGACGCGGAGGCGCAGAGAAAAAGTTGATGGGCTTGCTCTAATAGCAAGAATGCTCCGTCTATGGAAATTCGGGATAGCAGATTCATGTTTGGTTTAGTTCTCCGTGTCTCTGTGCCTCCCGTGGTGGATTTTTGTATTGCAAGAGGAGTTGCCCCATGTCCAATGTTCTCGCTGAACTTATCACCCAACTCAACACCGGCGGGCTGCGCGTGGTGGATCTCACGCAGCCGCTCAGTCCGCAGACGCCGCTCCTGCCGCTGCCATCGCAGTGGCCAAACACGCCGGCATTCAAAATCTGGGAGCTTTCGCATTACGACGATCGCGGTCCAGCATGGTACTGGAACGGTTTTGAAACAGGCGAGCACACCGGAACGCACTTTGATGCGCCCATCCACTGGGTGAGCGGCAAAGACCTGCCGGAAAACAGCGTGGATAAAATCAATCCTAAAAAGTTTGTTGGGCCTGCCTGCGTAATCGATGTGACTGCCGATGTGGCGAGCGATCCGAATTTTCTGCTTACAGTGGACCGCGTGCAGCAGTGGGAAAGAAAGTATGGGCGCATTCCTGCCGGAGCGTGGATGCTGCTGCGCACTGGCTGGTCCGCTCGCACCGACCCCAAACAGTACATCAACCTGCAGGATGACGGGCCGCACACTCCGGGATTTGTGAAGGAATGCTCAGACTTTCTGGCCAAAGAGCGTGATGTTCTGGGCGTGGGTGTGGAGACAGTCGGCACCGATGCGGGTCGTGCAGCTAGCTTTGATCCGCCGTTTCCCAATCACTACGTAATGCATGGCAGCGGCAAATTCGGCCTGGCTGGTTTATGTAACCTTGACCAGTTGCCGCCGACCGGAGCAGTCGTTATCGCCGCGCCGCTGAAGATCGTGGACGGCTCAGGGAGTCCCTTGCGGGTGATTGCGATCACGCCATCTGTCTGAAATCCCGAGCACAGCGAGGGAACCCTATACAAAGAAGAATCTGTCGATCTCTAGGAAAATAACTCGGACTCAACCAGATAAAATCGGATTCTATAGCTACGAGTTGCGGCATCATGGGTATAGGGTTCTCTCGCTACGCTCGAGACTTCGAAAAGACTAGAGAGTCGCCCTCTTCACCACGGCTGCCAGAGCGCGATTCCGTTCCAATTCACTCTGGATACTGTTCGCCGCTTTGATATAGCTTTCGCGCAATGCACCATCCAGGGAATAGGAGTGCGCCACCGTCGAGAGAACACGCGCCTTCTCATAGTCAGACGTGATCCGGCTGACGCCATTCAGGACCTTGCCGACAGAATCATTGCTCAGTTTGTTGTGGTCCATCAGCGCGATCAGGCAGCGCGAGCGCTCATAATCGCTTGCCATGGAATCGGTGAGGCCAAGATAAATATTCATTTGGCTCTCGTCGAACTTGTTGGCCTTGAGCAGCGTGGTGAGCACGCGCGATTTCTCATAGTCGCTGCTGGCTTTTTGCATGTTCTGCATGGCTTTGGTCATGGACGCGCTGCTCAGGCTATTGTTCTGCATCAATTCCAGCAGGCTGCGTGAACGCTCATAGTCAGACTTCATGGAGTCGACCACTTTCAGATAGTTCGCCATTTGTGCTTCATCAAACTTGCCTTGCTTCGCTAATCCCAGCAGCAGACGAGACTTTTCATAGTCAGAGCCAATACTGGTGGTTGCGTCCATGATGCGGTTGGTCTGGTCCGCGGTAAGCTTGTATTTCTGCATCGGAGCCAGAAGGTCGCGCGACTTTTCATAGTCGGATTGGATCGACGATACCAACTTCAGATAAAAATCGAGTTGCGACTGGTCAAAAGCTTTCTGGTCGAGCAGTGACAGCAGAATGCGCGATTTTTCGTAGTCGCTATGGATGCTGCCGGCGGAGCTCAGCGCCATGCTCACGTTTTCTTTGGAGATGTTGGGCCGCCGCAGCAGGTCGATCAATACACGCGAATGCTCATAGTCGCTCTTGAGTTTATTGGCGGCCGTAAGGAATGCCGTGCGCGAAGCTTCGTCAGGCAGGTCATATTGCTTGCTCACCGTCATGAGTATGCGGGCCATCTCATAATCAGAATTGATCTGCTCGCCAGCCTGCATGATCACGCGCTGTATCACGGGTGAAGGCAGCTTGGGTTGCTCCAGAAGCTTGCGGAAGTAAACGCCGCGAACGTAGTCGGATTGCAGATTGCTGATTTCGTCCAGCACGGCATTGGGACCGCCCTTTGCCAGCAGCGCGGGGACGCGCGCATCGGCGGCAAAGCCGGTGCTGCGCTCCAAGGAAAGAAGGAATTGTGCGAACCAAGCTTTGGCCTCGCCTTCAAACGGCTGCTGTTTGCCATTGATCTTGTAAACATATTGCAGGCCGCTGCCCGATGGTGTGACCTTTACTTGTTTGAGAGTGTCGTCCTGCCGCAAATTTACTTCAAACAAGCCGCCGGGAGAGATGCTCTGGATTTCTGTGGCTTCGGCATTGAATTTAATCTCGCCTTCGGCGTGCAGATCCAGACTGCAATCGCCGCCCGACCAGTTGGCTATCCAATGCTTATTGCCATTATTCGACTCAATGTTCATGTTGTGGAGCTTGGCGCGAGTTCCACAAACGCTGATCTCACTGCCGGGAACAGCGGGCACCGCTGGGACGGCTGGCACCGCCGGAACACCTGGCACCGCAGGTACTGCTGGTGTCGCTGGAACTGCAGGCACACTGCCGCTCTGGAACTTCGGCGGCTCTGGAGCTTCAGGGGCTTCGGCCGGTTCTGGCGCTTCTGGTGCCTCAGGCGCTTCCGGAGCCTCAGCCATTTCCGCTGGTTCCGCACGCTCAGAGTCATTATCAAAAGAAGGCCTGGCTTCAGGCGCTTGTGATGTTGTGGATGAATCTCTATTTGCCGAATCCTGGGCGTGAGGTGCAGTTGCGGGAGTGGAAGCCGGACTCGGCTTCGCTTTGCCGCTCTTGGCGGCGGGCGTGCTGCTTTGCGACGCAGGCCGCATCGCGGAAAGAGGCAGCACAATGCAAAGCGTCAATATACCTAGAGCAAGCGCGGCCGGACGGGAAACTGACCCGCGCGGCAAAGCCGGATTTAACACGGCCAAAACGCGACCTTCCAATTGCGATTTGCGCGCCATGGCCAGCGCTGTTGCCAGTTCAGGCTCGCGCAATCCAGAAACGATATCCAGCAATTCATGTGCGTAGTCAGAGGCTTTAGTTCCCGTTGCGAGCACATGATCGTCACAGGCGCGTTCGCGTTCCGCGCGCATGGCGCGAACCATGAGCCACACGAGCGGATGGAACCAATAAATTGAGGCTGCAAGATTTGCCAATGCCTGCGTGAATGCATCCAGCCGCTTGATGTGCGCCAGCTCGTGATTGAGGATGGCGGAGCGCCGCGTGGCAGACCACTCAGGGTAATCGGGTGATAGCACGATGCGCGGGAACATGATGCCGGTGGTGATGGGCACTTCAATCTCGTCGCTGACTAGCAGCGCAACGTGGCGATCGATTCTCAGGTCGGCCGAGACTGCGCGTACCTGCGCGTTCCAGCCTGAATCGGTTAGCACGCCCGCGCGGCGGACCAGAGCGGCCAGCCGCATGGCATTCAAGCGCCAACGAGCGAGGAAGAATAAGGCGCCCGCGATCCAAAGGCCAAGCAGAAGTTTGGGGACGAATGCCGGGATTAAATTGGCTGAAGACGTTGTTGGGGCAATTTGTGTGACAGGCGCGGTTTCGTAGGACAGTGTTGAAGTAGCGGGCGCAGCAGCGCTCGTGCTGGTCGATGCTACAGGTTGAGCATTCAGCGACCTTGCAGCATGAACATCAGGTTTAATTCGCGGATTTGCAGATGGGGCCGCGATAGAAGTTACTGAGCGCTTCGCGGCTGCTGGCGGTGCTTTGCGAGTGCTTATAGGCGAAACCGCAATGGCGGACTGCGCGGCTCGTTGTTCTATCGAGTCATGGCTTTTGGGATATTGTGGAATTCCTTTTATATGCCATGCGGGCAACAACATCACGGAAAAGGGAAGCAGCAGGAGAGCGGCTAGCGCAAATGTACGGACCATGTGCTGCGTGGCAGCAGAACGTTTCTTCAAGATCAGCGCCGCGCCCGATGCAATGGCCAGCAGCAGAGTCGACTTCACTAATGTATCCAGGATGACTACCGAAGATGAAATAGAGGCATGCATGTTTATCGCCCCTCCTGCTGGGCCTTTTTGATCAATTGAGAAAGATACTGTTTGTCTTTGCTGGAGAGTGTGCTGTCAGACATTTCCAGCAGCGCGGCCACGGCCTGCTCCGGTGAGCCGCCGAAGAATGTTTTCACCATGTGCTTCAGGGCATTGGCGCGAACCTGGCGCGTATCGTCGGCGGGCAGATAGACATACTTCAAGCCTTCCTGCTCATGCCGCAGGTATCCTTTATCTTCCAACAGTCCCAGCATGCCGCGCACCGCGGAATAGCTGGGCGGGTCTGTCAGGTCGGCCAGTACCTCTGTTACGGACGCCCTGCCTCGCCGGTAGATCACGTCCATAATCTGGCGTTCACGCCGGCCTAGTTGAAGATGTTTTTCGTTGCTCATGGCGCTCCTGGTTCAATCTCTTCGCTCGATGTGCTAGTGCACTAGCACATGCTAATACATTAGCAGCAATTGTCAAGGGCCAAAGCCAATATTTTTTAGACGAAATCACAAGCGTCTGGTCATGGGACAAAATGACTCCCCTTTGTGACGAGTAACACCGACCCGGGATAGAGAGACAAGCTGCTGCTCCAGTTAAAATGAGTCCGTCTTGCCAACTTCTTCTGATTTCGACCGCCTCTGCGTCGTGCTGGTATCGACGCGCAATCCGCTGAATATTGGCGCGGCGGCGCGGGCCATGAGCAACCTGGGTTTCCTGCGCTTGCGCGTGGTGAATCCCTACGAAGCGTCGTTTCGCGAAGCACGTTCCGCCGTGGGTGCAGCTCCGTTGTTGGCGCGGGCGGAACAATACTCGAGCGTGGCGGAAGCGGTGGCAGACTGTTCGCTGGTGATAGGCACCACGGCCGGCGTGAGCAGGGAACTGCACCATCCATTGCGGCTGCTGCAAAATGCTGCGCCGCTGATTTGCAAGCGCCTGCGCGCGGGAGGCCGTGTGGCGCTGTTGTTCGGGTCGGAAAAGCGCGGCCTGTCAAATGACGATTTCAGCCATTGCCACTGGCTCATGCATATTTCCACGCGAGAAGAGCACACGTCGATGAATCTTGGGCAGGCGGTGGCGGTGTGCCTTTACGAACTGTCGCGCGACGCGAGCGCGGCTGGCAGTCGCGTTATAAGTAAATCGCGCCAAACAGAAAAAACTAAATCCGCAAGGGCAGGAGAGCTGGAACGCATTACTGCAGTGCTGATCGAAGCGCTTCACGCCAGCGGCTATCTGGGCGAACGCTCTGTTGCCGCCAAAGAAGAAAAGATCCGCCGGATGGTTCGCCGTCTGCAACTGTCCTCTTCTGATGCCGAGCTGTGGCTGGGTATGTTGCGCCAGATGCTCTGGAAAATGAAACCACCTGAAAACGAGCGGTAAACAACCAAGTCTGCACAGGAATTCGTCGCTTTTATCATCTTATTGACATGATCTCAGTATTTCGATAATGATAGAAATATGGAAATTAAGTTGGGATCCGCCAACGAACAGAAAGTATCGTGCTATGCGGATATGTTTTCTGCCATGGGCGCAGAGCCGCGCCTGCGTATCCTCAGGCTGCTGCTGGCGGCGTATCCCGGAGGGATGGTGGTGAATGAGATTGGCGACGAACTGGAAATCGCGAACTCAACTCTTTCTCATCATCTGGACAAATTAAAGAATGAAGACCTGGTGGAAGTGCGACGGGAAGGAACGTTCCTGCGCTATTCGGCAAACACCAAGGCACTGGCGGAATTGCTGGGCTTTTTGTATGCGGAGTGCTGCACACGCAACAAAGCAGTGGAGCCGCAGCGCATTACGTGCTGCAAATAGTTGGCCTTTATGAATTAAGGAGAAGCAAACATGAGCGCACAGGACATTAAGGAAGTTATAAAAGAGCGTTACGGTGCGGCAGCCCGTCGGGTGACCACAGGTGAGGGAAGCTCCTGCTGCGGCGCGTCCGCCCAGTGCGGCACGGACATCGATCCGATCACACGCGATCTCTATGCGGCTTCACAAACCAGCATTTTGCCGGAAGAGGCGGTAAAGGCTTCTCTGGGCTGCGGCAATCCCACCGCGCTGGCTGAACTCAAGCCGGGCGAGACCGTGCTTGACCTGGGTTCCGGCGGAGGAATTGATGTGCTGCTCTCTGCGCGGCGAGTTGGGCCCACCGGTAAAGCTTATGGCCTGGACATGACCGACGACATGCTGGCGCTGGCGCGTGAAAACCAGAAGAAATCGGGCGTTACGAATGTGGAGTTTCTTCGCGGCGAGATTGAAAACATTCCGCTGCCTGCAGATTCGGTAGATGTAATCATTTCCAACTGCGTCATCAATCTTTCCGCCGATAAAGACCGCGTGCTGAGCGAGGCGTTCCGCGTGCTCAAGCCAGGTGGCCGCCTGGCTGTCTCTGATGTTGTGGTGCGCGGCGAGGTGCCGGAAGAGGTTCAGAAGAGCCTTTTGCTGTGGGTCGGCTGTATCGCTGGAGCATTGCGCGATGAAGAGTACATAAGCAAATTGAAAGCTGCCGGCTTTGAATGCGTCAGCATCGAACCTACGCGCGTTTACCAGATTGAAGATGCGCGGGCATTCCTGACCGGGCAGGGGATGGATGTTGACGCGATTGCCCCGCTGGTAGATGGCAAGTTTATGAGCGCTTTTATCCGCGCCAGCAAGCCAGCGTTTGGGACGGTGCTGAAGCAAAGCCTTGGCCTGAACGTCTTGAAATGCTGTTAGACGGGCAATAGAAACGTCACCGAATCAACCGCTAATCGAAGCCCTGTGACAAAACTGGTGTGTACTTGGCGCAACCGCCTGTGCCAACTTGTCACAGGGCCTTCTTTTCTCGAGAGATGCCCCTTTATTTTCATTGGCTTACATGTATCCGCATTTGGCTTTGGTCTTGCTATATGAATAGGCAGACGAGCTGACAAGAGCGACGCGCAGGGTAAAAGGGTCGGTAGTGAATGGCGCTGACGCTGGTTAGCAAATGAGCTTTGCGGAGGAGAAGTATGGTGGGTGAGATAAAAGGACATCGGCTGTGGCGTTTTCCGGGAAAGGTGCCTCCAAGCCTTTTCTTACGTCCGGATGTCCTTTTATCTCTTTTTTCTGAACTGCTGTACGGCCCCGTACCAAAAGCAATTATGTGGGCAAGCCGCCTGTAACAACTTTCAACTCTAAAAATTTTTATCCTGATTTGACCATGTGTTCCGGAGCGGATGCGCTTCCGTATTGAATACCACTTTGTTAAGGTCCAGTGTCCCTCGCGGCGCGAACAACAAATAAAGATATTTAAGCGTCTCTGCCAGAAAATAACTTTCCATGCTGTCTTTCTTGGCCTTGGTTTCCACATTGCTCAGAGCGGCATATCCGGAGTCCGCCTTGCAGTAGCGGACCAGGCCCAGCAGAAAAGTGGATCCCATCTCCTGGTAGCGATCGTCTTTGGTATAAAAAGCCAGATAGTAGGCAGACTCAATGATCTCCGGCCGAAGTTGATACCCGGGAGCGACGACTTTCATTGTCGTGTAGTCCAGCGTTTCCGGTTCGATGCCAAAAGCGGTCCACATCTTATACGACGATTCCTGCAACTTGCGTGCGCGCTCCAGGTCACCCGAACGCGCCAGCAATGCGGGAAAGAACGCGTCGAGCGCGCCATATTGCGTGGAAATTCGTTTACCCGTGTTCATATCCGCCTGTCCATACCAGAGGCCGTTGCGGGTGTTATCCGCCAGATACTTGTTCACGGCTTTTACGCTTGATTCCCACATCTTTTTGCAGTCTTTGTCTCCAAAGAGCAGCGACGACTTCAGCAGATACTCGTAATAGGAATCAATTCCTCCGCTGATGTGGCTTGTGGTATCAATCCACTGGCCGGTTTCAACATTAATGGTGGAACCGACCAGCCCGATCTTGGATCGTCTGCTGTACAACGCGACCACAGCGCTTTTAGCCTTGTCGTAATAGATTGGCTTGCCGGTAAGTTTGCTGAGCGTGCCAAACTCAAGCAGTAGCGTGCCGATTTCCGCAGGATTGCTTTCCACGCCGCGCGTTTTGCCGGTCTTAAGATTCACGAACATATAAGGCATGCCCGTAGGCGAGTTGAAGACGGGCAGGAGCCGGTTGCCCAAATTATCGGCGAGATCCAATAGACGCTTGTCGCCGGTCAGTTGATAGCTGCTCAGCAATCCGCCCAAGAGCCGGATGGTGATTTCAAAATTCTTGACTTCAATGTCCTGGTCGAAAGAGAGATTTGTCGCGATGAATTCCCGGGTCTTATCAGCCTCATCGGTCAATCCCATGATGATCATCGTATCCAGGACATCCACCGGCGTCATGAGCAGTGATTTGCTGTACCAATCATGATGCCCCTGGGTCAGCGGCTTAAGTTCATCATGTCCCCATGCATATTGTTTGTAAGCATTCCAGGCATAGAGAAATTCAGACCGAACCTGCAAGGCCATGGGACCGGGCGAGGATGCGGGAGGTTTTTGAGCCATCGCGCAAACAGGCAGCAGAAAAATGCCGCCCAGAGTAAGGGCGAATAACCGTTTACGCATCACGCAAAAATCTCCTGCAAAACTGGAGTGGAAGCGCATCCATGATAGCGCAGAGGAGCGCCTGGGGCAGCGTTACGCTTTACTGAACCAAAGAGGCCAGCGGTGCAGAGAGAATCTCTGATCTGATGCACCGCAACCAGTAGCAAAATCACCAGTGTGGGAAAATAGCTTTGTGTCTTCCACACGTATCGACAAATGGCTGTGGGCTGCCCGCTTTTTCAAGACCCGCTCTCTTGCAGCGCGGGCATGCGAGCTAGGCAGAATTCAATCCAACGGACAGCCGTCCAAGCCGGCGCGCGAGGTCCGCGTGGGCGACATGCTGCGCATCACCAATGACGGCGGAGAGTTTCACGTGGAGGTCCTGCTCTTGAGCGAGGTGCGCGGGTCGGCATCCGTGGCGCAAACTCTCTATCGCGAAACGGAAGAAAGCAAGGAAGCACGCCTGAAAGCGGCAGCCGAGCGCAAAGCAGCCATGCAGTTTGAACCCATGCCAACCGGACGGCCATCGAAGCGTGACCGCCGAAAGATCATCCAGTTCCGCGGCCGAGGCTGAGGGCAGGGCACAAAGAGTTAGGTCATCGTCCTTACGTCATAGCGCAACGCAATATTTCCAGTGAGCCTATAATTTATCCGCATTCTGCCGTGCTAAACTCGCGCTCGGGAGCCCGGTATGTCCCTTCTGCAGGACCTCTTTTACACTTTCCGTTCACTCCGCAAAGCGCCTGGTTTTTCTTTGGTTGTAATTGTCACGCTGGCCCTTGGCATCGGCGCCAATGCCGCCGTCTTCAGCATGATTGATGTACTGCTGCTGTGGCCGTTGCCTTATCCTGACTCCGGACATCTGCTGAGACTTTCAGAGACGAAGACTCCGGGCGACTCCTCCACCATATCCGATGTTTCGCCGGGAAATTTTCTCGACTGGCAGGCGCAGACGCGTGCCTTCACCGGCATGGCGGCTTCAGAGGGCTTTCACTACAACCTGACGGGTAATGGACAACCGGAGCATGTCTGGGGCGGAGCCAGTTCGGCACAATGGTTCAGCGTTCTGGGTGTGCATGCCGAGCTGGGGCGGGATTTTCGTCCGGAAGAAGATGCTCCCGCTGCCCCGCCCGTGGTGATCCTGAGCGACGAGTTGTGGCGTCGCCGGTTTAACGCTGATCCTGGAATTGTGGGCAAGGTCATCGGCCTGAACGGCGGCCCATTCACCGTGGTTGGCGTCATGCCACCGAAATGCGACTATCGCGAAGAGAATGAGCTTTGGGTCCCGCTGCAACAACAGATCAGGCCAGACAGGATGCTGTGGCACGATGCGCGGTTCCTGCATGTGATTGCTCGAACCAAGCCTGGAATTACGATGACGCAGGCTTCCGAAGATTTGAACCGCGTGGCTGCCGCGCTGCGCCAGGCGCATACGGTAGGAGATGTTTACGGCGGGGCCGCCATCATGCCGTTGCAGAAATCTCTGACCGGCGACGTGCGGCAGATGCTGTTGGTTTCATTCGCCATCGTTGGGCTGGTGTTGCTAGTTGTGTGCGCCAATGTCGCGAATCTGATGCTGTTACGCGTTACTGGGCGGAGCCGCGAACTGGCTATCCGCCTGGCGCTGGGCGCAAAGCCAATCAATCTTGTACGCCAGTTAGTGCTGGAAGGCATCTACCTGGGGACAGCCGCCGGAATCGCAGGACTAGCTGTAGGTGGCGCCGTTAAGAAGCTACTTCTCTGGCAACTGGGATGGAAATCTCCGGAGTTGAGCGCCGCTAATTTTAGTTGGGCAGTTTTGCTGTTCACCTTTGGCCTTTCCGTGGTCGCTGGCGTTTTCTTTGCGCTGTTGCCGGCGTTGGCGGTAGTCCGGGCTGAGCGGCATGACATGTTACGCCGTGCTTCTTCCGGCACCACAGTGAATGTGAAGGGCCGCCAGATGCGCAAAGCGCTGGCCATCGCGGAGATTGCCTGCTCCGTGGTATTGCTTGCGGGAACGATTCTGGTGGCACGCAGCTTCCAGGCGCTTCGGCACGTACCGCTGGGCTTTGATATCGACCATCGCTTCGAAGTGTCACTTCCGCTTCCGCGCATCCGCTATCAGCGTGATGCTGACGTCTCCCGCTTCTATCAGCAAGTGACGCAAAAGGTTCGCGTTCTTCCCGGAGTGATAGACGCCACTACCACACACATCCTTCCACTTAGCTATGGCAGCTTTGGCGTAGGTTTTCAGACCGTAGAAGATAAGGCTTCCTCTGACGAATTCCATGGGGCTGAGCTGCGCCTGACCGACGAACATTTCCTTTCCGCTCTTTCCATACCTCTGCTGCGCGGCCGCTTTATTGCAGATACTGATCGCGCCGAAACCGCGCCGGTGTGCGTAATCAACAAAGCCATGGCGCAAAAATACTGGCCAGATATAGATCCGATAGGCCAGCTGATAGTGCTTACGCGCAACGATGTGAATGGTGAGAAGAAACCGCGCCGCATTGTGGGCGTGGTAGCGGATGTCCGAGGAAGGATCAATGAAGATCCTCCGCCGACGGTCTATGTGCCGTACGCACAGATGGCATTCTTCAATATGCAGGTGTTGGTCCATACACGTAACTCCGCCCCCGCCATACGCAAATCTGTGGCGGCCGTGTTGCAGACCATTGATCCTGACCAGCCAATCGTTTCAGTACACCCATTCAGTAACGCTCTTCCCGACGCGCTGGGCGACTGGACCGTAGCCATCGCTCTGCTTGGAGGACTCGCCGTACTCGCGGTCCTGCTGACCACGCTTGGCCTTTTCGCCGTGATCGCCTACATGGTGAAGGAGAAGACACGCGAAATTGGGATCAGAATGGCCATTGGCGCGACGCAGGCCAGCGTGCGCAACCTTGTCCTGAAGCAAACTGCGCGGCTCGCTGTGATTGGCGCATGCATCGGCATTTTCCTTTCGATAATCTCCAGCCGATTCCTCGGCAGCCTTATCTATGGCGTCAGGCGCACAGATCCGCTGACGTTCGCAGTAGTGATAGGCCTGCTCGCGGCTCTAGCGCTTGCAGCAAGTTACATTCCTGCTCGCAGGGCCATGCGTGTTGATCCCATACTCGCATTGCGGGATGAATAGAAGAGTGTCGCCTCGGGCTTTAAAAGCTGGTTTGCCATTGTGAACAAAATGGCTCGATAATGAAACAGTCGTCAAGCCCAATGAAAAAATCTTCACGCCAGTCTCGTAGGCATCGGCACAAGCCGGATCTGCCGGATCGTAGCTTAAATCGCGGATCAGGCAATGGTCCGGCCCGTCCAGATCGTCGCGACGCTCGTAGTGGTGAGAGGAGCAACTCTCGGCGGCAGCCGCGCCTCTCGCGTGAAGTTGCGGTGCTCTATGAAGACGATGCCGTGATCGTGCTGAACAAGCCGGCTGGGCTGCTGGCGGTGCCGATTAAAGGCTCTGACGTGGCGTCGGCGCTGTCTCTGCTGATCGCTGAACTTAAGCCGAAAAGACAACGCGCTTTGATTGTGCATCGCATTGATCGATTTGCTTCCGGCATTCTGCTGTTCGCCAAGACAGACCGAGATCGCGACACGCTGATCCGCCAATTTCTGGCGCATACTCCAGTGAGAAAGTATTTGGCGGTAGTGCGGGGCCGGCTGAAGCAAGAAGCAGGCACGGTGGTGCACTATTTCCGGCGAGAAGGAATGTATCAGCAATTACGCACGGTACGCGATCCTGAAGCTGCCCGCGCTGAACTGCGCTACTCAGTAGAACGCGCCTTTGCCGATGCTACGCTTGTTCGCGTTGAATTGGTCACAGGATTACAGAACCAAATCCGTGCACAGTTTTCAGCCATGGGCCATCCGCTGATCGGCGACAGAAAATACCATCGCAAAGAAGCCGAAGAGCAGTTGATTGACCGCGTCGCGCTGCATGCCGCGTATCTCGAGTTTGTTCATCCGCGATCGGGCGAGACAATCACTATTGAATGCCCGCCGCCACAGGATTTCCAGCATCTGGTTCGGCAGCTATCGGGGGCGGGCGGGCGGAGGCAGTAAGCTCAAGCACTACATTTATCCCGCCGCGTCCTTTCTTTAGATAGAATGCCCTCAATGCACTCAACCAATACCATCCATACCATGATGGATTATCCGCTCACGCTGACGGCGTTGCTGGAGCGTGCGGGGCGGTACGCTGGGAATGTGGAAATTGTTTCGCGGCTGCCAAACAGGTCCATGCATCGCACCACCTGGGGAGAGTTGCACCAGCGCGCGTTGCGGCTGGCCGAATGTCTGCAGTCGCTAGGACTGAAGAAAGGTGATCGCGTGGCCACGCTGATGTGGAACCATTACGCGCATCTGGAATCCTACTTTGGCATTCCTGCTGCCGGAGGCGTGCTGCATCCGCTAAATTTGCGCCTGCATCCCGATGAAATCGCGTGGATAGCAAACCACGCGCAGGACCGTTTCCTGATCGTGGACGACGTGCTGCTGCCAGTACTGGAAAAGTTTGTGGCAAAGGTAAAGTTTGAGCGCATCTTTGTGGTCCGCCATCCCGGAGAAGCAGTGCAGCACGGATACATTGATTATGAAGACTGGCTGAAGCGCGCCAGCGGCAACTTTAAGGCGCCTGCGCTCAGTGAGAATGACGGCGCAAGCATGTGCTACACGTCCGGAACAACCGGCAATCCCAAGGGCGTGCTTTATTCTCATCGCTCGCAGGTGCTGCACAGCATGAGCCAGGCCATGGCGGATTCATGCGCTTTCTCGCAGCATGATACTATCCTGCTGGCTTCGCCCATGTTCCACGCCAACGGCTGGGGATTTTCTTATACCGCGGCAATGGTCGGCGCAAAGTATGTTCTGCCGGGACCGCATGTGGATGCGGAAAGCCTTCTTGAATTGATTGAGCGAGAAGGCGTGACCATCACCTGCGCTGTCCCGACGGTCTGGCTAGGCATGCTGCAGACGCTGGAAAAACGCGCGAACTGGAAGCCCGCGCGTGAGGTCCGCATTCTTTGCGGAGGCACCGCGCCGCCGGAAAGCCTGATTCGCAACCTTGATCTTTACGGCTTTCACATCATTCATTCGTGGGGCATGACGGAGACATCGCCGCAGGCCACGGCGTCGCGCTTGCCGCCAGCCGCGCTGCAATTGCCGCAGGACCAGCAGTACGCGATGCGATCCAAACAAGGGTGGCCGCTGCCCTTTGTTGACGTGCGTATCCGCAATGATAAAGGCGAGACGCCAGGCGACGGCCAGACCATGGGCGAACTTGAAGTTCGCGGGCCGTGGGTTGCCGGAAGTTATTACAACGCGCCGGAAACGCACGATCGCTGGACAGCCGACGGTTGGTTTCGCACTGGTGACGTCGCCACGATGGACGCCGATGGCTGCATCAAGCTGGTGGATCGCAGCAAGGACCTCGTCAAGTCCGGCGGGGAGTGGATCAGCTCGGTCGATTTGGAAAATACGCTGATGAGTCATCCAGCGGTGCGCGAGGCCGGAGTGATTGCAGTGCAGCATCCGAAATGGCAAGAGCGCCCGCTGGCAGTGGTGGCGCTGAAAGATGGCGTGCAGGTTACAGCGGACGAGCTGCGAACGTTCTTGTGCGCGAAGTTTGCCAAGTGGCAGATGCCGGACGATTTTGTTTTCGTCAACGACCTGCCGCATACGTCGACGGGAAAACTGCTGAAGACGGAGTTGCGGAAACGGTTTGCTGAGTGGAAGTGGAGGGAGTAGCCCCGCTGGGAAAAAACCCTTACCACTGATAAATACAGATAACACTGATCTGTACGGATCAATTTGTTATTTTATAAATCCTTAAATCCGTGTTTATCCGTGGTGAGGTTTGCGGGTAAGTGAGATGCCCTAACGACTATCTTTTTGCGGCCACGCGCAAGATTCCTTCCAGGTCATCCGGGTGGATGGCGTGCAGCATGGCGTCTTCACGATCAATGTGGCCTTGCGTCATCAGCGTTGCCAGTGATTCTTCCATGCTGAAAGAGCCGGCCTTCTTCGTCATCGTGATTTCCTGATGCAGCTGATGGATATTGTTTTTGCGGATGTGTACCCGCGCTCCGTAGCCGATCATCAGCATCTCCGACGCGGGATAACGTCCCCCGCGCTTGCTGGGCAGCAGAATCTGCGTAAGCACTGCCGAGAGTGACATCGCCATCTCCTGGCGAATGCTGCTCTGACGCTCCGGCGGGAATGAATCGGCAATGCGGGAGATGGTGGAAGCCACGTCAGTGGTGTGCAGTGTGGAAAAAACCAGATGGCCGGTTTCCGCCGCGGTGACGGCAATGCGCATGGTTTCGGGGTCGCGCATTTCGCCAACGACAAGCACATCAGGCGCCTGGCGCAGAGCGGCACGCAATGCCGTGGGAAAATCCGGCGCGTCATGCCCGACTTCAACCTGCTCAATCACGCTGCGGATATTTGCATGCTCATACTCAATGGGATCTTCAATCGTGACAATGTGGCGTGCGTCGCGGCGATTGATTTCATTTACCAGCGCCGCCACGGTTGTCGATTTGCCTGAACCTGCAGGACCGCCGATTAGCACGAGTCCGCGAGGAAGGTGCGCAAGCTGCTCCACCGTCGGCGGAAGATGCAGCTCATGCAGAAACGGTACGGTCGTCGGCAGTGCGCGGATCGTAGCGGCGGCGCGTCCACGCTCCTGATGCAGATTGATGCGAAAGCGGCCAAGGTCAGTATTGCGATAAGAAGAGTCGGCGATGCGGATTTCCAGATACTGCCGCAGCGCATGCGGCATGAGCGTGGGCGTAATGGCGTTTTCAATCTCGTCGCTCGTGACCTTTCTCTCGCCGATGGGAACAACCTGGCCATCCACGCGAATGCATGCGGGCGCGTCGGTGACGAGCAGCAGATCGCTGCCGCGCCGTTCGACTAACTGGACCAGCCAGCGGTTGAGTTCGGTGAAAGAAGGTTCGGTCATTGACGCAAAACAAAAATCTACCACGGAGACACTGAGACACTGAGACACGGAGAATAAAACCTCACCACGGATAAACACGGATTTAAGGATTTACAAATAACAATTGAATTTGATCCGTGCAGATCAGTGTTATCTGCGTTTATCAGTGGTAAGGTTTTTTGGTTTGTCGATTCCGGCGATTACTTTGGTTCTTTCAGTTTGAGCTTGGATTTGTTTTCTTCCAGAAACGCGCGGAGATTGTCAGCCTGGTCCAGCAGCCGCGTCCATTGCTCAAAATAGAGCGTGACCGGGAAACGTCCCAAGCCATAAACGCTGACGCCGCCTTTTTCACTCACGCGGAACTCCATCGCTCCGGTGCGTTTGGTTGCGACCTGCTTCTCCAGGTCAGCCAGACGAGCTTTCATTTCTTCATACGACAGTTCTGCCATGTGGGATCCTCTGGAAGATTTTACAACATAAGTAAGGCATGCCTTCTGGCAAGTCCCCCGCGAACCATTTAATATGTCCTGCGACTAAAAGTTCCCATGCTGCTGAACGTCAGTATGCTAACCAAGAGGTGGAGCAAATGAAGAAGTCAATCAACGTGACCGTGAATGGCGTGACCCACCAGAATGAAATTGAGCCGCGCCTGCTGCTGGTGCAGTACATACGCGACGTGCTGAACCTGACCGGCACGCACGTGGGCTGCGAGACTTCACTCTGCGGCGCATGCACCGTGATGGTTGACGGGCAAGCGGTAAAGAGCTGCACCATGCTGGCGGCGCAGGCCGATGGATCTACGGTGACGACCATTGAGGGACTGGCGCAGGGCGGCGAGCTGCATCCAGTGCAGAACGGTTTCTGGGAGCATCACGGGCTGCAATGCGGATACTGCACTCCGGGAATGATCATGGCCGCAGCGCAGATTCTGCAGCGCAATCCTGACCCGACGGATGAAGAGATTCGCCACGGGCTTGAGGGAAATCTCTGCCGGTGTACGGGATACCAGAACATTGTGCAGGCCGTGCAGTGCGCGGCGAAAAAGATGAAGTCGAAGAGCGTGGCGCGGTAGGGGAGAAAACCAGAAAAATCTTCCCGCTGATGAACGCGGATCAACACTGATAAGAAAACCCACCACGGAGACACAGAGACACGGAGAAGAAAAGATGGGTGATCGCACGTGATCGGGTGATCTGGTGATCAAAAGGCGACAGCTTACCGCCGATGAACGCGGATCAACGCTGATCAGGAAAGAGCTAAAAGAGATTAGGTCCAATCGAGTGATGGACAGTCATCGAGATTGAAAATAATTACAGCGGAGCTTAAGCAATCCGTTTTATCAGCGTTCATCAGCGGTAAGGTTTCAGAGATTTGCAGGAGGGCAGCATGGCGGAAAAAACAGTTGGCAAACCAATCAAGCGCACGGAAGATCCCCGGTTGATTCAGGGGCTGGCGCATTACGTTGACGACATTCGCCTGCCGGACACGCTGCATGCCGCGTTTCTGCGCTCCATTTATGCGCACGCAAAGATCAAGAGTATTGATACATCGGCGGCGCAGAAGCTGCCGGGCGTGGTGGCCGTCTATACGGGAAAAGACACGCAGAAGATTGGCCCGGTGCCGTGCGCTGCGGCGCTGCCGGACCTGAAGGTGCCGGACCATCGCACGCTGGCGATCAATAAAGTTTATTTTGTGGGGCATCCGGTGGCGGTGGTGGTGGCGGAAACAAAATCTGCCGCGCGTGATGCCGTGGACTTGATTGAAGTGGATTATGAAGAGCTGCCGGTAGCGCTGGATGAAGAAAAAGCCGCGGACGCAAAGAGTCCGGTGATCCATGAGCAGTTTGGCACGAACGTGGCATACAAGCTGACGGCCGGTGAAGGCGATATTGAAGCGGCGCTGAAATCGGCGGACAAAGTGGTAAAGCAGAGGATTTTGCACAAGCGCCTGGCGCCGATTGCCATGGAGCCGCGCGGCGTGCTGGCGAGATATTTTCCGGGCGAGCAGGAGCTGACGCTGTGGACGTCGACGCAGATTCCGCATCTGTGCCGGACGCAGGTGGCAATCATGCTGGGCATGGCGGAAAACAAGCTGCGGCTGATTACGCCGGAGGTCGGCGGCGGTTTTGGCTCAAAACTCAACGTGTATGCGGAAGAAGCGCTGATGGGTTGGATTTCCATGCAGCTCAATCGTCCGGTGAAATGGATTGAAGGCCGCCGCGAGAACATGCAAGCCACTATTCACGGACGCGGGCAGACTGGCTACATTGAAATCGGCTTCAAAAAAGATGGCACGCTGACCGGGCTGCGCTACAACGTGTTTGCCGATATGGGGTCGTATTTCCAACTGCTGACGCCGGCGATTCCAACGCTGACCGGGCTGATGCTTTCCGGCTGCTACAAAATTCCTGCGATCCAGATTAACGTGACCGGCGTGTTTACCAACAAGATGTCGACAGATGCGTATCGCGGCGCGGGCCGGCCTGAGGCGACCTACGTTGTGGAGCGCGCGCTGGACCTGGTGGCGCTGGAGCTGGGCATGGATCCGGTAGAGGTGCGGCGAAAGAATTTTCCGCAGCCGAATGAGTTTCCTTTCAAGACCGCTACAGGACTTTTCTATGACAGCGGCAACTATCAGGGCGCGCTGGATAAAGCGCTGAAGATGGCCGACTACAAAAAGCTTCGCGAACAGCAGAAATCGGCGCGCAAAGATGGCCGCATTATGGGGATCGGCGTATCGACGTATGTGGAGATTTGCGCGCTTGGTCCTTCTTCTGCGATGCCGGCCGGCGGATGGGAAAGCGCGACTGTCCGCGTGGAGCCGACAGGAAAAGTTACGGTGCTGACAGGAGCGTCTCCGCATGGGCAGGGTGAAGAAACTTCATTTGCGCAGATCGCTGCCGACGAACTGGGCGTGGGCGTGAATGACGTGACGGTCATCCATGGGGATACGGCCATCGTGCAGTATGGAATTGGAACGTTTGGCAGCCGCGGGCTGGCAGTGGGCGGAGTCGCAGTGTATATGGCGATCCAGAAGCTGAAAGATAAAGCAGCGAAAATCGCGGCGCACGTGTTGCAGTGCGAGAAGGCGTCGTTTGTCGATGGGAAATTCTGCTCCGATGGCAGTGGCGGCGGTAAAGCGCCAGAGCCAATCGTCCCTATGGGCCAGGCGCCCGCAGGAGCATTGCCAGAGTTGAAGCCGAGCGGAAAAACTTTGAGCATGCAGGATATCGCGATGGAAGCGCATGTCGCCAAAAATCTGCCTGCAGATATGGAGCCCGGACTTTCCGCCACGGCGTTCTACGAGCCTAAAAATTTTACGTTTCCGTTCGGCACGCACATTGCGGTTGTCGATATCGATCCTGAGACCGGCGAGATTCATTTCCAGCGCTATATCGCTGTCGATGACTGCGGCAAACAGATAAATCCCATGCTGGTTGAGGGTCAGATTCATGGAGGAATTGTGCAGTCCATGGGCCAGGCGCTGTTTGAAGAAGTTGTTTACGATGAGACCGGCCAGCTCGTCACCGGCACGCTGATGGATTACGCTCTGCCTAAAGCCGTCATGATTCCTCACCTTGAGCTTGACAGCACTGAGACGCCGTCGCCTGTAAATCCTCTGGGGGCAAAAGGTGTAGGTGAAGCGGGGACCATCGGAGCTACACCGGCAATTGTCGCCGCTGTGGTTGACGCTCTTGCTCCATACGGCGTACGCCACATCGATATGCCGATCAAGCCGGAAGTGGTCTGGCAAATCATCAAGTCAGGTCCTAAAAAGAATTCAGCAGGCGCCGCGTAAGCGCAGGAGACTCACATGATCCCAGCAAATTTTGATTACATCGCCGCCAAGTCCCTGGACGAAGCCATTTCGCTCCTGGCCAAGCACAAAGATGACGCCAAAATTCTTGCTGGCGGACACAGCCTGCTTCCCGCAATGAAGCTACGTCTGATGCAGCCCAAGGTGCTCATCGATCTCGGCCGCATCCGCGATCTCTCCTATATTAAGGAAGAGGGCGGGCAGATTCGCATCGGCGCCATGACCACGCACTTCCAGATTGAAATTTCCGACGTCCTGCGCCGCTCATGCCCGCTGCTTCCTGAAACCGCCGGCCATCTTGGCGATATGCAAGTACGCAACAAAGGCACCGTCGGCGGAAGCCTTGCACACTCCGATCCTGCGGCTGACTGGCCCGCCGCCATCCTTGCGCTCGATGCAGAAATTATTGCTGCCAGCGCCAAGGGCGATCGCGTTATCAAAGCCACCGATTTCTTCGTTGAAATGCTGACCACCTCTCTCGAGCCGGGAGAAATTCTGCGCGAAATTCGCATTCCAGCCGCTAAGGGCAAAGCAGCACAGGCCTACGTGAAAGTTCGCCATCCCGCTTCCGGATTTGCAGTCGTCGGCGTCGCCGTCAATCTCTCCATCAATGGAGGCAAGTGCCAGTCAGCCGCGATCGGAATTACCGGCGTCTCGCCCAAAGCATATCGCGCATCGAAAGTTGAAAGCGCGCTGAAAGGCAATGCCCTGGACGCCAAGACTCTCAGCGCCGCCTGCGCTCACGCTGCGGATGGAGTTGATGTCAATTCCGATCTCTACGCTTCAGCTGAGTACCGCAAACAACTCGCAACGGTATATACGCGCCGCGCGATTGAAACCGCAACCGCCCGAGTGAAATAAAAGAGTTAACCACAAAGGTCACAAAGAAGCACAAAGTCACATCTGATTTGAACTCCTTCGTGGTACTTCGTGTCCTTTGTGGTTAAAGGTCTCCCATGAAGATTGAAGGCACCCAGAAAATCGGCGCACCGCGTGATCGCATCTTTGCCGCGCTGGTTGATCCCGCTATCCTGCAGAAGTGCATCCCCGGCTGTGAGCAGATGGAAAAAACCGGCGACAATCAATACAAAGCCAAACTCACCGCCGGAGTCGGCCCGGTAAAAGGCATCTTTACCGCCACCATTTCTCTTCAAGAGATCGTTGCCCCGGAGCACTACAAGCTTGTCGTGGAAGGCAAAGGCCAGCCGGGATTCGTAAAGGGTTCAGGCGAACTTAATCTGAGAGATGATGGCGGCGCAACCGAAATTCAATACACCGGCGACGTTAATGTCGGTGGCTTAATCGCCAGCGTGGGCCAGCGGATGATTCAAGCCACTGCCAACATGCTTACCGGGCGATTCTTTAAGGTCCTGGAAGCCGAAACCATCAGCAACAATCCTGCTTCGTCCACTGGAACCTAGGGCGGTTCAGCATTGGCAGAGTGCGAGGAATGCAGCATTGTTTCGTTTTCTCCGCGTCTCCGTGGTGAAAATTGTATTTTTCTGAACCTAGCCGCCAGTCTTCGCAGTTCCATTCTCCTCCAGCCTTGCGCGCCTGCGCACTTCCGGAACGCTCTGCTGCACCAGCAATTCTCCATCGCGGAAGACCGGCTTCAATCTGTCCTCCGGATCGTCAACTCCCCGGCGAGACCGTACCGTGCTCCATTTTCCGTCTTTCAAGTGCAGCGCCAGCCGTCCGCGCTTTGAAGCTTTGTCATGCCCTTCCACCGGATCCTTGAACACATCGCGGTCTTCTCCATTCACCGTCACGTTGGAAGATTTGAAAGCAAACTGCTGCGTGTCCCGATTGAGCTGTTGCAGCAGCGCGCCGCCCATGCCAAACGTAATGTTGTCCGCTGACCAGCCTGCGCGGTTCATCGCCGTAAGCGCGTCCTGGATCGTCCAGTAATTCACGCCATCGCCCTGAATCACTCGTATCTTCGGATTCAACACGCGATAGCCCTTCGCATTCGTCTCATAACCAAATTTCGCACCCAGAATGTCCAGCACCTTCAACACCACTTCGCGCGGCTTGCCTGAGTCCGGACGCACCACCAGCGTTCCCTGCCGGTGCTCCACTTGTTCGCGCAGCAGCGTGCCCCAGAGTTTTTCGCACGCTTCGTAGACGTTATAGGAATCGCTCACCACGGCCACCAGCCCCTGCGGAAATTGCGTCAGCATATTTTCATAAGCTTTGTCTTCGTTCTCGCGTCCCCAGGCTGTGATCGTGGAATGCTCCGCTGCCGGAATACTGAATCCCTCCATCTCTTGCGACTGATAAAACTCTTGCAGTACGCGGATTCCCGCCACTGTATCTGTGCCTTTAAAGTTGATCAGGTGCGCCGCCGCTCCAATGCCTGCCGTCTCCTCGCTGGAAACGCCACGATAGCCAAAGTCATGCAGTTTGAAATCGATCAGCGCAGGATCGCCTGAGCGATGCAGCGCTCCCAGAACCACTTTGCGGATCCCCTGTGAAAGCGTTGCCACTGTGATCGGATACCACACCTTCAGGAGCAGCGTCTCCAGATAATTCGTCAGCCAGTAGCATGCAGGATCAGTGTTCTCAATCGTCATCAGCACGTTCTGCACGTTCACTGAACTGCCTTCCGGCACGGCCTTGATCGCCACCGGCAACTTCCCGCCCAGATTGCGGACAATATGCATCCAGCCTTCAACGTTGAACATGCCCGGGCCAATGTGCCGATCGACAAACTCCCGCGCCTCCATCACATCTTCTTCCGTCACCACGGAGCCACAGAGATATTTCAGCAGGTAATATTGCAGGCCAAAGAATACCGTCTGGGAAAACATTCCGCCACGCGACTCCAGGTAGCTGTAAACATACTGCGTCCCCGGCGGATACTGCTTCCAGTGCGTGAACTTATAGCTGTCAGTTTGCAGGACAAGGTTTCTCGATTCAGTTTTGAGCATGAGTGTGCATGGTCTCATGCGAGGTGAGTTTGAGGCAATGCGGGAAACTCGCTACAACCAGCCCTTCATCCTTGCGATCCGCGCGGCCTCAACTCGATTGTGAGCGCCCAGCTTGCTCATCACCTCAGAAAGATAGTTGCGCACAGTGCCTTCGGAAAGGCGGAGGCTGGCGGCGATCTCCGCGCTGGTGGCGCCTTCGGCGGCCTGCCGCAGCACCTGTCGTTCGCGGTCGCTCAGCGGATCGGCTTC